>Ga0126373_10000744_pt1 | contig 21997 bp, 10 predicted proteins | sample PanSoiMetPlot_11_FD_92545 | JGI IMG/M metagenome (GOLD analysis project Ga0126373, IMG submission 92545) | Tropical forest soil microbial communities from Panama - MetaG Plot_11 | ecosystem: Environmental > Terrestrial > Soil > Tropical forest > Bulk soil | place: Panama | collected 2016-02-17 | reverse complement strand
TTATACACAAACGCAAAAAACAGGTTCTGCCGGATGTTCTTCATGGTCCGCTTGCTCAGTTCTCGCGCCTTGAGGAGCCCACGGAGATCTCCACTCATCAGCGTGATGCCGCCGGCCATCATCGCCACATCCGTACCGGTCCCCATAGCGATGCCAACCTGAGCCTGCGCCAGCGCGGGAGCGTCGTTGACACCATCACCCACCATCGCAACGATCCGGCCCTGCGTCTGCAACCGCTTCACAACCTCGGCCTTACCCTCCGGAAGCACCTCGGCCTCAAATTCAATTCCGAGTTTCGCCGCCACGGCCGCCGCAGTCGCGCGATTGTCACCCGTAACCATAACGACCCGCAACCCATCACGTTTCATCGCCTCAATAACTTCCGCAGACGATGCCTTAATCGGATCCGCAGCCGCAACCAATCCTGCAGGACGCCCATCCACCGCAACCAGCACGACCGTCTGCCCTTCGCGTCGCAAAGCGTCGGCTCGGTCTTCTAGAGAAGAAACATCAATCGACTGCTCACGAAGCAACGCGGCGCTCCCAACCGCGACCGCTTTGCCCTCAACGACTCCGACGACACCCGTGCCCGTGACCGAAGCAAACTCCTTCACGTCTACAAGCGAAACCTTCCTCTCCTCAGCCGCCTTCACGATTGCTGCCGCAAGCGGATGCTCGCTGGCGCGCTCGATACTCGCCACGAACCGCAGCAGAGCAGTCTCATCAATCCCGGAAATGCTCTGAACCAACATCACGCGAGGCTTCCCTTCGGTCAGCGTCCCAGTCTTGTCGAGCACCACTGTATCGACCTTCTCCAGTGTCTCGAGAGCCTCGGCGTTCCGCACCAGCACTCCCTCGGTCGCTCCCCTTCCCGTCCCCACCATGATCGACATCGGAGTCGCCAACCCAAGCGCGCACGGACATGCAATCATCAGCACCGCAACTGCATTCACCAAGGCATGCGCCAACCGGGGCTGCGGCCCCCAAAACGCCCAAGCCACAAACGCAATCGCCGCCACCAACAGCACCGCCGGGACAAAGTACGCCGCCACGCGATCGGCCAGTCGCTGAATCGGAGCACGCGACCGCTGCGCCTCGCCGACCATCTTCACAATCTGGGCCAACAGCGTCTCCGAACCGACATGCTCAGCCTGTATCACAAAACCGCCGGTACCGTTCAGCGTTCCACCAACAACCTTCTCTCCTTCAACCTTCTCAACCGGAACTGGCTCACCAGTCACCATGGACTCGTCGACCGAACTGCGGCCCTCAAGGACAACACCATCAACAGGAACCTTCTCTCCCGGCCGCACGCGCAGCCGGTCACCTACCTGAACCTCGCTCAAGGAAACATCCCTCTCCGACCCGTTCGCGGCGATCCGCCGTGCCGTCTTCGGGGCGAGCCCAAGCAAGGCCCGTATCGCGCCGCTGGTCCGGCTTCGGGCCTTCAACTCCAGCACCTGCCCAACCAGAACAAGCACTGTGATGACTGCCGCGGCCTCAAAGTACAACCCCAACCTTCCCGAGCTATCCCGAAACGACGCGGGAAAGAGTCCCGGCGCCACGACCGCCACAACACTGTACAGGTACGAGGCCGCAATCCCCATCGCGATCAGCGTGAACATATTCAGGCTGCGATGCACGATCGAGGCCCATCCCCGCTCGAAGAAGGGCCATCCACACCACAACACAACAGGAGTCGCCAGCGCCAACTCCACCCACCCCATCCACCCGCTGTGCAACCACTCCACCCCATGCCCGGGCAAAACATCGAGCAGCATCACCGCCAACAAGGGAAGCGTCAGCGCAGTACCCACCCAAAGCCGCAGAGCCATGCTCTTCAATTCAGCATTGTCTTCTTCGTCCGTCACCTCTCGCGGCTCGAGCGCCATCCCGCAGATTGGACAGCTTCCCGGACCGTCCCTGAGAATCTCGGGATGCATCGGACAGGTGTACAAGTTCTTCGTACCGATCGGAGTCGACTGCGGAACAACATGCTTTGTATTAGCTGGTTCGATCGAAACCAGCCCATGGTCGATCGCAGGCGAGGAGCCATCATACCTTCCGGGATCATCCTCAAACTTCTTCAGGCACGATTGGCAGCAGAAGAACCACTCTTCGCCGTCACGCTCGGTTGACCACTCCGCCCGCTCCTCCGCCACCAGCATTCCGCAGACCGGATCCTTCGCCATCTACAAATCCCCTCCTCACCATACTAAGGACGGTCAGGCGTAGAAATCCTTACACGTAGCAGTTAAGTCGAAAGGAGGCGAATAGCAATCCTCGCGCGCGAGCGGGAGACGGCTATCTCCGTGATGCGGCAGGCTGAGAAGGGTCTGATAAATGCCAATGTCTCCGCGGCGAAAGGCAGCCGCGCAGCCTGCCATGTATAGGGCGAACCGCAAGCAGCCCTAACCTCGACAAGGCCGCTGCCGAGTTCTGGCAATCCTAAGGCTCAGGCGCGCTCTCGAGCCCAACCAGCATACGCTGGATACGAAAATTCCGCCCGGCTCTACTCTTCAAGCGACAAGCAAACCCCATCGCAACCTAGCCGCATCGAACAACTTGCACCGTGGGAATCCCCATCGCGGGATAGCGCAGTAACGGATCCGGCCCCTTGAAGCCCTTCCTGGGTTGTTGTGCGGTCTTTAGTAGCGGGTCTCAGATCTCCCGTCCATTGGACTGTCAGAATTATCAGTTGCCAGTTCAAATCGGCGCGAATATATGTCCCGCAGAGGACGGAAACCATCGGGCCATTCAGGTTTGTCAAGCCATGCATCAGCGACAACTCTGGTTCTCCCTATTTGCGGCGATGCTCCTCTTCTGCGGCCCCCGCACACCTGCGCAACTACAACCCTCTCCAAGCATTACCTTCGCTCTTGAAGACGACGCGGCATCATATGCCCAGGACTTCCCCAACGCCCCAAGCAGCTTTTTCAGCCGCCCGGATCCGTCTCCTATTGATACCAACCGCCTCCTCTCACCACCTGCCCGCGCGGATGATGATGACAGACCAGACCAATCGACTGGGCCCGAAATCACAATCAACAACATCGACTTCGGTCCACTTTATAACGCTTATCTCAATCGCCATACGACTCGCACCACGCCCGACGACCTTGGAAATCCCATCATCCTTCAAGGCGTAGGCTACCCCGAGCATTACCACTGGGGAGGCCTCATCGCCCAGTCCTTCTTCTTCAACGTCGTCGAAAGCTCCGTCCGCATCGCCAGTGACGACCAGATCCGTTATCTGGTAGCCAAAAAGCCCTTCTGGCACGATTACGTTGCTTCCGTGAAGCAATTCAACATGCGTCGCTGGAACGACGGTGACGATTTCCTCGTCAATTATGTGGGGCACCCGATGCAGGGCGCGGTCGCGGCATATATTGAAATCCAGAACAGCCCTACCGACCGCGAAGTCGAACTCAGCGCAACCCACGCCTATTGGATGAGCCGCTTCAGAGGCTTTCTCTGGGCCGTCGCCTATAGTACCCACTCGGAGATGAGTCCTCTCGGCGAAGCGGGTATCGGCAATGAGGGTGGCTGGACTTATCCGGTTTACTGCCATAAGCCCTGCGCCAAATGGAAGCCTTCTATGCATTACACCAACAATACGGGTTGGGTCGACTTCATCATCACCCCTACCGTGGGTATGCTCTGGGTACTGGCTGAAGATACTCTAGACCGCTATGTCAGCGACCGCATCCAAGGCACTGACCAAGTTCGTGTGTGGCCCAAGATCGTCCGGGGCTCTCTCAATCCAAGCCGTACCTTTGCAAATGCGATGCGCCTTAAGTTCCCCTGGTATCGGGATTTCCAACACAACGAACTGGCTGATCGTTACCGCCCCGGCATCCACATGCTCCGCTCCGACGACGAATCACCTAAGCAGCAGAAACTCCAGCGGTTCAGCATCGCAGGCCATTATCGTTCGATGCCGCTGGGAACCTATACGCAGCCTTGCCCGTTCTGTGGACACGGTGGCGGTTTTGAGGCTGACTACGCAATTACCTCCTGGCTTAGCGCCAGCTTCTCTCTCGACGAACAGCAAGGCCTTTCCGACAAGAACGCGACCGCCAATGGCACTGCTCTCTTTACTGGTTTTGGGATTCGCCTCGTTCACGACCGTCCCCACAACACCTTCTCCTTCGCCATACGTCCGGGCTTCGTCCTCGATAATGTCGTGGTACCAGCGCACGTCGAAGTCCCCGGCGGTGAATACATCCCAGAACGGAGCTTTGGCATCCAGCACACAGCGGGAACTCTTCTACTAGCCAACGATTACAAGATCACGCGCAACTTCGCTATGCGTACGGCGCTCGGTGCCACCGTCGTTCGCTACCGCACAGCTGTTGAAGATCCACCCGGCATAGGCAAGCCACCCTATCTTACCTGGCTGTCCCACGACAATTTTACCAACCACACTACATGGGTTTGGCAGGGCGGTCCTGTTGTCCGCTTCTGAAGAAGCGTACCTGTCACCGAATGGGTCACGTTTGGCGACTGGCCACAACGTTATCGCATGCAGGTTCCTCGATCGCTGTAGCCCCGAAGCGGCTGGATTCGAAGTTCACTGCCACGCGCTTCGAAGGCCGTATCGCGCGATACAAACGCGCAAGCGGCCGCCGATCTCGCCAATCTCGCCGCATCATCTCGCGCACTAACCGTGGATCCTCCCATGGAGCGTCGACATATGCAGTCCGCAAGTATGGACACTTTGGATGCGACATCACAGCCTCGGGAAAGAATGCGATCGTCTCCTGCCCAACGAATTCCTCGTCCTCAGGCAAAGGAGCACCAGTGAACGAACGGCAAAATAGACCCGCCAAGTCTCCGTAAGGTGCAACTCGCAGATGGCCGAGTTGAGTACAGCGTGGATTAAGTTCGATCAGATACGGGTGTCCCGTCACCTCTTCAAGAATGAAATCCAGCCCGTGGAAGCCTGATAGGCGAAGCCGCCCCGCAATCCGTTCGGCGGCTATCCTGATCTCATCACTCTCGATTAACCGCACCGCCAACGCAGTTCCGGTCGTACTCTGTGCAAACAAGACCTCCACTGTAACCATCGCAAGCACCTTACCTTCACGGCAGGCGAGCATCGTATTGGCCGGCCGGCCTGCGACGAACTGCTGTATCGTCACCTCTGGCTGCCCGTGGTTCTTCCACTTCCACAACGCCAGCGCATCGTGAATTAGCAGCCACCGCCCAATGGCTGTCGCGAACGTCGAGGGTGTGCCCATCATTGACAGCGCTTCTTCCGCCTCTACCAACGAGTGAACAATCTGCACCCCTTTGCCGCCGCAAGTCCTGTCAAGCTTCAGAACCCCAGACCCGCCGCGTACGGAAAACCATTCCCGGAGATCAGCAGCAGATTTAATTCTCTTCGTATAGGGTGCCCTGATACCCACCTCGTGCGCGACCTGCATCAACTCGGCCCGGTGGACAACGATCTCGTAGCCAGAGGGTTCGCCTAGAGAGCGCTCAATCAGCGGTCGAAGCTCCGGCCTGCATTGTTGGAGTGCATGCAACTGCCACACGACACCGTCGTCGCACGGAACCACTAGATCGGGATTAGTAGAAGAAATCGCCTGATAGAGAGACTGAAGTGAACGGACGGCGCGATAGGGATGGATTTTGCTGATCCCACTTACAAAGGAGAATGGATGATCCGCAGGACAAACTGCCTGGACATCGCATCCTTGACGCAAGAAGGCAAGCGCCAACTTAGCCGCCACCGGCCACCGGATCGACGACGCGAGCAAGACCCTCTGACCGATACGATCATTCACCAGGCGATGCTAAGCCTGTAGAACACAAGAGGGTGATCCCTCTTACGTGCTATACGCGGATCGCTATTCATCTCCAATACTAAAAATGGAGAAAAGCCCTGAAGAGGTTGGCTGCGTTGCCGGGCTGTTCTCAAAATCGAAACAACGATTCAATCCGACTGTGATTTATCCATACGCCGACGATAAGCCACAGCCGTCAAAAGGGTGCGCTGACAGTGCAAGTGATCGACGTCGCGATAATCGGAGCTGGTCCATACGGTCTCTCCATCGCAGCTCACTTGCGCGCGCGTAACGTTGCATTTCGAATTTTCGGCACCCCTATGTCCAGTTGGCGAAATCACATGGCCGCCGGCACCCTGCTGAAATCGTTTGGCTTCGCCTCCGGCCTCTACGATCCGGGCGAAAAGTTCACCTTGGCCCGCTTTTGCCAGGAGCAAGGCCTTCCCTACTCTGACGTCGTTACTCCCGTCTCCATCGAGACATTCATCGCATACGGTCTGGAATTTCAAAAGCGCTACGTGCCAGACCTTGTACAAACCGACATCTCGTCAGTTCGTCGTTCGCCAGAGGGCTTCGCCCTAATGACTCAAACCGGTGAGCGCGTTCTCGCTCGCCGAGTGGTGGTAGCCGCTGGAATAACACATTTTGGCCACATCCCTTCCATCTTCGCGAATCTATCGGAAGACCTCGTCACCCACAGCTCGCAGCATAAGAACATGACCAAATTTGCTGGCCGCACAGTTGCCGTCATCGGAGCAGGCGCCTCTGCAGCGGATCTGGCGGGCCTCTTACATGAATCTGGTGCCGAGGTACACCTGATTGTTCGCCGCGACGCAATGCACTTTCATGACCCACCTTCGCCCGAGCCGCGTGCACTCTATCAGCGGATCCTCATGCCTCGTTCGGGTCTCGGCCAGGGGTGGCCTGCCCGCCTCTGCACCGATCTGCCGCTCGCCTTTCATAAATTACCTGCGAACTTCCGCCTCCTCGCAGTTCAGAGGGTCAACGGTCCGGCGCCTGGTTGGTTCTCCAGAGACAAGGTGGTCGGTCGCGTCATCGTGCACGCCGGGGCCAATCTGAAGCGAGTCAACGTTCACGGTAACCGCGTCCGACTGCAGTACAGCAAGCGCGACGACATTGACAAAGAATTGAATGTCGACCATGTCATCGCCGCAACCGGCTACAAAGTGCAAGTGCAGCGACTCACCTTCCTCGACGAGGAACTGCGTCGCCAAATGAAAACGGTCGCTGACACTCCGGTCCTTAACAGCAACTTCGAATCGTCTATCCGCGGTCTTTACCTGGTCGGCCTGGCAGCCTCACCTAGCTTTGGGCCGCTCTGCCGCTTCGCCTACGGCGCAAAGTTCACATCCAACCGTATCGCCCGGCACCTTAGTCCCTAACGTTTGCATGGATCAGCGGAGCCGTAGCCGAAGATGACCTTGCCGTCCTTTGCTACGAGGACGCTGCCCTTGAAGGTCTTCTGGTCAATGTAAGAGTCGATGACCTGCTGAGTGCGCGGGGTGGGGTTGGCTTGGCGACGGCTGGAGCGCGATTCGAGCAGGTCACTAAGCATCAGCGTGATATGCTCCGGGCATCATGAGGAGATTTGTGTGCAGTTTGCTTTTGGCAGCTGTGCCTGTCGCGACGGTCGCGGCTTTTGCGCAGATTCCGGCTTCGAGCCCTGTGGAAGCGGCCATAGTGAAGGCGGTGGATGCCGAGACGCCAGCGGCGGTGGCGCTGCTGGAGAAGATCGTCAACATAAACAGCGGCACGATGAACCTGGCGGGCGTCGTCGCGGTGAAGGACGTTATCGAGCCTGAGATCGCCGAGCTCGGCTTCAAGACACGGTGGGAGCCGATGAATTCGATCGGGCGCGCGGGGGACCTAGTGGCTGAGCATCCGTGTCCGGCGGGTACAGGCAAGTGCGGCAAGCGGATTCTGCTGATCGGGCACATGGACACAGTGTTTGAGCCGTCGAGCAGCTTTCAGCGGTACTCAATTGTTCCGGGAACGAACGGCAACGTAGCGACCGGACCAGGAGTGAACGATATGAAGGGCGGCCTGGTGGTGATGCTGACGGCGCTCGAAGCGATGAAGGCTGCGGGCGCGTTGGACAATGCCGAGATCAGGATTGTGCTGAGCGGCGACGAAGAACATCACGGCAAGCCGGTCAGCGTATCCCGCAAAGACATGATCGAGGCGGCGAAGAAGAGCGACGTTGCGCTGGAGTTCGAATCAGGTGGAATCGTCGAGGGCAAGGATGTACAGAGCGTCAGCCGCAGAAGCGCGGGTAACTGGAAGCTCGAGACAACAGGCAGGAGCGGACACTCGTCGCAGGTATTCGGCGAGCGGTTGGGCGACGGAGCAATCTACGAGCTGGCACGAATTCTGGATGCTTTCCGAAAAGAACTGCGAGAGCCGGGGCTCACGTACAACGTCGGCCTGGTGCTTGGTGGCGCGACGGCGTCGATGAGCGCGAATGAGGCAGGAGGAGAGGCGACGGGAAAGAGCAACGTCATTCCGCCTGTTGCGCTCGCGATTGGCGACATGCGCACACTCGATAATGACCAGACGGCACGAGTCCAGGCGAAGATGCGAAAGATCGTCGCCGATCACCTGCCGAGGACCGGCGCAACGATCACGTTTGACGACGGCTATCCGGCAATGGCGCCGACTGAAGCAGGTCATACGCTCGTGAAGCAGTTGAACGAGATCAATGCGACTCTTGGGCTGCCGCCAATGGCGGAGATGGACCCGATCCTGCGGGGAGCCGGCGATATTGCATTCGTGGCGCCTTATGTTCCGGGACTGGTGGGAACCGGAGTAATGGGCGAAGGCGCCCATGCCGAAGGTGAGACGGTGTTTCTCGATTCCATTCCGAAGCAGGCCAAACGGATGGCGATATTGATGTATCGACTATCGAAGGGTTGATTTGTCTCTTCTTCGGTGTCACCTTCCGGAGTCGGTTTTGCTTAGGTGCTGGCTTTCGATGACAAGCTTGAGTGTCTGCTGGTTGTGCCGCGCACCGCGTCGTAGTACACAAGCGCCTGTCTGATCTGGCTGTGGGAATCCAAGTTGTTCGTGGAGTATAAAGTCTGCATTGGCATGCGCACTCTTCTTTTGCTCACCGTTTCGTTTCTTGTTGTGACCTACCCCGCTCTCGTTCATGCGCAGAATTCCTCGGAGATTGATCCGATGCTTGGCGCAGACAACGGTGGCAATGTCTTCGTGGGGCCAACGCTTCCCTTCGGCATGGCGAAGCCCGGTCCGGATTACGGGGATAATGAAGGCAATGCCGGATGGGAGGCGAGCGGCAACTTAAATGGCTTCTCGCAGCTGCATGTCTCTGGGACTGGCGGAGGCCCTAAGTACGGCAATATTCTGATTCAGCCCATGATCGGCTCCGCCGATCCTACACACAGTTCCGCGCCGCGCGAGGATGAGCATGCAGAGGTTGGATACTACTCCGTTAAGCTTGGCGGATCGGGAATTCGCGCTGAGGTCACGACCGCCCGGCGTACGCCGGTATATCGATTTACCTACCCTGCAACAGGTCAGCGGACGCTGTTGGTTGATGTAGGACACTTGCTCATGCGCAGGCACGAGTCGCCGCATCGCTATCCCGAAAGCCAGGTGGTTTACTCGACCGAGGTTGAAGTACTGTCACCCACAGAGATCGTGGGCATGCAGGCGTCCGTCATGGGATGGAATATCCAGGCGACGCCTATGAAGGTCTACTTCTACCTGGTCACCGATACGCCCGCGGTCGCAAGCGGAACCTGGGAGGACGGCAAGGGCACACAGCCAGGAGCGAAGACCGCGGGCTACAAGATGCCGTTTACGATGAGCACGCTGCCCAAGCCCCCCGCGCCAATCGTAACCACCGGAGCCTATCTTACGTTTGCTCCTGATGAGAAGCCGCTGATGGTGAAGGTGGGAGTGTCGTTCGTCTCGATTGATCAAGCGAAGAGGAATGCGATGAATGAAGTTGTCGGATTCGATTTCGACGGCACACGCAGGGCTGCAGTGGAAGCATGGAACAAGGAGCTCTCTACGGTAAAAATCGAGGGGGGCAGCTCAAGTGAGCGCCAGGAGTTCGCCACGGCTCTTTATCACACGATGCTGATGCCTGTGGACCGCACAGGCGAGAACCCGTTGTGGCAGAGTGCGACACCTTACTATGACGATTTCTACTGCATCTGGGACACGTTCCGGTCTTCCACTCCACTGTTGACGTTGCTCGATCCGAAACGAGTTACCGCCATCCTGCAGTCACTGCTGGAGATTCAGGATCATGACCATTTCTTCGTGGATGGCCGCTCCGGCAATTTCGCTGGGAGAACTCAAGGCGGTTCAGATGCCGAGATGATGTTCACCGACGCATTCGTGAAACATCTACCGGGGCTTGATTGGGCGCGAGTTTATCGCGCGATGGTACACGATGCCGATGTGGAGTCCAGCGATCCGATACGTTACGGCCGGGGTGATATGGATGAGTGGAGACGTCTTGGATACCTCTCTATCGAGCACTCCGATCCGGCAGGCGGTCCCGATCGACCGGGGTCGCGTTCCATGGAGTACGCCGCAAACGACTATGCCGTCGCGTTGATGGCAAAAGGACTGCATCACGAAGCCGACATGAAGATGTTTATGGCTCGCTCAGAGAATTGGAAGAAACTGTGGAATGCTGAGGCGGTAGACCATACAGAGGCTGGCGATGTGAAGGGCTTCATCTGGATGCGTCACGATGATGGGAGATGGAAGGAAGATTTCGATCCTCATCTCGTCGGAACCTGGTATCAGGACAATTTTTATGAGGGCACAACCTGGACCTATTCTCTTTATGTTCCGCAAGACGTTCACGGACTCATCCAGATGGCTGGAGGAGCAACCGCTTTTAAAGAGCGCCTCGATCTCTTTTTTGCCGCAGGCACAACTAACCGCTACCGTTACGACGTTGGAAACGAGCCTGGCTTTCTCTCTCCCTACCTCTACAACTGGATCAGTGACCAGAGCAGTACGGCGAAGACCATCCGCGGCATTCTCTCCGCAAGCTACCACACCGGCCCGGACGGCCTACCAGGAAATGACGATTCAGGCGCGATGGGATCGTTTCTGGCCTTCAATCAAATGGGCTTCTTCCCGGTTGCGGCGCAGAATTTCTACGTGATTGGCTCGCCAACGTTTCCACGGTCTTCCGTCTCTCTAGCGAATGGGAGAACCTTTTCTGTTGTCGCAAAGAACTCATCTCCGACGAACATCTACATCGCGAAAGCGATGTGGAACGGCCAACCTTACCAGCGCTCATGGTTTACGCACGATCAACTAATGGCAGGCGGCGAATTGAGGCTCACGATGACAGATAAGCCTACACACTGGGACACTGGATCCGTACCTCCTTCAATGTCAGACGCAAGATAGGTTTCTTCGGCAATCCCTAGCCGGATTTGCAGGTATCCGACATGACTTCATATCTCACGTCATGCTCCGTTGCAGCGCTCATCCGTTAACAGTTATTTAGGTGCAAATGATCTATCGCCATTATTATTTTCTCTTTTGCAACCGCACGACTCGCGGACGACTAGCTTTACCGGCAAAACTGTTCGCACGCTCGAAGCAGTGAACTCCCCTTTTATCCGTTGGAGCAGCAATCGAGTTGAAATATGTCCTAGTTCGGCAGCCGGTTGTCGAATGGTCGTTATTGGGGGAGTAATCAGGGTATAGAAGTCGACATCATCGAAGCCCACCAGAGCCACGTCCTTCGCCACCTCAATCTGCATCTCGCGGAGCGCATCAATAACCCAAACCGTCGAAGAGTTGTTCACGGAGAACAAGGCTTCCGGCGGGTGGTGCGATTCGAACAGCTCTTTCAAAGCTGGCTTCGCATCCGCCTGGCTTGGCAATCGCAGTGTTCTGGTGCGAGGCAGCCTCGCTTCGCGCATACATTCCTCATAGCCAACCAGCCGTTCTCTTATGGTTGATAGATGTGCGTTTGTTGTGGCGCATACTATTCGCTTGTACCCGTGACCAATGAGGTGTTCAACAGCGATTCGTGCACCGGCCCTGTTCTCGACTCCCACCGAATCGGTGGTTGCCACCTCGATGGGGCGATCGATCGTTACAACAGGGGTTGCGCCTCCCGCTACCATCTTCAGATGCTTGTGTTTGCTATCTACCGGGACTAACAAGATGCCATCGACCGGGTGATGCGTCATCTGCTCGACCTGCGCTGCCTCAATCGCCGGATCGTCGTTGGAAGCTGCCAGCCACACGAGATATCCGCTCTCACGAGCGGTCTCCTGCACTGCGTGGCTGACCACGGAGAAGAAGGGATCAGCCAGGTCCGGAACGATAAGCCCTAACGATCGAGAGAGCTGGCCCGTTAGCATCCTCGCAGCCTGATTGGGCCGATAGCCCAACTCGCGAATTGCCGCCCGAACTTTCCTGGCCGTCTCCTCGGAGACATAGGGATGCCCGTTGATGGTGCGGGAGACGGTCATCGCCCCGACACCGGCCGCAAGGGCGACGTCTGCCAGCGTCGCTCGTTTTGTCCTGGTGGTCTTCTGCACGGCTCTTTCGTAAACGCTTATCGGATGGCAATCACGGCCATGACGATATCAAAAGCCCAATATTCCTGAGAAATTAATCCAATCTTCGGTTGACAGGGCCATACTGAAGCGCGTACACCGTCATGTAAATGTGATAGCGCAATCATATACTTCCTTGCCCAAACCAGGAAAACAACGCTCGTGCAGGAGCAAGGCAGTTTTATTCAAAGGAGCAGCCATGTTGAGAGTTACAAGAACCACAATCTGGTGTCTTTGCGCAGTGCTATCGACTATCGTTTTCTTCCCGAGTCAAGGAATCGCGCAATCGGACGTGGGTTCGATTAGTGGATTCGTCCATGACCAGTCCGGAGCGATCGTGCCGAATGTTCAGGTGACCATTCAGAATGAGGCTACGGGCGAGGCACACACAGCGGTCACTGACGCATCGGGACATTACACAGTAACCAACCTTCTGCCGGCGATCTACACCGTGACTGCAGAGGCGAGCGGCTTCAAGAAGTTCACCAGTGTTCACAACAAACTTGACGCGAACACGGCGCTCTCGCTCGACGCCGACCTCACCGTTGGCGCGCAAAGTGAGACGGTTGAGGTCACTGCAACCGCATCTGTCCTACAGACCGAATCCGGCTCTGTGCAGAGCGAGATCACCGGGCAGCAGATCAGCGACCAGGAATTGAACGGCCGTAACCCGCTCTATATGGGTTCGCTGCTTCCGGGACTTCGCAGCAATTCAACACTTGGGGACTTCAACGCCACGGTCGGAGGGAGCGTTCCCTTCTGGATCAACGGCGCGCGTCAGCAGGACACGCTGGTGACCTTTGACGGTGCGCCGGCGGTACGCACGCGAGGCAGCGGCCAGATCATTGGAGTGGCGAGTGTTGACGCCACGGCCGAAATGCAGGTGCTCGCAACTGACTACCAGGCCGAGTACGCATCGTCCGCGGGCGGCCAGATACGGCTCGTAACCAAAAGCGGTGGCCAGGACTTCCATGGCTCGCTTTATGAATACCTGCGCAACTCGGCGATGAACGCCAACACCTGGACGCGCAACCAGAGCCCTTCAACGCGTTTCGCCTCACCCTTCCGCTACAACAACTTTGGCTTCACCGCCGGCGGTCCGGTGTGGATTCCCGGGGTGCAATGGATGGAGCCGCTCCGCCAGAAACTCTTCTGGTTTATCAACGAGGACTGGCTCCGCTACCGCTTCACTGACACGCAAACGCAGGCTGTACCCACCACACGGATGCGCCAGGGTGACTTTAGCGAACTGCTGAACCCGAACCCCTGGTACTCCGGGGTTACCAAGATCTACGACCCCACGACCTGTTCCAAACCGGGCAACGCGGGCTGCGTGCAGTTCGCCTACAACGGCGTCCCAAACGCGATTCCGCCAAGCAGGCTGAGCAAGAACGGATTGGCCATCTTGAACGCCTATCCGGGGCCGACCGCCGGCTATCTCAATGGCACTCAGAACTGGATCGCGGCCGCAGCGCATCCGATCAACCAGCGCAAGGAGACCATCAATATCGACTTTGTGCTGACCGCAAGTCACCGTTTCGAGTTTCGGCGCCAGTACACCGCCTATGACGAAACCCTGCCCTTCGACCAGGGATCGGGGCTAACGGGCAGGTACTTCAATCGTCCTAACCAGACCAACGGGATTGCATGGACCTGGACAATCTCTCCGACCGTAATTAACGAACTGCGCGGCACCGTCAGCATCGACCGCGTCTATATCCCGGTCAATACCGCGCTGGCTGGCTTCAACCGGCAGACGTTGGGGATCAACTTCCCTTACATCATCCCTGGAGCAAAGGCCGCGCCGAACAAGATTCCCACCGTGAGCTTGCCGAACTTCTACGGACTTTCCGGGGGGCCTTATCCCTCGCATTCGCAGGGTCCTATCTACTCTCTCAGCGACAGTGTGACGAAGGTGTGGGGCAGTCACACAGTCAAGGCAGGCATCTATATCAACTACCAGGGTGAGAACGACAATGACCAGATCAACGTCAGCACCGTTCCCGGCGGAGCGAACAACCAGAACGGCTCGTTTGTCTTCTCGGACAATCGTAGCGGACTGAATGGCACTGCTGGTGCGGGCATCGCTAATCTCGCGCTTGGTCTTGCCGACAGCTACACCGAGATCGGCCCAAAAGCTTACACCAAGTGGAGCGGGCAGGGATACGAGGAGTTCATTCAGGACTCGTGGACGGCGACACCAAAACTGCACCTCGACTTCGGCATCCGCATAACGACGCTAACTCCTTACAAGCCAGCGTGGGGGAATTCCGTCTACTTTGACCCTGCCTCCTTCGATTCAACCAAGGTTCCTACCGTCAATCCGTCTACGGGCTTTATAACTCTCGGCACCGGAAATGCCTATAACGGCATGGTCATTCCGGGATTCAGCAGCTTCCCAAGTTCAGCCCAGGCTCACGGAGTCATTGGTTCTGAGCCAAACTCGACCGCTTGCGCCGGTGGACCTTGCACGGGTCTGTTTGCCCCAAACCTCAACAAAGGCTACGTCGACACTTCCACTACAGTTCAACCGCGCCTGGGCATAGCATACCAACTCGATTCGAAGACAGTCGCCCGGGCCGGAGCGGGCGAGTTCATTACGCACATGGGCCTGCTCGACAATATCTTTCCCGGCGGCAATCCGCCATTTCAGCCCTTTCAAACTGTCTCCGCTGTGCCGGGCAGCTTCGCCTCCATAGTCGACAATCCTGGCGTTGCGCTGACCACGGGAGTTGCCCCGCCGCTCGTCGTCACCTCGCTCCCCAAGAACCTCAAACCACCCACGCGATGGAACTGGAACGTCGCCATCCAGCGCGAGATGCCGTTCAGCTCGACCTTCACGATTTCCTACGTCGGCGGCCGCGGATACCACAACTGGCGCGTATTCGACATCAACCAATCAGCGGTCGGGGCTCTGAACCGCAATCCCAACACGAACATCAACTATCTGCGGCCCTACCGCGGCTACGGCGCCGTCCAGCAGGAGCAGTCGAACGGCAGCTCGAAGTACAACGCGCTGCAAACCTCTTGGAACCGCCGCTTCACCAATAGCCTCATGCTCGGCGTCAGCTACACGTGGTCGAAGAGCATGGACGACAGCTCCAACTACCGAGATATCGTTCCCGACACCTATAACACCTCAAACCTCTGGGGGCCGTCGGAGTACGATGCGCGCCAATTCGCAGCCATCAACTACCTCTACGTTCTGCCCTTCTTCCGGAACCAGAATACGCTTACCGGCAAGCTCCTCGGCGGCATTCAGCTCTCGGGCAGCGCACAGTTCCAGACCGGCCAGCCCTGCGGCGTTGGAACCAATAACAATGATTACGCCGGTGTCGGCGAGCAGGGTAGCTTCGGATGCGGCGGCAACACTTCTGAGGGCCAGTTCTGGGTGATCAACGGCAAGCCGAAAATGCTTAAACAGTTCTCCGGTTATGCCGGACAGAGCAACAATCACTATATCTCTATCACCAACGACGACGGCTCACCCATCTTCACCCCGCCAGCGTCGGGCACGTTCAATCTGCAAAAGGGCGTCCGCGACAACATCTACGGCCCTGGCTTCCAGAACTGGAACATCGCCCTGAAGAAGAAGTTCCCCATCAATGAGCGAGCAGGCTTTGAGTTCAACGCCGAGGCCTATAACTTCGTCAACCATCCCAACTGGGCGCAGATCGGAAACCCGGGCGGCGTGAACGGTCTGAACCTCACGCCGACCTCCGGCACCTTCGGACAGGTGACGCAGAAGTCTCCGACCAACCCGCGCAACCTGCAGGTTGGTCTAAAGTTCCTGTTCTGATACGCACATACCATCGAGAACTCCGCTCCATCATGGGCGGAGTTCTCGTTTTTGTCCTTAGAAACTAGTCTCGCTTCTGCAGAGCAATGGAGAAACTCAAACATGCGATCAAAGGGCTCTTCGCCTACGTCCCCACTCAAGCCAAGATCCAACCATAAAGTGCGCGCGGCGGCCTGGCTTTCATACGCGTCAGTGGCCTTCGCCTCCCTTCTCACCGCGCAGGGCCAGACCATGAAGGCCCCGGACATCACCAAGGATCCCACGCTCTACGTAGTTCCCTACGCCCACCTCGACACCCAGTGGCGCTGGGAGTTCCCCCAGACAATCAGCGAATATCTCCTGAAGACCATGCGGGTGAACTTTGACTACTTCGACAAGTACCCGCACTACGTCTTCAATTGGACCGGCGCCAACCGCTACCGCCTCATGAAGGAATACTTCCCAGCCGACTACGCTCGCATGCAGCAGTACGCCGCCGCCGGTCGCTGGTTCCCCGCCGGATCCTCCATCGAAGAGGGTGACGTCAATCTTCCCAGCGCCGAAGGAATTTTCCGCCAGGTTCTGTACGGCAACGAATATTTCCGCAGAGACTTCGGCAAAGCCAGCAATGAGTACATGCTGCCCGATTGCTTCGGATTTCCCGCATCGCTGCCTGCCATCCTCGCGCACGCCGGAGTAAAGGGATTCTCCACCCAGAAGCTCAACGCGCAATGGCAGCCCGCCCCCAAGATCGGCGGTCCCAACTCACCCGAACAAACCCCGGAAGGCATCCCCTTCAACGTCGGCCGATGGATCGGCCCTGACGGAAGCAGCGTCATTGCTGCTCTCAATCCTGGCGGCTACGGAAGCAACGTCTATACCGACCTCAGCAAGGAACCCACGGAAACCTCCGCATCCGCTCCAAACCTCACCAGTGAGGAGCGCGCCCGTCTCACGCCACAACAGCAGGCCACAGTTGCAAGGCAAAGGCCGCAGGAGCAGGACTGGGTCAAGCGCATTGACATCAACGGCAATGCCACCGGCGTCTTCGCCGACTATCACTACGTTGGAACCGGTGACATCGGCGGCGCAACCCAGGAATCCACCGTCAAACTCCTAGAAGCGATCGTCACCAAGAGCGAGACCACGCTGCCCACACCTCCGCAAGGCGCATTCGCCATGGGCGAAACCCCTACAGCGCAGCAATCCGGACCTCCCATCAAAGTAGGCGACGGCCCTGTCCACGTCATCGAAACTCCTGCAGACCAGCTCTTCAACGACATCACGCCCGCAATGGCCTCGCGCCTGTCCGAGTACAAAGGCGACCTCGAACTCATCAATCACTCTGCAGGCTCATTGACGTCCCAGGCATACCACAAGCGCTGGACTCTCAAGAACGAGTTGCTGGCCGATGCAGCTGAGAAAACCTCCGTCGCAGCCGAGTGGCTCGGCGCACGCCCCTATCCGATGCAGCGCCTGAACGACGCATGGATGCTGGAACTCGCCGGCCACTTTCACGACACCGGCGCCGGAACTGCAATTCCCCGCGCCTACGAGTTCGCCTGGAACGACGACATCATCGTCGCCAATCAGTTCTCTGGAGTCCTCACCAGCGCCACCGAAGCAATCGCCTCCGGCCTCAATACGGACGTCAAGGGCACTCCAATCGTCGTCTTCAACTCGCTCAATATCCCACGCGAAGACCTCGTCGAAGCCACCGTCGCCTTCACTAGCGGAATCCCGAAAGCAGTTCGCGTCACCGGACCCGATGGAACCGAAGTTCCCGCACAGCTCACGGACGGCAAGGTCCTCTTCCTCGCCAAGCTTCCCTCCGTCGGCTACGCAGTCTACGGCGTCTCTCCCGCAGAAGCGCCAGCCACGCAATCGACCCTGAAGGTCACCAACTCCTCACTTGAAAACGCCCGCTACCGCGTCACCCTCGATCAGAACGGCGACGTCTCCAGCATCGTCGACAAGTCTCAGAGCAAGGAGTTGCTCGCCGCTCCCATCCGTCTCGCCATCTCTAACGACGTCCCCAAGGTCTACCCCGCGTGGAACATGGACTTCGAGGACGAGCAGGCGGCACCACGCTCCTACGTCTCCGGCCCGGCAAAGATCAGCATTAAGGAGAACGGCCCTGTTCGCGTCTCTATCGAGGTCGCTCGCGAGGGCGAAGGCTCAAAGTTCGTCCAGACTATCAGCCTCTCCGCAGGAGACCCTGGCAACCGCGTTGAATTCGGCAACGCGATCGACTGGAAGACCCTTTCCGCCAACCTCAAAGCCACCTTTTCTCTCAGCGCCTCCAACGAGAACGCCACCTACAACTGGGACATCGGAACCATCCAGCGTCCAAACGCATTCGACCGCCAATTCGAAGTCGCCTCGCACCGCTGGATCGATCTCAGCGACAAAAGTGGAACCTTCGGAACCACCATACTCACCGGCTTCAAGAACGGATCCGACAAGCGCGGCGACAACACCATCCGTCTCACTCTGCTGCGCTCGCCCGGAATCCAGCCTTCGAACAACGGACGTCCGCAGAACTACACCGACCAGGCCAACCAGGACTGGGGTCACCACGAGTTCGTCTTCGCTCTCGCCGGACACACCTCCGACTGGCGTCAGGCCCAGACCGACTGGCAGGCCTATCGCCTCACCGATCCTCCGATTGCCTTCGAGACGGCAAAGCACGCAGGCGTACTCGGCAAGGAGTTCTCTCTCCTTCGCATAAGCAACTCCCGCGTCCGCGTCCTCGCTCTCAAAAAAGCCGAGGCCAGCGACGAGGTCATCCTTCGTTTGGTTGAACTCAACGGCAATCCTGCCTCAGACGTCCGCATCTCCTTCGCCGGCCCAATCTCCGCAGCACGCGAGGTCAATGCTCAGGAACAGCCCGTCGGCACCGCCAACATCAGCGACGGAGCCCTCGTCACCAGCTTCTCGCCATACCAACCCCGCACCTTCGCCCTTCGACTTGCCCCAGCGTCTGCGAAGCTCAATGCAATCCAGTCTCAGCCTGTAACGCTGCACTACGATCTAGCCGTCGCCAGTAACGACGACACGAAGATCACAAACGGCGGCTTCGACGGCAAAGGCAATGCAATCCCGGCCGAGATGCTGCCAACACAACTCAACTACCACGACGTCCAGTTCAACCTCGCACCCGCAAAAACCGGCTCCCCCAACGCCGTCGTCGCTCGTGGACAGACTATCGACCTACCCACAGGCCGGCACAACCGTGTCTACATCCTCGCCGCGGCTGCCGGAGGCGATCAGACTAGCGCCTTCCACGTCGGAAATCGCTCCGTCAATCTCAACATCCAGGACTGGACCGGCTTCATCGGTCAGTGGGACACCCGCATCTGGAAGTCTCATGACGATCGCAACTGGAACATCTCCGCAAACCACGCGGTATGGCCCGCGGCTGACGTGCAGGAGCGCGAGCATCGCGCCCCATCACCCCGCTACCCCGACGACTACGTCGGCCTAACCCCTGGGTACGTGAAGCCAGCCGGACTAGCGTGGTACGCATCACACCGTCACACCTCCGATGGTTTGAACGAGCCCTATGAATACTCCTACCTCTTCGCTTACTCGATCGGTCTCGCAAACAACGAACGGGCGATAACCTTACCGGACAATGAAAAAATAAAGATTCTAGCCATTTCCGTGGTCGAGGAAAACCCGGAGGTAACGCCGGCCCAGCCGCTTTACGACACACTTAATAAATCCGAACCGTCGGATATGCGTAAGTAGACACTACATAAATCAGAGTAAGTGATTGATTTACTGGTGCCCGGAGGGGGACTTGAACCCCCACGACCGGTTAGGGTCTGCGGATTTTAAGTCCGCTGTGTCTGCCGATTTCACCATCCGGGCATCTTTCGCTAATCCAATGCTAACCCATCACTTGAATGCAGACGCTCGCAGGAACCATCTCGTGGAGTGTTGCGTATAGCTCTCTGTCTGGTCACCAGGCAGATTGACTTTATGCCCATTCGAGAGATTCTCAAACAGACTTTGTCTGCCCTCTGGGAGACGAAACTCCGTAGCTTTCTCACGATGTTTGGCATCGTTTGGGGGATTACATCTGTCATCCTCCTGGTGGGACTCGGTATCGGCTTCAACGAAGATCAAAAGGAGCATCTGCGCTCAATCGGAACCGACATTGCGATCATCTTCGGCGGCAAGACTGGCATGCAGGCTGGCGGCTACGCCGCCGGGCGGGACATCCGGCTGTCGATCGACGACGCGATCGCGATTCAGCAACAGGCTTCGTTAGTGAAGACCGTCAGCCCCGAACTCCGCAGGAGTGTTTCCGAGGTGAGCCAGTGGAATGCCGCGAATAGGCCGGTCCGTGGTGTCTGGCCTGAGTACCAGCGCTTCCGCTCATTGAAGGTAGAGCAGGGTCGCCTGATGACCGATCAGGATGAGCGAGAGGGCGCCCGTGTGATCCTGCTTGGGGCCGAGGCGAACCGGCAGCTCTTTCCCGGCAAGCCAGTCATCGGCGAGACCCTCATGGTCAACGGCTACCAATACACCGTTATCGGCGTGCTGGCGAAGAAGAAGCAGAACGGCAGCTACGGCAGCGGCCCGGACAACACGCAGCTCTTCACAACCTACTCAGCGATGGCGCGCGACTTCCCTCCGCCTGAGCGACCCGGCATCCAGCGCGGATATGTCAACAATATTGTGATCGAACCTGTCTCTCCTGAACTGCACGAAAAAGCCCTCGATCAGGTCAAACGTATCATCGCAGAGCGGCACCACTACGATCCCAACGATAAGGAAGCGCTTTGGGTATGGGACACGCTTCAGGGGGCAAAATTCACCGAACGCATCTTCGGCGTGATGACTCTCTTTTTCGGTGCAGTTGCCCTCCTCACTCTCGCCCTGGGTGGCATCGGAGTCATGAACATCATGCTCGTCGCCGTGACCGAACGCACCCGCGAGATCGGCATCAGGAAGGCGATTGGCGCGAAGGCCATCGATATCCGCCATCAGTTTCTGGCTGAGTCGGCAATCATTACCATTGTCAGCGGCGTTACGGGACTCGTCTTGGGAATCGGAACCTGCCTCCTGCTGCGCTTCGTTCCCTTGCCCGATTTCGTTCCCCATCCTGTCATTTCATCAACCGCTATCATTGCCTCGCTTGTAACCTTGACAGCGATCACGCTCTTCGCCGGAACCTATCCCGCGCTTCGCGCGGCCAATCTCAGCCCCATCGAATGCCTGCGAGCGGAATAATCCATGAATGCGAGCGAGATCATCCGTCAGAGTATCCAGTCGCTACTGCGAAACCGGCTGCGTTCGGGCCTCACCATGCTTGGCATCATCTGGGGACTCGTCACTGTTGTGCTCTTGCTCAGCTATGGCAAGAGCGTGGGCACGGAGGTACTCAATGGCTTCATGGGCTTAGGCGATAACGTCATCATGATGTGGGGCGGCCAGACCAGCATGCAGGCTGGCGGTGAGCGCTCCGGTAAGAAGATCAAGTTTCTCGATGGAGATACTGAGGCCGTTCGCGATACGGTCCCGTTCCTCACTGCGGTCAGTTCCGAGACCGATGATGGATTCAGTTTCAAATATGGACCGAAGGTGGTTAACATCTCCACGAAGGCCGTCGATCTGCCGTATGGAGGAATGCGCAGGCTGAACGTCGAACAGGGTCGCTACTTCGAGCCGGCCGACTTCACTGAGCATCGCCAGGTCGTGATCTTCGGACCACATGCCGCACAGAAGCTCTTCAACGGATTTCCTCCAGTGGGCGAGTCGGTCGAGATCGAAGGCCACGTCTTTCAGGTCATCGGGGTGCTCGCAACCAAGATTCAGGACTCCTC
>Ga0126373_10000741_pt1 | contig 22035 bp, 15 predicted proteins | sample PanSoiMetPlot_11_FD_92545 | JGI IMG/M metagenome (GOLD analysis project Ga0126373, IMG submission 92545) | Tropical forest soil microbial communities from Panama - MetaG Plot_11 | ecosystem: Environmental > Terrestrial > Soil > Tropical forest > Bulk soil | place: Panama | collected 2016-02-17 | reverse complement strand
AGAATCGGACCCTTGTTATTGCCGGGCATCCTGGGGAGCTGACCGTCACGGAAATGGGGGGCCGCTACCTTGTGGATGTCGAAGCATTGACCCGGCTGGCGAATGGCTCGCTCAGCTTTCGGGGAAATCAAATTGTGCTGACCTTGCCAACCGCTGGAGCGAGTACTTCGCAAGCCAACCTCGATACGGGCCAGTCCGAAGCATCCGGATTCTCCAAAGAGTTCGTTAAAGCGGCAATAGAGGAAATGGCGGAAATCAGGGAATGGCGGAGTGCCTTAAGGAATGCAATTCGGCAGGGACACCCGGTGTTGGAAGATTGGATGGGAACCTTTCATGCGCAAGCCCGACAGAACCTCCGGCTTGTTTCCGTGGCAGTTTCAACCGAATCGGATCGAAGTGCGTTTCAACTTCTCACCAATGAGTTCAACAATATGAAAAAATTGAGCGACAGATTCGTGGAAGCAAACAGATCGCGGACCTATGTTCCGCCAAATGCTTTGGACAATGACCCGCTGGATCAGAAAATTCTGAACTGCGCTCACTCCCTGGCTGCGATGGCCTCCAACAACCAATTTGGGGACGACGGCTCATGTCACTGATCGTCCGAAGTGCAACGCTGCAGCGCGCCTCTCACGAATAGCGCTATTGCGCCCGCAAAGATTCCGAAAGACTGATTAAGTTGTGAGGGGCAACGAGAATAGCGCCCCCGCGTGGGCTGTCAATGTCAGCAATCAGAAAGAATGCTATCGACACGACGACCGGCACGATCAGCAGTATTCGCCAATCCCTTCCATGTGCACCATAGCCGATCAGCAAGTTGCAACTAACCGCGATCGCCGCCATCATTCCCCAGGCCGCAATCGGGATACGATTCCACCAAGCCGCCTGCGTATATCCTTGTGAATTCAAGACGTCGTTCATACCGGAAACCGCGAGGGCCACCAAGGGCGAAGTAGGATTTGCCTCCGCCGCCGGCCGGATGGCGGCCCACAACTCATTCTGCAATTCGGCGGTGTCTCTATTGATCGTCGCAAGCCGTCCCTCATTGCGAGTGGTGTAAAACAGGATTCGCTCGTCCACGTACTTCTTGAGCAGCTGACGAACCTTCGCGGCGTCTCCAACCGGAAGGAGGTCCGCCCGCACGCATTCCGTGCCAATGGCATTGGCCTCAGCTTCCTCGTAATTCTTGCGCTGATCGTACCGGCTAATGGCCATTGAGAAACTGAAACCAATGAGGAGGCCCAGGAGAGTCAGGGTTGCATTTAATACCACATTGAAATCGTCCCGTTCTTCCCCCTTCAACGGATGCAACGTGCGGCGAACCGTGTCACCGATGAAAGCCGCCAATAGCAGAACTACGAACGATAGGGCAAATACAAGAAGAGGAAAGTTCATGAGAATCACATGGTCCGGGCTATTAGGGTCTGCCCAACCAAGAGTATTGCCAGGCAACAGAAGCATTTTGAAAGTTCCCTCCGTACCTGATGTAAGCCCCATTGCTGTAACTGAGTTTGACCGACTGATGCCGGCTCAAAGGGATCGAAGCAGTTCCGCCTAATCGCGAATTCTTTTGAAGAGTGCTGAGGTTTTCTATGCCGTTTAAGCTGGTGGCGCCGCCGGACCAGTAATTGCCATCGAGCGAAACCCAAAGCCTGGGCCTAAAATCGTAGCTGAGATGGCCCTCGAAGGATGCGATTGGGTTTTGCGTTTGCGTGTTGATGCCCGGCGAGAACTGGTTGTGAGAGAAGAAGTCGGGGTTCTTCGTGTAGAACCAAGCTCCCGCGTAGGCGTCCAGAATCCAATGTCCCCGGCGTTGAGAATAGGCAAGTTCCGGTTTGAAGGCCCAGCGGTTGGTACCCCAGTTTATGAGTTTGCTTGAGTCGTATTGGCCCGTTTGAGGCACCAGCCTGAAACTGATACCTAGGATGCTCTTCTGCCGCCATTTTCTGAATTCGGCAACGCTCATTGCCGGGCCCCCGATGAGATTCACCGAGAGCCGGAAAGAGGCCGGCAATAGGCCGGAACGATAGGCGTGTGTTTCCGCGCCCACAACGGAACCCCGGAAGTTTCCAACGCCATAGGGCAAAGAGGCCGTGAAGTTTGCGGTGCGGCCCAAAACCCCTAGTGAGCGGGAATAGCTAAAAATCGCCACGTGAGCCCTTGCGGTGGCGCCTGTGATTGGAGCAGTGCCTTCAAAAAGAAGGCTCCCGTCAAAAAGGGAATAGGTCAACGTAACCGCATTGGAATGAAGGGGCGTGATCAGATAAGCCCGAGGAGCGAGGTCCTGCGCGTCCGAGACATTGGCTTGGAGACTGCCGCCAATAGAAACCAGAATCCCGCACAGAGCCGCAGTCCAAAAACGCATTCTCACTTATCGATGAGAATTGTCCTGAAACGACACTGTAAGAATTGACAGTTCCATCTCTGGTCTCCAGCGAAGAAAGTGCTAAAGCATCTCCGTGCCTCGCGTTTAGTAATCCCGGATCTGCAACGCCAGTGAAGGATTCAGTTGTGGGAAGCCGAAAGGTGCGCGACGCAACCCCAAAAGAAAAGTCTAGAGAGGCGCATTTATGGATGAAACCGCAGAGGCCAAGCGTTTGAAAGAGACCCGACTGCAAGGCGTGCCGTGGAAAAAGTGGGGGCCATACCTGAGCGAGCGACAGTGGGGCACGGTTCGAGAAGATTATAGCCAGGATGGCAATGCCTGGAACTATTTCACGCACGATCAGGCGCGGTCACGCGCCTACCGCTGGGGCGAAGACGGGCTCGCGGGGATTTCCGATGACCATCAGTATCTCTGCTTTGCTCTGGCGCTATGGAATGGCCAGGATGCAATCCTCAAAGAGCGCCTTTTCGGTCTGACAAACAGCGAAGGTAACCACGGTGAAGATGGGAAGGAATACTACTTCTATCTGGACAGCACACCAACGCACTCTTACATGAAGTATTTGTACAAATACCCGCAGCGAGCATTTCCATACGACGACCTGGTAAGAACCAACCGGCAAAAAAAACAGAACGAGCTTGAGTACGAGTTGATGGACACCGGTATTTTTGAAGATGACCGCTATTTCGACGTGTTTGTGGAGTACGCCAAGGAAAGTCCTGAAAACATCCTGATAAGAATTACGGTTTTCAATCGCGGGCCCGAGCAGGCCACGCTGCATGTGCTTCCGACGGTTTGGTTCCGAAATACTTGGTCGGGAAGACAAAACGTCCCCAAGCCCATCCTCCAGAAGGTACCGACCGGGGCTAGCAACAGTGTGATTGCCATCTCCCATCCTGAATTAGGCGACCGTTTCTTGTATTGCGATGGCGCGGCCGGACTGCTTTTTACGGAGAATGAAACGAATAACCAGCGTCTCTTTCAGGGGCTTAACCCGACGCCCTATGTCAAGGACGGCTTCAACGACTACCTTGTGCATTGCCAGGAAGGCGCCATAAACCCTCAAAACATTGGAACGAAGGCGGCCGCCGACTACCGGATCGCTGTAGAACCAGGTCAATCGCAAATCATTCGCCTGCGTCTGAGTGATCTAACACCCAGACCCATGCAAGAACACGAGAGCCGACTCGCTCCCTTTGGAACCAGCTTTGACGGATTAATGCACATTCGGGAACGGGAAGCGGATATGTTCTATGCGACGATTATCCCGTCGTCGTTGACCGCTGATGAGGCAAGCGTTATGCGCCAAGCGCTTGCCGGGATGTTGTGGTCCAAGCAGTTCTACTACTACGATGTCGATCGGTGGCTTGAGGAACATGACGCCGATCCTTTCAAAGATAATCATCGGGCCGCGCCGCGCAACGCGCACTGGCATCATATGGTCAACGCGGACATCCTCTCGATGCCTGATAAATGGGAATACCCTTGGTATGCCGCTTGGGACTTGGCTTTTCACGTTTTGGCCCTGAGCTTGGTTGACGAGGACTTCGCCAAGCAGCAGTTGGACCTCATGCTGCGCGGCAATTATTTGCACCCCAACGGACAATTGCCTGCCTACGAGTGGAACTTTGGCGATGTCAACCCGCCGGTTCACGCGTGGTCGACCATTTTCACCTATCGCCGTGAAAAAGCTCGTTATGGCAAGGGGGACTTGGAGTGGCTGGAGCGCAGCTTCCAGAAGCTTCTACTCAACTTCACTTGGTGGGTTAACCGTAAGGATCGGACCGGAAGGAACGCCTTCGAGGGCGGTTTCTTAGGACTGGACAACATTGGCGTGTTTGATCGCAGCGCTCCGCTTCCAACTGGCGGGTATCTGGAGCAGGCGGACGGTACCGCCTGGATGGCCCTCTATTGCCAGAACATGCTGGAGATCGCTGCGCAGTTGGCCCTCGAGCGGCCAGCTTATACGGAGATGTGTACCAAGTTCATCGAGCACTTCCTGTGGATCGCGGCTGCGCTGGCGCACGAAGGCGGGGATGTGGGGATGTGGGATGAGGAGGACGGGTTTTTCTACGACGTCCTGCGACTGCCCGACGGCACCGCACAGCGCCTGAAAGTGCGTTCCATGGTGGGGCTGCTCCCGCTGTGCGCAGTTACCGTGTTTGAGGGAGAACTCACGCGAAAGTACCCCCATTTGGGCGATGAATTAAAAAGGTTTCTTGCGGCTCGGCCCGAACTCACTGCTTTCATCCACGATCCGAATCAATCGGGATGCGTTGGCCGCCGCCTGGCTTCTATCTTGAACCGGAGCAAGCTTCGAAAGGTGCTCTCGAAGATGCTGGATGAAAATGAATTCCTAAGCCCATACGGCATTCGCGCTTTGTCCCGTTATCATGCCGAGCATCCGTACGTTTTTCACTTCGGTGGCCAAGAGCATGAAGTGTCGTATTTGCCGGCGGAATCTGATACCAGCATGTTTGGAGGTAATTCCAACTGGCGGGGTCCGATTTGGATGCCCGTCAACGCCCTGATCATCCGAGCTTTGATGCAGTATTACCTGTATTACGGGAATGGTTTCATTGTGGAGTGCCCGACCGGGTCGGGACGCCAGATGACGTTGTATCAAGTTGCGGAAGAGCTTGCGCGCCGTCTGGCCAGCATTTTCTTACAAGGCCAGGCTGGCCGCAGGCCCGTGTATGGGGGAACCAAAAAGTTTCAGGAAGATCCGCACTGGCGCGATTGCATTTTGTTCTACGAGTACTTCCACGGCGACAACGGCGCCGGCCTGGGAGCGAGTCACCAGACCGGCTGGACGGGTCTCATCGCCGGCATCATGCATCTCTTTGCGACAACTACCGCCGAACAGGCTCTTGAACTCGGCAAGGTTGCGGCCGTAACCGACACCTTAGATACGGCTCTAGCGGCCGCGCATGCCAAAGTTGCTGCGGCCGGCAAATCGCGGTGACCTGTTCGGCGGGTACAAGAAGTGGTGGCCATGAAAAAACAGGGCCAAGACTTCCCATGATTTGCGGCCCGGCTAGAACCTCTCGGCGACAAACTGTCTCCCCTTGAGCGGAGCCTGATCGTCATAACTGTTTTTGGTCTTACGCTTCGGCAATTTGACTTTGTCCCGCGGAACCTTTCCATAAGGGATCCGGCTCAACAGATGTGAGATGCAGTTGAGCCGGGCCCGCTTCTTATCGTCCGAACGAACGATGTACCACGGCGCATGTTTTGTATCCGTGGCTTCCAGCATTTTGTCACGCGCCCGCGAGTACTCATACCAACGGCCAAACGATTCCAGGTCCATCGGACTCAGCTTCCATTGACGGAGTGGATCGTTGATTCTTGCCTCGAAACGGCGATGCTGCTCTTTCTTTCCCACTTCCATCCAGTATTTGATAAGAGTTATCCCAGCGTCCACGAGGTATTTCTCGGCCACTGGGCAGAGTTCCAAGAACCTGTCATGCTCCTCTTTCGTGCAAAAACCCATCACGTATTCCACGCCCGCACGGTTGTACCAACTTCTATCGAAGATCACGATCTCACCCGCGGCAGGGAAGTGCTTCATGTAGCGCTGCATATACATCTGGCCCTTCTCTCGATCGGAAGGAGCGGGAAGGGCTACGACTCGGAACACACGAGGACTAACCCTTTCCGTGATCGCCCGGATCGTGCCGCCCTTTCCGGCGGCGTCCCGGCCCTCGAAGACAACAATCACGCGGCGACCCTTGTATTTGACCCAGTCTTGGAGTTTGCAAAGTTCGCTTTGGAGCCGGCCGAGTTCCTTCTCGTACTGCTTGCGCTTCAAACGACCGTCGCCATTTCCCACTTCCTTATTTCCCATTGACAGTCGCTCCTTTGATAAAAAAACCGATAACCGGCGTGGACGGGATGCTTTCAAACGCAGTCCTCCTGCCGCAAGGGCCAGCATTCCGCTGCCGCCAGACCAAGGACAAGCTAACTTGCGCCGATTTCATGGAGACTCGCTGGGGCGCCGTGGACCGCCTGATAGGCCCTAATGACCTCGAAGAATGTCGGATAGAAAGGGATCTTGCGATCACGAGGCTCGCGCTCTCGGGATTCTGCCCACAGGCGCCATTCTGTTTGTCGGCCTGCAGCCGCGAGGACCACGCCCCGCTCTCGCAACGTATCGGCAAGTTCTTGTGCGGTATAAAGCCCGGTGGCATCGACGAGAGTAATCGGGAGCATATCAAGCACCAGCCATTTTAAGGACGGCCCCGCAGCGTCCGCGGCTGCCAACACTCCGCGCTTGAAGTTGGGAGCGTTGAAAAACACAAGCGGTGCATTGAACCGCAGGAGGATCAAACCGGGTATGGTGGCGGCGTCGGGGTAACGCTCGACGGAATGAAAGCCCGGCAAGCCCTTCACTTTTCCGAGGATCTCGATCTTTGGACGAGAGACGAGTTTTATGAAACGCAAGATCGCCAAGGCCACTGCAACGAGAATGGCCTGGATGGAGCCAACGGCGACTACGCCGACGGTGGCCAGGACCGATAGAGCGAACTCTCGCCGATCGATCTTATAAATGGCGCGCAGCGCCGGAACATCGATCAAAGACATCGCTGCTTTCACCAGCACGGCACCTAAAGCGGCAATAGGAACGTACCGGAGAGGACCGGTAAAAAACAGGAGCACAAGCGCGATGGTTGCGGCGGCCACGAGGCCGGTAACCTGGGTGCGCCCGCCCGTCGCATCGCTCATGGCGGTTCGAGAATCAGCGCCGCTGACCGCAAAACCCTGAGAAAGTCCGGTCGCAATATTCGCTAGACCCAGAGCCGCGAATTCCTGGTCGGCGTCGATGTCGTACTTGTTTTTGGAGGCAAAGCTGCGAGACGTTAGCATCATGCTCGAAAAAGTGACTAGCGCCAAGCCTGCAGCATCTCCAAGAAGACTTGGAAGTAGGGCCAGGGGAAACTGTGGAACTCTGATAGGAGGGAGGCCAGCGGGCACCTCACCAACGGTTTTGACGCCGTGTCCTTCCAGACCGAGTACGCGGGCCGCGATCGCCGCAGCGAGGATAGCCAAGAGCGCCGCGGGAATCCTGCGAAACAACCGAGGCGCAACCAGCAAGACCAGAAATGCACCCAAGCCCACGGCGAGCGTCGGCCAGTGTGTGAGCCCGAGCTTCCCCGTGAATTCAACCAGTCTCGGCACGATTCCACCCTTGGTGATTGAATAACCAAAGATTTTGCCGATCTGCCCGAGCATGATGCTTAACGCAATTCCATTCAGGAAGCCCACAAGGATGGGCTTCGATAAGAAGTCTGCCAGGCCACCAAGTCTCAAGAAGCTGGCTCCGATGCACAGGATGCCCGCTAGCACAGCCAGCGTTACAGATAAAGATTCGTAAAGCCTTTGATCGCCGGCAGCCAAAGGCGCCACGGCTGCAGTGACCAGCGCGCAAGTGGCAGCATCAGGGCCAATAATCAGCTGCCGAGATGTTCCGAAGATCGCGTAAGCGAGAAGGGGCAGGACGCTTGAATATAGCCCGACTGCAGGGTTAAAGCCGGCGAGTTGTGCATAAGCCACGCCTACAGGCAGCGCAACAGCAGCTACAGACAGCCCTGCGACGAAATCATGCGGCAGGTCACTCCGTCGATAGCCCAGCAGCTTCCCGAGACCCGGCGCAATTTTCGCCATATACCCTGAGGGAGCACTCTGAGTCGGAGTCTTCTCGTTTCCCATTGAAACAGCGCCGCTGGGATGTTTTATCGGTCGGCGTCCACCTTTACGAAGCTGTACTTGGCGCTGAATTGGATGCGGGGCGCATTTGCCTTTAGGCCGTTTTGCTCCACTGCCCAGCCGTAAAGAAACTCCGCGCCCACATTGAGGGATCCGTAGGGATTCCAGATCAGGTTGGAGCCAGTATAAGTGGCGTGGTTGTAGGTTCCCGGCGTTGCGGCGACGAAGAGTGCAGTGTTGTTCACTGCCGCGTACGAGTAGATCGCACTCGAACGCAGATTCTTCAGCCAATAGTGCTGATAAGCTGTCTCAACTCCCACCGCTGGAGTGGCCTTCAGGCCTGTGGACGAGTTCGGCTCTGCATCAATTCCGAGGCCAGAGGTATCCTGGAGATACCGCGAAATGCCGTGTCCGGCAGCAACGGCAAGAATCACATTGTCCTTGCCGAATGTTTTTACGCCCGTGGACGCGTTCACACCCCATCCAAAAACGGAATCCGTTTTTGCGGTCGGAGTCGTTGCGACAAAGGCTGCTATGGAACGAAATATTGCCGCGACTTGGAAATGCCCACGCGCGAATTCCTGACGCAAACGGATCGCTCCATCGGGACTAGGCGCATTGGGCTGGGATGAGAATTGCGGGGTCTTGAAAGTGACGTCAGAGCTTGGCTTTTCTACGGAAACATAAAAAGTCGTGCTGGGAGTCAATGCAAATCCATAGCGGAGTTGCGGGTTGCGAATGCTAACCATGCCATTGGGCCCCTGAAAGTCGAGAGTATCTGGGAATCCGTCCGGGTCCATAAAGTTTGAGAACGTCTGGCCAATCAGGACGTTTCGTACTTGCGCGTAAGCGTGACGCAGGCGGGGTGTTGTTGAGTTTGTTCCAAAAAGATCGCCCTCGACGTAAAAGCGGACGTCGCCGACCTGAGTGCCCGGAATCCTGAAGTCCAGACTCAGGCGAGTGGGACGCACCGATACGGTGGCATTGTTCACGCCGACCACGGTGGGGATGGGAATCGAGGAAGGGATAAAAGAGTCTGTGTTTCCTGCAGGTTTCAGATCGTAGATGAAGTCGGTCTTGAAGTACCCGCCGATTTTGAGAATGGTCTGGGTTCCAGGCAAGCGGAAGAATCCGTGGTACTTGGGATCGAGAGGAACGTTATCGAAGCGCGCTGCGGCAACCGTGTCCTCAGAGAACTGCTTGTAGGTAGCGGTAGCCTCTCCGACTTGCTTCGAGGGAGTAGCCTGAGCTGGAGGATGCGTGCTTTGAATGGTTCCTTCTTGCTGAACGGACGGGGATGCCGAGGGATTGGCAGCCTCCGTCGCCTTGGTGTTTTCCAGTTCGCTCAGACGCGCTTGTAGCTTACTCATCTGCTCACGCAGCTCATCCAGCTGTTTGCGCAATTCCTTCACATTTTGGGGGGAAGAATCGGACTGAGCAAAAGAGCCAGCGGGGACCACGATGCCAGCAAGCAGTCCTACAGCCGCAAATAGGAATCGTAGGTTTCGCATTGGGCCATTTCTTCGAGTTCTTCCCATCAGGAGCTCCTCAAACGAGACGAGTTTTTGCTTGTGTCCAGCCTGCGTTGCATCTCCCAACCGCTCAACTGTTACTTCTTACAGGGGAGATTGAAATTGGGCGAGCCTATTTAGCCGCGATAGCCCCTGTTAGAACCAACTACTGTTACTTCCCTAGCCAGAATAGGGGTTTGACCGGATTGATGAGAGCACCGGTAAGTCCTAGATACTGGGAAGGGAAGCACGTTGAAACCTAAAGAGCGTGGAAACAATGAATAGCGTACTCGTCGTGGAAGACTTCGAACCTTTCCGTGAATTTGTGTCAGCCTTGCTTCGGGAAGAGCTGGCCTTCCAAGTCGTAAGTGAAGCCTCGGATGGATTCGAGGCGGTTCATTGCGCGAGAGAGTTGAATCCGGATTTGATCCTGCTGGACCTTGGCCTCCCTGGACTGAACGGAATCGAAACGGCTCGGCGGCTTCGAGAACTAGCCCCGAGATCGAGAATTGTCTTTCTCACGCTGGAAAGCTCTGCGGAGATACTAGAAGAGGCGCTCAGCTCGGGTGCGCTCGGTTATGTCCACAAATCGCGGGCTGGAAACGATCTTGTCCCGGCCATTGCTACCGTCCTCGACGGCAAGCAGTTCGTCAGTAAGCCCTACTTCAGTCAAGCTGAGCGATGCACGGAATAACCGGCCGCCGCTTCGGGAAGCCCGGGAGGTCAACTTCCTGCGTGCGCGCTCTTAGCGCCGAGATTCAATGGAACCGTAGCGCGGATCATCGTCCCTTGCGCAACCTGGGAGTCAATGGACAGCTTCCCATGGACCAATTTCAGCCGTTCGTTCATGCTGGTTAGGCCCAGACCGCGTCCCCTCACGGCTTCTTCGGGATCAAAGCCGACTCCTGAGTCACGCACAGTCAACTCGATCTCTTTCGGAGTCCCTTTGAGCCACGCTTCAAACTGCTTTGCCCCACTATGCTTGACGGCGTTCTGGAGGCTTTCTTGCAATACGCGAAAAAGACAAAGAGCGACCTCCTGAGGCAGTTGCTTGGGGACGCTCTCCGAGTGGAACTCAATCTCCACTCCGCGTTCCGCGGATAGCTCTTTGCAAAAACTTGCCGCGGCTGTAGCGAGGCCGAGGTATTCCAGCTTCGAAGAATGCAAGTGATGCGACAGGGCTTGAATGTCACTGGCCAGGCTCGAGAGATGTTCCTTTACCTCCGCCAGGCGTTGCGTCATCGCGGGCGCCAAAGGCGAGAAATCTCCTTGCAAACGTTCTAGATTCACCAGAACTAATGTGATTCGCTGATTGATATCATCGTGAAGCTCTCGCGCAATCCAGGTGCGCTCCTGCTCCTGGGCTTCAATTAGCTTGCGGCTCATATCGGATAAAGATTCTTCGGCAAGTTTGCGATCCGTGACGTCGATACAGGTACCGATGTAGCCTGCAAAGGAACCATCCTGTTGAAATCTTGGGACTCCAAGATCAAGAATCCAGCGATATTCTCCGTCGTGTCGCCGGAGCCGATACTCCATCTCGAAGGGTTCGCGCCGGTCAAACGCGCTGGCATACGTTTCCAGGCAGATGCGCAAATCTTCGGCGTGGACGCTTTCGGCCCAGCCGTTTCCCAATTCCGCGTGAATGGCGCGACCCGTAAACTTCAGCCAAGGCTCATTGAAGTACGTGCAAAGCTTGTCGGGGCCAGACATCCAGATCATCACCGGAGCCGCGTTTGCCACTAAACGGAAACGCTCTTCACTCTCGCGCAGGGCGGCTTCCGCCTTTTTGCTCAGTGTGATGTCCCGCGCAATCTTGGATACACCGAGGATCTTGCCTGTCGAATCGCGCAGGGGCGAAATGGTCAACGAAACGTCGATTCGCTTCCCGTCCTTGGCGACGTGAAGTGTTTCATGCCGGTCGACTCTTTCACCGCTTCCGAGACGCCGCAGAATCCCGACCTCGTGCTCTACAAGTTCAGGCGGAATAATCATTGCAACTGGTCTTCCGAGGGCCTCTGACTCGGTGTATCCGTACATCCGCTGTGCGCTGACATTCCAACTGGTAATGGCACCTTCTAAATCCAAAGAGATAATCGCGTCATCAGAAGTTTCGACGATGGCGGCATGGCGAAATCGCTCTTCCTCGGCTTGTTTGCGTTCTGTCACATCCCGAATGATTACGGTAAACACCTTCCATCCGTCGGTTTCTGTATGAGAAATGGAAGCCTCGATGGGGAATTCCTCGCCTGTTGCCCGCAGACCACACAAGGGCTCCAAATCGCCAATTGCTTGGGTTGCCCGAGTTTCACTCAAATGGCCGGTCTGGGCATCCCATGCGGTTCTGAGCCGCTCAGGGATGAAGCGATGAACCAAAGTTCCGATCGCGTCGCGCGCCCGGCATGCGAACATTTTCTCTGCGGCTGCGTTGAACACGATAATCCGCTGATTCTCGTCCACGACGATGATGGCGTCCATGGCGGACTCGACGATTTGCTTTAAACGATTTTGACTCTCCCTCAGCTTCTGAAGAATTTCCTTACGTCCAGTAATATCCACCTGAACGGAAGCGACGTAAGCCACTTCTCCCTTCGTGTCTTTCACAGCCCCTGCATTGAGAAGGACGGTTCGCTTCTTGCCTTCTTTTGTGAGGACGACCATCTCCTCGTTGCGCAACGTATTGGTCCTCTTCCACTTCTCAAGCAGGTTAACGAGCTTTAAGGCCGAGTCGGGGGCATAAAGGTAGGACAAAGGTTTACCCAGAAGCTCTTCCTTTTTGTAGCCCAGGGCTCTGCAGGCTGTGGGGTTGACATCAAGAATTTCCCCTGCCGGAGAAGTCATGTAGCAGTATTCAGGCAAAGTCGAAAAAAACTGGCTGAAGCGGTGTTCGGACGCCTGCCTTGCCTCTTCGGCCTTCTTCGCGTCAGTGATGTCGGCGACGGCCGAAAGGGCGCATGGCTCTCCATTGATTTCAATCAATTCCGCCGAAGTCAAGCCTGTCCGGGCCTGGCCATCTCTTGCACGATAGGAAATCTCCAGGTCTCGCACGGTGCCTTCCGCTAGAAGTCGGTTTATGAATTCGACCCTTTGGGCGGGATCGGCCCAGATGCCCACATCCAGCGCCGTGTGCCCCATGATCTCTGCGCGACTCCACCCCGTAATGCGTTCAAAGGTTTCGTTGATTTCGATATAGCGATGATCCCTCGTACTGGTGAGTGAGAAAGCCAGGGGACTTTCCCGAAAGGCCTTGGAAAATTTTTCCTCGGACTTCCTAAGGGCCTCGTGCACTTGTTTGAGTTCGGTGATATCGACGGCCATCCCGCTCATTCGTTGCGCTTCGCCATTTTCCTTGTAGTCGAATTCACCTCGGGCAACGATCCAGCGCGTTGCTCCGTCCCGCCGAATGATACGAAACTCCTCATTGTAAAGACCGTGGGTTTGTTTCGCCTCCTCCACCGCCCGCGAGACGCGATCGTGATCTTCGGGGTGGACCGAACGATAAAACTCTCCGACCTGCGTAAGGTACGTATTTGACGGAATGCCGAACATGCTTGGTAGGTCACCAAACCAATAGTTTTGTCCGCTGGCAATGTCCCATTCCCACCCCATGGATTTGCCGGCCTTCATTGCTACGCGAAGCTGCTCGTTGGTGCGGACGAGCTCCCACTCTGTATCTTTCCTCATGGCTCGTTGCCTGAGAAGTGCAAGGATGGCCAGCATCTGTGACAAGACCACAAGAATGCCTGCCAAGACATACCACCTATAGAGCTGCCAAAAGCTTGGAGGCCTGTTGAGCACGATGCTGCCTAGAGGTAGAGTGCCGGCTTTTAGACCCCACCGCCGCATGGCACCCCAATCGAACAGGTAGGCGTCATGGCTTTTTGCAATGGGGATATCTTCCGGCTTTTCCCCATTTAGAACCCGCACCGTCATGTCAGCGGCAACGCGACCGTCGTCCGCCCAATTCACCAAATCGCCGCCCACGGCTCCGGCTCTAAAGTCCACATCATCCATGACAAATACCGGCGCGTTTGCAGCACTGACCACCAAGGGTACCGATTGGGTGGAGTCCACAAAGTGGTTTCCATCTGCATCTTGCGTGATTGACGTGTGGTAGACGATGGTATTGCTTGGCAGATGCTCCAGTTGATTCAGCAGGGCGGGCATCGACAAGTTGGTGAGATAAGCGAAGTCTAGTTTCGATTCGTAACGGCGGAAGCCCTCCTTGGCGACGGCCTCCCATCCGTCGTCAAACGGCCCCACACCGCCGGTGACTACCACATGCTTGGTTCCAGGTAGTAAGCGCAATGCGGCATTCAGAGTCTCCTCCGGATGCAACCTACCCAAAACACCAGTAAAGTGTAGGCTTGGATTGGTACGGTCTGGGATTTCCCCTAAAACTGCGCAGAAGATGATTGGAGTATCTTGGACGAAGCTCTGATGCAGACCAGCTATGAACTTGAGCGATGCCGACCCAGCGGCAATAATCACATCGGGCTTGCGCTCGGAATACCTGCGAAGTAGCTTTTCACTGAGTTCTCGCTTCGAGACCTCATCTGGAAACAAGGTGATTTCCAGGCTTTCGCTATAGAACTCGATGTTATAAGGGGAGTTTCGTAGATTGCTTAAGATCGCGGTCTCTATTTCTGTAAAGCCGGGTGACGCGGGGATGCCTAGGTCACTAAGAAAGAGGACCCGGCGAGTCCCTTTAACCTGAGCGGCTACGGTGGTCTGAAACGGGAAACAGAACGACAGGAAAATAAGCGCCGCTCGCGGCCCCCAAGCTGCAACCCGCCATCTTCTACCTTGTCCAAATAAGCTTCTAGAGAAATGAGGAAACTCGGAAGCTTGCCGCCGCACCGGCACCCGCCCATGCCTCATCAGAGCCCCAATTCCTCCCGCTAAATTCGGCGGGTTTGCAGCCAGGAGTTGGCCTTGCCAAGCTAACAGACGCTAACGCCATGTGCAGTTTCTCTTGTTGACTGGGAATCCCACCTGTCAAAACTGACAGGGGAATTACGCAGTCTGAAGAGATTTGCACCGAGTTAACATTCCCGTCTAGCTGACCGGAAGCTTACTCTACAAGGGTAACGGAGAGCCAGCGCATTGATGGTAGCCCGTTAATCTTTCCTAGGAGGATTTTTTGGGTAAAACGATTCGGTAGGCTGAAAGGGCAGACTAGGGCGGAATCGTTCCGACGGGTCGTGACAGTTCTCTCTCCTGATCTTTTGCCATCGGCCTTCTCTCAATCCAGGCGCGGCCTTGGAGCAGGGGAAGAAAGCGGACAGACCCTGGAAAGGAGCCTATCGACCACGCCGGAGTCAATTGGATGTGAAGTTCCTCATTTCCGTCTGCCGAGACAAGAAGCAACCCGCCAGGTAAGGCCTCAGAAGCAATGCGAAGTTCCTGAGCCTGGTTGTTAGCCTGAAGAGCAATGACGCGACCGTCTGACATGATCATGCAGTTGAATCCTGACTCGCCGCAGGCATTCCCGGTCGAAGACCGCGCCTCCGGTTCACCTGGATTCGGCGCCAGTCGGAGGCGGAATTGATCGTAGACTCCCGCCGGGATTTCGACACTCTCCCCGAGAAGTTCCGAAGCGGTGGCGTCGGTGTCCGGGCTTATGAGATCGACTTGACGCGGGCGCTTTTCGAGATCGGGAAAAAGCTCTACCCATTCCGAAGTGTCGCCGAATGCGCTTGCTTTCGCGTGCAGTTCGATTCCACGCAGAGACAAGAAGAATCCGTGGGTTCGATTCGAAGCTGAGCAGCCCTCGCACACCGTACTTACGTTTGCGAGGACCTTAAGGCTAGCCTTCTTGACGACAGGTGGGCAGGTCAGCGGCAAATTGCTCGCTGTGCCACTGATCACCGTTCCGCCCGGATTGAAAACCGCAACAAAACAGCTATTGGCGCACCCTACGGTTGAGAAACACAGCAAGGAAACGATCGGAAATACAAGCGTGGCAAGCCAGCGCTTCAACGGCAAATCCCGAAACAACCACATCATCGGAACGCTCTCCAATACGAAGCTCGCGGCAAGCGGTAAGCCTATTTCTTTACTTGGGGTGGGTATTTCTTGAGAAGCTTTTCTACAGCTTTGTTGATATTTTTTTGTTTCTTCTCCGGCTTCGCTTTGGGGTCTAACGTTTTGGAAGCGGTGCCCCTCCAAACTAGCTGTTTTGCTGCAGAGTCGTACAAGCTCACATCCAGCTGACCCACATATACAGTAGACGTTGACCCATACGTCGTGCCGGTTGACATGCCACCGTATCCGTACCATCCTCCGCCCCAGCCTGGCCCGTAGCCCCACCCGGTATTAAACGACGTATACTCCTTCTCCTGTCCGAGAGCGGTTTGATAACCGACATAAAGGTCAGCATTGTCGGTGTCCGTTTTTGTCAGCCCCTTGGTCGCCAGTTGAGCGTCAATGGCGCTGGTTATTGCTTTCTGAGTGAGTTCATCTGGCAGCTCAGCGCCCTTAATCGGAACCCATTTGTACGTCTTGTACTTCGAGAAATCCTTGTCTTTGTCGAAGTCGTAGCGGATGTCCTGCGCCACTGCTGAACTTACTCCCGCCAGCAGAAAAGCGATCATCAAAAGACCTGACTTTTTCATTTCTTTATTACTCCTTTTAAGAACCTCAGATTTGGAGTCGAGACCGGAGGTCACCAGTTGTCATCCGTGCGAGTCCACGTTTTGTCTGGGTTGTAGAGCTGCATGTCTTTAAAGACGCGGAGCGTATCCGCGCCCAAGTCTTTTTGAAAGACGGTCCCCTCGTAGCTGACGATAAAGGTTTTGACTCCCGTGACGCGATAATCGGCCGGCGCAGCAGCAAGGGCAAATCCGCCGATCATCGCACCCTCCACAACAAAGTCCATTTTCCCCAGCGGTGCGGCCGGGCCTTGTCCTTTTAAGACTTTGAAGAAATAACCGTGATAAGGTTGACTTCGATTCGAATAGCCCTGCGCCAAAGCCTTCGCGACGCCTTCTCCAACAGGGCCTCCCCAGCTTCCATCAGCGTTTTGCCAGGCCAGACCATCCTGCTTTCCTGGTGAACTGATGATCCGTTGCGCATACTGATTCACTTCGGCGCCGTCGTGTTTTTCCTGCGCGTACTCTTGTTGCGCTTCTACATAACCACGACAAATTTGGATGGCGTCCAGCTCATTGGCGCCTATGCGGCGCAGCAGGACCTCCTCACGGCCAGCCTTCGTATCGAAACGCCACTTTCCGTTTCTCTTGACAATGGGAATCGGCAGCGGCCAATTGTCGTTTCCGGCCGAGAGGATGGCCCGGGCGGGATTGCTGGGATCAACACTCACAGAAGTCTTTTCGCGAGCCTTCGCTACAAATTCTGAAGCCCGGTTCTTGTCTTGCACTGAATCTTGCGAGGAGACCAGATCTTCGCTACCCGGGCCAAGAATCTCCTGCATAGCGGACACATCAAAGCTTGATGCCGCTTGCACCAAGGCGTCAGCGGCCTCCTTCGGCGTTGCAAATGTTTTTTGCGCCGGCGATACAGACGATGCGGGCGATGCCTGTTCGGCATCATTCGTGGCTCTCGAGACGAAGGCCGCGACGCCGTAAATCAACGCGAGCAACAAAGCCACTGAGAATATTCTTCGGTCAAAAGGCTTCCGTTTTGTCGGTCTCATACTCTTGTCATTGATCATAGACAGCTACCTCCGGCGCCCGCCGCCCCGTCCGCCACCACCGCCCCGGGATCCCATGCTGGAAGCGCCGCGTGAGCTGCTCGCCCGCGCGCTGCCTCCGCTCATTCCTCCCGAGCCGCCGCCAAAGGCGCCGCCACCTCTTGAGGAACCGCCTGAGCCTGACGAAACACTTCGGTTACCTACGCGATCCCCACCGCCACCCCCGCCGCGATTTGACCCCAAGCCGTTAGCCCCATCGGACCCTCGATTGCCAGCGCCGGACTGCCGGCCGCCGCCGCGGTCCATGCTGCCTGCCTGCGCACCCTGCCCGCGACCTCCCAGCTGTCCTTGGTTCTGGCGAGCATTGGCCTGGCGATTGCCCATGGAGTCTCCGCGAGCCGTGCCTCCGTATTTATTGGCAGTGGCTCTGTTGGAATAAGGAGTGCCTCCGCGGTGCTGCGAATTGTGCTGCCAGCTGTTGCTGCCCGTTCGGTTGCCGCTTCTATTCGAAATGTTGTTCTGCCGATTCGAATTGTTCACGAACGTGTTGTTGTTATTGATGTTGATGTTGTTGTTGCTGCCCCACCCGCTGTTACAGCACCATCCGCCACCCCAGGCTGCCCCGATAGCCATCCCGACGCCAAACGAGATGGCCATGCCCGCAGCATAGTAGCCGGGTGGTGGGTAGTAGACGGGGGGGTAAGGATACGCAGGAGGGCCGTAAACAACGGTGGGATTGTAACTGGGAACATATACGACATCGGGCTGCGCCTGCTCGACGACGATTACCTGTTTGCTTTCCACAACCTTAGTTTCGACCTTCATCTGATCGTTGGATTTTAGATTTCCCTTTTCCTGGGCTTTGGCGCGCATCCGCTGTACTGCGTCCATGACGTCGGATTGTTGTGCAAGAACGGCGTTGCCGAGGTCTGTAGTCCACTGGATGTCGTCGGCAAGCCGCTTCACTACGTCGGGGAGCGCAGCCATTGATTGAATACTCGGATCCCAGGGCTGTTTCGCTACGGCGTCTTGCAAGGCCTTGTCTTTGAGACCTGGATTTTTGGTCAGCCATTGTTGAAGCTGCATGATCTCCAGTGGATAAGTGGAGGCCGCGAGAACTTGTGCCAAGAGGGGATCCGGGTAGAGGGCGATGGGCGCAACCAGAGAATCTAATTGATCATTCGGGATCTTGGGGGCTTGCTGCTCAGGAGGAGCGGCTTGCTGCACGGCCACGTTTGGTCTGGCTGCCGGCGATTCCCCGGGGAATAGCAGGATGGAGCACATCACTGCGGTCAGCTGACGTTGCAAGGTCCGGACGAAAGTCGTCATTTCGTCACCTTTCACTTTTTGTTTTTTTTTAGCGCGCTTTTCCGCTTGGAAGTACTGGCAAAACTACCAGTCCCGCTCGGCAGCCTAACCCGCGGTTTTGTCTACGACCTTTTGACACCGCTACAACGAGCAAGAAATCCAACCACGCGGCAGGCGTCCAACGTTGGGCCATGAAAAGTGCGCCCGGATTTCCCTAGACACGCCCACAGATCTTGCTAATAAACCGCTGTTAAAGCTGACAGTGGGCTATGCCTACCCTCAGGCGGAGACTTCGGGCTGCTGTTCGAAAACACGCAGAGGAGAGGGGCTAGAATGAAAAAGATGATCGCAGTCGGGCTCTGGATGGCCGGCGCCCTGTTGTCAGGTTCTCCGAACGAGCATGGGGAGGCCAAGTCTTCCGCGCAGGCTTCGGCGGCCTCAAGCAGAGACGATCAGGCTTCTATTGACCAGAGTGTTGCGTTGATTCGACGGGATCTCCGATCCAGTAAAAAGCAAACGATCGCGGCCAGCCTTCAACTCTCGGAAGCGGAGGCCACCAAATTCTGGCCACTATACGACCGATATACGGCAGAGTTGAGTAAATTGGGAGACCAGCGATATGCCTTGATTAAGGAGTACGCAACCGGCTTCGGAACGTTGACCGACGATCAAGCGCTCAGTCTCTTAAAGCGATCGCTGTCGCTCGACGAACAGGTTGCGCAGTTGCGCAGCAAATACCTGCCCATTGTGAATCAGGTGCTGCCGGGTACAAAGACAGCTACTTTTTTTCAGATGGATCGCTACATCAATTCATTAATCGATGTGCAAGTAGCAGGGGCGATCCCGGTAGTACAGGAACAAAGTAGTCGTTAAGTTGGAAGAATTTGCCACTCGGGTCAGACCCTCGCGCAGAGTCACAGCCGTGCCCGAGATTCCGCTTACCAATGTCGAGAAGGCCCTCGAGTATCACGCCAACGTGTTTGGTTTCATTTCGAATGGAGTCACAAGCGCAGTGTCAAATGAATCGGGATGGAAATCAACTGCGCGGGTTCTACCATGTTTCGTGAGAATTCGGGTCGGAGAAGATTAATCCGCGAGGCCGAGAGAATGGGCTCTCGGTGGTGTCGAGTGTTGGGTTGGCGGTGCGCCTCGCGGATCTTGCGACTCAAACCGCCATTGAGTCCTTGCTTTGCGTGTTTCTCAGAATAGTAATCACGCCTTAAAACCGTCACCTGTTACTTTTGACAGCTGCGGCATGTTTTTCTGGGAACTAGACTAAGGGCCTTTCTTGGAGACGGTCACCATTCGGCCGGCTGTACGGGACAGTCGGACGACCCCCGGTTCGGCCGTCTCCATTTTCTTGACCGACCGTGAGCGGCCGAGTCGCGCCACCTGTCAGTTTTGACAGTTATAAGGCGTCAACACGGAGAGCTACGATTGCCCGCGTGGATGGAGGAGGCGGCTAGCCCCCGTGCCTGGGACATTCTCCGAGAACTGGCCACCTCCTTCCATTCATTCCGTGGATACGGTTTCCGCCTTCTGCTTTCTAACCTACAGAGTCCGCTCAGCTTAGCTTTCTTTGGCTCACGTTAGCGCAGGTACCTACTTGAGACTATGCATGATCCTCACCGAAGCCATCGGACTTGTTAGCAAGTTGCTTCGGCGCAACGACGACGCGCACCACACCCTGTACGGTTTCCGCGAAATCTGAACGGCAACCGCCGAGGCTCAGGCGTGCTCGCTCCAAGCCATCCGCACGCTCGAGCACGCGCTGAGGGGAGGCGCACATCACTACCGACAACGCAGCTGCTATCTTCACCGCTGTTGTGGTCGTCACCGCTTTCGCCATTGCATGGTGGTCGGATCGCGAAAACATACGGCTACTCTACCAACGGCAGGAAGGAGGCACGACTAAGTCTGAGAAACTCAAATAAGGGAACGAGTGACCCCTTTAAGAAAGCCTTTCGGCCCTCTTCGTGCGAACCAACCAAAGACACGCAGCGCACCCTGAGGGCCGTCGCTTTTTGCCTGGACCATCGAAACGTCTCAAGGCCCTTTTTGCGGAAACCTAGCAGAGAGACTCGTAGTTCTGACAGTGGAGAGTATCCGGCAGTCCGCGATACTGCCAAAAGAATGAATTGTAAGGTTATAAGATGCGTCGCCGATTGAAGAGAGAAGGAATAATGTCATGAGACCCAAGCTGGTCGTCCCGATTCTCGTTGCTGGGCTCTTGGCGGCAATCGCGGCAAATGCAGGGGATGATAATGAAAAGAAAAGGGAGAAATCCCGTAAGATGGCAGTACAAACCCTCGAGGAATTGAACAAGCTACAACCAACATCGAAGCCGGCCATCCAAAAGGCGGCCGGATATGCCGTCTTCAATAACATGGGCGCGAACCTACTTCTGTTGAGCACCGCACGCGGTGCCGGGATCGCCATAAACAACGAGAGCAGGCACGAGACCTTTATGAAGATGATTTCCGCGGGCGCCGGTTTGGGAATCGGGGTAAAGGACTATCGTGTGGTTTTCGTATTTGAAAAAGCGGATGCGCTGAACCGGTTCCTCAACTCCGGCTGGTCTGGTTCGGCGCAGACGGATGCGGCGGCCAAGGCGGGTAAATCGGGCGCTGCGTATTCCGGAGCGGTCGAGGTGGACTCCGGAGTGTGGGTTTACCAAATCACTAAAAATGGTCTCGCCCTTCAGCTCACCTTGCAGGGTACGAAATACTACCAAGACGGCGATCTGAACAAGCAGGGCGAAACAAAAAATGGTGACGATGCAAACACGAAGTAGCTGTGGAGACGCCTGTGGGTTTGCCGACCGCGGTTGCACCGCCAATCTCACTTACTTCAACTTGCCCATCGGCCGAATGGAAGGAGGCACTCGATGGTGAAACGTCTGGTAGCAATTATGACGCTGTGCTTCGCGACACCGCTTATGCCCGAATCTACTCGAGCAAGCCCATCAGCACCCGCACCGGCACAACAGGCGGGCGCTACCTCGTCCCCTGCAGGGAGCATTGGCATGTTTGCATACCCTAAGAACAAGCAGACCGCCGACCAACAGCTGGAGGATGAAAATCAGTGCTTCGTTTCAGCAAAACAACAAACGGGCATCGACCCCCAAGCCCCGCCGCCGGCGACGAAGACCGAGGAACAAAAGAAAGCCGAGCAACAAGCAGCTGCGGATAACGCCAAGAAGGCCAGAGGAGGCCGTGTAAGGGGCGCGGCCCGGGGTGCAGCAGGCGGCGCGGCGGTAGGAGCGATTGCAGACGACGAAGCAGGCAAAGGGGCCGCTGCGGGAGCCACTGCAGGGGCCATGGTTGGTGGAGCAAAGCAAAGGCAAGCCAACAAGGCGGCCAAGCAGCAAGCCGCGCAGGCTACTGCACAGCAACAGCAGCAGGAGGAGGCCCAAGCAAAAGCCCAGCATCAACAGGGCATTGACACCTTTAAGCGGGCATTCTCTGCTT
>Ga0126373_10000739_pt1 | contig 22099 bp, 38 predicted proteins | sample PanSoiMetPlot_11_FD_92545 | JGI IMG/M metagenome (GOLD analysis project Ga0126373, IMG submission 92545) | Tropical forest soil microbial communities from Panama - MetaG Plot_11 | ecosystem: Environmental > Terrestrial > Soil > Tropical forest > Bulk soil | place: Panama | collected 2016-02-17 | reverse complement strand
TCCGATTTGCACGGTGCCTCCCGATGTACCGCGATTGTCCGATTTGCCGGTGTTGCCCCACATAGGGCGCTTTGCCGGTATCGTCCCATTTGACCCACAATAGTACGATAAGGGCGATAGCGGCTGAATAGGCGATTAGTGCTAATATGACCAACATGTCCGTTTTCTCCCTTTCGTACCAAATGCCGGGGTAAGCGATTACAGAGCCGTTTACCCCGGCATGTCCGATTTGTCAGCTTTTGTACGCCATTACCGGATTAGCGACCTTTCGTCATAATTTGTCCGTTTTGCCTGGTCGTATGCCTTTTGGTCAGCTCGTCCGTGTTGGTACGATTTGACCATTAATTCCAGAACGTCTGAAATGAGGGGATTGAGTGGAAGGTCCAGAACCGCCTGATGCATCCACATATCAGCGGCTTGTCCTACTTCGGGGGATATGTCCATTTTTGACCCTTTTTTGCCAGAATGGGGTGGGGTGCCCCGAAAGGGCACCCCTTATCCCATTTACTTCTCAGCAGCCGCTTTGTTGGCTTCGTACAGCCTTGTGTTGATTGTTGACCTTACGGCTGATTCGAGTTCTTCGCGAGTCTTTGGGCGCTTAATCCGCATTGATCCGTATTCTACGGAAAGGCGCAGATTAAGTACTTCGGCTAGTTCTGCGAAGATTTGGACGGCTACAGCCGAGTTGGGCGTTTTATCCTCGATTGACAGGAAAGCGACCTCTATGTCCGCTTTGTGGTAGTCTGAGAGGTTTTCGACTGCCTCGTCCATATTGAGCAGAGAGAGTGCTTTGTCCAGTTCTTCCTGAGTTGGCCAGAAGTTACTCACTTGTCCGCTCCATCCTTCTTGTCTGGCCTGCGGCCTCTGCGCACAGTTGCGACGAATTTCACAACTATGCTGTTTACCTCATGTGTCACGACTACGGTGGTTTGCGGTGATGTGTGGTCACCCGCGAACTTCATCGTTTCTGCGAACTTTGTGGCGAAAGCTGGGCCTTCCTTCCGGAATGAGAAGGTTACCTCGGTTTGGTCGTCCCATGACTTTTGAGCCAATGCGACGAGATTGGGCGGAACGTCCCTTACGGGTGGTGCGTTCCTATCGCGTGTTTCCTGGTGAACTGTGTCGAAATCGAACGTTCCGAGATCGATGTCCGGTGTGGCCATTTTTAGGCCCCTTTCTTACTGTTGGTGGCATCTCCACCTAGTCTGGCACGTATTGGGGAGATACATGCCAGAGTGAGCTGATTATGCCAGAGTGAGCTGATTATGCCAATCCGAACGTCATGTCACGGTATCGCACGATGTGCTCCGGTTCGCCGCGAACTGAGGCCCAATGTCCGATTCCTCCGTAATTGTGCGGATGGAACGGTGCCCAGTATGTCGGACTTATCCGGAAAAACTCCCGCATTTCGTGCTCTTCGATTGTCATGATAAAGGTTGTTATAGCGTGGTATAGCCACATTGCATCGTGATCGCCAAGCATGAGGGCAAATGAGGCACGTGCACCGTTTGGCGGGATTGGCGTAGAGTAGTCTGGAGCTTCCGCTCTGTCCGAATTTGTCGCTGGATAGACGAAATCGACGCATATGGACCCTTCGAATCGCTTCGAATTGTCCTTAGCTGTGATGATCCATCCTGGTTTGTACGTAATCTGTTCGATTAAGGTGATTGCTGTCGTAATGTCCATTTTTTGACCCTTTCTAGAAACGGACATAACGCATCAAACGGCGTGAAAGCGTGGCCCCGAAATGTCCGGTTTGCACCTTTCGTGCTACCATCTCGCGGCCTGTTTGCTATGTCCCGATTTGGGATAGTCTGCCGAGGCGGCGGATTGGGTACTTTGTTCCGTTTGTTCCGTTCTGTCCGTTTCTGCCCGATTGACCCTACGGGTCAATCGTATCATTGCCCAGGTCAGAGCCCTAATTCGAACACTTTTCAAGGTCAGCGCAATTTTTCGAACACCGTTTTTCGACCTAATGTCTGAATTAACAGTGTAAACCGACCGTTCGGTCGATCCGAACATAAGATTTCAATACTGTAACAAGTAAAAAGCCCTGATCAGAGCCCTAATCCGAACATAGCGAGAATCTGGCCTATCAAGCTGAATAGCCGCCAGTCAAAGCCTAACGGCCGCAACCCCCTCAGAGATAGCTCTAAGCCTGGACCCTATGTAGAGGCTTACAGCGACGATTGTAGCTCTAATCAGGCCCATTGACAGTGTTAACCAATCAAATCTTGTTACTTTACAGTAGCTTATGTTCTATCGAACATTGCAGGTAATAGAAAGAATTCGAACATCAAATGGTCAGGAAACAAATTCGAAAACCTGATCGTTGTACTGTTCGAACACGTCGAAAACCCGTGCGAATGAGTCGAATTTCACCCATTCGCACGGGTTTGGTCCTTTAGTCCAATGTCCGATTTATCCGGGGGGAGGGGGCCTTTTTGTTTGCCCCTGCCTTAATTCGGTGTTAGCACATGGCCCGCCGGTGCAGCAATAAGCTAGCCCTATCCGCCGGTATCTCATCGTAGTATCTTAAACACTGCATCGCCTATTGTCATCTGAAATCCTGGTACTAGGTTTGATTCGTGGACAAAGGTTGTGTGTTCTGCTTTTCCGTCTGTGAGGTAGACTTCTCGCGTATTGGGCTCTGGCTCTGGTGGCTTCGGCAATACTGCAAACTGGAATAGGTGGTCAAGACTGGTGAAGTTTGCAATATCGGCATCGACTCCCCGGCGGATTCCATACTGATGAAATGCCCAATCTTTCCATGGCAGGGGCACTCGCGGTGATGCCGGAGGGCGCGACGGATCAGCAATCCATAGTGGATTATCGCCGAGTCCATTGCAATTGCCGGATTCAGCAAAAGAGAGATACGTATAGCAGATGAGCTTGCAATGTGTTTGTTCTTGGATCCAATCACGAAATTTCACCGATTCTTCAGCAACAGCCTCCGGAGCCATTCCGTCTGTTTCTTCGAAATCACCGGCCAGGCAGTCATCGCCTTCTAGGCCGAATTGCTCAACCACGTTGAGGAAATGCCGGGCCTGAGCAACACCTGAAATTGACGGATGATTGAGATGATAAGCAATTCTAGCTTTGCCCAGCTCTTTTGCCTTGGCCCATTGGTGCTGAAAAGCCGGTGATTCATATCCGGTTCCTTCCGTTGCCTTGATGGCAACGATTTCCGCATCAAAGGTAGCCAAGTCAAGCTGAGCATTGTAACCAGAAATGTCGATCATTCTGAGCATTTTTGTTCCTATCTAGACGATTGCTGCCCAACGGAATCCGTAGACTCCGCTACCCTGACTAGATAGCGGAGCAATAGCAGCATTAACTTGGAATCCAGAGTTGCTGGGACTAGATGTATACAGCTCCAGGCCAGCACTGGCTGCATTAAACGGAGTAATGAGAACTGTAGGAGTTGAGTTAAACGGAGTGCCGAACGTTACGACTGCCATCTGGCCAGTCATAGCGCCGGTACCAGTACCAAAAGTAATTGTTCCTGATTGGTTGTCAGGTCCGGTTATTATTACCGGTGCAGGTGGTCCGGTACCAGCACCTGTTCCGGCTACTGCTGTTACTGGAGAGTCCTGAATACCCCAGCCACCATCAGGCTGGCCGACTAGTTTTACGCCTTTAGATCCATTCAAATACAATTGAAGGCTACCGCTGGCCGACAGGGCCTCCATCACCGTATCAGTGCAATTAGCGTCTAGGTTGATATCCCCTACTCCAGCGGCAAACGCGGCCCCGAACTGAATACGGGGCCCGCCAACAATGGTTGTCCTGGCAGACGCTGAGCCAGTAGAGTTTTTGGAAACTTGAATTAGCGGATTTGTGATTGTTGCCGTTCCGGATGGAAGGTCATACCCAAAGCACTGATTGATATAGCCATTAGTATGAGATTCCAGCCATATCATACCACCATATGGATGCTCGAATATTATATTATCAAAATAGTTGGTCTGGTTGAGCTGACCAGTATTTTGAATGTGTACCATGTACTTGGCAGTATCATTATTGACGTTGAAGAATACCTCATTACGCCAGGAGTTTCCGTTTATCTGCGTGGACGAGGAAGCAGAGGACAGAAAAACAGCTTCAATTGTTCGGGGATTGCCAGATGCTCGCCACGTATTGCCCTGAAATTTGTTCTCTACAAAAGTCTGGCCGACACCTGTTGTGCCATTCCAGATAGCATTGCCTGCATTGTTCTGGTCAAATCGGCAGTCGTGAACAGACCAGCGTGCGGCTGAGGCTCCGGAGAATATATCAAAGTTCTGCCCGAGCGGCATAACAAACTGAATTCCAGATATTTCGATAGAATCTAGTTGTCCTGTTACATTGATTATGTTTGTTCCGACAGCCTGAAGCTTAGTAGATAGAGGACCATCTCCACCTAGATGCTGACTGGCAAAGCCAAACGTAATCGCCTGATTCACATAATATGTACCAGGAAGTAGGTGCACAAAGACAGGCACAGCTACAGAAAGATAGGCATTGATGTTTGACCAGTCTGTTGCTCCTGTTACATCATTTGATGGAGCTAGCCATACATGTTGTGTTGATAGTTCAAATGCAAAGCCAACAGAGCCTAGTCCGGTAATATTGATTACCGGTGTTCCGCTTGACAATACTGCCTTTAGCAGATTTATCTGTTGTGTCCAAGGGCCTGCTTCGGACGCGGCAGTCCACCATACCAGGCCATTGCCTTGTTCCGACAGAGCATTAAACGTTCCACCGGCATTAGCATAGGATACAAACCCGCCGCTAGGAGTTTTGTTACCTACGGTATCTGTTTCAGATGTTGCCGTGATAGAGGCGATTAGATTACCAAATGCCAATGTAGGGTTGTAAACGAACAGACCATTGCCAAGCGTGGCAATGATGATTAGTGTTTTCAGGATCAGCGTTACAAGCTGAAAGAAGCTAACCCCTCCGGGTATCACAAGTATTTCTACATTCTGCCCAAATGCGCAGACTCCATAGACGTTGTTTTCTCCGTTAAGTGCTACCCAACCATTTGGTGGTAGCGATACGGAATTAGCTCCACCAGGCTGCACGCCGGGATCATCGCTCAGAAAAGCGGGATTATTTGGATCCCCATTAGCAAGCAATGTGGGCCCATCTCCTGCATTAATCAGGGGTACGAGCGCCACATTGCTTAGAAACTTAGTTTCCCAGTTAGTCAACGACTATGCCTCGCGAACTTCCGAGCAATCCTGGGCTTCTTTGCGAACAGATACCTGCGCTGTCGTGCGCTTTTGAAGGGCATTTAGTCTCCAATGTAGATGTACAAATGCCGGGGTAGCCCAGATAAAACTAGCTACCAGATTAGGCATTACGTTATCCCAGATCCATCGCATCCTTCCACGCATCTCCAAACAATCGTTTTGCTTGTGCTATTTGATCAGCTTTCCAGTAATCCTCGGCAGCGTCCCTAGATGATCGCTTCAAAACCCAAACCAAAGCAATCAACGTAATACCTAGGATGACCATTTCTGTAGCAAGTTTGCGATAATCCATATAAACGGCACGCATCCATTACTCAATTGTCCCGGAGCACCCACTCTTTTGAATATTAGCGGCGCTCCAGGAGGGCCCATACCCACAATAGGCGTTTGCAGAGTGCCCTTGGAGGGATTCAAGGCGGATATCATTTTGGTTGGTGAGACAGCGATGCCTATATGGCCTGCGGGGCCGACACCTACCCATATACATAGATCACCTGGTTCTGGCTTTGATACCCTTTCTGCCTTACTCCAGTTTGCATATGTTAGTACTACCGGACCGTGAATGTTTCCATTAAATCCCGGTTTGGTTGCTCCCGGTAGTTTTATATTCAGATCGTGACCAAGTACCCAATTTACAAAGCCGGAGCAGTCCCAGCCATTAGGCTTAGCACCTCCATAAATATAAGGAGCACCGTCATACTGCAAAGCATCCTGAGCAACGGCATTCCCGCTTACTTGAGCAATGCCACCACTACCCGGCAGAGGCACGAGGCACCTTCGTTCTTGCCCTGGCAGCTTGATTTGCAGCTAGACGGTTTTCTCTTTGCTGCTGTAGAGCTACTTTCTTTTCACCGATAGCAATGGACCTGTCAGCAATGGCTTGTCTTCTCTGCTGATCAGCGGCCTGCGCCCCGCCAATGTTGGCAGCCGCACGCAATCCCCGGTTTGCAGAGACAGCAGTGCCCGATGCCGCACTGATGCCAGCACGGGCAGCCGGAATTGCAAATATCACAATTCCCACTACGATCAGCAATCCGCCGAGCAAAATCAGGCCGATTCTCTCGGCAGCGTCCTTGAATCCGCCGACGCCAAGTTGCCCCAATCCGAACATATTGCCAAGGATTCCGCCCAATGCCGGTACCCAATCCCCGAATGATGCTGTTTTGGCATCCACGGGAAAACCACCAGTAGATTTCTTTCCTTTCAGGACGTCCTGAGTTGCTCGCCAATTCTGGTTTACTATCTGTGTTCCTTGTGATGAGTAATAGTCTTGGGCTGGCTTTTCAGCTATCACAGCCGCTTGCTCAGCGGCCTGCTCCGGGTTATTTTTCCATTCCTGGTCGCTGATCTGGTTTACCGCAGCCGAGTATGAAGGCAACATGTATTTGGTTGCAGTATTCGCATTTTCAGCCTGTCTAGGAGTCAGGCCAAACTGAGAAAGCGCGCCACCCTCGTGCATCTGATAGGGGCCAAATGAGGTTCCTTGGTCTCCTACCGGATAAGGTGCCTGCCAGCCTCCCTCTAGGGATGATCCGAGCAGCATTGATTCTCGCAAACGCTGATTCTTTGTTTGCGAGAGCACTGCATGCGGAACTGTCGGGCCGGCCATTAACCTACGTATCCATCCTTTAGAGTGAGTTTGAACATACCTTTGATTTCTGCCAAATCTCGGGCCATATTCAATACCTCGTCGCGTGTTGCCCTGTTTTGGATTTCGGATTGCATATCCGTAACTCGCTGGCTCAGGCGACCAAATGTGAAGGCTACCGTTACCAGGGAGATTAGCAGGCTGATTCCCCCTCCAATTAGGGCTGCTATAACTGAATCGCTCACCAGAAACTGAACCACCTTGCGAACCAGGGGAGTTGCTTACCGCGATTATCAAAGCAGTCCCACAAGAGAAAACTGCCAAGTACAATGAAAGCGACAGCAAGCCCGATTTCCAGTTTACGGTTTTGAAGCACCGGCGAAGCCATCCCATACGCCTATCTAACTCTAAGGCGCTGCCCTGCACGGACCTGAGTACTTCCGCCCATTACAGCGCGATTCATCCCGTAAAGAGATGAGGAGTCCATTGAATGCCTAGCGGCTACTCCTGCAGTTATCTCTCCGGGTTGGACTGTGTGATAGACAGTGCGATTTGATGCTGCTACCGCTGGATGTAGTGGCCTCACATCATTAGTCACATGTGGATGCTTTTTAGGACCATGATGTTGCTTTACACCGCGAGAGTCTTTATCCTTTTTACCTCTTGGTCCTCTTGGCCCTCTTGGACCTCTTGGGCCTGTTGCTCCAGTAGCGCCAGGAGGCCCTTGCAAAACAGCTCCAGCTGGATTGCCAGGCGGATTTCCTCCATAACCTGCTGAGTAAGGGTTAGATACTGAGCCTGCATTTGCTGAGTTCCGGTACCATAGATACATAACAATAAGGAGCACAACAACTCCCCCGATGATCAGGGGAGTCTTGTGCTTTTGCATAAACGCCTTTGTCTGTCCGGTGCCAGGGGGCGCTTCTGTATCAGCCAAAGAAGGTCCTTCCCGAGAAATTGACACCGCTTGCAATCATTCCAGGCCCACCAGGATTAGGCGGCTGCTGGCCCGCCGAATTCTGGATAAGCTGATTTACATTAGAGGGAGCAGGGCCCGGCTTTCCGGCACTAGGGCCGATACCTGCCGGATGCGGGATCAGGTAGGTACGCTGCTTTGTTGCTGAATCAGTCATCAATCTGAGATAATCATCATAGGACAGCTTTTTACCGAACGAAAGCGAACCCCAACCATTTTTCAGCTGGATCTGCATTTCAGGCCAGTTCTGTCCGTGTACCGGAGTGATCGGTACCGGCTCTATATCAGAGCCGTTATTTCTGGCACCATTTACCCCGTAGAAGGGCTGGGCAATGGTGCCGGTTGAGACTCCGTGCCCGGCTTCCGGGTACATTGAGCCCCTGTAATCACCATCCCAGCTGCCTGCAAAAGAGGCATCAGAGCCAGTTTCTTTCTGAACACTCCGGTTATATCCGCGTAGCCTAATCATCCGCGAGCATTCCGACGGTTGACGTAGCCAGAGCCCGTCAACGTCTGACCCCAGGAGTTAAAGCCACCGAAAATAGAACCAGCAGCCTTAGAGAATCCCTTCGGATTCATGATGATTAGCACTCCGATAGCGCCGAGCAAGAAGAGAGTGATAATCCATGCAACATCTTTCATGCTTTCTTTCCTTGCGCGATAGCGAATAGGTTAGGAATCGCGTTCGTGATAGCAACGTGATACATGAGCCATAGAATCAGCAATCCGACCACGAATGTTACCATTATGTTGCCGACCTCAGGAGAGATTGACGCCAAGCCTGTTGCCAGGCCGAGCATCAATCCCTCCAATCCGAGGCCGAGCATGATGTCTCCTACATTTTGGCTGGCCATTATGGCATCACCGGTGGTACATATCCAGGGCCACCAGAGGGAATACTCTGAGAAGGCCTCTTTTTTCCTTTATTAGGCGCCTTTCCCGATGGTCCGCCACCGGTGAACGATCGCCATAGGGTTGTACTTTGCCCGGAAATCCAGAAGTTAGCCAGTATCAAAAGCAGGCCAATCCAGAATACAGCCGATGCCTGTTTTGTCATTTAAACCGCCGTTACACCTCCGGAGCCAGTGCTTTTAGCTCCCGGCCCCGTATTTGTGCCGCTTCTGAGTTTCGGATTAACAGATTTTATATTGGCCAGCACCTGATGCTGAGTACCCATAATACCGATAACAACCAGCACCAGGCCCAGGCCAATTACCAGAATACCAATTGCTTTGTTCACTTCTGGCCTAGTGCTCTAAGTGACAAAGCCAGAATGATAGAGGCTACAATGCCAAAGGCAGCGAAACCCACGGCTACTAGGAAGCCAAACTTGACATCCTGTGCTGCTTTACTAGCCATGTTAACCCCAGTGAATATAATGCAACATGAACAGCCCTAGCACCAAAGCACCAAATGCAAACAGCACCGGTGATTTAGTGGGATGATAGGGGTTGCCAGTCTCGGACTCAGACGTTGGCATAATTCCGCTGTTATAGGAACCAGGTGCTGCATTGCCGAACTGACCAGGAGCACTGGTATTTGCAGTGTACGCACCCGGCATTACCGGGGGTACCTGAAATGTGCCCTGTTTCGGATACATTCCCGGCCCAGTGTAGGCAGCGGAAAATACCAGCGGATACCAAGCCGATGATGGCGCCCTAGGAATGAGCTGGCCATTAACGGAATCAGATCCCCATGCGGTAGGCAATTTCTCTCCTACTGGTTAGACACGAATACGAGGGATTCGAGCCCAAGCGATGCATATGCCTGAGAAGTTGGCGCAGCCACAAACTCAATGTGCACCTTAACGTTGGCATTTGTCAGCGTGTTCAGCGCCTTAGAGTTCGTGATGTAACCACCAGTGTCAGTTAGCGCCAAATCCCAGATGAGGGTCCCTACCGGCGGCAGGAATCCATGCTGGTCAAAGAAACGCTTTTGCATTGCATATGGCGTCGCATTAAGCACCGAGCCCGCCGAGCCAGATTCATCGAATCGCGGAAGGTTTGATCCATAAAGGACCTGTGCCTTTGAAACGTTAGTGATAGAGATTGCAGATCCGGCCGCACCACCAGTACCAGGGTCAAACATTCTCACAAAGATAGAGAGAATCTGCCCGTAATCCGTGATTGGCAGGTCAATCTTTGTCTGAGCACCAATCGGGATCTGGCGTGCCCTTCGCTGATACTGCCAGTTGAATACCGGCGGCATTTCGCTTGGATCGGTGGAGGCATAAACTCCTACCCGCCTGACGTCAACCAGTACCGATGATGAGGTGGATGTCACAGTTCCGGCCGTCGTGATGCCCAGCGGGCCAAGGTCAAAGTTGCTCGCAAATACCGGGGCAAACTGAGTCCTGGGCGTGACAATACGCTCGCCACCACCCATGTACTGAGGAGAAACATAGGCTGAAATAGGCGGCGCAAGCACCGTACCATCCTCAGCCAGATCCCAGTATTGGTCAAACCAAAGGCAACCAGGCACTTCAAAAATCATAGTTACCGGGGTAGTAGTGGCAGTTTGGTTGGGCGTTGCGACCAGGTTTGCCTGCGGCGTTGCCGCATTAGCGTAACCCGTAGTAGGCGGAGCATTAGTGCCCATGATGGTCTGAGCAGCCATCTGGGCACTACCGCGCATTGGCCGGTACATCTGGAACAGTGCAGCGTCAAAGCCTGAAAGAACGTCAATAGGCTTGTACTGACCTTGCATCTGGAGAGAGAAGTTTTGCAGGATATTGTACGGGGCATACGGCGAGAGGGCCACAACCTCGGTACCAAGGACATAAACGTTAGTCCAGGTAATAGCGAGTTCCCACCAATGCACAACGTCAGTCTTTTGCAGCGGAAATACGTTGTTCCAGGGAACATTTGCGGACTGGTTAAGCGTAGTGATCGAGTCCTGAGTAGTATCAGGCTGCTCAAATCGCTGCGTGATTCCCGGTACACCGTATTTGCTGCCAGGCTGAACTTGCGGAGGTGCAGAAGGCAATTTATTCTCCTATTACTTAGTGCCCAGGCCAGCAGGCAGCAATGACATTGCATTGTGCTGGGTAACCAGATGATAACCTGCCCACAACAGAATTACGATGAGTGCAAGTCCTAGCCAGTGATGCTTTTTAAACGTCACTGTACAACGCCTCCCTTTAGCACGCCCAGAGGGCCGGTTAGGTTCAATTTCATTGCCGCCCAGGACATAATTGCAATAGTGCCCAGAACGACGAGCGTAATCGAGATTGCAAATACGATCGGCTTGTCGAACTTCTTGAGCTTATCACTCGCCATTGTCGCCCTTATTCCACTCAATTTCTGGGACTTTGTTCTGTTTTTCTGCCTCGTAGGCTTCCTGTAGTTCTCGCTCCTTTTCCTGACGCTTTTGCGAATCGAGTGGATACTCGACCGGGTCTAGGTAAAATTGATCAGGTGTCGGAAAGCTCACTGAGATACGCCTCGCTTAGTGTCAATCTGCATGTCCTGTCAAATTCGCATTTACCACCAGGTCGTATTCGGATGATATGGAATGCGTAATCCCCTTCATCTTCACCAGGCGGCTGGATATCGCTCGGTACGCCCATGTCCCAGAGGTACTTGATGTCGGCTGAGTATCGCAAGTGAAACAAATAGAGGACTGACAATTCTTCGGTGATCTGAGGAGGCAAACCTTTTGGCCTCTGTGCTCCGTATAGTCCACCGAATCCTCGCTCGCCACCTGCTCTTACCACCTTTAGCGGAGTATCTGTGTCAGCAGCGATGCTGAGTGAATTACGGTAATAATAGTCAAGTAGCTCGTCAACAGCCAGGATACGATCCGCCTGCCTTTGGCGAACGTTATACCAGTTATCAGCGATTTGCAGAAGTCGCCTGCGTTCTGTAGGCAATTCGGTTTGCGCCAGCGCAATTCTGCAACGGTCGTCTTTAGTCCATAGCTTGTGCAATGGTCTGTCTGAGTGGATATTGACCCGGTAAGAACCCGGGATAGTTGGTCCAGACTCCCAGTCTTTGTAGTGATACTCTGCGTTACGCACCATGCGATTACCAGGGCCGAAGCGCTCAATTTCAGCACGGAACCTAGGTTTAGAGTCGAGTAGTAGGATCTGGACATTTGGACGCTCTCTAACTATCTGCCTCATAAAATGATCCATGAGGGTTGATTTGCCTGAACGAGTGCCCCCGATTATTAGGGCTCTCTCACCCTTCTTCGGGGTTATCTCGCTGAGATGCAAGGTATTCCTCTAGATCATCCATTGAGCCCTCAGCGGCAAATCGGAGCGCTTGTGCTAGTTCACCAAGCATTGGCAATAGAACTCGATCTGGCACCAGAGCGAGATCTTTAAGTCCTTCTTTCATCATGGTTTTCATCATGATATAACGCGGATCATCCCGGCTTTCTTGGGGTACAATTTCCAGTACCCGCTGAAAAATCCAATCCATTCTGCGAATCGAATCTCTGTTACGGGAGAAATCGTCAGTTGTACCCGACTCCGGTTGCTCTGAAATTGAGGACGTTTCCGGGGGTTGCAGCTTCCTGTGTTTCCCCTTCTGGTACGCTTTCTCCAGGCGATCCAACGCCGACGCTACCATATTCCAATGCCTGCCTTGTCCTTTTAGCGATTCGATTTACCCTGGCTGCCCACATTCCCATTTGGATTGCGGCTGCTATTCCGTCGGACGAATCGAGGACGATTCGTCCATATCGTTTTCCCAGTTTACTGCGGTCTGCCATATGCGCGATTGGCTTTGAGATATCCGCCAGTTGTTCTTCATCGAGTTCAAGAGCGAGATTATCTTGCTCAGACAATACGCTGTAGCGATCGATCCCCCGAAAAGCGAAAGCCACATAGCCACGTGCGGCCCATTTGAGCGCGAAATTTCCGATGTAATCGTGCCATTCGCTGAAGTTAGGCGGGCGGATAGTCGGCGGCTTAGGCTTGTCCTTTTCCTTATCCTGCGGCGGCCTTCCACGAGGTTTAGCGCTTTCCTCGCTTGAGGCCCTTGCGTGGCGGCCTTGGCTGCTCGGTCCTGGTGGAAGAGCTAGCCGTACCGGACTCTCCGGACGAGGCGGTGGAATTATCGCTTCCACTTCCGGAATGTCCTCCGGAATTTCCTCCCGAAACTCCATCTCCTGAATCGGTTGTGACATCCTCAACTGTCCTTTCTGGCTCAGGAGGCTTTAGTATTTGTTCGAGCCCAGCTTGAATTTGCGCAAACCCGCTTCTGACTTCATCCCTGAGTTCAGCGACCTCTGATCTTGCGGTTTGCGCTTCCGATGCCGCCTCTTGCGCCGTTTCATTAGCGGCCAGTCCAATTCCGGCACTAGCAGCTGCCAGTTCTCCGGCTTCCTCCGATTTGATCTCGGCATCGTGCGCCTCTTCCGTCGCAACTGATGCGGAGATTTGCGCGTCAATTACGGCTTCCCGAGTTTCCTGCTGTTCCTGCGCATTTTCCACGGCAACTGCGGCAGCTACTCCGGCTGCTTCAGCTTCCGGTGATAGTTCACTCATGAGATATAATCACGCTTTCTGAGATCCGCATATCCCATGATTTCAAGAGAACACGGGACTGCCGGAGTGCATGTCAGGGTAATGTCATCATCGCGGGCTATCTGGATTTCCAGACCTTGCGGATTATAAACCCCGGCCGATGGCAATAGCTGCTGGACCCGGTCGGCAATCTGCAATGTAACTGCTGTCGGAGAAGCCAGCAACTGCGCGGTAATCAGCGCAGTAATGGTACCAGTTGCCTCTGCCGCTATCGTTGCAACGCTGATTGCCTGTGAAGCGCTAGTGATGTTGACTATTGCATTTTGCTGTGGATAAGTACCGACCGCGGTGGGTTGCACGGCTCGCTCAATAACGGTTCCCAGCGGCGATACAAGATTATAGTTATTTGCAGTAGTTGCGGCGGCACCAGAGACTTCTACGGTCCATTCGACCAGATACCGGCCCAGTACAACGGGGGTTATGCTGGCAATAAGAGCTGCAGCACCGGGAGTCGCCGTTGTGCCCTGAGCCGATATTTCACCTGATCCGGCCGGAGTAGCCTGCCATGTTGCCAGTATGGTCTGAATAACAATAGGACCATTATATTGTCTCGGCAGTTGCGCGGCAGTCGGCACGGGCCGCGTGCTGATTGCCCCCAGTGCTCCGCCAGGATCGGTGCCGTACATATCAATAACGAAATCATCTTCACGCAGCTTGTTTTCAATGCTACCAAGCTTGTTCAGCAATGCGGCGCCCATTGCCATGGTTTTTTCGAAATCGCCAATTAGCGTTTCAGTCATTTAAACCCCATTTGCAATCGTAATCAAACTGTAATACGCCTCATTCCTGTTGATCTTGGTTGCCTGGTAGGCTGGAAGCCCCACCATTAGACGAAGGGTAGCACAAAATGGCGGCTAATGCCAAGCCAAATGCCGAAATCGATGCAGTGTCAGGCAAAGACCTGGTAAATAAAGATGGGAAGGTAACTAAGCTAATTGAATGGGCCACTCAGTCGGCCGCCAGTCCCGAGGAAATTATGGACATGTTCCTCGAAGAGGGAGTCCCATTCTCCCATGGCGAGGAATTGACTGGGGATTACAAGGTTGTAACTAAGGAAATGAAGGAAGAGTGGTGTGATAAGCACATCGGCACTCATCTTTTCTGTGTTACCTGGGATTTCTATGATGGCGTCGGCGATCAGGAATTTGCCGCCGTTCACATTATATCTGCTTTTGGTAAGTTCATCATGAACGATGGTGCTAAGGGTGGAATGTACGGACAGCTCCGTAAGACCACCGATTTCCGGGAGGAGCAAGACCCTGAATCCGCTGTATTGCGCACCTCTACAGCAGGTTTTGACGCACCAAAGGGTCTTCGCAGGAACAAGCCATTTCAGTACGACACCCGGCCTAAGTCAGATAAGGCGGGTGAAGAGCATTTTGGTCATGCAATTCCCCGGCGTGAGCTGGATGACACAGTCAAATGGCCCAATGCGTTCAGGGAGACAAGCCGTCCGACCTGGTCATTTGACATTTAATTAGCACAATTCAGGGGAGTCTCTGATAAAGTGAGGCGGATGCGGGACATAATGGGGACCCTAATCCGTTGGGCAGAGACATTCGGTGCAGGTCGGCGGGGACAGCACCCTTCTATTAGCGACGAATGAGAGGTAGAGCATGCTTTGTCTTACCGGGACTGGACTTCTGGCCAAGAATCATATTTCCATGACGAAGCATACAGAGCCGTATACAACAATCTACCGACCGTGCCGTATCTTGACGAGCAAACCGACGATCAAGCCAGAGCCCTATTTGAGCAAGCCTGGCTGACATTCGGAGTCTATAGTCCCGATCAACTGGAAGCGATGAGACAAGAATTTTATGATCTCATCTACATTCAGGAAAGCCAGTTTGACTGGCAAGATTACCGAGATCTCTACTCGGAAGTAAATGGAAGTTAACATGTTCAAAGAGCTAGAACATCTGCACGTAAATGGCGACGACATCGCATGGGCAAAATCGCAAGATCGCTGGGCTTGTGCAATCGTAAGGGCAATTCAGCGTGAAATTCCAGAATCGACCTTCGTCCGGGCCGACACAGAGGTAATCGCCTATTCAGTGGGCGGCCACCGCTATACTCACCCAACCCCTGATGTGGCTATTCAGAAAATCATTAAGCCGCTCGATCAGGGTAAGGCAATCAGGCCGTTTGGCTTTGATTTGCCGCCAGCGGTCCAAAAGCAGACAACAAGGCTAACTCCGGAGGCAAAGAAAGCTCTCCGGAACGTAGACCGTAACCGGTCTAAGGAAGAAAAAGACGAGCGCCGGGATAAGGATTCAACGCGGACTCACAACCGTTTCTGCGAAATCCCTGATGCCAGGTGATAAACCTTTTGTTGCCTGGGATGGCGAGGCTGTCAAAGATCGTGAGAATCCGGAAAATCCGGATCACCCTTACTGTCTTTTCGGGTCCAGTGAAGGTTGGCGAATCAAGGCTTACAATCTCACTACCCTTGACTGCCTCGATCTCATCATGGCTACAGAACAGGCAAACAAAGAAGCAATACACTTCGGATTTGCCTTCGGATACGATGTAAACATGATATTGCGGAACCTTCCGCTGCCAGCACTATATAACCTCCGCAGGACCGGAAAAGCGAGATATCACGGCTATGACATCGAGTATATTCCCCGAAAATGGTTCCGGGTGGGTTACGGTAAAGGCAGCGGGAGGACAACCGCTAAGATTTTCGATACCTTTTCGTTTTTCAATAAATCTCTTGGGGCTACTCTCCGGAAGTATCGGATTGGCAGTAGCGAACAATTGGACAGAATTGACCGTGGGAAAGGTGAGCGACCAGATTTTTCTTATGAGGATATCATCACGTCTATCGAGCCATACTGGGAAACAGAATTGGATCTCATGGTGCAGCTCATGGACAAATTCAGAGGAATCCTGGAAAATTCTGGTATCTTTCTATCGTCTTGGCACGGTCCCGGTGCCATTGCAGGATATCTACTCCGCAACAATGGCACACAAGACCATAAAGGCTATTTCAGCGATGAAATCATAGAGGCAAGCCGCTATGCGTACTTTGGCGGGCGATTCGAGCCGTTCATGGCCGGATACTACGAAGGGCCTGTTTACTCAGCCGATATCAACTCAGCATATCCTTACTCACAGTCCAGATTGCCTAGCTTGCGGGATGGAAAATGGTTGCACGGTTATGGGAGACCTAGTGATGATCCCGGTGATATACGGCTTGGCCTTTACCGAATTCGTTATGGTGAAACGTTTTCCCATAAAGCTATGCCATTGCCACATCGAGACAAATCCGGCTCTGTGTCTTTTCCTGCAGCAACAGAAGGATGGATACATGCGCCTGAGGCAGCCTTGGTCTGGAATAGTCCTAACTGCGAGTTTCTTGACTGGCATATATTTGAAGATGACGGAAGTTATCCGTTTGCTTGGGTCGAGGAAATGTACGAACGACGCCTCGAAATGCAAAGAATAGGTGATCCAACTGAATATGGACTCAAACTCGGAATCAACTCTCTCTACGGAAGAATTGCCCAGCGAACAGGATGGGAACACACAGGAGATGCCCCGAAATGGCATCAGCTTGAATGGGCCGGAGCAATCACCAGCGAATGCCGATCAATGGTCTACGCAGCAGCTAAATCTGTTGGTCCTGGCCTCATTTCCATCGATACTGATGGGGTATTGTCGGCAATACCCTTCGGAAAGCTGCCCAATGGTACTGGAAACAGACTCGGCCAGTGGAAAACTACAAGCTACTCAGGTTTGCTTTATGTACAGAACGGCGTCTACTGGCTCAGGGATGAAAATGGAAACTGGCTGCCTCCGAAAAGCCGGGGAATCCCGCGTAAAAAGCTCGAGTTTGAGCGAGTCTTTCCCATCATCCAAGCCGGAAAACCAATTGAAGTCAACCAGCATATGTTCATTGGATTCGGACTCGCACTCCGAGGGAGAATCGACGACTGGCGTAAATGGCTTGATGAACCAAGACAAATCAGTTTTGGCGGAACAGGTAAAAGAATCCATAATGCTAGGTCTTGCTCTAGTTGCCAACGAGGATTTGGGTATACTGACGGCTTGCACGCCCTCGTGCCAGTTCCCCCCAGAAAGGTGGAGTCATATCCACATCATCTTCCGTGGCTCACCGATAACGGTGCTGCTGACACACTAGAAAACCGGTATGAGCTGATGGAACTGGAAAAGTGGGGTATTACTCTTGAGTAGGGTATCAAGACGAGCAGGCACGAAAGCACTAGTCTGCCGCGAATGTATTAAACAGGTGACTCCGAAGCAGGGAATAACCGCCCGCAATGTTGGCTCATTCCGGGGCCGGCCGGCCGCTTACCTAAAACATCTCAAGAACGGACATAAGCGTGGTTTGCAAACCGTGCCGGGAAGATAACCATTGTAAGGATGAATGCGATTGCCAGCACAAGGTCCGAAATATATATCAAATATCACGCGCAAAAGGTGCTGGAACTGTAACTTTCCGCAGCACAACGATTTTCAGCTCAACTCACTAGAAATGAAGGAAGCAAGGGAGCCCCGAGCAGGTGATATCAGCATCTGTGGCGCTTGCGGGAAGTTTGGCATTTATTTGCCTAGCTTGGATATTGTCGAACCTCCTGCAGAAATAATGCGTATTATAGAAAACACGCCTGAAATAATGGCGATGCGTGATGCGTTGATACATAGAGATGGTATGTAAATGGCGCAGAACGATACCGAGGGGATAGAGGGATGAGAGTCATTATTTCCAAGAAATCACTAGAGAATGGAGGGTTCCTGGCGGAACAGCCGCGAGAGTTCCGGGCAAATCTCTGGAAGATTGCGGTGAATCGTGGCTGGCATGTTGTAGTGGAAGGTCAGCACTGGGATGGAAATTAACACCGGCCGCAAGAAAATGAGGTTTTCAAAAAGTGCTGGGGAACCTCCCAAGCCAATCAAATACTATCCAGCTCAAACATTTCATATCTGCAATAACTGCGGTCATTGGACAGAGAGCGGAGCGGCAGCTAATTGTCTTTGCATTTGCCATGACTATGGCTGGGAGCATCCGAACGTTCGCGCGTTGCAAGAATTGTAATTACAAGCTTTATAACTGGCCTCCCCTGGCCACTGAAACTTTTGCTATAAGACATGGAATTCGTAAGAAACACCTGGTGGAGGTTGTCAACATTGACACCGAAAATGTGACAAGTCACGACTTCCGTGCTAAAATCGAAACCAGGGAAACACCCTTCTAGACGATCTTGGAGGATCGCCGATGTCCACTCCGACCATGCCAGCCCGGCCGACCGTAACCGGCACCGCAGCCCCGACTCGCGGCCGTAAGCCAGGTCAGAAGGCCAAGGAAAGGCAAGTAATTCCGCTCGAAGAGATGCAATTCGAGACTGTTCCTGTTGATGAGCGGGCAATTGCCAGGCGTCAGCGTGGAGAAAGGCCAGCGGTTCAGGTCCCGTATGACAAGCTTGTGGACCAGGTGCGCGCAGAATGGCGTCAGATTGGCAAGCCGTCTGATTGGCTGCAAATGCCTGTCAAGCGGTTGAAGCTGTCTAAGCAGTACGTTGAGGACGCTTTGTTCTATCTGCGTAAGGCTGCTGGCTATCATAACGCTAAGATTATCTTTGGTAACATCACCGACAAGGACAAGAACGGCAAGAAGTTTGAGGACGGTAAGACTCGTATTCCGTTTGCCGTTGTTGACCGTGCCACCAAGGTGGTAAATGCTCCTGATGGTGACAATCAGGAGTAATTTCCCTACAGAGTCCTGGCCATACCCTTAGATTATCGGGTCGAGAAGGCTATGTTTGGCGGTTAATCTAGGCCCTTTTCTTAAGTAGCCTGGCGCTGTCGCCAAAATAAAATAGTGAACTCATAAAAAGAAGTGGCAGGAGTTTCCGGGGTAGGGAAAAGACGTGAATGGTGGGAGAATCCCGACGGCTTGGGACATCCCGTATCAGATGGCGGACAGCGACATTACTGGAACGGCAGGAGTTTACGGTAGAGAAGTGAAAACCTCTCTATTCGCGAATACGCTGGCTGCTCGTGGGTTCGACTCCCACTCCCACCATTCACTCATTTAAATAAGATTGGAGTAAAATGGGTTACTTGTACTGCGGTGCGCACCAGGAAAATCACCGCGAAATCAGCCCTGAGGATCGAAAGGATATCTTGGACGCCTATCTCGCAGGCGAGGCCCAGATTGTGACACCTACAGGTGTTTTTCACAAATGTATCCTTGATATCATCGGCCGTAGCAATCTAAGAAATGAGCGTAAGCGTGCAAAAGGACTTGAACCTGTCAGCGCAGGCATTTAATGGTCCGCAGGTCATTTTTTGCAGGGACTGTATTGTGTTCGGCTTGCGGCAGGCAAAGGGAGAATTCGATAAAATGAGCACTCCTAATCCTGCAATAACATGGCAGGTCTACATGGAAAACAATATGCCGGTAGCAGTGCCCGTTTGCCTCGGTCATGTCTACTGGAAAGAGAATAGTTTGAGCGTAGTCTGATGGATCGGCGGCTTTTCTGGCCTAACAGATCCTTTATTGCGCTAGATACGGAAAGCACTGGTCTAGACTTTGAAAACGATCGTCCGATCCAAGTGGGGATGGCTGTATTTCTCAAGTCACAACTCATCTGGACGTTCAACTGGTACTCCAATACATCACGTCCTTCTAACCCCGACGCATTGGCCGTTCACAAAATTGAAGATAAGTGGCGTCAGGATAACGGTATTCACCCGCGAGAAATAATGCAGCATGTTTTGCAGTTGTTCAACCGGTGCAGCGAACGTAATGTACCAGTTATTGCGTTCAATGCACCGTTTGACTTCACCATGATATGTAAAGAAATGCAACGTTTCTCGATGAAGCTGAACACGGATCGGCTCTATGTCATCGACCCGCTTGTCATTGACAGGCATTATGAGAAAAATGTGCCGGTCTTCACTAAACCTTTCATGCGACTTGGTCAGATGGCAGCTCGATATGGCCTATCAGCCCCGACTCATAACGCCCTCGACGACGCTATATGCGCTGGTTATCTGGCAGCAGCACAATCAGTTCACCATTCGGCTATTCGTACGGGAAGCCCTAGAGAACTGCACGAGCGGCAATGTATCTGGTACAAAGATTTTGTGGCAAAAGTCCATTCATTTGCCAACAAAAAGAAAATAACATTCACTACTCCAGATTGGCCATTCGGTGATTGATCTTATAATCGGCCTGGTAATCGGCGCATCCGGCGGAATCGTCGCCGTCGCCGGATTCGGGGCATACGTCGCAAAACATCCCCACTTGATAATGGCTTACATGAGGAAGAGAACAGAACGTGGAAGAGCTAAAGCAGCTCGCATTGAACGTAAGCGGGCACGGTCTGACTGATGAAGAATTTCAGGACACGCTCATTCAGATAGGTCATCTATTTGAAGACTGGGACATAGAGCCAATAGGACACGTCCTCATAGTGCTATATGGTGAGCTTACAATGAGATCACCGGAGCACGCGATACTAGTCATGAGAGAATTTCAGAAGATAACCAGGATGATAGGAGCACAAAATTGAATTGGATATCTTTTATCGGCGCACTAACAGCACTCGTGATTGCTGTTAGGGGATTGATCATCGTTTTGCAAAATAAAAATGCCCTACGGCGTCATTTGGTGGACCATGATCGCCCAAAAGTCACTCAGTTTGCGGGTGGTGCAACTATAGCGGAAAACCCATCAGCGTCCTCTTCCACGAAATCCACGAGCACGCGGCATGACACAGAACTCGGATTCACAGAAAGTTAGCAAAGGCAGCGTTAACTATCGATTCGGCACCGAAACAAGACATTGCGGAAACTGCTCAATGTTCAACGGGCTAACCGTAGGCTCCTGCGATCTCGTCGAAGGCATAATAATCTGGAATGAGGTCTGCGACAAGTGGGAAATACGCTAAGTAAAGAGGAATATGATATCACTTTTCCTTTTGGGTCGGCAAAGCGTCAGGAATACGAAGCAGAACACGGACCATTCTGCGGACACTGGGACTGTAGAGGTTCAGAGGAATGCAGAGTGGAAAATACCCGGGCAGATGAACAACTACGAATGGCTAGAAAACAAGCGGAATGGTTCAGACGGTGAGTGAAATTCTTTGGTGCGATCCCGGAAACCACCAGTTCAATGCAAATGACCAGGACAGAAAGACCTGGACAGAGCAGCAGACGTATAAGGCAGCAAATGAGGGGCAGCGTCCCATGCGATTTGATGCCTGCTCCCAGCATCGCGGCTACGATGGTATGGGAAATGACGCCGTAGCAAAGGCTTTTAATGACATGCAAAAGGCTGCTCAGCCTGCTTTGCCTGCTGCTAAGGGAACGCGCATCGTCAATGCAGACGAATATGGTCGATATATCAAGTATCTAGAGGATCAGAATGGTGTGGGATCCGATAACACAGAGATACAAGGTTGAAATCGACACGCTCGCCTGCCGCTACCACCTCACAATCACCAGCGACAACCGGTGGATTGCTCTGCGCTGCGTCACCTGCCAGCAAATGCTGCTCGCGGCAACCCACATGAACCTGTGGGACTGGCTGCACAAAGCTCGCGAGCACGAAGCTGAGCACCATCAGGACAGCTCGGCTGAGGAAGGCGATTTCGACGCCGGATGCCAGCGATGCACCAATTGCATATAGATTGGCATTTTAATCGCGTATAAAATTTAATACGTAGGCCCCAGAATATACCTTTTGTGTATTCTGGGGCTTTTATGTGGGAAATAGGGGTTTGAGCGGG
>Ga0126373_10000738_pt1 | contig 22106 bp, 23 predicted proteins | sample PanSoiMetPlot_11_FD_92545 | JGI IMG/M metagenome (GOLD analysis project Ga0126373, IMG submission 92545) | Tropical forest soil microbial communities from Panama - MetaG Plot_11 | ecosystem: Environmental > Terrestrial > Soil > Tropical forest > Bulk soil | place: Panama | collected 2016-02-17 | reverse complement strand
CGTAAGACAGGCCGATCAGGTCGAGGGCACGTTTGCGAAACGGCGATTCTGAGGCGAGGACGATTCTCATTGTGTTCCGGGATATACGCGTTGTTGCTTGCTCTGTGCTCCGGTGGTTCGCGTCGTTACGCTATGCGGCGTCCGCAATTTCTCCCGGGCTCATATAGATCTTCAAACCTAGCTCGCGGCCGATGCGGACCATCTCATCGGCGCCCGCGGATGGACCACCGACTCTGAGGACGGCATCGCACCTACTGAGCAAGCGGGCTGCGATCGGATGGAAGATTTCATGGAAGGCCTCGTCGCCGATCGTCTTCGACCCGGCCAGATGAACCAATGGAAGGGCGAGCCATTCGCCGAGAATAGGGATGTGTCCAGCACGGAAGATGGGCAGAGCGTACGACTCCATCTGGGCAACATTGTTTTGGATTAAGACCGGATCGTCGTTCGTGCCCGAGCGACACGGGCCGGCGATCAGGATCATCAATGCTTTGATCTTAGTTTGGGGTACAACGCTCACTTCGCAAAACCTCATTTCGTTGAATTTCGCAGCACAAATCACGATCCGAAGTGAAATGGATCATCCATATTGATCGTTAGTCGCAATTTCTTCGCTCAGCGGCTTGCATTCGGCAAGTGGCCCTGTGATACACTCGCCGCCGACTAGTGCTCGCGTTGTAGGATGCGGCTCTAGCCGTGGGGAAATCCTTTTTCGTCTCATCCTGGGGGACTGGGGAATGGGCCTCGCGCTGATGCTTTTGATCTGGCTGATCACTCTGGTCAGCACATATTTTTTTGTCGCCAAGACATGGTGGCTTCCCGCCGGCGCCTCTGCCGCTACGGGATTCATCGATCAACAGTTCACATTCACTTTCATCATCATGGGCATTGTGTTCGTGGCGGCGCAGGGTTTGCTGGGATACATCGTGTGGCGATATCGGCAAACGCCGAAGTCGCCGCCCGTTTCGTATTCCCATGGGAATACGACGCTGGAAATCGCATGGACCACGCTGACGGCGATCCTCTTCATCGGACTAAACCTGATGGGCAGCAGGGTCTGGGCGAGCCAAAGGTTTGAGCCCGCCGAATCAGGCGCGGTGCAGGTGGAAGCGACCGGCATGCAGTTCGCGTGGTATTTCCGCTATCCCGGCCCCGACGGCACCTACGCGAAAACCAAGGCAAGCCTGATGGATCCGTCGGCAGGCGGCGAAGCGGCGGTTGGACTTGACACGTCCGATCCATCCGCGAAAGACGATGTGGTCACGGGCACCATGTATCTGCCAGTGAATCGCGAGGTGGATCTCAGTCTGAGGTCCGTGGATGTGATTCATGATCTGTTTGTGCCGGCGATGCGCTTCAAACAGGATGCAGTCCCCGGCTTAAACATCCACATGCACTTCAAACCAACGCAGATCGGCGAGTATGAGATTGCATGCGCCGAACTCTGCGGACTTGGCCACTACAAGATGCACGGTATGGTCCACGTTGTCAGCCAGGAGGATTTTGACAAATGGCTGGCGGCACGGGAGGCAGAGAAACAGTAAATGGCGACCCCTGCAACGGTTCATTCGCACGCTCCTCAAGGGTTCATTCGCAAGTACATCTTCAGCCTGGACCACAAGGTTATCGGACTGCAGTATTACTTCCTGGCGCTCACAGCGGTGTTCGTAGGAATGTTTCTGTCGCTGCTGATGCGGATTCACATGATCTGGCCGACCGCGAATATTCCGCTGGTGGGTGAGATCAAGCCGGAGACCTATCTCGCGCTGCTTACGATGCACGGCACGATCATGGTGTTCTTCGTGCTGACGACGGCTCCACAGGGTGGATTCGGGAATTACGTGCTGCCCATTCAGATTGGCGCACCTGACATGGCTTTCCCGGTCCTGAACATGTTGTCCTTCTGGACGACATTTGTCGGGTTCATCGTGATTTTGTGCGCTTTCTTCGTGCAGGGTGGAGCACCACTGCATGGCTGGACTGGATATCCGCCGCTCAGCGCGGTGCCATCAGCCGGGCCGGGTGAGGCACTTGGCGCGGATTTGTGGATCACGGCCATCGCGATCTTCTGCGTCGCGTCGTTGATGGGGGCGTTGAACTTCATCACGACCACCCTTGACCTGCGCGCCAAGGGTATGACGCTGATGCGGATGCCTCTGACCGTGTGGTCATGGTTCATCACCGCCATCCTGGGATTGCTCGCATTTGGTGTTCTGCTTTCCGCGGGAATCCTGCTGCTGATGGATCGCAACCTGGGAACCAGCTTCTATGTTCCGCTGGTGGTGATCAACGGCCAGGTCATGGGACATAGGGGTGGGTCTCCGCTTCTCTGGCAGCACCTGTTCTGGTTTTTCGGGCATCCCGAGGTTTACATCGCAATTCTGCCGGGCATGGGTGTGACTTCGCAAATTCTGTCGACGTTCTCCCGAAAGCCGATATTCGGGTATCGCGCCATGGTATACGCGATGCTGGCCATCGGATTCTTCGGATTTATGGTGTGGGGCCATCACATGTTTATGAGCGGGATGAGCCCCTACTCGGCGTTCGCTTTTTCGATTTTGACGATGTGCATCGGCGTCCCCTCGGCAATCAAGACATTCAACTGGCTTGGGACGATGTGGAAAGGGCACATCCGGTTTGATTCGCCGATGCTGTATGCGATCGGATTCGTTTCCCTGTTCGTCTCGGGGGGATTGAGCGGACCGTTCCTGGCGCAACCGGTGCTCGATATTCCACTGCATGACACCTACTTCGTCGTGGGCCATTTCCATCTGATCATGGGGGTGGCGGCAATCTTCGGAATTTTCGCGGCGACCCATTATTGGTTCCCGAAAATGTTCGGGCGGATGATGAACGAACCTCTCGCCAGAATTCACTTCTTCATCACCCTGGCGGGGACTTACGCGATCTTCATGCCGATGCACTATCTCGGCATGGCAGGACAAACACGGCGCTATTCCCAGTTCACCGAAGTTGCGTACCAGTCCAAACTGCTGCCACTGCAAACTTTCATGACGTACGCGGCGTTCGTCACGATTGGGGCGCAGTTTATTTTCGTAATCAACCTGTTCTGGAGCATGTTCAATGGTCCGAAGGCCAGCGACAATCCCTGGGACGCGAGCACGCTTGAGTGGACGACAGCAACGCCGCCGCCGCATGACAACTTCGGCGGAAAGACTCCCGTCGTAAACAATGGTCCGTATGAGTACGGCGTGCCGGGAGCGGCGAAGGATTTCGTGATGCAGACGGATCCGCCGACGCAACCGGTGCATTGAGTTATCAATTCCCAGTTCTTGCACCTGGGGCGAGACCCCTTCGGCTTCGCTCAGGGCGGGAGTAGGGCACTCACATCGAAGCGGCAACCCGGTTCGAGCAGTGGCGCACTAAGTAGTTATGGCGATGTATACCCCCAGCACTCCGGTTGACGATATTGGCCATAGACCTCCCGAGCCTCCGATTACAGGTGGAGGCGATGACGGACGCGGCGGCGACATTCCCGATTATGGGGCACGGTTGCGGCGGGCGCGATTGGGTCTGATCTGCGGAATCGCGACCGTCGGCATGGTATTCATTTCGCTGACCAGCGCGTACATTTTCCGCCGCGGGCTTCCGACGTTTCAGGGCGAATCGAACAGTTACGTTCGCGACTGGGGCAGCGTGGATTTGCCGTGGACCCTGCTGGGGATCAATACGGTGATTCTGGTTCTGAGCAGCGTGACGATGGAACTTGCTCGTCGAAAAGCGGCACGGCAGGCTGCATTGGCTCCGGTGACTTCAATTCCCGGAGTGTCGTTGGGCGATGAGAGGAATCTTCCCTGGTTGGGAATCACCGTGGTCCTGGGATTCTCGTTCTTGGTGGGACAGGGACTGGCTTGGGGCGAACTGCACAATCGGGGCTTCTTTGTTTCCACAAACCCGAGCAGTTCGTTTGCATTTCTTTTGACAATCGCGCACGCCGTGCATCTTGTGGGAGGAATGGTCGCGTTGGTCTGGGCGTCCAGCGCCTCCCTGCTGCACAGGCCGGTGGAAGCGCGGCGCATTGCCGTCGATATAACCGCCTGGTATTGGCACTTCATGGCGGTGCTGTGGATTTATATCTTTGCGTTGTTGGGATTCGCCAGATAGTGGTCAGTGGGCAGTGATCAGTGGACAGTCAACAACAAATTCTCTGACCACCAACCACTGATCAATGACCACTAGTTTTGAAAGGGGAACTTCGGGAATGGCGGAAGCTACTACGATGGAGCATGATGCTGTCCATGGTTTACCCGCAGGTGCACACGGCGCGGCCGGTGAGTATGAAGCGCCGCTGTTTGGAGCCTACTCAAAAAAAGTCGGGATGTGGCTTTTCCTCGCCTCCGATTCCCTGACCTTTGGAGCGCTGCTGTTCGCCTTCAGCTACAACCGGATTTACACGAATCCGTGGCCGACACCATTTCACGGCGAAAGTATTGCCAATGCAACGGTCATGACGGCGTGCCTGCTCTCGAGTTCGCTAACCATGGTCCTGGCAGTGCTCGCCGCCAAACGCGGCGATCGGCCGTGGATCCGCAACTGGCTGCTGGCCACGATGGTATTTGGCACGGCATTCATCGTGCTGCACGGGATGGAATGGAGCAAGTTGATCGATGAGGGACTAACTCTGTCCGGTTTTGCCTCGATCCTGGGGGTTTCGAAGACGGCGACTTCGGGCGAATTGGCGGGGATATCCAAAAACATTCCGCAGTTTCCGCAAGCGTTCTTTGGACTCACGGCGATGCATATGTTGCACGTCACGATCGGCGTGATTTATCTCGGAGTGGTGGCGTTTCGCAAATGGTTCCTGCCGGCGCTGGCGGTGATTTGGATTGCTGCGGCACTGTTAATTCCTTCTGGCAACGTCTTTCACTACCCGGTGCACGTTTTGGGCATCGGCCTGCTTCTGGCAGCCGTGATTTGGTTTCTTAAGCCGAAGGACTACGACGCTCACGACGTCGAGGTCTGCGGGTTGTACTGGCACTTTGTCGATCTGGTGTGGATGTTTATCTTCCCGCTGGTGTACTTGATGTCGACGAAAGTTTCATAAAGGCTTTCACCACAGAGGATCTATGCACGATATCGCGACGCATGACGACAGCAAGGGGCAGTACTTTTGGGTATGGGGAGCGCTGTTGATTCTGACTGCCATCGAAGTGGTACTGGGATATAAGCAAGTATTCTCGCCAGTGCGCATGCTGGAGGTCTTGCTGCTGCTGTCGGTGATCAAGTCGGCGCTGATCATCGGCTGGTTCATGCATTTGAAGTTTGAGACGGCGCTGATGCGTTGGCTGATCGTGTTCTCTGTCGTGGCCTGCTTCTTCATCATGTATTTCTTCTTCTTCCCGGATGCGGACCGCGTGCAACCACCACCAAGCGGGGTTGGAATTCAAGAATCGTGAGCTTTTGCCGTAAATTCGTTCTTGGTCTCTTCCTGCTGGGCGGCGCGTTCTCTACCCTTCCAGCCTTTGCACAGAGCTGTGCCATGTGCAAGGCGAATGCGAAAGCCACTCCGAAAGAAGGTCAGCGGGCGATCAATCGGGCGATCATGATTATGCTCGTGCCACCGCTGGGAATCATGTCGCTTGGGTTGGGATTTGCCTTTCGGTACGGCAAGCGACGGGATTTGGAGAATCAACGCAACTGATCTCGTCTCTACCTGGGGCTCTCACGCAATCACCAAAACACACCGTATCGCACGCTATCGCGCGCGCCCCCGGACGAATGCGCCCGGGGCCACATTTTCCCCCTTACAGCTTCACGTTGCGCAACCGCAGTGCGTTGGCTATTACAGATACTGAACTGAAGCTCATCGCCGCAGCCGCCAGGATTGGGCTCAACAGGATTCCGAAAAACGGATACAGCACACCGGCCGCGACCGGCACTCCAATCGCGTTGTAGATGAAGGCGAAGAAAAGATTCTGGCGAATGTTCCGCATCGTCGCCTGACTCAGCTTCCGCGCCCGCAGGATTCCACTCAGGTCTCCTTTGACAAGCGTAACGCCGCCGCTTTCCATGGCGACGTCTGTGCCGGTGCCCATCGCGATTCCGACGTTGGCCTGCGCCAAGGCAGGTGCGTCGTTGATTCCGTCTCCCGCCATGGCTACGATTCTTCCCTGGCCTTGCAGTGTTTTGATGACTTCGGACTTTCTTTCGGGCGGGACTTCGGCCTCGAACTCATCGATACCGAGTTTCTCCGCGATCGCCGCAGCCACGGCTTTACTGTCTCCCGTGAGCATGACCACGCGCACTTGCTCACTTTTGAGTTTCCCCAGAGCCTCAGGTGCGGACTGCTTCGGTTGATCCCCGACCCGTATGTTGCCTACATACTTCCCGTCCACGGCCACCGAGAGCCTTCCATCATCCCGGCGCGGAACTGAATCAATTCCCGGCGCCTGCAGTGCTCCAATCTGCACCATCAGCGCGGGAGTGCCTATGGCTACATGCTGGCCTTCTACGACACCCACGACGCCTTTTCCGGTGATGGATTCGAAAACCTCTGGCTCGGCCAGCTTTAGACCCCTCTTGACAGCTGCTTCTACAATCGCCTTCGCCAGTGGATGCTCGCTGGCTCGTTCCAGACTGGCAGCGCGGCGAAATAGTTCGGGATCTTTCTCGAGAGCGTCGGAAATCGAAACCACCGTCGGTTTGCCTTCTGTCAGCGTCCCGGTCTTATCGACCACCAACGTGTCTACTTTCTCAAGCGTCTCGAGAGCCTCAGCATTCTTGATCAGGACTCCGGCGTGGGCTCCGCGGCCGGTGCCCACCATGATCGCCATCGGCGTGGCTAATCCCAATGCACATGGGCAAGCGATGATCAGCACCGCCACGGCGTTCACCAAGGCATTGGCGAGGCGCGGCTGGGGACCGATCAACAACCATGCGGTGAAGGTGACCACCGCAACCGCGACTACCGTTGGCACAAACCATGCAGCCACACGATCGGCGAGACGCTGGATTGGAGCGCGGCTGCGTTGCGCCTGGCCGACCAGTTGGACGATGCGCGCCAGCAGCGTCTCCGAGCCGACCCGCTCGGCTTGCATAATGAAGGATCCCGTCGAGTTGATTGTCGCGCCGATGACCTTGCTACCTGCTTCCTTCTCGACCGGAATGGATTCGCCGGTGACCATCGATTCGTCGACTAAGCTGCGGCCTTCGACCACCACGCCGTCTACTGGGACTTTCTCTCCCGGGCGCACGCGTAGTTTGTCGCCGAGCTTGACTTGGGTGAGCGGGATGTCCTTCTCCACCCCATCGGCATCGATCAGGCGAGCGGTCTTCGGGCTCAAATCCAACAGCGAGCGGATGGCAGCGCTGGTCCGGCTTCGGGCTCGCAATTCCATGACTTGCCCGAGCAGAACAAGCGTGGTGATGGCTGCGGCCGCTTCGAAATAGACGTCGGGGTATCCGCCCATGCGGCGCAATGATTCGGGGAAGACTCCGGGCACAACGGTCGCGACCACGCTGTATCCATACGCGACTACCGTCCCGAGCCCGATGAGGGTGAACATGTTGGGGCTGCGGTTCACGACTGAGGTCCAGAAACGCTTAAAGAATGGCAGCCCGCACCAGAGGACTACAGGAGTGGCCAGGACGAGTTCCAGCCAAGGCATGCGTGGGCCTTCGAGCACTTGCATGAATTCATGTGGCCAGACCATGCTGCCCATGGCGATCGTGAGCAGCGGCATGGTCAGAATCACGCCCATCCAGAAGCGTTGCGTCATATCGCGCAGCTCGGGATTTTGTGGTGGTGCCGCCGATGTGACCGTTCGCGGTTCTAATGCCATACCGCAGATAGGACACGATCCCGGCTCTGAGCGCACGATTTCCGGATGCATCGGGCATGTGTACTCGATGCGTGAGTCGGCGAGTGGAATCTCAGGTTCTAATGCCATCCCACACGAGGGACACGCACCGAATTTCGGCTCGTGCACGTCGGGGCACATCGGACAAACATAGGAAGTCTGGCTTCCGGCTTCCGGCTCTCGGCTTGCGGCCAGAACAGAGGGGGCAGGTGTCTCCGAAGCCGATGCAGCAGGCTTTGTCCTCGCAGGCCAAGTTTCAGCTGGGTACATAGCAGGATCGGCCTCGAATTTTTCCAAACAGCTCCGGCTGCAGAAGAAATACCTCTTCCCTTCTCTCTGGCTTATAAACTTCGCCGTGGCCGGGTCGATTTTCATGCCGCAGACCCGGTCGCTAGCGAGCTCATCGCTCGCGTTTGCCTTTCGGCCAGGCATCCCGAGTGTGATCAACGTTGTTGCGGCTGGTTTGCTCAGATACGTTTCCGGCGCGGACTTAAATCGTTCGAGACAATGCCCGCAACAGAAGTAATACTTCTTACCGGCATACGCGTAGACGTACTTGGCACCGGCAGGATCTACATTCATTCCGCAGACCGGATCATTTTGCAGCGCGGTCGCAGAACTGGGAGCGGGGCGGCTTCGATCCTCGTTCATCGAAGAATGACTCTGTCCTGTTCGATTGCCTATGCTCTATATTGGATTCATCCGGCAGGTCGGGCCGGAACCTCAAGATCATCATACAGAAGGGCTTCAACCCCATGACCTACCTCGATGTGGTTTTCAACTATGGCGCTTTACCCGGAGAAAACGAAGTGCGGGCGATTGATACCATGCGCGAAGTTTATGGCATCCGTCTGGTGCAATTCGACAACAAGCGGCGCACCGTGCGGGTAGAGTTTGACGCCTCACGCATGAAGCAGGATGCGGTAGCGAACTTGTTGCGCAATGCAGGGATTGATGTCCGGGAGTCAGTGGCGCTGGCCTAGAATTCGAGTAAATTTAACCTGATGACTAAGCTCGTGGCCGAGTACGAGGGGGAGGGCCATTCGAGATCGGGAAAAGCAAGGGGTGCTCACAGAAAACCTCTGGCCGAAGTTATTCTCTGAAGCACCCCGTTGCGCGCCACTTCGTCTGTTGCGGTATAGTGCAAGAACGCGGCCATTCTTAACATGTTGAAAAGAAACACGCATGCGGTTGAACCCGGCGGTAGGAATTGCCTTCGCCGCGAAACTTTTACTTCGCTCCTCGAAGGCAAGGCAAAGACCATTCCGGCTCTCTAGAGTGCCGTTGAAGTTCATCCCCAGATGGACTTAATACCACCAACCCGCAATGAACGTCGCATTCCTGCGACTGGGAGTCGAAAATGCGATCTGGGCACGCAAGACTTCGACAGAAAGAATTCTTGCTATAATCAAACCGCACCTTCCACTCAGATCTGCGCCCTTAGCTCAGTTGGATAGAGCGTCTGGCTACGAACCAGAAGGTCGGGAGTTCGAATCTCTCAGGGCGCGCCATTCTGCCCGCTGCTCTTACTCGCAAGTTCCGCTTTTAGGGCGTTACCGATGCCGATTTTCGGCGAACGGATTTCCGTACTTTTCCAAACAGGAACACGACTCCGGTGCCGAGCAAAGCTATGCTCAAGGGTTCAGGCGCGCAGTATGTCACCGCACTCATCGAGACTTGTCGCCCATTGAGGTTATAGGCGACGCTCATGGGACCGTAAAGATAACAGTGACGAGAACACGGCCGAAACCGGCCAGCGACAAAGTGTGTGGATATACTTCCCTGTCGGCAACAGCGCCCGCGCATTACTCATTTGAGACGTATCGAAAATGCAGTCCTGTCCGCGCAAAGGTAATTCTGCTAACTTTTAACTCAGCCCTGTTGTTTTTGAAATCGACTCTACGTCTCGGGTCACAAACCCAGTGCGCGCCATGCCGAAGGAAAATCATCAGCAGGAGATCGCTGTTCTGGTGTCCGCCAAGAATGGATTGAATTATTTTACTGCTAACGATTGGACGCTGATCTCCGACAAAGCCGGTCGCATGCAGTTCAGGCCGGGCGATCAGTTCGTACATCGAGGCAAAAGAACGCAGGGCATCTACTTGCTGCTAAAAGGGACCGCCTCCGTACAGATTGCCGGATATGGCAAACCTCGCGAAATCGGCCCTGGCGATGTATGTGGGGAGATTTCGTTTCTCGACGAACTGCCAGCCACAGCGGATGTCGTCGCCAATGAGACGGTATCGGCGTACTATCTCGACCGCCCCACGCTGCAATCTTTGTTTGAACTCTTCCCCCATCTGGGATCGCGGTTCTACCGCTCGCTGGCATCGATCCTTTCGCGCCGCTTGCGTGAGCTAATCGACCGACCAGCGCCCGTCAAGGAAGCGACGGACTGAGCGCACGGCACACCGGCACGCGGGTGTGCTAGCCTACAAGTTCGGTCCGATCCAGGCAAGGCTTCTTCGAGATACCCTGCCGAGAGTGGCGTCGGTTTTTCGAGCCACAATCCTGCTGGCATCTGATCGCGAATCCAATGGTGGCTCCCACGAACGTGCGACTGGTGCTGCTCGGGGCAGTGGTGCTAGGTTTCCGGCACGGGTTCGATTACGATCACATTGCGGCAATCACCGATATAAGCAGCGTACAGTCGCGAGCGCGCGACGCGATGCGCTACGGATTGCTCTACGTTGCCGGCCACGCGACCACCATCGCGATTCTGGGGACCCTGGCGGTTGCCTTCCGGATGGCGTTGCCGCCCGCGAGTGATCTATGGGCAGAACGTCTAGTGGGCTGTACCCTGATGCTGCTTGGGCTTTACGTATTAGGGAGTTTCTTCCGCCGCACCACTCACAGCCATGCTCCGAAAACCAGGATTACACTGCTCATCAATGGCATTCTTTGGCTGTATTGGAAACTGAGCCTCGTCTTCGGCGGGACTAGGCCCGAGGCACCGCAAGTCTTCAAGAACGGCTATGGGACGACTTCGACGTTCGCTGTAGGAGTGATCCACGGCTTGGGGGCCGAAACGTTTACACAGGTTTCCCTGTTCCTGGCGGCGGCCAGTTTGGGAGGCCTCGCTGGATTGCTTGGGTTATTGATGTTTATCCTCGGCCTTCTGTTGATGAATACGTTGATGTGTGCTGCTGTGGCTGGACTGTTTTCGGCGACGCTGGCGCATCCCGGCGCCCTGCGGGCACTTACCCTCGTGGCATCGGTGTATAGCATCGTAGTAGGGGCGATCTTTCTGCTCGGTTCGGCTGACCGTTTACCTTCCCTGAGCGGCTAACTTCCCGGGCTCATACGACTGTACAAGACCGATCAAGTCGCAACAAAGTTGATTCTGTGTGCACGAGTTTGCACTCCGAATTTTCCGCCAGCTTATGCGGTCGGTTTATATCATTCGCATTATCAGCAACATACGGGATTAAGGTTTTTGGCATCCCGTGTGCTCATGTACGTGCAGCGTAGTTTCGCCCTAAGTGCGCTTTAACTTGCGGTGATGGGCCGCAAGAAACACAGAAAACAAAAGCAGTTCATTGGATTGTGGGAGGAAAGTAGTCATGAAAAAGATGGTACTGCTGTTCTTGCTAGCTCTGGCGTTGCCGATGGCGGCATTCGCAAGTAACTCGATTGACTTTACAAACAGTGGCGGTACACTCATGGGCAGCAGCGCCGGATTAAGTCTGAGTGGCTCCAACTTAATCGCTGTTAACGGCTTCGGTGGGTTGGGTCTCGTTACAGGGAGTCTCGGTACTCTAACCTTCTCGACAGGGGCCCCCGCGAGCGCGGGAGTTTGGGAAATGGGTGGTACCCTCGGAGGCGGGGGGTCGTTCGTGATCACATCGAACGGAAGCCAAGGGCTGCCTTCCGGTATGCTCTTCAACGGTAGTTTCTCTGGACCTGTGACTTGGACCTTAGTCACCCTCGCGAACGGAACCCACAATTACACACTGACTGGGTCGCTCACGGGAGCGTGGATTACCGGTCGCACCGTCAGCGGCGCCACGGTCCAACTGACCATCAACACAGGCAAGGGGTTCTTTAACGGATCTACCATGATTTCCAGCGGCGACACCAACGTGGTGGTGCCTGAGCCCGGCTCTCTGACCCTTCTTGGCACCGGACTTGTCGGATTGGCTGGCGTAGTCCGCCGTAAGCTAAAAGCGTAGCGAAACTTAACTCCCCATTTTCCACCCCGCCCACTCGGGCGGGGTTTTGTTTTTTGAGTTTCACCTTCGATTGCCATTACCCCGGTAATCGAAGCTTCGGGATTACCATTGACCACCTCCTGTCCCTGATTTTTAAATTGCCAGCAGGGGGTGGTATGAAGGACATTCACGAGGTCCTGCGGCAGAAGCAGGCAAAATACGCCCAACTTGGCAAACAGATCGAAATGCTCCAGCAAGCGGCTGAGAAGCTGCGGGAAGTAGCCCCGCTGCTGGCAGAGAGCGATGAGGAAGACAATGTTGTCCTGTCAGAGGTCGACGATGCTGGGTCGGCAGACGCCTTAGCGGCGAAGGCTGGCGCGGCTGGCGGCAGTTCGACGGCATCAAAAGCAGGGCGGCCTTCCGCGCCCCGCTGGCCGTAAAAGATCGAATAGTCAAGGCCCCATTCCGATCAAGTTATGAATCTTCAGGCACTGCTGGTCTCGAGTGACGATTCCGCAGCGGACGTGTTGGGCAGAGTTCTGTCCGGCTTCGGGATCGCTACGGATCGGTCCAGCGATCCAGAGACTGCTCTGGCGCGAATTCAGCAGCAGAAGTTTGACGCACTGGTCATCGATTTCGACGACCCGAAGGTTGCCGAAGATGTTCTGGTCCAAGCCAAGAAACTCGGCACATCGCCACTGAGCGTAGCTCTGGTCGCCGATACAGCAAAGGTCCGCCAGATCTTGAGTGGTGGTGCTCACTTCGTCCTTTACAAACCTATTTCCGATGATGCGGCGCGCGCCGGATTGCGCGCGGCTGCAGCGCTACTGACGCGCGAGCGACGGAGAGCGTTCCGCGTGCCCGTGCAGGCGCCCGTTGAGATCACCCTCCCGGACTCCCGAAAGCTCGACGGTATTTTGCTGGATCTCTCCGAGACTGGCATGGATGTTCTGACGGCCGAAGCACAAACGGCGGGTTCCCTGATGGCCTTCCGCTTTCAGTTACCAGATGGAGCGGTAGAACTCGAAGGCCACGGACAAGTCGTCTGGGCCAATGCAAACGGTCAAACGGGAGTTCACTTCGTTGATATCGCCGAACCCGTGAAAGAAAAACTTCGCCAGTGGCTCAAGGCAGCTGCTGTGGGCGCCGGTACCTCCGAAGATGAGATCGTTCCACACTGCAAGCTGACAGACTTAAGTCTTGGTGGCTGCTATGTTCAAACCGACGCACCTTTTCCCGAGAGCGCTCTTGTCGACCTTTGCGTGAGAGCGAACGAACTCGAGGTACACACCGAAGGAATGGTTCGCGTAACTCACCCCGGACAAGGAATGGGAGTCGAGTTTCCTTCGCGCACTTCCGAACAGCGGGCGCAGGTCCTGAATCTGATTACGTTTTTGCAGAATAACTCCAGCGCGCAGCCGGAACTGAGTGTTTCTCCAAAGGCCCTGGTCGCTGATCTTACGCAGTTCGAACCTGGCGACGGAGCTACTTCAGAAGCGCCCGAGGACATGGAAGATCCATTGCTGGAGCTACTCCGTCGTGGCATTTCCTTGCAGCAAGAGGAGTTTCTCTCCGAACTGAAGCACCAGCGCAATCCCCAGGATGTCGCCGCGACCTAATCGCCGTTGGTCGTTAAAGCTGGTCGTTAGTTCCCCACCCCGACATTTCTCTTTTGCGTTTCCATACTGAGCGGCTGCTTTCACTCGTGCTAATCTCTGCGTTTACGACTATGGGCTAACGACTGTCGCCAACCGACGAAACCGAAAAGCCTCCCGGGGCAGGTTGTCTAAAGAGAGGAGTGTGAGACATGGTGGGCAAATTGGCTGGTGCGAGAAGTATCGGTAGGACGAGAGGCTTCGGCGGCGGTTTTGCGAAGAATTGAGAAACCCGAACCCCGTCTCTGGTGCGGGTCCCCCAATTCTTCGTGGTCTGTTCCACCCCAATGCGTGTAAGGTAGCGCCATCGCGTTGCGTAATGGTTTCAGCAATATTAAATCTGGGTTAAATTGGAGCGACTCAGTTTCGAGATGCGGTGTTGAATTTTTCGGTCCAAGAGGACAGTCTGGGAAGCTCGGGTTCGACATCTGCCACGCGCAAACCGCAAATAGCGTTCAGGATTTGGTGGAAGCCGTTCGTCGTGATTGCCGCCACAGTCTTCGCGAGCGAAATTCCTTTCATTTTTTTTGGCACTCCTTCTGGGCACGATGTTGAGTTTCATCTCTATTCCTGGCTGGAAGTGTTGACCCAGTGGAGGCACGGGATTTTATCTCCCCGCTGGGCGGCGCTGGCGCACTTTGGCTACGGCGAGCCACGATTCGTGTTCTACCCGCCGGCCTCGTGGACGTTGGGTTCTGTGATTAGCGGGGTCTTTCCCTGGAGCATTGCGTCTCCGGTTTACATATGGAGCGTGCTCGTGCTGGCGGGATTGTCCATGTTCCTGCTGGCGCGGCGCTGGATGGGAGAACGTGACACGATTTTCGCTGCTGCCCTGTACGCCGTGAATCCCTACCATCTTGTGATCGTTTATTGGCGTAGCGCTTTTGCAGAACTCTTGGCGAGCTCTTTGGTGCCTATGCTTGCGCTGCTGGTATGGAAAGCTGCTGAGGACGAGCGCCCCATCACAATACCCCTTGCTCTGGTTCTGGCCGCTGCGTGGCTAACCAACGCGCCCGCAGCCTTGATGATTCACTACTCGCTGGCACTCCTGATCCTGTTCTTTGTGTGGAGCAAGAAATCTCCAGGAATCCTGTGGACCGCCGGGATCGCGATCGCGGTGGGCGCCGGTCTTGCCGCCTTTTACCTGCTCCCGGCCATCTACGAGCAACGATGGGTGGAGATCGCCAATGCGGTCTCAGTCGGATCTCGTCCTGCCGACAATTTTTTGTTCGTGCGCACGACGGACGCCGAGCACGATGCCTTCAACAAGATCGTTTCCTGGATTGCGGTGCTTGAGGTTGTGTTGATTTTTTTTGCGGTCGCCCTGGGCAAACTCTGGCGTCACGACGGTCGGGTGCTCTGGAGAGCTTTATCTCTATGGGCGCTGGCCTGCTCCGTTCTGATGCTTCCCGTTTCTCTGTTTGCGTGGAATCTTCTGCCCAAACTGCAGTTTATGCAGTTCCCCTGGCGCTGGTTGCTTTGCCTCAGTATGGTGTTCACTCTTTTCGTAACCCTTGGGCTGCGGAGTTGGTGGCAGAGAGGCGCAGTTTGCGCCATATCGATCCTTGTGATCATTCTGGGCTGGAGATACATCCAGGCTCCCTGGTGGGATACTGCCGCCGACCTGCGCGAGATGCAGGACAACGTAATCACGGGGAGTGGTTACGAAGGCACTGATGAATACACGCCCACCGGCGCCGATCCGTCGGCGATTGACAAGAACGCCCGAAAGGTGACGGTTGCCGGGCCGGCGCATGCCGCGATCGATGTGCTCCACTGGGATGCCGAGTCCAAGACATTCACAGTGCAGGCATCGGGTGCAGATCAGGTGGCGGTGCGGCTCTTCCGGTATCCTGCCTGGCGGGCCTTCGTGAACGGTCACGAGGTCGAGACGAACGCCCGCCAGGGCACTGGGCAGATGCTGGTCCCGATTTCAGCGGGCATGAATCAGGTAGAGATCCGCTTGGTGCGGACCTGGGATCGCACACTTGGAGCATGGATTTCGCTGCTCACAGCGACAGGAGTGATTCTTGGGATCCTGTCGAGGCAACACTCCTAGTGCTGCAGTTCGCAATGGCGAACACCCCGGCTTGCCCGCCCGGCATATGGTCTTGACAACTGCCGGCGGAAAGCCGGCGCTACAAGTATGCGACGAGTTCTGATAGCTACTTCGAACCCAGGAAAACTACGCGATTTCGCCGGCGCGGCAGCGGTGCACGGAATCGAGATTGCCGGAATCCCAAACTTCTCTTCTCTGCCGCTCGCGGTCGAGGACGGCCAAACGTTCGCACAGAACGCCCGCAAGAAAGCGGAGGAATACAGCCGCTATGTTCCGGGCGAGATCGTCGTCGCCGATGACTCCGGGTTGGAGATCGACGCACTGCATGGCGCTCCGGGAGTGCACTCCGCACGCTATGCGGCCGAGCAACCACATCTTGCGGATGCCAATACGGATGATGAAGCGAATAATGCCCGAGTCTTGCATGAACTGAAACACGTTCCCTCTGAAGAACGCACGGGAAGGTTTGTGTGCGTACTCGTGGCGGCCCGTGATGGTGCCACGCTCCAAACATTTCGTGGAGTGGCGGAAGGAATCATCCTCCATGCCCCCCGCGGCACTAACGGGTTCGGATACGATCCGCTATTCTATTTTCCCAAGATTCGCAAGACCTTCGCAGAACTTTCCGCGGAGGAGAAATCGAAGTATAGCCATCGCGGAGCGGCCTTTAGGCAGTTTCTCGAATGGTGCGACAGGTGAGTGATCGATCACCGAATCTAATTCCGAAGTGAAGATGCGAAATCCTGAAGCCTTGATCTTTGACATGGACGGAGTCTTGGTCGACTCCGAGCCGCTGCATAAGCGAGCGAAAGAACTCGCATTCGCCGAGATTGGCCTTATTTTGCCCGAGGATGTCTACGACAGCTACAAGGGACGACCAGATCGGACGATGATGCCGGAAGTGCTCAAGGCTTACGGCCGTGCTGCCGATGCAGCGCGCGTGATGCTGCGCAAAAAGCAGTTTTATGAAGAGATTGAACATGACCTTCAAGCCATTGCAGGATCCGCAGAATTTGTGCGCTGGGCGGCGAGACACTTTAGGTTAGCCCTGGCCACTTCGGCAACTCCTCGGAATCGCACGGCGGCTTTGCGCATGCTGGGCGTTGACGAATGTTTCCAAGCGATTGTCGACACGGACCGTTTCCAACGCCCCAAGCCCGATCCGGAGATATTCCTGGTAGCCATGCGAGACCTAGCGTTGCTGCCCGAGCAGTGTTGGGTCATCGAGGATTCGATTGCGGGTGTTGGTGCGGGAAAAGCTGCGACGGCGTTCACGATCGGGATCACAACGACGTTTGGCCGAGAGACACTGCTGCAGGCGGGCGCTGATCTGGCCGTGGGCTCGTTCTCGGAATTGCGACGTCTCATCGAAAGGGACTCGAAATTTGATGTTTAACCTTGCAGTTGTCGGTCCCGCGCTTAACGGACCGCTGACGCGCTGGTCTCCACATTCTGCTGATCGAATCTCACTTACTGGGAACTGATAACCGGCCTCTGTTCCTTGACTTCCCTTCTTCTCGCGCCAGATAATCAAAGGTTCTTTTGTCATTCTGGGATTCATAAGGAGCTTCTGTGGCGTCCGCCAGTTCTACTGCTCCCGTCGTCGCGCAGGGTGTGGCTCCGTTGCGGGCTGGTCAAGGGACATCGTTCGTACTCCGCAGGCTACACTCCCTGACCGGAATCATTCCGGTTGGGGCGTTTCTGTTCGAACACATTCTGATCTCGAACGCGACTGCGATTGGCCAAAGTGGGCCGGCTGCTTATGCCCGCCAGGTCAGTTTTCTGGCGAATCTGCCGCTGGTGTTTTTCCTGGAGCTGTTCGGAATCTGGCTGCCGATCGCCTATCACGCTCTATACGGCTTCTACATCTGGTACCGCGGCGAATCGAACACTGTTTCGTATTCCTGGTCTGGCAACTGGATGTACACCTTGCAACGGTGGACCGGCGGAATCGCCTTCATCTACATCGCCTGGCACGTTTACACGATGCGCTTCGCCGGGGCGGATTTGCATCTCTCACCAGAGCTTTCCTTCGGCAAGGTGCAACACGAGGTATTTCAGGCTCCGTTGTTCGTGTTCTACCTCGTGGGCCTGATCGCGGCGTCGTGGCACTTCGCGTACGGGATTTGGCTGTTTTGTGCGAAGTGGGGAATTGTTTCGGGCGAAAGGGCACAAAAGCGGCTCTTGACAGTATGCCTGGCATTCTTTCTGGTCATGACAGGAGTGGGACTGGCCAGTCTGACTTCGTTCCGTTCGCATTCCCAGCAGCCGTTCGAGTCAGGCACCGTTAACGATCGGAATTTCACAGAGGTGCATTGAAGGAGATATGGCAGCAGCTCCAAGAATCATCGTTGTGGGTGGCGGGCTCGCGGGACTTTCTGCCGTCATCAAGATCGCCGAAATGGGCGGGCAGGTTGATCTCTTCTCGATCGTCCCAGTGAAGCGCTCGCATTCGGTATGCGCGCAAGGTGGTATTAACGCCGCCAAAAACCTCAAGGGCGAGGGCGATTCCACCTGGCAGCACTTTGACGACACGGTTTACGGCGGCGACTTCCTTGCCAATCAGCCACCGGTGAAAAACATGTGCGATGCGGCGCCGGGAATTATCGATCTGCTCGACCGCATGGGCGTGCCGTTTAATCGTACTCCGGAAGGCTTACTCGACTTCCGCCGCTTCGGTGGGACTTTGTACAACCGCACCGCTTTCGCCGGCGCGACTACGGGACAACAACTTCTGTATGCGCTCGACGAGCAGGTCCGCCGCTACGAGTCCGAAGGCAAGGTAAAGAAGTACGAGCACTGGGAATTCCTCTCCGCGGTTCTCGACGGGAATCGCATCTGCCGCGGGATCTGCGCCATGGACTTGCGCTCGATGGAAGTGCGCACCTTCCCTGCTGACGCCATCATTATTGCGACCGGCGGAATTGGAGCGATCTTCGGCAAGTCCACGAACTCGGTTGTCTGCACCGGGTCGGCGCAGTCAGCTCTTTATCAGCAGGGCTGCTTCTATGCCAATGGAGAATTCATCCAAGTGCACCCGACGTCAATCCCGGGTGAGGATAAGCTGCGTTTGATGTCGGAATCAGCTCGCGGCGAAGGCGGGCGCGTATGGGTGCCAAAAACTCCGGGGGACAAGCGCGATCCGAAATCGATTCCGCAGAGCGAGCGCTGGTACTTTCTCGAGGACTGGTACCCGAAGTACGGCAATCTGGTCCCGCGCGATGTGGCCACACGCGCGATCTTCAAGGTCGTCTACGAGCACAACCTCGGCATCGATGGCAAGCCGATGGTTTATCTCGACCTGACGCACATTGACCGCAAAATTCTTGATCGCAAGTTGGAGGGCATTCTCGAAATTTACGAGAAGTTCGTCGGGGACGATCCCCGCGACACGCCCATGAAGATTTTCCCGGGCATGCACTACACCATGGGCGGCCTGTGGGTAGATTCCAAGCAGGCGACGAACATTCCGGGAGTTTTTGCGGCCGGGGAGTGCGAGTATCAGTATCACGGAGCAAATCGGCTGGGCGCGAATTCGCTGGTCTCCTGCATTTTTGGCGGTGCTGTCGCCGGGCCGAACGCAGTCAAATACGCACGAGGACTGCAGGGCTCGACCGATGGCAACGGACACTTCGCGGCCGAGCAAAAGCGTCAGGAGGAAAGTAATGTCCTGTTGATGAACAACGAGGGCAATGAAAATCCAGTGAAGCTATGGCGTGAGCTGGGCGAGTTGATGACAAAGGATTGCACCGTCATCCGCTACAACAAAAACCTGCAGCAAACGGACGCAAAGCTGGTGGAGTTCCTTGAGCGCTACCGCAAGATCAACCTAAGCGACCGCACGCAGTGGGCAAACACGACGGTAGTCTTCGCGCGGCAGCTCTACAACATGCTGCAGTTGGCGCGAGTGGTCGCCCAGGGCGCGCGCATGCGGGACGAGAGCCGAGGCGCCCACTATAAGCCCGATTTCCCGGACCGCGACGACAAGAATTGGCTGAAGACCACGAAAGCGTATTTCGCGCCCGATGCGGACGAACCGAAGTTTGAGTTTGAGCCGGTGGATGTGTCATTGATTCCGCCGCGGCCGAGGAAGTATTGATCGTGTAGGCGGACGCATTCGTCCGCCCCGCGAGCGAAGCGAGCGTAATGTCTTCGACCAGGCATCGGAGAGTAGGACAGACAAGTGCAGATCCACAAGCGACAAAGAAGCGCCCAGCACACGAGGCGAACGCGTCTGGCTTAGCTGCGCGCTTCGCGCGCAACCCCGGACGAATGCGTCCCGGGGCTACACGAGATGATTGCTAAGGCTAACTGCTAATGGCTGAAAAATCCGTGATCCTAAAGATCAAACGTCAACTCACTCCCCACGGCAAGTCCTACTGGGAAGAATTCTCTGTTCCCTACCGGCCGAACATGAACGTGATTTCGGCGCTCATGGACATCGCTGCCGAACCGGTCACGCGCGACGGCAAGCCGACCACGCCGATCACGTATGACTCGAACTGTCTGGAAGAGGTCTGCGGGTCGTGCGCCATGCTGATCAATGGTAAATCGCGAATGGCGTGCTCGGCGTTGATCGACCAGCTTGAGCAACCGATCCGGCTAGAACCGTTCTCCAAGTTTCCCGTCGTACGCGACTTGGCCACCGACCGCGGCGTGATCTTCGAAAACCTGAAAGCGGTCAAGGCTTGGGTTCCAATCGACGGAAGCTACGACTTGGGGTCCGGCCCGAGGCTGTCGCCCGAAGAGCAGGAGGCTGCGTATCCGCTCTCTCGCTGTATTTCTTGCTGCTGCTGCATGGAGGCATGTCCGCAGTTCAACGAGGACACGGGCTTTGTCGGAGCGGCAACGATCTCGCAGGTGCGCCTGTTCAACACGCATCCGACCGGCGCAGCGCTTAAACACGAGCGTCTAGCCGCTCTGATGGGCGATGGGGGAATCCAGGAATGCGGCTATGCCCAGAACTGTGTCGAGGTTTGCCCCAAAGACATTCCACTGACCAAATCTATTTCCGAGGTCGGCGGCCAAGTCATGAAGCAGGCAGTCGCTGACCTATTGCGGCGCTAAATTTTGTCACTCCGCACAACCACGGCACCGTGCAGGTCACCCTACCCACGCCAAGTTGTAGCTGGGAGCCCACATAGAAAGGCGCATAAACACTCGTCATTGGCCCTCCACTTGCCGATAGAATGCTCGGGCTTCAGCTTTTCGCAATCAGTAACCGGCAGTAACCAGTCGTTGGAGCCGAGCCCCGAGGTACCCAAGTAACGGGCGTACCTCTGGATCAGATGATCGTGCTTGACAGCATGGCTTACAATAACCGCACCTTGCGCGGGCAGAGTCGAACAAAACTCGTCGCACACGGAAATCGCTTGGTAAAGAAAATCGCAGGAAGCAAATTCGCGGCGCTTGCAGTTCTCGCTATAGTCTGTGGCGGGATGTCTGGCACCGCCTTCGCCGTTCATCATGCAACTACATCGCGCACGCATCATCGTCACTTCCGCTGGCTGCGCTGGAATCCGCTATTCAAACCATCGCACGAATCGCTCCTGATCCAGAACGCCGAAATTGACCGACTCGAACTGCCGCGTATTCAGGACGAAACTGAACTCGAAGCTCTAAAAGCGGACGGTTCGCTGGTGGAGATTATTCCGAGCGAGACTCTGCGCATTGAGCACTCGCTGGATCCGTCGCGCCGGTATTGTCGGCCATGGACTCTGGCGTTTGTTAACGATCTCAGTCAGTCTTACTACAACCGTTTCCATCAGCAGATTCAGCTCAACTCCGCTGTCCGCACGGTCAAGGTTCAGAAAAAACTTCGCCGACACAACCGCAACGCAGCTCCCGCCGAAGGCGATACCGCTTCTTCGCACCTGGCAGGCGTCACCGTGGATTTGCAACGCCGCGGGCTAAGCAAAGATCAAATACGATGGATGGAGCACTACCTGTTCTATATGAAGTCGCTGGGCCTGGTAGAGCCGGAAGAAGAGCGCCGTCACTGGTGCTTCCATATCATGGTCAGCGGACACTATTCCGATTGGCGTGAAACACAGACCATCATCCCGATGGAACACCCCGACCAGGAAAAGCCTGCAACACCGTCGACCGAAGTTGCTATGGGGAGCGACGGCAACTAACTTCGAACCTGGGTGACTCTGAATTCGACTTGCTATAATGCGCTTCTCCATTTCCGAAAGATCAATTCTCCCAGGCAGTTTCCACTAGGGAGTGTTCACACTACGTCAACAATCTTCAAGTAAGATGCATGCATGGAGATCACAACCGAGCAGTACGAACAAATTCAAGATTGTCTACCGGTGCAGCGCGGCAATGTGCGTCATGACAATTTGGTGTTGTTGAACGCCATCCTGTACGTAGCCGAGCACGGATGTAAGTGGCGCGGATTGCCGCGCCGGTTTGG
>Ga0126373_10000735_pt1 | contig 22158 bp, 15 predicted proteins | sample PanSoiMetPlot_11_FD_92545 | JGI IMG/M metagenome (GOLD analysis project Ga0126373, IMG submission 92545) | Tropical forest soil microbial communities from Panama - MetaG Plot_11 | ecosystem: Environmental > Terrestrial > Soil > Tropical forest > Bulk soil | place: Panama | collected 2016-02-17 | reverse complement strand
TCAAAACGAAAGTTGCGTTGGCTGGGCGTTGGCTGGCCAGGGAGTGATGGGGGGCGTGGCGCGCAAAGCGCCGGATCCCGGCCCGAACGCGGGCAACGGGACGACCGAGCACCGGGCGAGGTGCGAGCAGCAGCTACGGACGCTCCGAATCTTCACAGCGACGCGACCGGGATTGCCATAGGCTCAGATTCCGCAGGGGATCCGGATCACGAGGTTGCCGCCGTCCAGCCGGATGACGAACAGGGCGATGCACCGGAGCGAGTCCGCCGGGCGCTGGCTCATGTTTCACGTGAAACGGCAACTACTGGCGTTGTGATCTTGGAGCCCGCAGATGAGCGTATCGGTGAGAGCGAGGATGGCGTGGGCGTTCCTGTGGGGCCAGAGGCGTCGGCAGAAATGCCGATAGCCAGGGCGGCCAGGGCCGCCGTGGTTGCGCGGTCGGGCGGAGAGCTGTGGCCGAGGCCGTCCTCCTGCCGAGTCATTACGATCGCTAACCAGAAGGGCGGCGTCGGCAAGACCACGACAGCAGTGAACCTAGCAGCGAGCTTGGCGATGCACGGGGCGCGGGTGCTTGTTGTGGATCTTGACCCGCAGGGCAACGCGTCGACCGCACTCGATATTGATCATCACTCCGGCATTCAGTCGGTCTACAACGTCCTAGTGGAAGGCGACCCGCTAAGCACGGTCATTCGCCCTGTGGCTGGGCTGCCACACCTTTACTGCGCGCCTGCTGCGATCGACCTGGCCGGTGCAGAAATTGAGCTAGTGCCGCTGGTAGCGCGGGAGTCCCGCCTGTCGCGCGCGCTGGAAGCTCACGACAGCACCAACCTGGACTACATCTTCATTGACTGCCCGCCCTCGCTGGGCTTGCTGACGGTGAATGCTCTCGTGGCCGCTCCCGAGGTGCTGATTCCGATCCAGTGCGAGTACTACGCGCTGGAGGGCCTTGAGCAGCTCTTGCGAACGATCGAGATGGTACGAAGCCACCTGAACCCAGCGCTGGCAGTGTCGACCATCCTGCTGACTATGTATGACGGCCGGACCCGACTGGCATCGCAGGTCGCCGACGAAGTCCGCGACCATTTTGGCACCGTCGTTCTGGGCTCAGTTATCCCGCGCAGCGTGCGGGTGTCGGAGGCGCCTAGCTACGGCGAGCCTGTGATGACATACGACCCCGGATCCACCGGCGCACTGGCCTACCTAGAGGCCGCCAGAGAACTCGCGCATAAGAACCCGGAGTTCGCGGCGAACTGACTGAGCGAGTCGCTCAGCACTTAGTCCCCATCTCGCGAGCCGAACCGCGGGACAACCAGTCCGATGCTGGCAGTATGGTCAGCGGGGACAGTGTGGCCGGCGGAGCAAAGGCCGCCGCTGCTGAGCGTTTCTCTCGATGGTTGCACCACTGCAAGGAGATCCAGGTATGCCGCAACCCAAGCGCGGACTCGGTAAGGGACTTGGGGCGCTAATTCCCAGCGGTCCGCCGCCTTTGCAGCCCACTGTCGGTGCGGCCTCAGGCGTGCGGGTGAGTGGCGCCGATGACGGGTTCGAACTGACCGGCGCTTATCTGGAAGAAATCTCCGTTGGCGCCATCGACCCGAATCCTCGTCAGCCCCGCCAATCGTTCGATGAGGACACCCTCGCCGAGCTTGCAGCGTCGATCGAGGCCGTCGGGCTGCTGCAACCCGTGGTGGTTCGGCGCGCAGGCGGTGGGCGCTACGAGCTGATCATGGGCGAGCGGCGGTTGCGCGCATGTCAGATCGCCGGGATCGCAGTGATTCCCGCAATCGTCAGGCAGAGCTCTGACGACGAGATGCTGCGCGAAGCGTTGATGGAGAATCTGCACCGGGAGCAGCTCAATCCCCTCGAGGAAGCCGCGGCTTATCAGCAGTTGCTCGATGACTTCGCCGCCACCCATGAGGAGCTGGCGAAGAAGATCGGCCGATCCCGGCCCCATATCTCGAACACCATGCGGCTACTCAATTTGCCGCCTGGGGTACAGAAGCGGGTGGCGGCCGGAGTACTGAGCGCCGGCCATGCACGGGCGCTGCTGGGTGTCGATGATGCGGTGGCGCAGGAGCAGCTTGCTTACAAGATCGTGGCCGAGGGACTCTCGGTACGAGCCGTCGAGGAGATCGTGGCCCTGGGTGCTCAGCCAGCAAAGGGCCAGCGGGCTGCTGCGCCGAAGGCACCGGTGGCACCTGGCCTGAAGGATCTGGCCGACCGGTTGTCCGACCTCTTCGACACCCGGGTCAAGGTCGAGCTCGGCCAGCGCAAGGGGAAGATCGTGGTTGAGTTCGCGACACTAGAAGATCTCGAGCGAATCGTCAGAAGCATGTCGCCGGGCCTAAGCCCGAGTCGGCGAGGCTAGCGACAATTGCCGTAGGCTGTCGGGCCGTGGCAAACCAAACCGGCAGAAGCTTCGGCAGCGACAACCACGCGGGCGTCCATCCTTCGGTACTGGCAGCAATCGCGGCAGCGAACGAGGGCGACGCTGTCGCTTATGGCCAAGACGACGGCTCGCAAGCCGCAGTGCGCAAGCTCTGCGATGCAGCCGGAGCGCGCGCGGCCTACCTAGTGTTCAATGGCACGGCTGCGAACCTCCTCGGCCTGAGCTTTCTGTTGCGACCTTACGAAGCAGTCATCTGCGCCGACACCTCACACTTGAACGTCGACGAGTGCGGAGCGGCGGAGCGGCTACTTGGTTGCAAGCTGCTGCCGGTGCCGACACCGGACGGCAAGCTAACACCCGAACTAATCGAGACCCGGCTGACGGGCCTTGGCGACGAGCACCGCGCCCAACCGCGAGTTGTCCAGATCGCTCAGGTCACCGAAGTTGGGACCTGCTACACGCTGGCCGAACTCGATCAGATCAGCGAGTATTGCCGTGCTAATGGGCTGCGCATATATGTCGACGGCGCACGCTTGGCCAATGCCGCGGCGTTCCTCGACTGCTCCCTCGCCGACATCGCTTCGCGCGTAGACGTGCTCAGCTTCGGTGGCACAAAGAACGGAGCTCTTGGCGTTGAGGCGGTCCTCGTAATGGCCGATGGCCTCGATGACGGCGGCCCGTATCAGCGCAAGCAGCTACTCCAGCTTGCGTCAAAGATGCGGTTCCTTGCCGCCCAGGTATCTGCGTTGCTTGACCAGGACCTCTGGCTGGCTAATGCCCGGCATGCGAACACGATGGCGCAGCGCCTGGCCGCCGAGGTGATCGGAGTAGATGGCATCCAGCTGGCCTACCCGGTTGAGTCCAACGGCGTCTTCGCCGAGATTGGCGAGCGCCAGGCAACGTTGCTGCAGCGCGACTGGAACTTCCATGTCTGGGCACAGACAAGTCCGGGTCGTTGCGTCGTTAGATGGATGACCGCTTATGACTCCACCGCCGAGCAAGTCGACGCCCTCGCATCCGCGGTTAAGGAGAGCGGAAGTTTCACGTGAAACATTGCCGATGGCGCGATGCGCCGGTGATGTTCGCTGCGGCGATGAGCACGGTCTCGCGTCGAGACAGGTGGGTACTATAAGCGCTGGACCTACGAGGAGAAGGCTCAGCACAATAACTGTGCGGGGCCGCCTCGGGCTCCATACATCAGCCGCAAGCTGATCGTAGTTATCCGACTGCAGGGGTAAACGGGTGTCGCGCCGACTAGCGAGCATCACGCTGGACAACCTCGACGATTTGCCGCCGAGGTGCCGCAAATGCGTCTTCTGGGAACTGGACCCGGTGAGCCAGGCGCGAGCGCTGGAGGTCGGGGACCCTGCACTGGAGAAGGAAGCGTGGATCTCTTCAGTGCTGCTCGAATGGGGCAGTTGCGGGAAGATCATTTACGTCGACGGAGTGCCGGCCGGATTCATGATCTACGCACCGCCGAGCTATGCACCGCGTTCCGTAGCATTCCCGACTAGTCCGGTTAGCGCTGATGCGGTGCTGTTGATGACCGCGCACGTCATGTCGGAGTTCGCGGGCGGCGGCCTGGGCAGGATGCTCATCCAAGGCTTGGCCAAGGACCTGAACCGGCGCGGAATCAAGGCGATCGAGGCGTTCGGCGACATGCAATGGAGCCAGCCGTCGTGCGTCGTGCCCGTCGATTATCTGCTCGCGGTTGGCTTTAAGACGGTCCGACCGCATGTGCGCTATCCGCGCTTGCGGCTCGAGCTTAAGACGGCTCTGTCCTGGCGCGAGGATGTCGAGGTAGCGCTAGAGCGACTGCTCGGCTCCATGTCCCCGGAGCGGGCTCTTCGGCTCGCCTATCAGTCCTCGCCTGGCGGGCCTTAAATATCCGCGAAGTGTGCTATATCTGCGTAGGCATAGCCATGTAGGGAAATCTAGGAGCGAACCTGCTGACTGTGGACTGAGTCCAGTCCGAGGTCCGATTCGCTAGTCATCCTGGCTGTGATCGCGACGGTCCGTCGCCACCGCATCTACGCGTGGCTGGACGCCAGCCAAAGCTAAGGCAGGATGCCGCGTCGTGCGTGAACTGTATGGGGGCAACAAGCCTGGGACGGTGCGACCGTGAGCCTGTCGTCGGTGTCGGATCAGCCGGCCGGAGTTGCTGCAGCCAAACAATCAAGTGCCTGGGCGCGGATCGGTCGCCTGATCCCGTTCGCGTACGTGGTTACCGCTGTGGGCCTGACATGGCAGCTGTGGCGAGACCCCAAGGTGATGGCGCCTAACATCGGCGGATCTACCTTGCCGCGCGACATCTACCTGAACGCCTGGTTCCTGCGATATGCAGCCGCCGCGGTCTCGCACGGCCACCTGCCCGCGCTTGTGACAACGGCGGTGAACTTTCCACAGGGCGTGAGCGCCATGTGGAACACCTCGATGTTGCTGCCGTCGATCTTGCTGACGCCCGTCACTCTGATCGCCGGCCCGATGGTCAGCCTCTCGATACTGCTGACCGTTGGCTTTGCCGGATCAGCGGCCGCGCTGTTCTTCGTGCTGCGCCGATGGGAGGTGAGTACCGGGGCAGCTGGCATTGCTGGCGCCCTGTACGGCTTCTCGCCGGCCATGATGGTCGCCGCAGAAGATCACTACCATCTCCAGTTCGCGGTCTTGCCGCCGCTAATCGTCGATGCGGTACTCCGGCTCGTGACAGGTCGCGGCCGCGCAGTGCACACGGGGATGTGGCTTGGCCTGCTCGCGGCAGCGCAGATCTTCATCGCCGAGGAAGTGCTCGTTGACACCGCCGTGGCGTGCGCCGTGATCGTGGTCATGCTCGCCCTGTGCCAGCCAATGCACATGATTGAGACGCTAAGAGCGCCGGACGGCGCTCTCGGCCGCGCCCGCGGATTCGTGGCCGGGCTCGGCATGGCGATGGGCGTGTCACTGCTGCTAGCTGGCGATGCGCTCCTGTCGCAATTTCGCGGGCGGCTGGCTGAGTATGGGAGCCCGTGGCACATGGCGCAGTACGGCAGCCAGCCGGCCGACTTCGTGACAGCGCCGGACGCGATGGCGTTCCACGGTCAGTTCGTGCTCTTTTTAGCGCGGACAAGCCAGCGGCTGGTCGAGACCTTGTCCTACCTGGGATGGCCCTTGCTCGTCTTGCTGGTAGTCATCGCCATCGGATTCTGGCGCGATCTGCGAGTGCGGGTAATCACGCTGACGTTGGGCGTACTCGAGCTCATGAGCGTGGGCGGCCACCGGGTCCATGCAGGATCCTGGCATATCCCGGTCATCCTGCAGCCGTGGCATTGGCTATGGCACTTGCCTGTGGTGGGCCTAGCACTACCGAGCCGGATCGCGATCATCGCGGACGGGGTAGCGGCAACCGTGATCGCGTTCGGCGTCGATGGGACTAAGAGAGCGGCTCGGCAGGCCGGCACATGGCGCAAGCCTGTAATTGCATGCTCAACAGTGCTCGCCCTCGCCGCGTTCGTACCAGTCATCCCGCGACCCGTTCCGGCTGCACAGATCGACCCTGTCCCGGCTGGCCTGACTTCAATCCTGTCCAGACTGCACTTGCGGCCATGGGCACCGGTGCTCGTGTTGCCACAGGACCCTGCGCTAACTATGGAGTGGCAAGCGATCACCGGCGCGCGATTCTCGATCGCGGGCGGCTATTGCATTGTCCGCGGGGATGACGGCAAGGCAGACCCATGTGACTCGGCCGAGACTCTCACCAACGCACAGAACGACGCCAGGTTTGCGCTGCAAGAAATGATCACCGAAGTGCCTTTCCGCAGTGGTCTGGCCAGGTACTACCCGCTCAGTGACGGCCCGAGCTTGAAGGTGCTAGAGCAGGCGCTTGGCGCCTGGCGGTCCGAGGTGATTCTCGTCGAGTTTGGCGCCAGCACGTGGCGGGTCGAGAACTACCTGCTTGCGGTTCTCGGCAGGCCGACCGTCCAAGTGGGCAACCTGCTGGCCTGGCGTACGGCACAAGCAATCCAGACCTTGCGCGCTCACATAGACCATTGAGACAAGGCGACCATTACTATAAGTGACCCCCGGTAACGCAACGTAAAATTCAGCAACTTACGCTGACCTGAGACAGGCCAGACGCGTTCTATCTAGCGTTACGACGCTCGGGCCAGGCACTTCACGGGGGTGTTAGCAGGCGCGGCAGTCCGCTGCAGCTATCGGCAGTCCGAGCGACCGGGAACTGACCCGTGCCCAGTCTGCGCCGTAAGGCGCGGTAAGCGGGTTTATGGATTCCCGGATGGAGGTGACGGTGGGTCTGGTATCGGTGGCGGACAGGCCCGTCCAGGTCGCCGAGCATCCACAGCCGCGAAAGCCCCGCTGGGTTGCCGCGCTCGTCCCGTTCCTCTACGTGCTCTTGGCCGTCGGGATCACACTCCGGCTCTGGTTGCATCCGAGCACCGTCGCGCCCTATGACGGCGTGTCCGGCATCTCCCGCGACGTTTATCTCAATGCCTGGTTCATGCGCTACACCGCGATGGCTGTGTCACACGGGCAGCTGCCCGCGCTGGTAACCAATGCGGTGAACTTTCCCCAGGGCGTTAGCGCGATGTGGAACACCTCGATGCTGCTGCCGGCAGTTCTTCTGTCGCCGGTCACGCTGCTGGCGGGACCGATGGTGAGCCTGACCACGATGCTGACACTGGCATTCGCCGGATCGGCAACGGCCATGTTTGTCGTATTGCGACGCTGGGGCCTGAGCATCGGTGCCGCGGGGGTCGGGGGGGCCCTCTATGCCTTCTCGCCGGCCGTGCTGGTAGCAGCTCAAGATCACTATCATCTTCAGTTCGCCATCTTGCCGCCCCTGATCGTGGATGCGGTCCTCCGCCTCGTCACCCGGCGCGGTCATCCGGTCCGAGCGGGTATCTGGCTCGGCCTGCTGGTCACCGGCCAGATCTTCATCGCAGAGGAACTGCTTGCTGACACCGCACTAGCGTGCGTCGTGATACTGCTGATGCTCGCCGTCTGCCAGCCAGCACGCCTGGGAGCGGCCGTGCGCAAACCGCTACCGTCGGCGCGAAAGTTTGCACGCCCGGCCGGGGGATTCGCGGTTGCCCTGGGGATCGTGGTGGCACTGGCCGGTCATGCGCTGTGGGTACAGTTCCACGGACCCCTTGCTGAGCAAGGTAGCCCATGGCACATCTGGCAGTACGGCAGCCAGCCAGCCGACTTCGTCACCGCCCCAACCGTGACGCTTCTGCACGGCTCGCAGTTCTGGGCATTCCTGCAGCGGACTGGGCAGTTCTTCGTCGAGACGTTCGCCTACCTCAGCTGGCCAGTCCTGGCATTGCTGGTCTTGGTTACCGTCTTGTTCTGGCGGGATCTGCGCATGCGGGTCCTGGCCCTGTCCTTCGCGGTGCTCGAGTTGCTCAGCATGGGCGGCCACAGGATTCATGTGGGGCATTGGTACGTCCCGTTCTACCTGCAGCCCTGGCATTGGTTGTGGCACCTGCCGGTGATCGGGGAGATGGTGCCGAACCGGATAGCGATCGTGGCCGACGGGGTGGCCGCCGCGATGCTTGCTCTCGCTATCGACGCCGCCCGCGCGGCCGTACCGCGGGGACGCTCACGGCGGATTCCGATCCTCGCGAGTGCGGCCCTCATCGGGCTGGCCGCTCTCATCCCGATCATTCCGCGTGCTGTCGTGCCTGCTCCCATCGACCCCATCCCGGCCGCTTGGAGCAATGTGATCAACGGCCTGCACCCAAGACCGGGTGCGGCGGTGCTAGTGCTGCCAGTGGATGGCGCAATGGCGATGGAATGGCAAGCAGTAACGGGAGAGAGCATCAAGGTGGTCGGCGGCTACTGCATCGTCAGGCAGCCCAATGGGCACGCGTCACAGTGCGATACCAAGGACACCCTCAGCACTGATCAGCAGACCGCGTTGCTGCGATTTAACCTGCTGGCTCGCTACGCACATGGGGCCCGCGGCCCTTCGTCGCACACCACCGCGTCCGCGATCTCGGATTGGCGGCCGGACTACATCGTTTCCATTGCCGGCGGGAGCTCGCCGCTTGGCGGATACCTGATAAGCGTGCTGGGACCGCCGACAATCACCCAGGACAATGTCCTCGGCTGGAAGGTCAGCAAAAGCTGGCTGAGCAGGGAACTAGGCGTGCACGCGCCACCGTGGCTGTCGGGAAGACTGGCGAAGCTGCATAGCTTTCACAAGTCGAGCGGCCTTTACCCGCGGTAGATGGTGGCCCGAAAGCCCCCGGCCGAGCGGACTGCCGTCCCGTACGGCAGTCAGCCGCCCGCCCGGCCGTCAGGGGCTCGGTGGGCACCAGGATCAGATGAACTCGGCAAGCTCCCGCAGCAAGGCGGACTTGGGCTTAGCGCCGACGATCTCCTTGACGACCTGACCGTCCTTGAAAACGCTCATCGTCGGGATGTTCATGATGTGATAGCGCTGCGCGATGGCCGGATTCTCGTCGACGTTGAGCTTTACAACATCGAGCTTGTCAGCATGCTCGGTCGCGATCTCTTCCAGCACCGGAGCTACCATGCGGCAAGGCCCGCACCACTCCGCCCAGTAGTCAACGATCACCGGCTTGTCGGCCTTCAGAACCTCGACCTCGAAGGTGGCCTCGGTTACGGCCTTGGTTGCGCCCACTTCAGGACTTCCTTCCCTTTGTTCGGGCTCCGCCGGCCATTCTGTCCGGCGGTCGTTGTTGCAGATCTTGCGATCGGGAGTTGATGCCAGATCGCTGTATCAGGCCTCGTGGTCGGCCAGCCACCGCTCGGCATCCAATGCCGCGGCGCAGCCAGTTCCCGCGGCAGTAACTGCCTGCCGGTAAGTCCTGTCGACGACATCACCGGCCGCGAACACCCCATCGATGGCAGTGCGGGTCGATGGCTGGTCCACCAGCAGGTAACCCTCTGCGTCGGTGGGCAACTGACCAGTGAACAGCTCGCTGCGAGGATCATGACCGATGGCCACGAACATGCCACTGACAGGCAGCGTGCTCTCCTCGCCAGTGTTGACATTGCGCAGCCGCAGTCCGGTGACACGGTCGTCGCCGACGACCGCAGCGACCTCGCTGTCCCACGCGAACTTGATCTTAGGATTCGCCAGCGCCCTGTCCTGCATGATCTTCGAGGCCCGCAGCGTGTCGCGCCGGTGCACAATCGTCACACTGCGCGCGAACCGGGTCAGGAACGTCGCCTCCTCCATCGCGGAGTCGCCACCGCCGATCACGGCAATGTCCTGCTCCCGGAAGAAGAATCCGTCGCACGTCGCGCACCAGGAGACGCCATGACCTGACAGCCGCTTCTCGCCTGGAACACCGAGCTCGCGATATCCAGAACCGGTCGCGATGATCACGGTCTGGGCGAAGTAGACGTCCTCGCCGACCTTGATCTGCTTGGGAGTTGCCTTTAGGTCAACCTCGGTGACGTCATCGGCCACTAGCTCGGCACCGAACCGCTCGGCCTGCTTACGTAGCTGGTCCATCAGATCGGGGCCAAGGATGCCGTCTGGGAAGCCCGGAAAGTTTTCCACGTCTGTGGTGTTCATGAGGGCGCCACCGGAGGTCACTGAGCCCTCAAAGACAAGTGGGCTCAGCCGCGCCCGAGCCGCGTAGAGCGCTGCGGTGTATCCGGCCGGCCCGGAGCCGATAATGATGACGTCGCGAACTTCGCTCACTTGTGGCTTGCCCCTCTCCAATGCACCGGCATCAACCATCAGCAGGCCCGGGAGATTCCCGTTCATCGAAGGGCTACCCATGGAAAGGGCTACCCAGCGAAACGGCTAAATGCGGGCCAAGCTCTTGTGGTACAAGACGTCCTTGGCGAGCGGCCCGCAGCTTGTTCCGACGACCCAGGCCACAGCATGGTTGGCCGCCTTCGCCGCTACAACGATAATCGTCGCAGCCTTGCCCTCGAAGTTGGCGAGCTCAACCAGTAGCACCGTATGTCCAGCTGCGACAGCGTCGACGCAACCGGTCAATCGGGTGAGCGGAATGCCATGGAAAGAGCTGAACGGCGTCTTGGTCAGGTCCTGCGCGCTTCGCAACGGAGCGGGCGAACTCTGGCCAGACGTTGCGGTAGCGCTTGGCTGGTTGGCATCCTGCCCGCCGGTGGCGGCACTGGGCGAGGCTGTGAAGCCCATGGCGCTAGCCACCTGATTGCGCATTTTTGATGGGACAAAGTTGGTTGCAGCCGTGACCGTCCTGATTGTGTCTTGATGGTTGCCATGGCGGTAAGACAAGCTTGGCCCGAAGGTGAGCGCCCCGGCAGCAGGATTTTCCTGCCTGCTGTGGCCTGGTGCGGAGGCGGCGCCGTTCGATGATGAACCCGGCGCATGGTTGGCGATCTCGTAACCGCCCGCCACGATGACGGCCACTGCGCCAGCCGCAGCTACAACCCGAATGCCGGGCCCGGAAAGCCAGCCAGACAGCCGCCGGCCGGTCCCTTTGCCTTGGGCTTGCCTGGCACTTCTGTCGGGCAGTTCGCCGCGACTGGCTTCGGTGGCAGGCTCCTGTGAAGTTCGCAGCCGCGCCTCTGCTGAAATGGTGGCTTCCAACCGAACAGACAAATGATCAGGTATCGCAGCAAAGTGGGATTTAGACAGCAGCACCGAAACACCGGTCAGTTCCTTGCTCACCAGCGTGCAGTGCGAGCAAATGGCCAGGTGAGCGCGTACCCGCTTGGACTTGCGGCGTCCTAGCACATCTTCGGCAAGGCAGGCCAACTCTTCCGCACTGGCGTGACGTTTCACGGCGCGTCGTCACCCCCCTCCTGCGCTGGTAGGACGCGCTGGCTGGCAGATCGGTTCCGTCCTTCGCGCTGGTTTGGAACGTGGCCAGCTGGCCGCAGGTGCGCCAGCCTTGGCAGCAACCTGGCCCTGCCCCTAGCCGCCCGGCTTTTCACGGTGCCCTCGGATACGCCAAGAATTTCGGCGGCATCCGCAATGGAGTAGCCGAGCATATCCACAAGCACGAGGGCCTGCTGCTGCTCAGGCACCAGCCGCCGCAAAGCAGCCTTCACATCCATCGAAGTGTCGGTCGTCCCAGATGAATCAGAAAGTGGCTGACCAGCCAGGGCATCAAGTACCTCCTCGTCCTGACCGCCCGCCGTGGGGCGCGCCGCCCGGCGGCGCATCCGATCCAGCGCTGCGTTGACCACGATCCGGTGCAGCCACGTGGTCACCGCCGAATCGCCACGGAAACTTCCCGCACGCCGGAATGCTGAGACCATGGCGTCCTGGAGTGCGTCAGCGGCTTCTTCAGGATCGCCGAGCGTTCGGATGGCAACTGCCCACAGCCGGTCGCGATGCCGGCGGAAGAGTTCGCCGAAGGCATCGGGGTCGCCCTCGACGTGACGGCGTAGTAGCTCTCGATCAGATTGGTCTTCGCTACGGACAGTCGTGTCGCGATCCTGACCAGCGTCGGCTGGGTCACGCGGCTCTGGCAGGGGAAGGCGGTCTGTCCCCTGGTCGTGAGGTTCCGTCGCTTCCTCCCCCCACCCTCACGCCGCGCTGGGCGCGGCTGGAAGTCCGCGGTACGGCAACAGGTGACGACAGTACCCGGCTTGTTCTCAGCGCATCCGGGTGGGCTGTGTCCTGATGATATTGGACGTTTAGCCCGTGCCGTTGACCTCGACATTAAAGATCTGGCCGACGAACGGGTTCTCTCCGGAAGCCGCCTGCGGCAGCTGGGTAAACCAGATCACCAGGTACTGCCCTGATGCGGTCGAATGCACCGTGAACGTGTGCCTGCTCATCACGTTGTCGGCCTGCGCCACCTGGGTCATCGAATTGAGGTTTGTCTCGCTTCGCGCATCTGAGCTGCCGAGCAGGAGCTCGACGTTAGCCCCGGACGCGGTGCCGAAGGTGACGGTCACCGACGTTAGCTTCACGGGCTTACCCAGGTCCAGGATCAGGCCGGTGCCTGCCTTGAGATTGCCGAAGTCGGCGGTGTGGTACTGCTGGGTGCTCCAGCCCTGGGTATTGCCGTTGAGCACGTTCGCAGCCTGGTTGGTGTTCTCGTCTCCAGTATCGCTCGGGTTGAGCGCATCGAACCCGTGCGCCGATACGGGGGTGATCGTCGTTGCGGGTGCTGTCGAGCTCGATGCGCCAGAGCTCGGCCTGCTGCCCGTCTGGTGAGTGGCCGGCTGACGCGTCAGCATATGCACTGCTGCGGCACTGACCCCTACGATCGCGACAAGGGCCACGAGGACAATCGATGCGAGCTTGCCTGGGCTACGGCGCCCGGTTGAACGACTGTAACCAAAGCCGCGATCGAACTCGGCGTCGGTGTCCGTGCCGACCTGATCGGATGAGGAGTCGTAGGCCCGACTAGTCCATGGATTGCGGTCGGCCTGGGTTCGTCCGCCCCAGCCGCCACGAGCTATGGCCTGAGTCCGCTGCGAACCCTGGCCTCGCTGTCGCTGATTGCGCGCCGCTACAGCTGGCGGCACAGGGACTGGCGGGAGGGCTGCGGCAAGTGCGTCGGCCACCTGAACGGGCGAGACAAAATCAGGCTCGCCGTCACGGCCAGGTAGGGCAAGTGCCCGTGCCGCAACCTCGTCGATGGCGCCAGGCACACCAGCCAGGACCTGCCGGGGCCGGCGCGGCTGGCCGTCGAACGTCGGCGCCAGCGGCAGCCCGCCGTAGTCTGGGCCAGGCCACAGGCCCGTGAGCGCCGCATACAGCAACTGGCCGAGGCCGCGGGTATCGGCGAGCTCGGGATCGTCGGCCGCGATCCCAGCCAGGGCCGCATCGATGCCAAGCCCCGTCACCTTGACGCCGCCACCTATCGTCCAGCGCACAGACTCGGGCTGCAGGCACAGATGCGCCAGGCCAGCAGCGTGCGCGGCCGACAGGGCGGCGGCTGCCTCAGCCACTATCCGTGCGCCGGCAACGGGGTCCATCGGTCCGTCGGCGAGCATGTCGGCGAGGGTGTCCCCTACTGGCCACTCGAGGACGATGTAAGGGTGATCCCAGCTGTCCTCGACGTCGAAGACCTGGGTCAGCCGGGTGTCGGTGAGCCGGCTGGCGGCACGAGCCGCGGTGACGACCTGGGTGAGGCGGGGAAAACCGGAGGCGAAGGTGACCACGCTGACCGGGCGTGCCAGGATCTCGTCGATCGCTTTCCAGGCAGACCAGCCACCGGCTGCGGCGAGGCGGTCCTCGAGTCGGTACCGGCCGCCGAGCCTGGTGCCCGGTTCTGATGTATAGGTGCTCATGTCGCGGTTTCAATCAAGGCCCGCCGGCCCCCGAACCTCCCCTCGCAGGGCGTAGCTGGTCAACGGATCCACAAGTCAATGATGCTGGACACCATGCTAGGGCCCAGATGGACCCCGGGGCAGGCGTGTGCGCGCGGCGCTGCAAACCGTTACCAGTCGGAGACGTCCGGTTACCGCGGCGGCAATAGCTATGACCTGCGGCGTCGATCATCGGCCGACGCGCGCCAGCATCGTAGCGCTGACGCTTGATAGCTCTTCGATGCGCAAGGCCCGGGCGAACATGAGGTAAATCCCGAAGCCGAGTCCGCCGCCGATAATCACATTGACGAGCGCGTTCGACGTGATGAGGCCAACAAGGATCGCGAGCAGCGCAGCGGGCAACGCGGCAGCGTGCATCCGTACTAGCGTGCGGCAGATGTGCCGGCCATCAAGCCCGCGCAGTCTGACGCTGAGGATGCGCCAGGAGATAGCCAGGCCAACCACGTTCGCGACACCGAAGCCGGCGGCAAGGCCGGCCACCACATGGCCGGTTGGCAAGGCGTCCAGCGCGATGACGTTGGCGAGGATGTTTACTGCCATCGTGACGAGTCCGATGATGGCCGGGGTCTTGCTGTCGTGCAGGGAGTAGAACACCCGAAGTTGCAATTGGAAGATCATGTACGGAAGCAGGCCGAGGCTGAAGACGGAGAATACAACGCCAATGTCGTGACCCCCGGCAACGTGGGTGGCGCCGTGGGCGAAGAACAGCTCACCGAGCTTCGGCCCAAGCACAGCGAGCACAAGAGAACATGGCACGACGATGGTCGAGGAAAGCCGCACCCCAGCCGAGAAGTCCTCCCGGATCAGGCTGAGGCGGCCCGCCGATGCATGTGCGCTCATTCGCGGCAGCAAAGCGGTGATAACCGAGATGCCGACGACTGCGTAAGGAAGCTGGAATAGCAGCCAGGCGTAGTTGTAGTCGTTGATCCCCTGCGGAACGTCGGTGGCCACCTTGGTGGTGACGAGGAAGGCAATCTGGGTGGCCGCGATATAGCCGAACATCCAGCCCGCCATCCGGCCGATTTCAGCCACCTCCCGGCGGCGGAAGTCGGTTTGCGGCCGCCAGCGGAAGCCGACTTGGCGCAGTGCCGGTATGAGCGCGATGGTCTGGGCGATGATTCCAAGCGTCGTCCCGAATCCAAGCAGCTTGATCTCAAAGCCTGAAATGGAGCTGGGCGTCGCGGTCCGGAAGTGGTGACCGGTCACTACCACGTACATGCCGAGGATGGCGATGACGACGAAGTTGTTGATGATCGGCGTCCACATTGGCGCGGCAAAGCTGCCGCGTGAGTTCAAGATCGCGCCGATTAGCGAGCTGACGCCGTAGAAGAAGATCTGCGGGATGAAGAACAGCGCGAAGATGATGGCCAGATGCAGCGTGGGCGGGTGCTTGGTGATGGAGCTGCCGCTATACAGATGCACGATCGGCACCGCGAGCACCGTCGCGACCACAGTGACGCCCAGCAAAGCCAGTGTCACCAGCGTGAACATCCGCTGGTCATAGGCCTCGCCGCGGTCTGCATCGCGCCGTGATGCGTTCACGATGAGCGGCACGATGACGCTGGTCAGGATGCCGCCCAGGGCCAGGTTATAGACGACGTTGGGCAGCGTGTTCGACAAGTTGTAAGCGGTCGCGATGCCGCCGAGGCCGAGAGCGTAGGACTGGGCGACCGTGCGGAGGAATCCGGTCAGCCGGGATCCCAGTGTCCCTACCGCCATCACTCCGCTGGACTTGACGATCGATGCGGAGCCGGCGTCCGGTCTCGGCTTGCGATACCCCGGCGTGCGATAGCCGGCAGGCGGTGCGGGCCGGTACCCAGGCTGGGCCGACGGGGGGTAGCTGGGCTGCGACGGCTGGCTGTAGCCGTCTGGCCGCGACCTGGTAGGCGGTGGTCCTACCGGCCGGTCCCAAGATGGGTCTGGCCGCCTCGGAGGTGCGTACTGCTCGTCTGGTCTGGATGGTGCGTACCCCTGGTCGCGCCGTGGTGGTGCGCGCCGCTGGTCGCGCCGTGGTGGTGCGTACTGCTCGTCTGGTCTTGGGGGTGCGTACTGCTCGTCTGGTCTTGGGGGTGCGTACTGCTCGTCTGGTCTTGGGGGTGCGTACTGCTCGTCCACCGGGCGGGCATGCCGCCCGCGTCTCCCAGTCTGCCGTTCCGGCCGGGCAGGCGGAGGGCCAGCCGGGCGCCTAGGGCGACGGTAGGCGGGACGAACCCCGTTCCCATCCTGAAGATCTTCGTACTGGGACGGAGCGCTCCTACGTCGCGGTCGATCCTCGCGTTGGCGCGGCCCCGCGTCCGCTCCCCAGTCGACGTTCGACAGATCGATCTGCCAGCCGGTGTCGTCGTACTGCGGGCCAGCGTTCCAGTCTTGGCCCGCACTCCAGCTCGGGACCACCGGCTGATAGCGCCAGTCGTGTCTCTCGGTGGCCGCGTACGGATCAGAGTCATGGGCCGCGTACGGATCAGACTCAGGCCCGGGGGTGGTCATTAATCTCCCTTGTCACGGTCCGGGCGTACCAGCTGTGTCACTGCGCTCCGCCATGACGGTATCCGCTCCGGCCGCGGTTTCGCCTCCTTGATCGGCATCATCAGCTGGACCGGCGACGTCACGTTCCTGGTCATCAGGCGTGGACGGGCGGCCGCGACGGACCGCCCTGAAGGCCGATGCAATGAGGAAAACACCAAGGGCAGCGGCAAAGATGATCATGCCGAGCACGCCTACTTGGGTGGCTTGTATCGTCATCCCTCGTGCGCCGCTCGGCAGCGGCTGCCACTTACGGTTTAGTAGCCGGACAGTAATTTGCGTCGATCCGACCTGCGCGGCCTGAACTCGCAAGTGAACGGTCTTTTCCATGCCCGCATAGACCGTTATCAGGCCAGGCGGATCCACAAGGACCTTCATCCCGCTCGCGTTGTTGTACACGGGCTGGACCCTGACTTGGATCGCATAGCCGAGCGGGTTATCGATCGATACAGGTACCCGGCCCTTGAGCCCGCCCAGGGTGACCCTCTTCTCGGCGATGAGGTGGACGGCTAGTCGCTGGTTCGCAATTCGAGCCGTGACCTGCTTGAGCATGTCCATCGCCGCGTCGGGTGACTTGCCTTGCCAGGCGGAGGACTCGATTGTCGCCACGGCTAGGTACAAATTGTTATCGGGCCGAAGCCGGATGGTCTGCAACTGCTTGATCTTGCTTACGAGGGCGGCAATGCTACGCAATTCACTGCGGCTATATGACGCCTGCGCCGCCACGTGCGGGATCCGGACGGTCGGCAGTGACTTAGCGGTCGCCAGGGTGACAAGGCTGGCGGGTTTGAGCCAAGGCGCCAACGCCGACTCGGACAGCGCCCTCGCCGCCAGTCCAGCCGGCGGCTGCCACCGCCGTGGTGGCGCCACGATAATGGGCTGTGCATGCCTCTGCGCGGCGAGCACTGCGGTCTCAGCCAGGAACTGCTGCGAGGCGGCGAAGGCCGAGCCGGGCACGTTGGCTGCCGGCCCGAGTGCGCTGGTGAGTGATTGATTGGCCAGCAAGAGGGTCGCGTAGCCGCCTTGATTATTTACTGCCCGCACAACAGTGCTTGGCGCAGATCGCATGGCCGTGTCACTCAACAGCACGCTGCGGACTCCGTAGACGGCCGCCAACTGCTCCACTGTCGGCAACCCGTTGATCCCGTCGGCCGGCCAAGTAATTCCACCCGCTGGATCGTCGGTAGTCGGAGCTATGTTGCGACCGAGAATGCGGCCCGCCGCCGGCCGCCCGTCGAGGAAGGCCTGGGTCACGTCAAAGACGTGGCCGCCGCCGGCCCGTTGCCTGAGGAGGGCTGCCACGTTCACGTCTGCATAGGGCAGCACGAACAAGGGCTGCCGCGCGCTCGCATTCTTGAACGCGGATAGCCACTGAGCGGCTGGCTTGGCAAGCGCAGGGGTTGCGCTGCACGAAGCCAGGGCACGTGCATTTGCCAGCAAGGCAGGGTCGACCGCCCAGGTCAAGGTCGGGCCGCCGGACTTTGATGCAGCGTCGAGCAGGTTGCCCAGCCGGCCGCCGGGCGCGAGACTTCGGGCCAGCGCCTGTGCCTGCGGTCCCTGGCAGTTGGCCTGCCAAGGCTCGTTCAGCAATGGCTGATCGACGAATGGCCATACCCAGGCGATCTTCTGTGGAATCGGTCGCGGGGCTCGGTGCGGCCCCTTCTTCGGCGGGATATAAGGCAGATAGGTCGTGGTGCTCGTTAGAGATGAGCCAAACGAGTTCAGCGCCTGCGCCGCGAGCGGGTAGACGCCGAAGACGGTCATTCCGATCGCGTTTGCCTTGACCTTGATCGACCAGTTAACCGATGCTCCAGGTGCAAGCTCGCCAGTCGAATGCCAGGCCGCCTTCGGCAGGATCGTAGATGCGAGGTTGTCGGTCTGGGCAGTGTTCTTCGCCAGTTCGGTGACGCTGGAAATCGGGTTAGCCGATGCAAGCAGTTGCACCGTCAGCCCGCTGACCGACTGCCCGGAGACGTTGGTCAGCGACCCCGTCACTACGATCGTCGACCTCGGACCAGCCCAGGAGGGGCTCATGCTGGTGATCGCGATGCTCACAGGGGAGTCGCCTGGCTGCCGGACAGCGGCAAGGGTGTGCCGGGCTCTAGCTGGCCGGGCGGCGGTGGCTTGCCGGGCGGCGGTGGCTTGCCGGGCGGCGGTGGCTTGCCGGACCGCGGTGGCGCGCTGTCCGGTGGTGCCGGGCCGCGCTGTCACGGCTGATGCAGAGACCTGGCCGGCGATCAGGGCGCTCGGCAGGGCAATCCCGGCAAGGACGAGCAGAGCGGTTGCGGTGCCGCTCGCCCGTTTCAGCATGCTCCACCTGCCTGTTGGCATGCGGGATTGTGGCAGCGGCGGCATGCCGAAATGGTATTGCGGTCAGAAGAGTGCCCGAGGCATACAAATGCCCCGGGTCCCCGCAAGGCGCCGACTGCCTGCGGTATCGGTGGGCAGTATTCTGCGACAGGTCCCACTGGCTCCCAGGCTTCCCGGTTACCCTCAGGCTACGCGCAGCACTTACTCTCAATGGCCGTGCCAGATCCAGATTCGATGAACGAGTGGCAGAAGAAGGCGGCAGCTGCCCTGCTGGCTGCGGCTACGCCCGCGGCCGCCGAGCTGGGGAGCCTGTTCACCGCGGCTGGCCATCAGATCGCCCTGGTAGGCGGTCCGGTCCGGGACGTCTTCCTTGGCCGGCGATCTGGTGACATAGACCTGACCACGGACGCTCGGCCGGACAGGATCCTTGAGGTCGTGGAGCCCTGGGCTGATCAGGTCTGGAAGATCGGCATTGACTTCGGCACCATCGGGCTGCGCAAAGGCAGCGAGCACTTCGAGATCACTACCTATCGCAGCGACAGCTACGACAGGTCATCTCGCAAGCCCGTCGTGACCTATGGCACGTCCCTAGTCGAGGATCTGTCCCGGCGCGACTTCACGATCAACGCCATGGCGGCGCGCCTGCCCAGCTATGAGGTGGTCGATCCATTCGGCGGGCTCGGCGACATTCAGCGAACAACACTCCGGACGCCGTCCGCGGCGGAAACCTCGTTTACTGACGATCCGCTTCGGATGCTGCGAGCTGCTCGCTTTGTGGCGCAGCTCGGCTTCATCCCGGCAGAAGAGGTTCGGCTGGCGATGAGCGAGCTTGCCGGTCTCCTCAGGCCGCCAAAGGTCTCGGCCGAGCGGGTCGAGGGCGAACTCACCAAGTTGCTGCTGTCGCCACTTCCGGGTGGCCCGGCGGCTGGGATCGCGTTGCTGGTCGACACTGGCGTTGCCGAGGAGATTCTGCCCGAGATACCACGGCTGCGCCTGGAGGCTGATGAGCACTACCGGCACAAGGACGTGTACCAGCACTCCTTGACCGTGCTCGGCCAGGCGATAGAACTCGAGCCCCGGTACGACCTGGAGCCCGATATCGTGCTGAGGCTTGCAGCCCTGTTGCACGACATCGGGAAACCACGGACGCGGTCGAAGATGCCGGGCGGGCGCGTGGCGTTCCATCACCATGAAGTTGTCGGCTCGAACATGGCCAGGAAGCGGCTGTCGCAGCTGCGGTATCGCAAGGAGATAGTCGCTGACGTCTCCCGGCTGATTGAGCTGCACCTGCGTTTTCACGGGTATGGCGACGGAGCGTGGACCGACTCGGCTGTGCGCCGGTACGTGACCGACGCGGGACCGCTGCTCAGCCGTCTGCACGCGCTGACCCGGGCGGACTGCACCACCAGAAATAAAGCCAAGGCGCAGCGTCTCGAGCGCGCCTACGACGGTCTTGAAGAGCGGATCGCCGTGCTTCAAGCGCAAGAGGAGCTCGACAGCATTCGCCCGGATCTAGACGGCAACGAGATCATGCAGATCCTGGGGATACCGCCGGGCCCCACAGTCGGCCGCGCCTACAAGCACATGCTCGAGGTGCGGATTGATCAGGGTCCGCTCGACCGGGTAACAGCGACTCAGGAATTGCTGCGCTGGGCCGCGGCCGAGGGCCTGGAGATCCCGCCGGCCAGCCAGTAGGCGACTGCACTTGCCGCATAGCCAAGCGCGACTAGCACGATAAGTATGTTCGAGCGGCCCGAGCCGGGCATGAACTGCGCACTGATTGCGGCGCCGGCTACGAATAGCACGTTGAAGGTCATGTCATAGAACGAGAAGACACGGCCTCGGTAGGTGTCATCGATCTGGTCCTGCAAGATGGTCGTCGCTGAGATTGCGATGCCCTGCGCGACGAGCCCGAGGCCGAAGCCGAGTACGAGATAGGCCGGCTGCTGGAAAGTAACGCCTGCTGCGAGTGTTATGGCGGCGGCGAGTGCCAGCAGCAGCAAGATCCACCCGGGCTTGCCGAATCGTCGGGTAGCGGCGGGAGTCACGAATGCGGCGGACGCGTAGCCGATGGCGGCAGCCGTGGTGAGCAGCGCGAAGTGCCCGAGTGCTTTGTTGGCGCTCTCGGCTCGGTAGAAGTAGTTCCGGTAGAGCAGGATCGACATCAGGAACAAGGTTCCGTAAAAGAACCGGTTGCAACCAGTAGCCAGCAGCGCAGTGGCGGGACCACGCCTGCGTACCACGTATCGCGCGCCATCAGCTAGCCCCACTGCAACCGATCCGAGTTCAGCCAAGATCCCGCGAGCTGCTCGCGCCGCGACGTCAGTCAGGTTCGGCCCGAGCAGGTCCTTGCGCATCGTCGAGCTGACCAAACCTGCTGCGACGTAACAGACCCCCGCGACAAGGAGCGTGGCAGCGTACTCGCCTCTTCCTCCGTGCAAGGCAACGTGGACGCTGAGGCCGGCAATGCCGCCGATGGCAGCTGCAACACCACCGGCTGTTGGCGAGACTGCGTTAGCCATCACCAGCTTGTCCTCATCTGGCACCACATGCGGCAGGGCCGCCGATAGCGAGGAAAGGAAGAATCTGTTCACGCCGAGGACCGCAAGTACACCAACGTAAAGCGGGACACCCAGCTGGCCTGATGCGACGAGCGCCGCCGTCACGGCCACGAACGCCGACCGGATCAGAGCCGCGTAAACAAGAATCTGCCGCCGGGACCAGCGGTCAATGAAGACGCCGGCGAATGGCCCGATGAGCGAGTACGGCAGGTACAACACCGCGAAAGCCGCCGCGCCAGATGCGGGGTCGGGGAAGTTGGTCGAGTTGAAGAAGACATAGCCGCCGAGTCCGGCGGTGAAGAGCCCGTCGCCGGCCTGGGATATCAGCCGGGTCGAGAACAGGCGCCGAAACCCCCACTCTGACCAGACGATGCGCAGATCGTGCACAAACGAGCCACGCGGCCCGCGCCTCGGCTCCGCGCCATCAGCGGTTGTGAGGTCATCAGCGTGCGCTGCTTGGCTAGCCGGGCTAGCCGGGTCTGCTGGCACTGCCGCGCCTCGCTCCTGCTGGGACACGGCCTCAGCCTATTGCCGACTCCACCTGGCTGGCACACACGAACCCGTCCAGGCACTAGGGATGCCGGGCACCATGCTGGCCAGCAAACGCCAGGCCCCCGGATCCGAATCCGGGGGCCTGGCGATCTGGTGCAAATGCTCGCGCTGCTACCTGTCGAGTTCGCCGCGGATGAATTTGTCCACCGCGTCGCGGGCAATGTCGTCGCTGTACTGCTCCGGCGGCGACTTCATGAAGTACGAGGAGGCCGACAGGACCGGTCCGCCGATGCCGCGGTCCTTGGCGATCTTCGCGGCGCGGACGGCGTCGATGATCACGCCAGCGGAGTTCGGCGAATCCCACACTTCGAGCTTGTACTCCAGGTTCAGCGGCGTGTCACCGAAGGACCTGCCTTCGAGGCGGACATAGGCCCACTTGCGGTCGTCCAGCCACGGCACGTGGTCGGACGGGCCGATGTGCACGTCTGCCTTGGCCATCTCGTGCGGGATCTGCGAGGTGACCGACTGGGTCTTAGAGATCTTCTTCGACTGCAGGCGCTTGCGCTCCAGCATGTTCATGAAGTCCATGTTGCCGCCGAAGTTGAGCTGGTAGGTGCGCAGCAGCTCAAC
>Ga0126373_10000734_pt1 | contig 22160 bp, 23 predicted proteins | sample PanSoiMetPlot_11_FD_92545 | JGI IMG/M metagenome (GOLD analysis project Ga0126373, IMG submission 92545) | Tropical forest soil microbial communities from Panama - MetaG Plot_11 | ecosystem: Environmental > Terrestrial > Soil > Tropical forest > Bulk soil | place: Panama | collected 2016-02-17 | reverse complement strand
CATTCATCGGATTGGGTGGAAGCAGCATGTTGGCCCGGCCCTAAATCAATGCCACGCGCGAGCTCATCTCGTGACGCGCGCCGCGCTCGCGTTTGCGAAATTCAATTGCCAGCAGTTCGCCCAATTTCTGAACACCGCGACTGATCTGCGACTCATCCAGGCCCGCGAATCCAAGCCGCAGCGTGTTCGGCTCCGGATTCTGCACGTAGAAATACCGCCCCGGCACAAACCAGATTCCGCGCTCGCGAATGTGAATCAGTAATTCGCCGGCGTCGAATCCGGGTGGCAGCGTGACCCAGATGGTCATGCCGCCTTCCGGCCTGGTCCACGTGGTGTCGTCCGGCATGTGCTTCCGCAGCGATCCTTCAAGCGTCTCGAGCCGGCTGCGGTACACTTTCCTCATCTTGGCCAAGTGCCGAGCCAAGTGGCCGCGCCGGACAAATTCTGCCAGCGTCGCCTGAGCCAATTGGTCCGTGTGCAGGTCGGTGGACTGCTTCACCAACCGCAGTCGTTCTATCGCACGCTCCGGCCCGATGCACCAGCCGACGCGGAGGCCCGGAAACGCAATTTTTGAAAAGCTGTCGATCTGAATCACGCTGCCCGACCGATCGAGCGATTTCAGCGACGGCACCGCATTGCCGCGCAGCCGCAGGCGCGAATAAATCGAATCCTCGACGATTGGCACGTGATATCGCGCCACCACTTCCAGCAGTCTCCGCCGGTCGGCCAACGGCAGCGTGGTGCCCGTGGGATTGTGAAAATCGGGCGTCACGAGAATGAATTTCACGCGGTTTTGCATCAGGACGGATTCGAGTGCGTCCACATCAACGCCTACCGCTCCCTCGCGATGCGACTCGGTCCGCACCGTAGCGCCGAGGGTGCGGATGTGCGCGCCTGCAAAAATTGCAATCGCGCCCGGGTAGGCGGGATTCTCGACAACCACGGAATCGCCCGGCCGCAGAAACGCCTTGCACAGCAGATCGAGCCCTTGCTGACAGCCGCCCGTGATCAGCATCTGCTCCGGCTTAACCGTCAAGCCTTCCTCACGCAGCATTTCGATCAGGACGCGCTTCAGCGGCTCATATCCGTCTGTCGATCCGAGCTGCAGGACTCGCCGGCCGTCGCTCCGCAGGATGGAATTGCAGCAGCGACGAAACTCTTCCAATGGGAAGAAATCCTCCGACGGCCGCGCGTTCACGAACGCGATTGCGTCCGAGGGCACTTCCGGCATCAAGCGGCTCAGTCCCTCGTCACCGCGCTCGTCGGCAAACAGCGCCTCCCAGCGCATCGCGCCGTTTCCATTGCCGTTCATGTGCGGGGCCGGCGTGAACTGCTTCACCGGCGAACCGCAGATAAAGGTGCCGCGGCCGACGTGGCCCTGAATCAATCCTTCCGATTCGAGTTCGGCGTAGGCGTTGGCCACGGTCGTCCTGTGGACGCCGAGCTGAACGGCAAGCTCGCGGCTGGCCGGAATGCGGTCGCCCGCGCGGAGTTCGCCTGAATGGACGAGCGCGCGGAGTTGATCTCTCAATTGAACGTATAGCGGAATGTGGCTTTCGGGCTGTAAATGGAGCGGCAACATTGGCTCTTTCCTGTGGGCCAATCTACGCCCTGAATTATACATGTAAAGAGCCAATTTGTCTTTGAAGCGGGAGAGTGCTTGGAAGGATTGGTTTTTCGGGTTTTTCTCGGCTTTGGGACCGGACGGCGTTACCGTGTTTCCGGCGCCCGGAGCAAGAATCTCTGAATCTTTCCGGTGGACGTCTTGGGCAGTTCCGTCACAAACCGGATCTCATGCGGGCACTTGTATCCGACTAGGCGCGTTCGCAGCCAGGCGTGAATCTCGCTATCGAGCCCACCCGCCGGCTGCTGAATTCCCTGCCGCAGCACCAGGAACGCGCACGTCTTTGTGATCCCCATTGCGTCAGAGCGGCCTACGACGGCGGCCTCAACGACGGCCGGGTGCGCGAGCAGCGCGTTTTCCACTTCGTTCGGCGAAACCCACATGCCCGACACCTTCATCATGTCGTCCACGCGCCCGTGGTAGTGGTAGTAGCCGTCCGCGTCGCGGGAGAATTTGTCGCCTGTCAGCACCCAATCGCCGTCCTTTGTGCGCGCGGTGAGATCCGGGATCTGCCAATACTCCGAAAACGCGCTGCCGCTTTTCACCCAAAGCGTTCCTACTTCTCCGTCGGTCACGATCTTGCCGGCGTCGCCCACGATGCGCGCTTCGCATCCCGGCACCTCGCGCCCGCAGCATCCCGCACGTGCCTGGCCCGGGCGCGACGACAAAAACATGTGCAACATCTCCGTCGAGCCAATACCGTCCAGAATCTCGAGCCCAAAGCGCTCACGGAACCGGTTGAAGATCTCCGCCGGAAGCGATTCGCCCGCCGACACTGCGATGCGCACTGACGAAAAATCCACTGCCACCCCCTGCTCTTCCTCGCGCAATAGAGCCGCATAGAAGGTAGGCACGGAGAAGAACACGGTCGGGCGGCAGCGCTTTACCACGTCGATGATTTCGTAGGGCCGCGGGCGATCCGGATACAGAATCGTTGCGGCACTCACCGAAAACGGGAAATACATCCCGTTGCCGAGGCCATAGGCGAAATACAGCTTTGAAACTGAAAAAGTGCGGTCGTGCGGTCGCAGCCCCAGCACGCCATGAGCAAAATTCTGCGTCGCGGCCGACATGTCGCCGTGCCTATGCACCGCCGCCTTCGGGCTACCGCCGCTTCCTGATGTGTAGAGAAAAAACGCCGTATCTTCCGCAGTCGTCGCGTGGGTGGTCACTTGGTCCGCCCGCGCTGGCACCCACTCGGACCAATGGGTCGCCGCGCGGGACATGAATTCCGCGGCCCGCCGTGCGCCTCCCACAATCACTAGCCGCACCACCGGCAGCGCGGCAATGCCCGTCAGAACCTCCGGCAAAATGGAAAAGTGGACAATCGCGAGAACAGCGCCCGAATTCGAAAGGTAATGCCGGTAGTCCGCAGCGCGAGCCGTCGAGTTCACGGGCACGGCGATCGCGCCGATCTTTGCCGCCGCGAAAAACGACGCGACAAACTCGAGCGAGTCCGGCAACGCAATCAGCACGCGGTCGCCCGGACTTACACCCGAATCGAGCAGCGCCCGCGCCACGCGATTCACGTCCGCGTTCACCTGCGCGTAGGTCGCTCGCGCCTCGGTGCCCAGAATTGCGGGCCTGTCGCCGTCCAGCATTGCAGGACGGGAGACAAACTGATCCGCGATGTTGAACAGGCCGCCAGGCGCACGCATCGCAGGGATTCTACAACAGCCACGCAAACGCGCTCGGTCGTTTGCGTGGCTGTTGCAGTTGGTCGATGTGGGAGTGGATTCGTGCTATTGGGTAGCGGACTTCTCGCCAAGCCGCCGCATGCGTTCCTGCAGTTTCTTGCGCAGGTTCGATGGCGCATTCGGATTGAAGGCCACCAGATACCAGAGGGGCTGTGAACGGTCGCGAGCCAGGCGCATGAGGGTCGCCGCGTCGCTGTTCGGATGCCGGGCGATGTTTTCGCGAATCGCCGAATAGGGATGGTGCGACAGCTTGCTCAACGTCTTCGACATCACCTTCGGATGCTCACTGATGAGCCGTAGCAGGTAGTAGTCCTCCTTGGGCGCCTGGCGGGAGAGTTGATCGAGCAGGTCCGGACGCACCTCGGCGCTCAGAACCGTGCCGACCTTTTCGTCCCACCCCGCATTGATGCGGTTCAATTCCTGCGTCCGCGCGTGAATCAACTGCTCGATCACGCGCCGCTCCTGGTCCATGCGCGCCGCCGGCAGCGCGCTCCTCTCCACGGAATCGAGCACACGCAGCAGATGCTGCCTTTCGCCGAATACAATCTGTGATGTGCGCACAGCTTTCCCCTTTGTTGCATTCCGCACCAGGTCGGAACGTCTCATGTTTTGCTCACTCCTCAACTACCAGCCGCACGCGGTCGCTCTCATAGCGGCTCTCAAAAAATTTCGTGGTCCAGCCAACCCTTCCCCGGAGTCCCAGTCGTTCAAGGTAGGAAATAACCCGATTGCGTCGCTAGACGCCTTCACCCGGCAACCTCTGGCGCTGCCTAGCATGAGCGACCGGTGAAAATTATGTTGCGCGGCAGGATGCGAGTAAAGCGAAGGCCTGTGGATATGTTCCTAAGCGCGCAACAGATGGTTCTAGAACTAGGCCCAACCTGGCAGGGTTCGTCGCTCTGCCCGGGCAACGGCACTGGCCCGGCCCATAGCCAGCACGTCTGGGAGTTGCGATTTGCCGGGCCTCGCGCTAGCTTCTTTGGCCGAGATTCAAATCTCCCTTGAACGAATGCAAAGCGAACAACGCACATGACCGCTTTTGACGACCACCGAGAAGAACTCGAACACTACGAAACTATGATGGGCGCGCACCGGGGGCGGCTCGCAGTCACCCTCGACCTGCTTACGAACGCGCTGGTCCTAGTCGGCCAGCATGGCGTTTACTGCCAAAGCCAGAAGTATCCCGACACGCCGGCCATGGACATTCGCATCATCACGAAGGAAATTACACAGGCGAAGGAACTGATTCAAAGCGTGATGCAGGCGCTACAGGCCGAGCGCGACCGGAAGCAGTAGAACCCGCGCAGTGGAAGTGGCTCGGCCAGAGTTTCAGCGATTCGCTTCGGACTTCTTCCCGAGCAATATTCCCGCCGACCACGGCCGTGCCCCCTGCCTCCCATTCGACGCAGGCAGCATCGCCAGAAGCCGCATCCCAAAGCTCAGCCGCTTCAACTGCGCGGCAGTATCTAGAGTCGACACAATTTCCAGCGGCACCCAGCCGTGCGGCGCGAAGAATTCTGGCCCTTCCCGCGGCCCAAATTGCAGCACTGCGCCCGATCCTCCCAAATGCGGGCCCACAGTTTTCTGCAGCATCTTCAGCAGACCCGGAGACGCCACGTCGGTCGCCCATCGCGTGAATCCCGGCACCACCGCTAAATCCTCGGCCAGCGAAGCGACTTCGGCCGCTGTCAGGTAAATGATCAAGCCTTCGCAGGTGACCAGCGCGTTCTGCGCCTGAGTCGCCAGTCGCGCAAACAGCTCTCTTCGCGCCTTCCCATCCGCCAAATCCATCCGCACGCGCTCCAACGTACAATTCGGCGTCTCCGCCGCCAATATGTCTTCCTTGTAGTCGAGAATCCCCGGCAGGTCCACTTCCACCCATCGCAGCGTGCGCGGCAGCGTCATGCGATAAGGCCGCGCGTCTAGGCCTGCCGCCAGATTCAGCACCATGTCGCCGCCGCGGGCGATCTCCTGGGTGATGAAGCGATCGAAGATCCATGTCCGCGTGATCCACGCCCAAGTGGATTTGTCGCTAAAGGAAATGGATTTTGTGATGGTCTCGCCGCGTTCGCCGCCCAGGCGTCGTGCGAACGGATCACGGAACAGCGCGTCCGGGCGCTCCGTTTCGCGCGCGCGAAATACAGCGGCCCAAAGGGCCGTGTCCGAGATATTCCGGATCGTCGAAATGTCGCTCATCGTCTGCACAGCCTAGGCATGGCCTGTGGTTCCGCGCGTATGGCTATCAGCCCGCCTTAGGAATCGCGCTAGCGATAAACCACACATTGCCGAACGCGTCGCGCACGCCGCCGCTGCGCTCACCGTACGGCTGATCCGCGATGGGATATGCGGATTCCGCCCCGGCCGCAATCGCGCGCGCGTACACTTCGTCGACATTCGGCACGTACAAGTGAAGCCCCGTTGGCTGCGGTTGATACGGCCCATGAGCTTCGCCCAGTTCGATCACGGAATCGCTAATGCGAATCGCTGCATAGTGAATAACGCCGTGCTCTTCCGCGCGACTCATTTCTGTAGCGCCAAACGCGTCTTTCATGAACTCAATCAGTGCGCCCGTGCCCTTCGCGGCGAGGCACACATTCACGTCGTGCAAACCCTCCCACACGTAGCTGCCGGATTTCGCGGCTGCCTCGCCGATGGCCTTGGCGATATACCAGCGGTTGCCGAAGGCATCGATCACCGAGCCGGAGCGCTCGCCGTAGTCCAGGTCGCTCGGCTCCCGAATCGATTTGGCGCCCGCCGCGATCGCCCGGTTGTACACAGCATCCGGATCGGGCGTGAACAAATGCAGCGACGTCGGCCGCGCCGGGAAGTGCGCGGAGGCGTCAGCGAACTCGATGATCGAATCGCCCAACTGCATTTCGGCATGCATGATCAGGTCCGTGCCCGGCCGTGGCACCCGCATGCGCTCCTCGGCACCAAACACCTTCGCCGCAAAGGCCATGAAGTCCGCTGCCCGCTCCACGATGAGATACGGCGTGATGCTGCGGAATCCTTCGCGAATCCAGCTTCCAGTCGTTTCAACTGCTGCCGCGGTTCCTGTGTTTTCGCTTGTCATTGCCTTGTTTCCTTTCAATGCGCTCTTCAACCGAGCTTTGAACTCTTCGCGCGGCAGGCCGCGCAATTCGGCCGCAATCTGCAGGACGGGCCGCAGTTCTTTGTCCGCCGTCGCCGGCACGTTCGAATTGTGGCTCGCGAGAATCGCGCTCAACGCGCGCTCGAGCTTTTCGCTCCGGCTCAGCTTAGCCATGTCGCCCACCCGTTTTCGCGCCCTTCGCGCTCCTCAGGCCTTTTGCGCCGCCGCTTTCGGCCGCACGCGCGCGCAAATTTTCCAGCGCGCGAAACTGCAACTGTTTCACCGCTCCCTCGCTTTTCCCGATCGCCTGCGCGATTTCACGGGCACTCTTCTCCTCTGCGAACCGCATTTTCACCACGCGCCTTTGTTCGCCCGGAAGCGCTTCAACCAGCCGAAAAATCCTCGCGCGCCGTTCGATCTCCTCGAAGTCCACATCTGTGTGCCCGGGCAGTGCGGCCGCCGCGGTTCCCTGCTCGCGCGCCGCTCTTTGCCAGCGGTCTGAAATGGCATTGGTGGCGATCCGATAAAGCCACGCGGCAAACGGCAGACCGCGCCATTCATACTTCGCGAGGTTCGCTAGCGCTTGGTGAAATACCTCCGCCGTAAGATCCTCGGCCGCGTCGCGCGCTCCCACCCTGCGCGCCACATATGCGTAGATCCGCTCGAAATGGAGCTCGTAAAGCTCGCCAAAGCGGCTTGGGTCGCGCTGAGCCGCCTCAATCAGCGCCCGTTCGCCGGCGTCAGTTTGAACCGTGGTCAACCTGCGCTCCGTAGTTCGTGCCGTACATAGAGTAAACCGCCCAGGCCGCCAAAAGTTACGCCCCTCTTGCTACCGAATCCTTGGCTGTCTGCTTGCGTTCCTGCCTCGTTGGCGACTCCTTGCTATACTTCCCTCGCGATGGCCTCGGCGCTCATCCACGAAATCATTCCCGTTGGGATGTTGCAGTGCAATTGCTCGATTCTCGGCGACCCCGCCACGCGCGAAGCCATCGTTGTGGATCCGGGCGACGACGTCGAATCCATTTTGGCTGCGCTCAAACAGCATTCGCTTAATGTCCGCGCCATCGTCAGCACGCATACGCACATCGACCATGTCGGCGGCCTCGCCGCCCTGCACGAAGCCACACACGCGCCCGTACTGATCCACGAGGCCGACCTGCCCCTTTATCAGCATCTCGACCGGCAGGCTCAATGGCTGGGCGTTCCTACTCCGTCCATTACCACCATCAAGGATTTCGTCAAGGAAGCCGACACGCTGCATTGGGGCCCCTACGAGGCTCGGATTTTACATACGCCGGGACACACGCCGGGCAGCATCAGCCTGGTCGTCGGTGAGAAAAACGCGAACACGCCGTCAGGCGCGGGCTCGCACACGCACCATCACGGCCACCCGCCCAACGATGCCGCACCCGACCGGCTCCTCGCCGGCGATACGCTTTTTGAAGGCAGCATAGGCCGCACCGACCTGTGGGGCGGCTCACTCACGCAAATCCTGAGGTCCATCCACGAAAAACTGCTTACATTGCCTGATTCGGTCGTCGTGTACCCGGGACACGGCGACACCACCACGATCGGCGCCGAACGCGAACACAATCCCTTTCTCCGTTAATGATTTATGGGTCGCGGCCACAGCGCCGCGTACGGGGGTCGATTTTGGTTTTCCGTCTCGCTGTGCTACAACAGCGGCGCCAAAATCCAAAACGAAAGGGCTCCCATGAATAGCACCCGTCGCGAACTCCTCCGCAACGCCGCGGGCTTAAGCCTCCTGGCCGGACTTCTCCCACACGAAGCTTTCGCTTTCTTCCCATTTTCGCAGCCGTCACAAACTCAAACCCAGGCCTCGCAAATGGCCGACCGCATCACCCAGATGAAGGCGCAAGCTGCCAAGGCCACACTGAAGACGTCCAGGCTTACCGACAATCTCCATCTCATTTCAGGCGCCGGCGGGAACATGGTCGTGCTCGACGGCCCCGACGGTAAGGTCCTCGTCGATACCAGCTTTTCGACCGTCGCCGCAAAGCTGAAAGCCGAGCTCGACGGGATTAGCAGCGCCCCCATGAAACTTGCCATCAATACGCATTGGCACATCGACCACACCGACGGAAACGAAGCCATCCACACCGCCGGCGCCACGATCCTCGCTCACGAAAACACCCGCGCGCGGCTTTCCACCAATCAGCACATGGAAGCGCTCAAGCTCGATTTCCCGCCGTCGCCCGTCGGCGCGTGGCCGCAGCAGACGTTCACGGACGCGTTCAAACTCTATCTGAATGGCGAAGACGTCTCTCTCGGCTACTTCGCGCCCGCGCATACGGACACAGACATCTGGGTGCTCTACGCCAAGGGGAATGTTCTGCACATGGGCGATATCTGGTTTAACGGGACGTATCCGCTGATCGACGCAAGCACGAAGGGCAACATCGGCGGCATGATCGCGGCGTCCACCAAGGGCATCAGTTTGGCCGATGCCAGCTCGAAAGTCGTTCCAGGCCACGGCCCAGTGGGCGACCGCGCCGGGCTCGTAGAATACCGCGACATGCTTGTCACGGTCCGCGATCGGGTGCACGCGCTCAAAGCCTCCGGCAAATCGCTTGACGAAGCCATCGCCGCCAAGCCTACCGCGGATCTCGATGCCACTTGGGGAAAGGGGTTCATCAACGGCGACTTCTTCACCGCGCTGGTTTACGGAACGCTGTAAGCCGGATTTGAGAGGCCGGCGCGTCCGCGCTTGGTGGCGGCGGGCGTCCTGCAGGCACCTTCGACGTATGTCGGGCATGGTTTGCGCATGTCCAATCCTCTTCCCTTTTCGATAGTGGTCCTGCGGGTCAACATTTTCTTGCGGCTCCAACATCCTTCATGGAACTATTCCAACTCCTGTTCCGGTATGCCCCGGGGAGGGCCCTGTATGGCGGCTTGCGAGGGATGTGGTTCGCGCGCCGATGAAGCACATATCGCGCGCCGCAACGAGCGGCTCGCATTCGCCAACCGGTATCAGCCTTCGGCCATCCGAGTCCTTTTCCTCGACGCTGCTCCGCCCGCGCGCATCGAAGACTTCTTCTACAATCCCGCGAAAGACCGCTCGGCGCGCTCTGTCGCCTCGAAAATGTACTTCGACGAAATCACCAAGGTTGCTAGCGCGCCTTCCGGTGCTAATCCCGACGAAGCCGCCACCCTTGCTGAATTCCAGCGCCGCGGCTTCTTTGTCACCTACGCGCTCGAATGTGCGTTCGAGGACCAGCCCGATCCGCAAAACTCGTTGCGCCGCGTCGCTCCCACCACCATAAAGCGTATTCAGGAGAAACTAAAGCCCTCCTACGTGATTCCGCTCTCGCAACCTACGCAGGATTTGATTCGTCTGTTCGGCCTGATCGGCTGGGGCGAACGCCTGATTCTGAATAACGGAGCGCCCTTCGTCGATCCCTACCTCGGCAACCCGAAGCGTCAAGCCGAAATGAACACGGCTTTCGGCGCGAAGATCAAGCAAGCTCTTGCCCTTTTGCCCTGATTGCTTCGCCACGGAAATCGAACCGTCCGTCTTGATTTCATAGTTGTGCTTTCCCGCGGCGATGTACTCCGGCATCGCCGGCTTCCTTCGAAGCACCACAGCCGGCTTTGTACCGGCTGGGTCGTTCTTACCACTGCTGTCGAGAAACGATCTGTGCATCGGATGCTTCTTGACGATGGTCGCCCCATCGGCCGACACCAAGTAGCGCACATCGGCTCCATACAGATACACTCCGGCTCTCGTCTGCGCCGGCGTCAAATAGACAAACCATTGACTCGCCTCGGTGGGCAGCGCCGCAACGCTAGAAGCCTTCGAACTCGCCGAAATCGCGCAGGCAGGTCTCGATCGCGAGCGCGGCATGCAAATCGAATCCCGCCTCAGCGCGCGGAGGATCCACGGCCGTGGCTGCGAAATCGCGCGTGTTCGGTTTTTGCGCCGCCACCACGGCGACCAGGAATGCATCCCGCGTCTCGTTAAGGCGTCCAAAGTCCACAATCCAGCCATCGGTGCCCTGTCGCGCTATGGACCGCGACACCGATCCGGTAACGGCGGCTTTCAGCAACGCGTTTACCGCTCGCTCGGTGGCCGCGTCGTACAAAGCCAATTCCCGCCCCCGTTCTGATATCGCTGTGAGTTCTTCTTTCGTGGCAGTTTGCGCAGCGGCAACCACCGCAATAGGGAGAACTGCGGCGATCGCGCCTACAACAAGTCGAGCCCTCAGGGCACGGTCACCTCGAGCGGTTTCTTACTGATAGGCCAGGACCTCGGGCATCAGACCATATAGTCCAGTCCGGCACGTAGGGTATCAGCGCTCACCTTCGTCCCCTGGGCCTTCGCCGTCCGCGCTCTGATGCTGACGCATATGTAATGATAAACTTGATCTCGAAACAAAAACGAAGCTTGAGAGACTCGTGTAGGTTCCAACAGACTAAAATGGAGACGCCGCTTCTTGCCCAGCATCGCGCCGCCGGCGCAGGACTGGCCGAGTATTCCGGTTGCCTGCTGCCGGCGAGGTTTTCAACATTCCGAAGGGAATACGAGGCGGCCCGCGATGCCGTGGCTGCCTTCGATACCACCTGGCATGCCGTCATTGTGCCTTCCGGCCCAGACCGCGCACGGTACCTGAACGCCGTTCTGACCAACAACATCCAGGCTCTGACCGCGGGACGCGGCTGCATCGCGCTGCTGCTGAATCCGCAAGGCCACATCCTAGCGGAAGTTGAGGTTTATGCCGAACCCGACCGCCTGCTCACCCTTTCGCATGCGTCCGTCCGCGAGCGCACGGTCGCGACGCTGGACAAATACATCATCATGGACGACGTCCAACTCGAGGACCTTACGGACGGGCTCGGCTCGTTCGCTGTCGAAGGTCCGCGCGCGCCAGCGATCATCCAGCAGGCCTGCGGAATCGCTATCGAGGAATTGCCCGACATGTCGATCCGCGAAGTCACGATCGAGCACGTATCGTGCACGATTCTCCGCCGCTCGCATTTCGGCGAGCTAGGAGCGGAATTCATCGCGCCAGCGCCAAAGCTCACTCTGCTGTGGCCGAAGCTCGCGGCGGCAGCCAAGGCGCACGGCGGCGCGCCCATCGGCACGGACGCGCTCAACGCGCTGCGCCTGGAGGCGCGCGTCCCGTGGTTCCCCGTCGATTTCAACGATACGGTGATTCCGCACGAAGCAGCGGTCGAAAATACCCACATCAGCTTCACCAAGGGCTGCTACACGGGGCAGGAAATCGTCGAGCGCGTGCGCTCGCGGGGACAAGTGCACCGCAAGCGTGTGCTCCTGAAGTTTTCGGACGGTGCCAGTACAGTCCCACGCCCTGGAACAAAGCTAAGCGCCGGCGATGGAACCGAAGTCGGTGCAGTGACGAGCGCGGCGTATTCTCCCGCGAGCCGCGCCTCCATCGGAATGGGCTATGTGCGCGGCGAAAGCAACGCGCCCGGCAGCGCTCTCAAATACGAGGGCGGAACTGCCACTGTGATGCCATGACCCGCGCGACAGCACTGCAACAAAACGCCTGTGCCGCGCGTATCAGAAGTGCGGCCGCAAGAAAGGATTCGCGATGCTGAATTTTCTGCTGTGGTGCGTCCTGCTTGTGCTCTGCTGGCCCCTGGCGATATTGGCGCTGGTCCTGTATCCACTGATTTGGCTCTTGATGCTTCCCTTCCGTCTTGTGGGCATTGCTGTCGGCGGCGTGTTCGACCTGCTCGGCGCGATCATCTCCCTGCCCGCGCGGATCCTGCGCGGTCCAAGGCCGGCCTAGCCACACCTGCCACACACCAATCCCTGGATACACAGTTCGAATGGAAAGGAAGTTGAGGACTAGCTCTTGCTGAAATTCAGCGAGCGGAGAAAGCTGCCGCGCTCAGCGTCAATCTTTTTCTGGAGTTGGAGAATGCCGTAGAGGAGCGCTTCAGGCCGCGGCGGACAGCCAGGCACGTACACGTCCACCGGGATCACCTGGTTCACGCCCTGCACGATGGCGTAGTTGTTGAACACGCCGCCCGACGTGGCACACGCACCCATCGAAATCACCCATTTAGGCTCGGGCATTTGCAGGTAAAGGTGCCGGATGACGGGCGCCATCTTCTGAGATACGCGCCCCGCGACGATCATCAGGTCCGACTGGCGGGGCGATGATCGGAAAACTTCCGCGCCGAAGCGCGCAATATCGTAGCGCGACGCCGCCATGGACATCATCTCGATGGCGCAGCAAGCGAGGCCGAAGGAGAACGGCCAGATGGAGCTGCGGCGTGCCCAGTTGACCGCCTTGTCCAGCACGCCGAACAGAATGCCTTCTTCCCGCAGGAAGTTTTCGGCTTCGTGCGGCACCTCGAGCGTCACGCCCTTTGCAAGTTCCACGGCCATGCGGCTATTCTGCCCGTTCGCAGCCCGCTTTGCAAATTCCGCTTACATCGCGCGCGCATGGCGCTTTTACGCAACCCGCAAGACGATCTTCCCGAATTGCTCGCGGTCTTCGAGCCGCCGGTGCGCGGCGGCACACTCGGCGAGCGGCATCACAGTGTCGATCACCGGCTTCAGCGTGCCGCGATTGAACAATTCCAGCACCGGAAACATTTCCGCCTTGCTGCCCATAAAAGACCCGAGCAGCGAAATCTGCCGCGTAAATAAATATCGCAGATCAATCTTTGCTTCGTAGCCTGTGGTCGCACCGCACGTCACCAGGCGCCCGCCCGGGACAAGGCTGTAAATACTCTCGTCCCACGTGGCGATGCCTACGTGCTCGAAGACAATGTCCACGCCGCGCCGGGCCGTGATGCGCTTCACCTCGCCGGAAATTTTCTGCTTCGAGTGATTGATCACCTCGTCTGCGCCCAATTCCTTCGCGTCTGCCAGCTTCGCCTCTGATCCGGCGGTAGCGATCACGCGCGCGCCCACGGCCTTCGCGATCTGGATTGCCGCGCTGCCCACTCCGCTTCCCGCGCCCAGCACAAGCACGGTCTCACCCCCTTGCAACTGCGCTCGCCCGATGAGCATGTGCCAAGCGGTCAGGAAAACGAGCGGCACCCCGGCCGCCTGTTCAAACGAAAGTCCTGCGGGCATCGCCAGTACGTTCACCGCAGGCGATTTCACGAACTCCGCGCAGCCGCCATCGACCCCCTGGCCGAATAGCGTGTAGTTGCGGCAGAAGTTGTCGCGGCCGGCGAGGCACAGAGCGCACAGGCCGTCGGAGATTCCAGGCTGCAGGATCACTTTCGCGCCCACCTGCGTGTTCGTCACCTTCTCGCCGACCTTCGCCACTTCTCCGGCGATGTCGCTGCCCGGGATATGCGGCAGCGGGGTCGGCATGCCGGGGATTCCTTTGCGCAGCCACAGGTCCAGGTGATTCAGCGCGCAGGCGCGCACGCGCACCAGCACCTCGGTGGGCCCGATCTGCGGCTCCGGCACATCCGTGTAACGCAGTACTTCAGGTCCGCCGTGCTCCGCATAGACGATTGCTTTCATCCTTGCCTCCATCTTCCATGTGCCGCCCGCGCTCGCAGGGCATCGTCAAGTCGAGAGAGGCGGCAAAGTAGCATCGGCCGTCGCGTGCGTGCAAGCGCAACGCGCTTGCCAGCCAATATTCGGAATGCGAGGGCACGCGGTGGCGCGGTGCCAATTGACACCGCCGCATGCGGGTCGTACTCTGAAATCACAATGCCAGTGGACCTTTTCGAGGAAATTGTGCGGTTGCGGCGCGCTGGGCAACGCGCGGCGCTCGCCACCATTGTCCACACCAACGGCTCGATTCCGAGCTACGAAAGTTCGCGCATGCTCGTTCGAGAAGACGGCTCGATCGCCGGCACGATTGGCGGCGGCTGCGTGGAGGCAGAAGTCTGGGCGGCCGCGAAGGAAGTGATGCAAGACGAGCAGCCGCGCAAGATGACCTTCAACTTGAACAACGAAGCGGGCTACGACTCCGGCCTAATTTGCGGCGGCACACTCGAAATCTTTGTGGAGCCGATTCTGCCGGCTCCGACCGTCTATCTTTTCGGCGGGGGGCACGTGTCGACCGCGGTCGCGCGCGTCGCGCAGCAAGCCGGATTCGCGATCGGCATTATCGACGACCGCGTGCTCTATGCAAATCCGGAACGCTTCCCGATGGCGTCCGAGATTTACACGTCGTACGAAGAGGCCTTCGAAAAGCTGCAACCGAACGCATCGAGCTACGTCCTGATCGTCACGCGCGGGCACAAGGACGATATGCGCGTCCTCGGTTGGGCCGTCAATACGCAGGCGCGCTATATCGGAATGATTGGCAGCAAGCGCAAGGTTATTTCCGTTTACAAAGCGCTCGAGAAGGAAGGAATCCCGCTCGACCGGTTTGACCGAGTTTTTGCCCCCGTCGGGCTGGAAATTGGCGCGCTTACGCCGGAAGAAATTGCCGTGAGCATCGTGGCGGAGCTAATCGCCATCCGGCGCAACGCGCCCAACCTGGCGCACAAATCCATCAAGCTTGCCGAAGTCGCTCACCTTTCAAACGACTAGGTTCCATGCTGGCCGTCGCGATCCTTTCCGCCGGCGAATCGCGCCGCATGGGAACGCCAAAAGCGTTGCTTCCCTGCCGCGGGCGCACTTTCATCGAGCACCTCGTCGAAATCACGCGTCATCCGCGCATCGGCATTACCCGCATTGTGCTCGGTGCCGGCGCAGACGCCATTCGCCAACACATCACTGCAAGCTCAATCGCCCCGATGGATGCCGCAAGTGTCGTTGTGAATGCGGACTGGCCCAAGGGGCAGCTCTCGTCGATTCAATGTGCGGTTCGCAGCTTGCCTGCCGGGCTCACCGAAGGGCTGATGGTTTGCCCTGTCGATCACGCGTTCGTTTCAGCGGCGGTGATTGAAAAACTCATTGCGGCATTTGATTTCGCGCGCCGCGCCATCGTGCTGCCGATATTCGACGGACGGCGCGGCCATCCGGTGCTCTTTCGTTCGGATCTCTACGATGAACTGCTGGCTGCTTCACACGAGGTGGGCGCGCGCCAAGTGGTGTGGGCGCACGCGAACGACGCAGTGCAAGTCCCGGTGGACGAAGAAGGTGTGATCCTAAACTTGAACGATCCGGCGTCACTCGAACGGGCGATGAAGAGTTTGTAGCTCACAGCAAAAAAACCTTCAGCAGCTTAACCAATCGCGCCGATTCACTCGACTTGTTTCAATACCGCTGCTGCCGCTTCTGCCGCTAACTGCGCGGCGTGAAATGTAGCGGGCGGCAGCCCACCGAGTGCATCTGCAATTTCCTGCGGCTCGATCCTGCGCGCCTCACCCATCGTCCGCCCGATCAACAAATCCGTCAGCACAGAACCCGCTGCGATCGCTGCCACGCATCCTTGTACTTTAAATTGCGCCGCCGCGATAAGCCCGCCTTCCACGCGCACGGAAAGCAGCAGAACGTCCCCACATACCGGATTTGTAACCTCCGCTTTCGCACTAGCATCCAACAACACGCCGGCGTTGTGTGGACTTTTGAAGTGTTCCAAGATCGTCTCGTTGTACATCGCCGACAGTATAGAGTGGTTTTCGAGAGTTTCGTTTTAGGCAAGTAAATAGCGGCGCGTGAATCAACGGAGAATGCCTTCGCTTTTATTTCAATCTCATTGACACAAGAGCCCGCGAAAGATAACTTTATTCCGGAACCCAGCCACGCTTTTCCGATGGGCGCGGAGAAGTGACAACTCCTTTATACGCCTATTGCAGTAATCAGGAGACATAGAGATGCGACGAACTGGACAGCTCTTCATCCTTGTGCTCGCTTTCGCGCTCGGCGCCGGAGCCAGTTTCGCACAGGATGGGAAACTTCGAGTCAAGGTGACGCCGCCGCAAGCGTATTTGTTCCTCGACGGCAAAGCCATCCGGCCAGGCAGCCACACCGTGTCTGTGAGCGCCGGAAAACACACCGTAGCGATCGTGAACTACGGATACAAGATTCACACCGAGGACGTAAATATCGAATCGGGCAAGACCACCGATCTGAACGTGGCTCTTGAAGCTTACGGCGACAAAGTTCCCGGTCCGTATGGCCGCATCATGGTCGAGTACAGGCCGCAGGACAAAGCCGCCGTCATGCTGAACGGCAAGAAGATCGGCTACTTCGTCGGCCACGTGGATGAGTTCAACCACGATTGGTGGTGGCACCAGGAATTGCTTGTTCCGCCCGGCACGCACCAGGTAACGATCATGCGCGAGGACAAGGAGCTGTACTCCGGCACGATCGAGGTGAAGCAGAACGAAAAAGTCATCATTCACGTGACGGAAAACGGCAAGACCACCAACAAGCCGTGGCCCCGCGGCGAAAAGCTCGCCAAAGAAGGTCCGCTGCCTCGATTCAAGGCCGGACTCGCGAGCGCGACAGTTGTCGTCGCGCCGGTAAAGATCGGCGGCTTTTCCGCGACTCCATCCAACATCAATTGCAGCGAAAACAGCAGCCTGGCGTGGCAGACCTCGGACGCGGTCGATACCGGCATCGACAATTCGGTTGGAAACGCAGATGCGAACGGCAACAAGAGCGTCTCGCCGCGCGCTACCACCACCTATACGCTGACCGCAACGGGCCCGGGCGGCAAAGCAACTAGCACTGCTACCGTCAACGTGAACACGGTTGTGCAGGCCAGCATCAATGCGCAGCCCGCCGAACTGCACTACCGCAAGATCGGCGACAAGGTCATCACGGACGACACGGGCACTGTCAACTGGACCACTTCGAATGCCGACAACGTCACGCTCAATGGAAACAAAGTGGACGCCAGCGGCAACCAAAGCGTGAAAGCGGATCCGAACGACACCAGCACCGTCCCCGAAGGCGGCTCCCCGCGTACCGTGGACGAGCAAAAGGCATTTAATCTGAATGCCACGAACGTTTGCGGCGGCTCGGCCACGCCGTCGGCCAGCTTCCACGTCGTCGGCTCCGTCGAACCGATTCCGGCGGTCGTGCTGCAAAGCATCTTCTACCCGACGGACTACCCGGATAAGAGGCACCCGCAGGTCGGCCTCGTGCGTAGCCAGCAGCTCACACTGGCGACGCTGGCGGACGGGTTCAAGAAGTATCTTGAATACGATCCCGACGCGAAGCTTTCGATCGAAGCGCATGCGGACGAGCGCGGAGGCCGCGAGTACAACCAGGACCTGAGCGAACGCCGTGTCGAGCGCATCAAGCAGTACCTCGTCGGCCAGGGCATCGCCTCCGACAAGGTTCAGACGGCTGCGTACGGCAAGGAGCGTCCGCTGCCGAAGGCTGAAGTGAAGTCGCTCGAATCGTCCAACCCCAGCACGCCGCCGAAAGCGCGCTTGCGGAGTGCTCAGTCCGACTGGCTCGCCTACAACCGTCGCGCAGATATCGTTCTGCTGCCGTCTGGCAAGAAGTCGGCGATGTACTTCCCTCACGCCGCGGACGACTCCGGCTTGATCTGGCAGTTGCCGAAGGCGGCATTGTCAAAGGTAGAGAAAGCCGACTAACTGCTCATAACACTGTAATTGGAATTCAAGGCGCCGACGGCTGACCGTTCGGCGCCTTTTTCTTCGGATGCGAACGCGGTTTGAGGAAATTCAAGCCCGTGCACGTGCCGCATCACCTTCGCAAGTGCACCAGATACAAGTCGGTTTGCCGCGGACGAAAGAAGCGGTAGCCCTCCGCGGTCAGGTAAGCATCATCCTCTTCCATCATGCAGACGGATTGCCCGTTCCACTCCGGAATCGCCGTGCATGTGTTTAGCTCCACGGAAAGGTACGACCCCTCGCGCAAACGTTCGGCCACGGGCGGCCCCAACCGCGGGTCACCCGAAGCCGCGCGGAAATCAATGCTTGCTCCCAGGCCGTGCCCTTGATTGCCGATGGGATGGCTGTAGATCATGGCCTGAATGCCCTTCTCTTTCATCTCGTCCATCGCCCGTGTGTACACCTCGCCGCCCGTGCGGCCCGGGCGAGCGGCTCGCAGCACGAGCGCATCCTGCAGTTCGTTCGTGTTGTGCAGTGCGCGCCTCAATCCCTCGGGCGCGTCCTTTTCTCCTGGCCACAGCACGTACGCCATCTTCTGCCAGTCCGTGTTCAGCCCCATGTAGGTGATGCCGAAATCGACGTGCAGCACGTCTCCCGGCTGGATGACCGTCCCTTCTCTTGCCACCGCAAGAAAGCCGCGTGATTTTTCACTCGGCACATCCCTGCGCTGCACACGGAGGTCCGGCTGGAACCACGTGTCCACGCGGTTCTGCCACATCTGGTCGTAGAGCCAGCGCCGGACGTCGCCGACGGTCGTCTTGCCGGGCGTTATGACCTCATCGGAGAGAGCTCGTTTCGTAAGGCTCTCGGTGAGGGTCACCATCTGTGTGTACGTTTCAAACTCCTCGGGGATGCGCGTATCGAGGTATTCGCCAATCAAGTCCTGCGCAGGAACGAAATGTGACGCCGCTTCATCGCCCATGGCCTGCGCGATGAACTCGTAGCTCGATTTCGTCAAGCTGCGCGTTACGCCGCGCCAGCCGTTGATGTCCAGAGCGATGTGCGCCGGGTGATACGTCTCCCACAGCGCCTTTAACTGCTCGGCCGCAGGCTTCGGGTCGCTCGCGCTCTCAAAGAATCGCTGTACGCTTTCTTCGGAGTAACCCGTCAGGGCGATCCTCCGCAGCCCTTTGTCGCCCGTGTCGACGAACACAAAAATGTCTCTGCCGCCCGCATAAGGGCGCGGCGGCGCGATGAATTCAGTGAGCGGGTCGTTGTGAAACTCCTCGTTGACCACGATCCACATCTCCACGCGATTGCGCCGCATCATGCCGAGCAGCATCGTGTGGCGCTTCGCGAGCCACTGCTCCCGCACAGCGATCTGCTGGGACCACGGCAGGAGTTTCACCTCCTTCTGCTCGCTACGCGGCGCTCCCTGCGCCGCTACAAGCACCGTTGCCGCCACGATCGCGAACCAGCCTATTTGACGAATCATGGCGCCTCCTCTTTCGCGCCGCATACTACCCGCCCGCTGTCAAATTGCAACTCGCTCCACTCCGCCAAGCCCCATGCAGCTGCGTTTTCGTTGCTGCTGTAAAATGTGCGAGCATGCCTCAACGTGCCACACAACGCATCGTTTCGCTCGCACCCAACGTCACTTCCATCCTTCTCGCGCTGGGCGCCCGGCGCGAGCTCCTCGGCGTCAGCAAATGGTGCAAGGATGTGGCCGAAGTCGGACCGCGGCCTCGCGTCGGCGACTGCTGGAAGCTGGATGTTGCCGAGGTGATGCGACTCAAGCCTTCACTGCTTGTCGGTTCCGTACCCTTCGCGCCGGAGGTCGTAGCCCAAATTCTGAAACAGCCCGTCGCGTTCCTCGCGATCAATCCACGCTCGCTCGCTGATATCGAACACGCCATCCTTACGCTCGGCTCCCTGGTGAATCGCTCGGCGGCTGCGGAGAAGCTTATCCGCCGCATGCGCCGGGCATTCGATCAAGTACGCCAGCGGGCGCGCCGCATGCGAAGCTGCCCGCGCGTGTATTCGGAATCGTGGCCAAATCCGCGCATCAGTTCCCCGCCCTGGGTCAGTGAGCTGATCGAGATCGCAGGTGGCAAGACCGTTGTGCTCTCAGGGGCACGCATCTCAGACGAGGACGTAGCCCGCGCGCGGCCTGATGTGATTATCCTCGCTTGGGCCGCCACCGGAGATCGTGCCAGGCCGTCTCAAGCATTAGGCAACGTTGTGTGGAAGGATGTGCCGGCCGTGCGGGCGCGCCGCGTCGTTGTGATTCGCGACGAATTATTGAACACGCCCGGACCACCACTGATGCAAGGCGTCCGGGAAGTGTTCCGGGCAATTCACGAGCGGCCCCCTGCACGCTGCTGACCTCCCGCGTAGGCGTGAGGAGCTCGAGGAGCTCACTCTGGCTTTCGCGCGGGCGCAAAACCTGCTACATTAGAAGCGTTCTTCCTGCCAGCCCCATTTACAACGATGCTCTCGGTAGTAGCAGCCCTGATCGAGTTTCACGGCAAGGTGCTCGTGTGCCAGCGCCGGCGCGACGACTCGTTCGCCTTGATGTGGGAATTTCCCGGTGGCAAGCGCAAGAGAAACGAAACGCCCGAGCAGGCGCTCGAGCGCGAACTTCTGGAAGAACTAGGGGTTGAATCGGTAATCGGTCCGGCGGTCTATCGCACGCGCCATGAGTACACGGAAATGCGCGAACCTCTCGAACTCACCTTCTTCCGCGTCATGCTGGATCCGATGAAGGTCCAAAACCTTGCGTTCGAAACGATGGAGTGGCACCCGCCAACGGAACTGTCCGCGCTGAATTTCTTGCCCGCCGACCTCGAACTGGTGCGCCAACTGGCCGCGGGCCAGTTGCAACCCTTCAAAGCAGCGACGGGTTAGTCTGCCAGCGCCGCCGCCGATGCCGCTCCATAGAAGCTGAACCACGGCTTGGCAGCCTTCAGGCGCGAATTCACGTTGTTGATGTTTTTCACACCCTGGTCGTTCATCCAGTCTTCTAGGCCTTTGGCGCCCTGTTTCGCGTACACCGGAATTCCGTCATACCACGTGGCGCGCCCGCAGAGCACCCCTGAAAACGCCACACCGCTTTCCGCCGCTAGTTCGAGCGTCTCGTTGAACACATCGTTCGTCACGCCCGCCGACAGATAAATAAATGGCAGCTTGGCTGCGGCTGCCGCGCGGCGGAAATGGTCCTTCGCCTCATCGCGCGAATATGCCGACTCGCCCTTGCACGCCTTGGTCCCGGCCACGTACTTCATGTTGATCGGCACCTCGACCTTCAGTACATCGACGCCGTACTGCGGCTTGGAAAACTCCTCGACGCTGCGCGTGACAAAGTCCGGCTTCTTCCGCGCATACTCCACGCTCTTTTCGTCCTTGCCTTCCTCGTAGGTGACGAACTCGAGGAAAAACGGGATGTCTTCGCCCCGGCATTCGGCGCCGATGCGCTCCACCCATGCATGCTTGATGTCGTTGATGTGAGCCGGATCCGTGGGATTGTAGTAGAGCAGAATTTTGATGCAGTCCGCGCCCGCTTCCATCAACCGGCGCACGGACCAAATATCGAGCAGGTCCGGCAGCCGGCCAGGACGTGTGTTGTCGTAGCCGCTGTTTTCGTAAGCCAGCAGCAAGCCGGCATTCCTCGCTCGCGCCTTCGCCGCGGGGAAACCATACTCAGGATCCAGCAGGATCGCGCTCGCATGCGGCGTCAGGACTTTCGTCACCACTGTCTTGAACTCTTCCAACATCTGCGACGTGATTTCCTTCTTGTCCACGCCGCGTTCCTTCGCGATGGCGTTCTTCAGCGAGCCCCGTTGGTCCATTGCGGCGGCCGCGATCACGCCGCGCTCATTCGACACTGCCTGCAGGCCCTTTTTCTTTCCCGGCGTAATTTTCATGTGTTGTCCTCCGCGCAGATTCGAGATGATGGCAAATTTCGAGGAATTCTAACATAGGAGTGGAAAGCGGCGGAATCTCCTTCCCGATGCCAGCGCTTCCCCGAAAAATCCACGAAAGGTGCGTGCTAGAATCGGGAAGTCGGGCCGCGTTCACCTTCAGGAGAATCCGATGCCTCCTACATACGGCAACGGCAAGATCTGCTACGTCGAAATTCCCGCCACAGATATCTCGCGGTCATCCCGGTTCTATGAAAAGGTCTTCGGCTGGAGCCTGCGCCGTCGCGGCGACGGCCAGATCGCGTTCGACGATATCTTTGGCCAGGTCAGTGGCGTGTGGGTGTTGAAGCGGCCGCCTGCGTCGCAGCCGGGCCTGATGCTCT
>Ga0126373_10000733_pt1 | contig 22179 bp, 21 predicted proteins | sample PanSoiMetPlot_11_FD_92545 | JGI IMG/M metagenome (GOLD analysis project Ga0126373, IMG submission 92545) | Tropical forest soil microbial communities from Panama - MetaG Plot_11 | ecosystem: Environmental > Terrestrial > Soil > Tropical forest > Bulk soil | place: Panama | collected 2016-02-17 | reverse complement strand
GTCGTCGGTGACGGCGACTCCGTTCGGACCGGAGCCAAAGACCCCCTGGGCTATCGGAACGCTTAGGTTGATGGTCCGGACCACCGTATCGGTGCGAAGATCGATGACAGACAGGCTGTCGCTATAGGCATTTGCGACGTAAAGATTGGACCCGGATTTCGCCATGCCGGCCGGATGCAGTCCGACGGCGATCGTCTTGACCTCCTTGCCGCCCGCAAGGTCCACGACGGATACAGTTCCGGTGAGAGTGAACGCATCCTTGCGATCCACGACGATCGGAGTGCCATCGGAATAGTTGGTGAAGTCCTCGCTAGTAGCCGGACGCCCGCCCTCGTTGCTGACATAGGCGTACTTGCCGTGAATGAGCACGCTGTTGGGAACATTGCCGACAGGAATCTGGCGGATGACTTTCGCCGGAGACGCCGTCAGGTCAATCACACCCAGGGTGTTGACCGCATTCAGCACGACATAGGCGCGCGTCTTGTCCTCTGAAAAAGCAATGCCACCCGGATTGATCGACTTCGCGTTGTGATAGGGACGTCCGTCCGCGGGCAGTTCCGGCAGGCTGATCCTCTGCTCTTGCGATAAGCGCCCAGTCTCGCGGTCCACGCTCGCAAGGACAACAAAATTATTGTCCTGGCTGAAAAGCAGCTTCGTTCCGTCTGAGGAATAGGTGATGCCGGTGAACGATCCGGCGTTCATTCCTCTTGGGGAAGATCCCGTGGCATCGGTGGGAAGGAAACGCTGAAGAACCTGCCCCGTCACGGTATCAAACACGATAACGGGCTGCGGCGAACCCATCAGCAGCACGGCGGCGCTATGCGTGGCACGATTCGGATTGAGCGCGATGGCTTTGGCACGCACGGGCGCGCCAAGCTCAATGATCTTTCCGGCCGGGGTGAGCGTCTGGTTGTCCGAGACGACGATCGACCCATCCTGCTGCGGGCCCACGGTGCGGTTCGGACTGTTTACTTGGGATTGGCCTGAAACCAGGTTCTTGCTGGACGTTATAACTCCTGTCGCGGCATCCTTTGCTGGGCCAACATTAAAATCAGGACTGCTTCTCTGGGCCGACTGTGTCTGGGCGTTGGCAAACACCGTGCCAGCGAGCAGCCAGAACACGGTAGAATGCACTGAACCGAATACGGGCAGATATTTTGCGCGCATAGAGATCATTTGATGTTATCGCAGCCAGGTTTAAATGCGATGAAATCGTAAGGACAGACGGAAGACTTGCCCGGTCCCACGTTCAACATGAATCCGAGACGCTGGTCATGACGCTGATGAGTACGAAAACTGCAAAGATCATGCTGAGCGGAGAAATGAGTAGAGCCGCGAAGAGTTCGGGGAGGGCGTTGACTGCGTCCCTTCCTCGATTGGGTGGCTACTCTTCGCAGCTCACACTCTCATTATGGCTCCGCACCCTTTGCGAGTGTCCGGCACTCGGGCGTTGGCGAGAAAACGGCGTTCGAGAAATCGGTATCGCAACCGCTACCTTGCGGCAGGTTGACGGGAACGCGCTAACCGTGGAAGTGGCGCTCCCAGCGGGGTTGGTCGGCAATACTGGAACAATCCCCTTGAGTGAGTAGTGGGCGACTCGGACATTGGCCGGAGGCGGCGTTCGCGGAGTCTCGGACTTGCTCGAAAAGCAGTTTCGCCTGACTTGGACTCAGTCCGACTAGAACCACTAGCGCGACTTCAGCAGACTCGGTCACCGCGCTATTCGGTAACGCGCAGCCAAAGCTCATGGTTACCAACCCGCCCTATGGCGTGGAATACGACCCGAGTTGGCGCGAACGTGCCGGACTGGGCGAGCAACGCCAGATAGGCGAAATTCCGAACGATGATCGCGCTGATTGGACCGAGGCGTACAAGCGCCTGTCCGGGACGAGAAGAGAGCGGCGGCCAATCGCACAAGGCTGAGCGATACCGACTCCAATCTCTGAAGGTCCATCGAGTTTCCGGGCGACACCGTCTCTAAGAGAAATCGATCCTTGGCGGATTTTTTGCGGTCGATAGTATTCAAGCCGTATTTCATGATCGAACTCATAGAACGGTTCTCTACAACCCCTTACACCATTCGCGGTTGATCGCTGTCGCCGCGCAGCTTCGCGCTGGCAGGGTGCGGCACTATCCAAAGACCGCGTCGCGATGGCGCTCCGATAACCTTCCGGCCTTATCCGAAGCGACGACTTAACCGCTGTGCGAGCGCAGCACCCTGCCAGGCCTCTCCGTTGATGCTTGCGTCAATGTTTAGGTAGGTGCTTCAAGATGCGTTCCAGAAAGACGCCGGGATCGGTGACCTTTGCGAGATCGTCCTCCACCTCCACCTTGTGCAACTGATGCCCTTTGGCGAAGGAGACTTGAGCCGAGATGCCATTCTGCTTGCTTGCCAGATCGTGTCCTTGAACGGCTCCGACAAAAACTCCATTGGGATCGGTAACGATCGTGTACTTCGTCATGACATACCTCCGCCCTGCAGATTGTGGAAAGCGCCCCCAGGACCTTGGTTAGTGATGTTGACAAAGTAGGTGGCGTTGCCGTTGTTGTCTTTTTCTTTGCGTTGCTGGTCGGCCAAGTGGACCCCGCCCAGGTTTGGTGTCTTTATGTCCGCGGAGGCGAATTGAGTTCCATGATCGCCACCGTAGCTGTAGCTCCAAAACGCGGTTTGTCCCTTGTCTAAGAACGTTAGCGGACCAACATTGTTAAAAGCCATGCTGCCTCCTTTCAGATTGGAAGAGGAATCTACCACCCCTTAGTGAAAGTGCAAGGACAAGCGTTGCACACCCCAGAGTAACTGGTACTGTGTGCACGAGAACGGCATTCCGTCGGCAGGGAAATACAGTCCAAACTTCACGCGAATTGGCAAGGCTGCGAAATCCCACGCCGCGCTAGCTAGGGCCAGCGTAGTTTCTCATTAGCGAACCACACGTGGCGGCTGCGCATCGACGATCTCGTAATCGGATGGAACCCGAAACAAAAATGGGTCCGGTTCAGCGCGTGAGATGTTCGTGAGTCGAGTCGTACGCTCACCGCTTCGTGGGTCGGAGTTCTTCGACAGAACGGTCAGCTTCAAGTCGGGCGAAGTCCACGTTTCAGAAACCGTCGTGATTGGCCGGTCGTTACCGAAGAAGTTGACGGGATAGACGACCGTGGTGCGCGAACCTGCGGCGGTGACGCCTTCGATGATCTGAGTTCCGAGGGATTCGGTTGAGATCTCGGAACGTTGACGTTGGTCGTTCGGGACGAAGGTGGATAGTCTTGCGAGTTGGGGTTTGCTCTGAGGGTCCGATGCCACTGTCGGTGGAGTTATCGGCGCTGGTGCCTGGGCGGGAGGCGCAAGTGTGATCTTCCGTGCCTTGTGATCTCGCGTCTCCAGCGTGTACTGAACACCAGCCACTGGGTCGTGGATTTCAATCACGTTCGGGCCCGTATCAACACTCCCAGCGGCTCCAGGCGGGAGCGGGAACGTGCGTTCGATTCTCGTTCGACCCTGTGAATCGCGGTTGTACATGGTCTTTGCAAACGGTTGCGTGATGTGGGTCCCATCGGCGAGTGTCTGGACATTCTCGGTGACCTCCAACGCAGAGTACGGCGCACCGGTGATGCCTTCGCCGCGCATCCCTGGACTAATGACCGAAACGATCGAACCCGTCGACGCCGCATAGCTGCCACTAACCACGACCCCGCTCGGGGTCTTCGTCTGAGCAACGGCCGCAGTCGCAAACAATAGAACGATGAATGGCTTCATGAATCACCCTCCGTGCTCATGACGACGTATAGCTAACCCGCGTTGGGAAGTCAACAGCCGTGCACGAACAGCCGTGCACGAACATCGTTGATCGACATGAAGTCTTGGGACGGGTGATATCTCGAAGTTGAGCGAGGCCAGCGTGAAGGGATGCATCTCGCGTGTGTCTTTGCTTAATTCTCGGTCGGAGTTTTTTCTACGTGGTCCAGGATCAGGATATCGATTGAGCCTTTACGCTTATTGGGTCGCAGACTAAGCAGACGTTGCTGCGGAATGTGTGCCGGCGGTCAGCGATCGGCTATAAAGGTTCAGGAGGAACGCTATGAAAAACCCTGCGCTGAAAGTTTTGCTTGCGGCGGCGGTTCTGACTCCTGTGGCGGTCTACGCCCAGCCCAGGCCGGGAAACCCGACGACGGCTACCGTCATCACCAAGGCTGAGATCGACAAGATCAGCGGCACGGAACAGGCTCAGCGGGTCCGTGACGAGAATGCCAAAGTTGTCGATATCGGCGACGGCTGGAGCATGGAGTTGGGCATCATTCATCGCGCCTCCACTCGGAACCAGCCGCCCCCGCCTGCCGCCGCAGCGGGCAAAGCAGCGGCCCAAACCGTCCCGTGTGGAGAACAAATGACAAATCCGCCCGCGGATGCAATTCCGGGCGCCATTACGCATGACAATCAGACCGAAGGCTATTTAATCGTCTCCGGCGGAGGCACGGCTTTCATTGATGGCCATGTCGTCAATGGCCGGCACAGCACGGCCAACCCCGACGGCGGACCGAACGGTCCAGGCTGCGGCGGCTTGGCGGTTGGCTCACGCAAAGTCGAGCTGAAGGTGGGTGACGTGCTGATCGTTCCGCCGGGCGTAATACATGGCTGGGCCGATATTCCCGATCATGTGGACTATCTCAGCTTCCGTCCGTCGCACGGCGTGATGAAGAACGGCTGGGTGAATCCTACCATCGCCTCGAAGTAAAATCCTGTCGGAGGGGGACTACAGTGCGGCAACGGCCGACAGGCCTCTTCCGTCAACCGGCCCTCTTAATGTCGGGTATCGTCCGCTGGGACAGACCTGAGCCCGACTGAAGCACGGACACATTGAACGCCGCTTGGTATTGAATCGCGGTCGCCGGGCGAAAGTGGCAATCTCGGACAGTGGCCCCCGTCCATGCTCAATCACAAACGGCCTGCGCGCCATGAGTGATCCGCTCGACTCCGACCGGATCGTCCGGAATGGTCGGCAATACGGAAACAATCCACTTGAGCGTGCCGACCAACTGCTTAGAATCGCCTTTGCCGAGAGAGAATGACGTCAGGCGCTTCGCTGCGGCTGTGACTGCGGAACCCATCGCACGCGCAATCGCCGCAGGAAACCCGTCGAGCCTACGGCGCCGACTCTATACGCAGAAGCGCACCATCATCCTCGTCCGTCAGTAGGTAAAGGTACCCATCCGGACCCTGGCGGACCTCGCGAATCCGCTGCCTTAACTCACCGAGCAGCGACTCGCGCCGCAGCTCCTCAGTCCTTGCATTGAAAACAATACGCTCCAGATGACCTGTGCCAGGGATCTCGCCGGTTTGCATCGAACCAACAAAGACGTTGCCTTTCCACTCGGGGAAACGGTCGCCGGTATAAACCGTCATGCCCGCGACGGCGATGGAGGGTATCCATACGACGATGGGAGCCTCTAACCCTTCGCGCGTTGGATTCTCCGAAATCCGTGGGCCGGAGTAATCGCGTCCGAAGCTGACAACCGGCCAGCCGTAATTGCGGCCCGAAAGAATGATATTGATCTCATCGCCGCCATTAGGGCCATTTTCGTTATTCCACAAAACCCCAGTCACGGGATGCACAATGAGGCCAAGTGAATTGCGGTGCCCCAGTGTGTAAATCTCCGGTCTGTAACCCGTGCGGCCTACGAAGGGATTATCCGGCGGCACCGAGCCATCGTCGCGGAGGCGCAGAATCTTGCCCCGGAGGCTGCGGGGTTCTTGCGCGACCCACCCCACATTTCCCCCGGTGGCCACGTAAAGCATCCCATCCCTCCCAAAGGCAACGCGCGCGCTCAGACCCCCGGTGCCTTCATAGGCGTCGGTAACTAGGATGTCGCGTACATCAGTGAGAGAGCCACCTTCCAGTCTTCCGCGAGCAACTGTTGGAGCGCCCTTGTCATTATCGATTGGCTTGTCGTAAGTGAAGTAGACCAGATGATCCTGGGCAAACTGGGGATGCAACGCGATATCCATGAGTCCGCCGTTTCCCTTGGTTCTCGCCTCGGGCACACCGCTGATTGGCTTCGGGTCGAGCACACCATCGCGAATGATGCGAATGCGGCCAGGACGCTCGGTGACAAGCATGCTGCCATCCGGCAGGAATGCCAGGCTCCAGGGGTGCACCAGCCCTTTGGTCACGATTGTGACTCGAATCTTGTGTTGCTCGGCCGTGTCAAACAGAAATGGACCGGCACCCAATGGAGGTACGGGGACCCCGATGGCCCGCTGCTGGGCTTGAACTGAGAACAGGGCGGCGAACAACAGCGATTCGGTGAACCACACAGCGGATCGCACAAAATATGGCGAAGGCATCGCGAAAGTCATTGCAATCGTCTCCAGTGCTGTCTGTGCATTAGTATAGAGCGGGAACGCAAAGAACCCAGGTAGAGCTCTATCCCAGAACTAACTGGCGTAGTTCGCCAGCTCCGGCAAACGACCCACGCTGCGGCCGAAGTTACCTCTTGATCGCTGACGATCGCTACATGCCAGTCTAACGTGCGACTATCGCCTTACTGGGGACCTCGGCCAGAAACACGTGAAAGTCCCTGGCCAGGCCATGAACAAAAATTGTCGCCAGTTTCGACACGCGTCCATTTGATCCTTGCACCGGCGCTTTCGATGTGATAAATAAGTTAGCGCGGTGAGGTTATTGCTTGCAGAAGACGAGCCTGAGATGGCCGCCTTTATCGCAAAAGGACTCCGCGAAGAGAGTTATGCAGTCGACGTCGCGCCGGACGGCATGCGGGCCCTATACGACGCAGAAGTAAACAGCTACGATCTCGCCATCCTGGACGTCCGGCTCCCCCGCATGGACGGTTTCTCGGTCTGCCGCGAATTGAGGAACAGGTCCTTTCTGCCGCCTGTCTTGATGCTTACAGCACTGGACGACGCGGAGGATGTTATCTGCGGATTAAACTGCGGGGCTGACGACTATCTCACCAAGCCATTCGATTTCCGGGTTCTCGTGGCTCGTGTGGGCGCCTTGCTTCGCCGAGCACAACAGGTTCGGCGAAAGATTCTGCAAGTCGAAGACTTGGAGTTGAACACCCTCGATCACACCGCCACACGGGGTGAGCGTTCCATTTCTTTGACCGCCAAGGAATATGCGCTGCTCGAGTTAATGATGTTGCATGCCGGCCAGGTCGTCGGCCGCGAAATGATCGCCAGGCACGTATGGGACGAGAATGTTTATCCGTATTCAAATGTGATCGACGTTTATGTAAACCGTTTGCGCAAGAAGATCGATCATTTCGGACGCCCTCTTCTGCATACGCGCCGCGGGGAAGGTTTTATCCTGGCGATTGCGCCTTAGGGCGCTAATATACCTGCAGCGGTAAGCAGACGGTAAACGTGCTGCCTTGTCCGGGCTTGCTCACGACGTCGACTGATCCGTGGTGCGATTCAGCGGCAAGGCGCACGATGGACAGGCCAAGACCGCTGCCGCCCCCGGCCCGCGCTCTCGACTTATCCACGCGGTAGAAGCGATCGAAGACCCGTCCCACGCATTCCGGCGGAATCCCAATTCCGGTATCGGAGATGATCAGGCGGGCCAGAGATTGTTCGCGCGTCAGCTTGACGTTCACGGCGCCGCCCGGCTGAGTGTAGTGAATCGCGTTATCGAGGAGATTGACGGCCATTCTCTTCAACAACTCCTCGTCGCCGCGAAACGATATATCTTCACCGGCTTCCCAGGTGAGCCGCACGCCCTTGGGATCCGCCAGCGCTTGCGCCGCATGGCAGCAGTCTTCCACAAGATCGTTCAAGTACAGCTCCTCGAGGCGCAGGTGCTGTTCGCCCGCATCGGCGCGGGCCAGCGACAGCATATCACTGACGATGCGCGCCATACGTTTCGCCTGCCGGCGCACGATGGTGAGAGACTGCTTATACTCATCGACGGTTTTTTCCCGCGACAAGGTCACGTCTGCTTCCCCCTGGACAATGGCGAGCGGTGTTCGCAACTCGTGCGAGGCATCCGCCATGAACTCCCGCATCACACGGAACGATGTATCCAGCCTGGCTAGCACGGCGTTAAAGATACCGGCCAAGCGCCCGATTTCGTCGTTGGGGTTGCTGACCGTCAGGCGTTCGTGCAAGTTCTTCGCGCCGATTCGCTCGGCCTGCTCCGAAATCGTGGTCACAGGTTCCAAGCTCTTTCTGGCTACCAGAAATCCACCCGCGGCTGCTAAGAGAAGAGCGGCCGGCAACCCGAACAAGATGATGCTTCGGATACGTCCAATCTGGCCACCGAGTTCATCCAGCGACCCGAGAAGTGCGACGGTAAAGTCGCCACCCTCGGCCTGAAAAGGAAGCACCACCAGCCGCTCGTTCATCTTTGAATCGGTCGCAAACGTAGGCGCTTGGCCCTGTTGTGCGGCCGGCAGCAGCCGGGCGGACACGATTGCGGTGGTGATATCGTCAGAACTCGCAGCCAGGAGCTGATGATCCTGAAAAATCGCCGCGCTGAGCTTCTCCAGTTTCATTTCGAGAATGGTTTCGCGGGCTCCCTGCGCGACGTTCTTTCGCTCCACGAATTCGCTGAAGTAGGTTGCAGTCGCCCGGGCCGTCCGCAACAACGAGGCATCATACTGTTTGCGCAGATCGCTGGATAGCGATGAATCGATATAGGTGCTGAATCCGACTAACAGGCTGCCAAAAACCAGCAGGTACCAAAGCGTCAGACGTGTTCGAATGCTGTTAAACATAACAGGAATCCTGCGCGTCAGATGACAATACGTACCCTGCGCCACGGCGCGTATGAATCAGCCGCCGGTCGCAATCGTGATCGATTTTCTTTCGCAAGCGATTGACATAAACGTCAATGATATTGGATACCGGATCGAAGTTTTCGTCCCAAACGTGCTCGGCGATTTCCGCTCGGCCTAGAATCTGCCCGACGTTCAGCATCAGGAGTTCTAGAAGTGCGAATTCTTTCGCGCTGAGCCGGATGACACGGTTGCCTCGCATAGTGGTGTGATCCAGGGTATTCAAGGTTAAATCAGCGACCTTCAGCACACTGCCGCGGGTGTGCCCCGCCCTCCGCCTCAAGGCTCGCATTCGAGCGAGAAGAACGCCAAAGTCGAACGGCTTGGGTAGGTAGTCGTCGGCACCGGAGTTGAGTCCCTTCACGATGTCAGTCGCACCGTCTAGGGCCGTCAACATAAGGATGGGGGACTTGAAGGATTGGTCTCGCAATTCGCGGCATACCGTGAGCCCGTCTTTCACGGGAAGACGGAGGTCGAGCAGAACGAGGTCATAATCTTGGGTTTCCACTTGGGCCATGGCGTGCGCGCCGTCCGTCGCGATGTCCACAACATATCCGTCGTCCCGCAATCCGCGGGCGATAAATCCAGCCATTTGCGGCTCGTCTTCGACCACAAGGACTCGTACGCTCACCTGCGTTCCCCTCGTGCCACGGCGTTCGGGTTTGATCCGGCTCTCATCGTAGCAACACGAGCCTCTTCGCCTCCTATATCCTATCCAGAGAAAGATTAACGGTTCGTGAACAACAGTCCGTGGCGAGAGTCATGGCCCGAGCTTGTTCAGCTCGTTAGCGACCTCAGGCGCGGGCAGAGGCAGGTAACCGCGCGTCGGGTCCTTTTGCGCGGCTATGATGGCTTGGCCGTCTCGCGAAAGGATCATCCGCGCATACTCCTTTACGAAAGGATCGAGCGGTTTTCCAGGTGCACGATTTACGTAGAACATGAGGTAAGCCGCGAGCGGATAGGCGCCAGCTGATATGTCCGCAAGGCTCGTGCCAACGAACGATTGGCTTTCTTTCTCGGCTAGCGGAAGCATCTTTACTGGCACCTGCAGCGATCCGATATCGCAGAAACCCGCGAGGGCCATGCCATACAGGTCGTCTGCCAGGGCTTGGATGATCTGAGCACAACTGGACTGCGGTTCGTACCCGCGTGCGAATGGAAATCCGCCCATCTTTGCATGCCGGATCGCGGACGGCCAACTCCCATCGTCGCGCGGGCCATAAAGGTGAATGACACGTTTACTCCATTCGCCCGGCAACCCGAGTTGTCCCCAGACGGTGATGTCGCCGCTGCCAGCGCCAGTGGTGAAGACGCGTGCCACCTGATCGATCGTGAGTCCGCGTATGGGATTTCTGGCATTCACATAAATACCCGGCGGGTTCGCGCGGCCCGGTGCTGAATAGCCGACGTAACCGATCCGAATGCCGATCGGTTCGTAGCCGTAGATCTGACGGAACGGCCTCGTCTCGAGCGGCCAAATCTCGCGATCGATCAACGCGAAGGGGGAGATCCCGGTGATGATGCCGTACGCTGCGACCGCAGGCAGGCCTCTGGCCTGGAGCAAAAGTTTGAAACCACGGTGCATTTTAACGAAGAGTTCGTTGAAGTTTTTCAGCAGGCTTCCGGTCGCTTCACTGCCAATGATCAAAACCGAACCATCCGAGGCGAGATAAGCTGCATCAATCGGTACCGGGACTGGGCGCGGTTGATAGGCTGGGAGTTCATCTGCTTGAGCGTTCGCAGCAAGACTGAACAAGAGCACCAGATGAACCGCGCGTGTCATCGCTCAAGCTTTGCCAACTCTTCTTTGATCTCGCGCGCGTTTAGCGGAAGGTACTTCGGTAGTGCGGTGGCAATCGCTTGCTGGCCTTCCAGGGAGAGAACCATCCGAAGGTACTCTTTTACGAAGGGATCGATCGGTTCGCGAGGAATGCGGCGGATATAAATCAAGAGATACCGGTCATAAGGATACTTCCCGCTTACGACCTCCGACGCCGTCACAGACGAAAATGAGCCGTCGTCTTTCTCACCGATCGCAAGTAGTTTGGTCCCAGCCCTAACAATGTTGGCTGATGCAAAACCAATCGCCATCGGATCTTCTCCAACGCGCTCGACCACTTGGGTAGACTGGGCAAACCCTTCATAGAGCGGCGTGAAGGGGCGCCCTCCCATCTTCCTCAGCATGAATGCCGCTAAGCCAGCCGCCGCTTCTTCCAGGATCCCGCATGGATGGATCGGTTTCGCAGCCCAGTCGCCTTTCAACCCGATCTGTCCCCAGTGCGTAATGTTTCCTCCAGGATTGCTGGTGGTGAAAATGCGCGCGACTTGCCCGCTGGTCAACTTGTCGAGCGGATTTCTAAGGTTGACGAAAATGCCGACCGGTGCGGACAACGCACGTGGATCCAATGAACAGTGCGCAACACGTATGGGAACGGGATCAGTCTCTGCGTAAGACCGATATGCCGCCACCTCCATCGACGAGAACTCCGCACCGGTCGGAGCGAACGCCGAAACACCAAGCGTCAGCGCGGGCGCCGCAGTCGCGCTTCCGTCGAGTTGCAGATGAAATTTGAACCCAGGATGCGATTGGATGAAGATCGCGTCCAGACTCGCGAGAATTTCGTTCATGTCATTGTAGCCAACGATGGCGACAGAGCCGTCGCGCAACAGATATCGCGCGTTCTTGGGAGGAGCTGTTGGGCGCGAAACGTAGGTGGGCAGACTGGAAAGGTCGAATTGCGCCCAAGTCACTGGTGCCCCGAAGGCCCAGATCAGGCCAACCGCGGCGATGCGCTTCCACATAAGTCACTGCTCGAGCAGCCTTCGGCTAGCCTCCAGCTGGCTCGCGCGCAAAGGCAGGAAAAGCGCTTCGTCAAGGACGATTTGTTGTCCTTGGCGGCTCAGCACGAAGCGTAGAAACTCCTGGATCGTAGGATTCAACGGCTTGCCAGGTTCCTTCTTGATGTTGAAATAGAGAACGCGGCTGAGCGGATAAAACGCACGCGCCACGTTTTCGTAACTGGGGGAATAGTAAGGGCCACCATCATGCTGGCTGAGCGGAAGGAGCTTCACTGCGGAATCGATATAGGCGAGGCCGGAATATCCGATCCCATAGCGGTCCGCTTCTACGCGCCCCGCGACCGGAAAGACGACCTTGTCGAAATTGATGTCGTCGCGCCACTCGCCGCGACGCCCGTCAACACTCAGCACTCGCTGGCGAATAAACTCCTCAAAACCGTTCCACGGCTTGATGCCGTAAGTGTGGATCGGCTTGTCCGCCCATTCGCCCGACAATCCTAGCTGGCCCCACTTAGTGATCGGTTCGCCCCCGCGATCATGGGTGCGCGACAAAATCGCATCGAGCTGATCAAAACTAATCTTCTCCAGCGGGTTTTCTTTATTCACGAAGAACCCGATCGCATCTAGAAATCCGAAGTGCCGATAGGATCCGCCCGAAATGGCAACGCTCAGCGGATTGTATCCAAACTTGGCCTTGAAGGCGGAAATGTCTTCCGGCCGCAGTTCGCGCGAGACAAAGACAAAATCTAAGTTCCCTCTCACTAGTTCTATCGCTCCCAGGCTACCCGCGTAGGGAGGTGCCACATCGATATTTACGTTCGGATACAACTTGCGGAATCCCGCGATCCAAGCCTTCACCAGCCTTGGCAACACGTCGGAACAAGCCGCCTTGAAATTTCCAGAGATCGCCAGATCCTTGCGAGGTGGATATGCGGGCAGTGCAGGATCGAGGCTCGGCTGCAGGAACTCGAAAGCTGGCTCGGCGCGCCCCAATTCCCGACCCCGTTCTTCGTCTTGAGGCGTCTGCGGATGGTTGGGAGGCAGAGGTGGAGAGAGCCACTCGACCATTTTCTCTTTTGGTCGATCAGCGGTCTGGCTGAAGAGCAACACGCCTGTCGTGAGGAGAACCGACGGAATGAGTAGTTTCTTAGGCATTTTGACTTGAGAGTCGTATCAGCGCTTCACACCCGGAGGTCGCCAATAGTTTATCCGAGCTTCATTAACGCACTATTAACGGAACACTTCGCGCGGGTATTCAGCTCGCGTTCATCTGGCGTTTAAGTAGACAATGCTAAAGTCCTAGCGTCGTGTCAGGTCGCAGCGACGCCTTGAGGAGAGATGCGCGATGACGATGCAACCGGGACGTATGGAAAGGACCAAATCAGTGATTCGCGTTTCCAGCGGAAACTTTCTGGAAATGTACGACTTTATGGTCTTTGGCTACTACGCTGCCGCCATCGGCAGGACGTTCTTCCCGAAGAACAGTGAGTTCGCATCTCTAATGCTGTCTCTGGCCACGTTTGGGGTTGGTTTTCTCATGAGGCCAATCGGGGCAGTTGTCCTGGGAGCGTACATCGACCGCAACGGACGCCGTAGGGGCCTGATCGTGACTCTCGCGTTGATGTCCATTGGAACCATTTCCGTCGCATGCGTGCCGAGCTACCTCACGATCGGGCTGCTGGCGCCTTTGCTGGTGGTGATTGGCCGGTTGCTGCAGGGGTTCTCGGCGGGGGTAGAGCTGGGCGGGGTGTCGGTCTATCTCTCGGAGATTGCCACTCCAGGACACAAGGGGTTCTATGTGAGTTGGCAGTCTGCCAGCCAGCAATGCGCGGTCATCTTCGCAGCAATGCTCGGCGTTGCCCTCACGTCCACCTTGACTCCAGCCCAGATGACCAGCTGGGGCTGGCGTGTTCCGCTGTGGGTGGGTTGCCTGATCATTCCGTTTCTCTTTGTCATTCGAAGATCGCTCGCTGAGACCGAAGTATTCCTGACACGAAAGCACCACCCGTCCATCGGGGAGATTCTGCGATCCCTGACGAGCAACTGGAGCATCGTGATCCTCGGAATGATGTTAGTGACCATGACGACAGTTTCGTTTTACATGATCACCGCCTACACCCCGACCTTCGGCCAATCTGTGCTGCACCTTGCTAGCAAGCACACGCTATTGGTCACACTGTGCGTAGGTGTTTCCAATCTATTCTGGCTGCCCGTTATGGGCGCGCTCTCGGATCGGGTAGGACGGCGCGCATTGCTGGCCGCTTGCACCGTTCTGGCTCTGCTGACGGCTTATCCAGCTCTCTCGTGGCTGATCAGTAGTCCGTCTTTCGGCCGGCTGCTGGCAGTGGAACTGTGGCTCTCGTTCCTTTATGGCAGCTACAACGGCGCAATGGTGGTGTTCCTCACCGAGATCATGCCCGCGGAGGTGCGCGCATCGGGCTTCTCAATCGCCTACAGTCTCGCGACGGCGATCTTTGGAGGCTTCACGCCCGCGATCTGTACTTACTTGATCCACGAAACTGGCGACCGCGCGGTTCCAGGCGGATGGTTGAGCTTCGCGGCCGCAATGGGGCTGACGGCGGTGTTCTTCACCCGGAAGAAGAATGTCCAAGAAAGCGAGCCGCTCGCAAAGAGTTCACTCACCGCAACATCCGGTCAGCCATTAATAGTTCGTTAAGTTCGTCTTTGATAACATCCGCGACGGAGAAACGAATGCTACGCCTTTCGATATTTGCTTGCGCTTTTGCGGCCACGGCTGGTCTGGCTGTCGGTCAGAGCACCAGTACCACCGCGAAGCCCGATACTTACGCCCAGAAGTTAGTGGACCAGGAGCTTGCGAAACACCCGGACCTCGTGATCTTTGTGTTTCATGTGATTTCACCGGATGGATCCGACTATCCGATCATCGCTTCCAACATCGGCCGCTACGGAAAAAAAGCCGACGAAGACGATCTGCGGGTGATTCATACCGGGAAGCCAAATCTCGAGGTGAACGCGACGGGAAACCACTTTGAAGTGGAGATGACACTGCACGACGCTTCGAAGAAAGTGATCGGCGCCGTCGCTTGCGTGTACAACTACAAAAAAGGCGACGATCAGGAAGCGCTCCACAAGAAGGCCGAACGGGTCCGGGAGGAAGTGGAGAAGCAGATCCCATCGGTGGAAAAACTGAACGAGCCCGCACGGTAGAAGTCTTGCTATGTGCTTTCGAACGATACATTCAATTCTGGCTTTAGGACTCTGTTGCGCGCCTTTAGGTGCAGCCGCCACTCTGGAACTCATCAACACCACGGACCTCCCCGGCATCGAGGGAGATCTCGATCATCTCGCGATCGATGCCGCCGGTCAAAGACTGTTCGTGGCTGCGGAAGATAACGGGACGCTGCGCGTCATCGATCTCAAGACCGGAAAATTGGAGCGAACGGTTAAAGGTTTCAAAAACCCGCACAGCATCCTGTATCTTCCGGAGCAATCGGAGCTCTACATCGCGGACGGGTCCAATGCAATCCAATTGCTCGACAGCAAGACCTTCGCGGTGAAGAGAACTATCCCGACCACGCCTGGCGCGGATTCGATCGGCGTGGATCGCAAGAATCACCTGTTGTATGCGGTGACCGGAGGGAAAGATGTTCCGTTGCCGCATTCAGACATCTCGGAGATTGACACCAAGTCCGCAAAATTGATCCGCGAGATTCCCATCGACGCAGTGCACGTGGAAGCTATGGCTTTAGAAGAATCCGGGTCGCGGCTGTTCGTAAACGTAACGGACAAGAATTACCTGGCCGTGATTGATCGCGGCACCGGAAAGATTACCAGCCAGTGGCGCATCGCGGAGGCCCGCCAAAACTCGCCACTGGCGTTCGACGAAGCAAATCAGAGGCTCTTTGTGGTCTGCCGCGATCCCGGAATGCTGGTAATTCTGGATAGTAAGACTGGCCGGTCCATAAGCAAATTCCCGACCGGCGCCCGCGCCGACGAGGCGATTTTCGACAAAACACATCACAGGATTTATGTAGCGGCGGGCGAAGGAAAGATCTATACATACGAAGAAATCGATGCTGACCATTTCAAACCTCTGCCTCCTGTCGTCAGTGCACCAGGAGCAAAAACCGCCTTACTATCGCCGGATAGCAGCCGGCTGTACGTGTCGGTATCACCAGGGGACGGCAAAACAGGAGCGAAGGTACTGATTTACTCGGTGAACTAACCATGAGAACACTGACACACTCGATGCGCAAAGTGCCAGCAATCGTCCTCGGCGCGATTCTGCTGGCCTCGCACGGACAGGCGCAGCACGCGGTAAAAGGCGAATTCAAAGAACCGAACCACGCGAAGCCCTTTACAGGAGTTCCAGCCTACCAGCCCGTGGCCTCGCTCTCAGGACACCTCCAGAGCGTTGGCGCCGACACCATGGAGACGTTGATGAAGTTTTGGATCGAGGACTTTCAGAAGATCTATCCCAACGTTAAAATCGACATGGAAGCAAAAGCGTCGGGCACGGCGGGACCAGCGCTGACGAACGGGAAAGCCGACCTAGGTCCGGTGGCGCGCGAGATGCTGCCAGCCGAGGAGCAGGAGTTCGAGAAAAAGTTCGGCTATGCTCCCTATGCGGTCCGTGTGGCGGGAGGAAGTTATCGCACGCCGGGCAAGACGCACGCGATTGCCTTTTTTGTAAACGAGAAGAATCCGATTGAGAAGCTCGACTTCGCACAGCTGGACGCGATCTTTTCCACCACGCGAAAACGCAGTTACAGAGAAGCAACTAAGTGGGGTGCCGTCGGGGTGACAGGCGAGTGGGCGGACAAGCCAATCCATCTCTGGGGTTTGATTCGGCCAAACGGAATCGCACATTTTCTCGAGGGCCGCATTCTCCTGGGCGGCTCATGGAAGAGCGGAATTGAAGAACGCACTACGGTCGGCTCTTTAGCGGCTTTGGATGCCATCACGCAAGGTGTTGCCAAAGATCCTTACACAATTGGTTATGCAGGATTCGGCAACGCGATGCCGGGTGTAAAGACCATAGCTTTGGCGGAGAAGGATGCCGGGCCATACTATAAGGGAACTTTTCAAGAAGTGCTCGATCAGAAATATCCTCTCAGCCGAGTGATCTACATCTATGTCAACAAGCCGCCCGGCAAGCTGCTCGATCCCAAGGTCCAGGAGTTTCTCAAGTTTGTTTTGAGCGCGAAGGGCCAAGGCGACGTCGTCAAAGAAGGAATTTTCCTCCCTCTCCCGACCGCAATGGTTAAAGAAGAATTGGGGAAACTCTAGCTAGGCAGAACCGCCCGCAAGAAGGTAAGTACCGTGCGATACGGCATTCCATTGTGGTGTTGTGGCGCGATCGTCCTGGCGCTGGCCGCGTGTCATGTTGGCGCGCAGCAATTTGATTCTCTTCCCAGGTATCAGCCTAAAGGCGAAGCAACCGGGAGAGTTCGCGTCTGGGGAAGCGCACAGATGTCTGATCTCATCGAGCGCTGGCAAAAAGGTTTTCACAAATACCAGCCGGGCGTTCAGTTTGAAAATCACATGCTGGGCGCGTTGTCGGCAGTCGCCGGCGTCTACACCGGTGTTGCGGATTTAGCGTTAAGTCGCGAGATCTGGCCAACTGAAACGATGGCCTTTGAACAGGTCCTCGGCTACAAGCCCACCGCAATCCAGGTAGCAACGGGCAGCTTCGATGTCCCTACTAAGTCGGACTCGCTCGAGGTCTTCGTTCACCGAGATAATCCAATCTCAAGGCTGACACTATCTCAGCTCGGGGCAATCTTTAGCGCGGAGCAAACCACAGCAGTGAGGAATATTCGCTCATGGGGAGATCTAGGATTGAAAGGCGACTGGGCCGATAAGCCGATCAACGGCTACGCGTACCTGTTGGACAATGCGGGTTCCAGATTCTTTCGCGACATGGTGCTCAACGGCAACCAGAGCTGGAACTGCAACATCCAGGGATTCGCGAACGGCCAGGCTGCCGACGGTTCCCGAGTCGACGCCGGCCGGTTGATCCTGGAGGCGCTTTCTAAGGATCGCTACGGGATCGCCATCTCGAACCTGCACTACGCTCGCCCGGATGTAAGGGCCTTGTCCCTGGCCGTGCAAGATGCGGGGCCGTTCGTCGCGCCCACCAAGGAAAGCATCCAAGACCGGACTTATCCACTCACGCGAGCAGTTTATCTCTTCGTGAATCGCGCTCCGAATCGGCCCTTGGACGCGACGCTCCGAGAGTTCTTGATTTATATCCTGAGTGAGGATGGGCAGCAGGACGTAATGTCGGAGGGAGGATACCTTCCGCTGCCGACCAGGGTCGTTAGGGAGCAACTGGCGTTGAATTCTCTATAGCCAATGCCCGATCTTCGAGCCCTCCGGCTCGTTCATAGTACGTTCATCTCGACCTTGATAGGCTCCTCTAAAGGTGTGAGAGGGGCTCGCCCCAACTCGCGAGTTAGGAGGGTCACATGAGGAATGTACTCCGTAGTGCTGGAGCCTTCACCGGTCAATTCCTGGGCGGGTTCGGCGCGCAGGCGGCCGGCGGCTCTCAAATCATTTTCCGAACGCGGTGTTCCCTTGGTCATTTCATTGGGCTGGTTTCGCTCGCGCTCGCTCTGATCATTCCTCGGCCGGTGAGTGGCCAGCTAGCCGGCGGCACCATCAGCGGAACCGTAAGCGATCCAACCGGCGCGGCGATCCCTAATGCGCAGGTTACCATCGACGATACTGCTACCAACGAAGTTCACCAAGTCACAACCGGCCCGAACGGACTATATCGGGCCGCTAATCTCACCCCAGGAACGTACCAGATTAGAGTCTCAGCCTCAGGATTCTCCAGCATTTTGCAGAGCAACGTGACCGTGTCCGTGGGCTCCGAGGTTGTGATCAACTTGCAACTTCCGCTGGGCGCCACGCAACAAACGGTCGAAGTGACTGCCACACCTCCTGAGATTGATGAGGCGACGTCTTCCATCGGCGCAGTTGTGGGCGGGCAGACAGTGCGTCAGCTTCCCTTGAACGGCCGCGATTGGACTTCGCTTGCTGCTTTAGAGCCGGGTGTAAGCGTCATCCGAACCGAGAATACCGCCGAGGCGCTCAGTGTAAATCGCGCCAATCGCGGTCTAGGTACGCAAATGACGATCGACGGGAACCGTCCGCAGCAGAACAATTACAGGCTGGACGGGATCAGCGTCAATGATCAGTACGGTGGCAGCCCGGCCAGTTCGCTCGGTCAAACCATCGGCGTGGATGCGATCGAGGAGTTCTCCGTCGTCAGCGGAAATGCTCCGGCGGATTATGGCAAGAACGCGGGCGCTGTGGTGAACGCCGTGACGCGCACGGGAACAAATGAGATCCACGGCACGGCGTTTGAATTTCTCCGTAACAGCGCGCTCGATGCGCGCAACTTTTTTGATCCGACGACATCCCCGCCGCCCTTCAAGCGGAATCAGTTTGGCGGCTCGGTGGGTGGGCCGATTCGCCGCAACAAGACTTTCTTTTTCGTCGATTATGAAGGATTGCGGCAGGGCCTGGGTCAAAGCAACGTCATCAGCGTTCCCTCTGCGGCCGCGCGTACAGGACATTTGAGCACCGGCAACGTGACGGTGAGTCCCAAAGTCGCGCCGTACCTGAGCTTCTTTCCACTACCGAACGGCGCTGTCACCGGCGATATTGGAACGTACTCCTTCTCCAGTCAACTGATTTCGGTAGAAAACTTCGTCACTGCGAGGCTCGATCACCACTTCTCCGATAAAGACCAACTGCACGGAGTGTTTCTATGGGACAACTCTCAAACTACGGGTCCGGATTCATTCGACGTCGTGCAGCTTGGGATCTTATCGCAGCGCCGCACCGCGACCTTGGAGGAGAACCATATCTTCTCGCCGTCGGTGGTCAACATTGCTCGAGTGGGATTCAACCGCGCCGTCTCCGACGCGGTAGAGCCGTTCGGCGCTATCGATCCCGCCGCAGGCGATCCAAGCCTCGGATTCGTCCCGGGCAACCCGGTAGGAAGCATCACCGTTGCCGGTCTGACGGTTTTTCAGGGAGGCGTGGGCTCGGCGGGCCAGTACATTTATCATTACAACTCGTACCAGGGTTATGACGATCTACTCTGGACAAAAAGCAACCACGCATTGAAATTCGGATTCGCCATCGAACGAAATCAGTCCAATGGCGTGCCCGGGGGAACACCCGACGGGAATGTCTCATTCGGATCGCTGGCGAACTTTCTCACCGACGTGCCTAGATCGTTCACCGCAAACATTCCGGGAACCAGCAGCGAGGTCGGGTACCGGCAGACAGTCGTCGGGGCATACGTGCAAGACGACTGGCACTTGAAGCCGAATCTTACTCTAAACCTGGGCCTGCGTTACGAAGTCAGCGCCGTGCCGACCGAAGAGCACAACCGCCTGGCGACCCTGCCCAATCTCACCTCGCCGGCATTGCATCTGGGTTCACCGCTGTTCCATAATCCGACGCTTCGCGATTTCTCACCGCGCGTGGGCTTTGCGTGGGATCCGTTCAAGAACGGAAAAACGGCAGTCCGGGCAGCGTTCGGACAGTACGACGTTTTGCCGCTGGTGTACGAGTACTTGCTGTCGTCTCTCTTAAGCGCACCATATTTGGAGCAAGGATCAAACAGTACCCTACCGGTGGGCTCGTTTCCCAACGGTCTGCTCAGCAATCTGACCGCAAGTTCACTGCGGACGCAATGGATCGAGCAAAATCCGAAGCGGAACTATGTCCTCGAGTGGAATTTCAATATCCAACGTGACCTGTGGAAGGCCATCGTGTTCGAAATAGGATACGCCGGTACCCACGGCGTCCATCTGCCCTTCACCACCTCCAGCGCGAACATCGTGCCGCCGATGGCGACTCCGCAAGGTTACATATGGCCAACGCCCGCAGGCAGCGGAATGATAGCCAATCCGAACTTCGGAATCATCACACCCACGCTGTGGCAGGTATCGTCGTCCTATAACGCCATGCGGACTCGGGTCTCAAAACGCATGAGCCATGGGTTTCGCGTAGAAGGCGCCTACACGCTAGCCAAGAGTTTGGACACAAATTCCGAAGCAACTACTACGGCCTTCACCAATTCCCTTACGAACCTGCCTCTGTTCGACCCACGGCTGAGGCGAGGGTTGTCGGATTTCGACATTCGCCACAACTTCGTAACGAACGTGCTCTGGGAACTCCCGTCGGCACACACCGGTTCGGGGTTCGTGACCTGGCTAGCGGGCGGTTGGCAGTTAGGCGAAATCGTTCAGGTCTCTTCCGGCCTCCCATTTACGCCGATCATCTCAACGTCGGGCGACCCGCTGGGAACCAAGATCGCTAGCTTCCCGTTCGATCAGCCGGACCGGCTGGCACTGCGGCAATGCAACAACCCAGTGAATCCCGGAAATCCGGATCACTACATTAATTTGGCCTGTTTCGCGGCACCTGTCCCCGCCACGCGTCTAGGCGACGCCGGACGCAATATCGCCATCGGGCCCGGCTTGTTTAATGTTGACCAGGCATTCTTCAAGAACAACCGCGTCCGCTGGTTTTCGGAGGATGTCAACGTGCAGTTTCGCGCCGAGCTTTTCAATATCCTGAACCACAGCAATTTCAATCCGCCGAATTCGACCAACGTGAGTCTGTTCAATTCGAACTTGACTCCGATTCTGAGCGCGGGAGCGCTCACATCGACGGCGACTACGTCGCGACAAATTCAATTTGCGCTGAAGTTTGTCTGGTAACGCCCCGCTTTCCAACGCTTCACTAATCAAGGGGAACAAACCGGAGAAGCGCTCAAAATGAAAAACGTGCTGGCTGTTCCCACAGCTTATCGGAAGCTATGTCCGGAACCTACATCTTCCGGGTGGTACGTCCACTTGACCAGTGTGTCGGTCCGGTAGTGCCAAAAACTTTCCGCCAATCAGGCTTTTCTCGATGAATCGATGAGGCCGAGCGGGCGGCTTAGTACGGACGTCAAAAGCTGATGGTTTTGGCAAAGCCAAGGACGGCGGATTGCTACGCCAGGCCGAAGCCCGCACATCGCGAGGTGGCCACGCCTACGTGATCGATTTACCGACGCTCGGTTTGAAAGAACGACGAAGAATAGGCCGTGCGTTCACAGTTGGGACTAATCCCCCGCAGAGAGCCTGGAAAGCGCCCGAACGCTGAAATTCATGCGGAAAAGGCGCTCGTCATCGTCACCGTTGATAAGGCGGTCAAAGTTCTTCTGGCTTTAGCCGTTCGACCAGCGTGCAATAGTTTACGGGATCAATGGTGATAATGGCACGTGCAGCAAACCATGATCTTCAACGAATCGAACGCTTCGACTGTCCGAATCCCTCTCTCTCCGCCATCGCTTAAGTCGCTGATTCCATTGGAAACCAGGCTCCGGCGCGCATGCGCGGAAGCGTAGGAGCACGGCCCGGAAGCTCTCACGCCGAGGAGCGGTCTCTACGCCGGTTGTTTCAAAGTCGGTGTCCTCACATGCCACGCAGGAACCGAGCGAAGACGAAGTCCGGCGAAAAATCGCCGCGCCTAAAGCTCGCAAACCGGCCGCGGAGCCTGCTTCGGATGAGTTCCACTACAATCCAGACGAACCACTCC
>Ga0126373_10000732_pt1 | contig 22195 bp, 18 predicted proteins | sample PanSoiMetPlot_11_FD_92545 | JGI IMG/M metagenome (GOLD analysis project Ga0126373, IMG submission 92545) | Tropical forest soil microbial communities from Panama - MetaG Plot_11 | ecosystem: Environmental > Terrestrial > Soil > Tropical forest > Bulk soil | place: Panama | collected 2016-02-17 | reverse complement strand
ATGCCCGAGCGCGGCGGACGGTTTCGCATCCGGCCGGGGCATGCCACTGGCGCGAGGTCGTCCGAACGGCGAACACTCTGGACCCACACCCGCGGACAAGGAGGCGCCATGGCCACGATCCACCTGCATCAGACGACCACCGCGACACCAGAGCAGGTCCTCGCTGCGCTTACCGACTTCGGCCCGGGGCGCTCCAAGCTGTTCGGCAACAGCTCCGACAAGGACCTCAAGGTGCACCACCTGGGCACTACCGACGCCGACGTCACCGAAGGCTCGCGCGGCATCTGGGAACGCCTGCAGTACGACTGGTCCGATCCCAAGCGCATCGTCATGACGACCACCGACTCGAACACGTGGGGAGGCAACTCGGGCCACACGTACACGCTCACCCAGAACGCCAACGGGACGACGGATATCGACGCCGTCGTCGTCCGCGACGGCAAGAACGTCAAAGGCAAGATGCTGGGCGTAGTGCTCGGGTCGGTTGGCAAGGGCATCCTGGCAAAGGAGCTGGCAAAGACGGTGAAGGCGATCGAAGCCCGGGGCGACAGCACGCGAGCACCCGACCCAGGGCCCGCATAATTACGCACGCCGGGCCGGCCTGTAACGGAAAGACTGCTAGCGACCGGTTTCGCGCGGTACGAGAGGTCTCATGTCTGAGGAACCCGGGGCGCCGCTGGCCCGCCTGCGCGAGTTGGCCCTCAGCCAGGCTGAGGATCAGGTGGCCAACCTGCGACCTGGCGGACGACGTCGTCTACACCGGCGTACTAGACGCGTAGCGCGCTCAGCAAAGGCAAAGGGCGCCGTTACCATCGGCACAGACGAAGGGCGGCCCGGGTGTGGACGTGTACTCGATCGGCGAGGCGGGGGTCGAACGACACGCTCCGGACGAGCTGAAGGCGCTGCTGGAGCAGCCGGATGCCCTCATCTGGGTGGACCTGCCGATCTGCCTGGCGCAGGACGCGGACGTGTTGCTGGACGTCTTCGGCTTTCACGAGCTGGCCGTGCGGGACTGTGTTGAACGCAACCACATCTCGAAGATCCACTTCTACGACGACCATGTGTTCACGGTGTTGCACGCCCCCGAACTCGGCACGGGCGGGCACGTGCACTACGTCGAGCTGGACCAGTTCGTCGGGCCGAACTACCTGGTTACCGTGCACGGGCCACTCAACCCGGTGGTGGATCCGGAGGTAGCCTTTGCTGACACCCGGCTGGTGCGCTCGCGGATCGAAAGCGGGGAAATCCACCCACAGACGCCAATGGAGTTGTCGTACTCGATCGTGTTGGCGCTGGCCCGGAGGGAGATCGATCTCGTCGCCGCCCTCGCCAAGGAGTCGGGTCGGCTCGAGCAGCGGGTCACTGACGACGATCGAAGCGATGATCCCGAGTCGCTGCTGGAGGATCTGTTCGAAGTGGGTCACCAACTGCTGGCGATCTGCACGATGGCTACGCACAGCGCCGCCACCTACGGCAGCATGGTCCGCCGGACCCGGTCCATCCCAGAGGCGGAACGGCCGCTGGTCACCGATCTCGCGGACCGGTTCGGGATGGTTCGCAGCATGGCCGACGGGCAGCGCGAGTTCCTGCACGGGGTGATCGAGTTCTACCAGACCCGCACCAGCACGCATCTGACGGTGGCCGCGGAGAAGCTCGCCACGACGTCGGTGCGCCAGAACGACGACATGCGCCGGATCACTGCCTGGGTCGCGATCATCGCGGTACCGACTGCGGTTACCGGGTTCTTCGGCCAGAACCTCCGCTATCCCGGCTTCGGCAGCACAGCTGGCTTCGTGGTTTCCACGGTGATCATCGTGGTGATCGCGGCCGTGCTCTACGTGGTGTTCCGGATCAAGAACTGGCTCTGAACCGCCGGTGACCCGACTCGGTTGACGACGCGTGGCGCTAGCGATTGACGCCGGCGCCGGTTCACCGGACGGTGGGATTTCACTCTCCGGGGGCGATGTGCCGAGCTGCCTCCGGCCGGGATGGTATGGCCGTTCGGGCACGCCGGCTGAGGTCACGAGGCGCTATGACAGACGAACTTGCATACACGCAGCGGGTTGGAGAGTTTCGGGCGGCTCGCGAGCGCATCGAGCGCTCGATCCTGCCACTGGCGTCGTCCGTCGACGGACGTCGCTTCCGTTTTCAGGCCTCGGCGTTCGCGTTGCCCGCCCAAGTCGGTGGCTACGTGGTGCTCGAGGGGACCGGTGGTGGCCGACTCGCCCAGGTCACGACGCTGGAGCTCGAGCAGGACGAAGTCGGCAGCCTCGGGTTCGACGCGACGGACGGTACGGCCCGCGTGGAGTCGCGGCTCATCGTGCGGCTTGCGCGTGGATCCGGTGCGTTGCTCGAGGGCGAGGTCGCGCCCTTCCATGATGCGACCGTGCGTGCGGCGTCGCCGGACGAGGTCCGGGCGTGGCTGGACCGTGCTGCCGCGCCGCGGGCGCAGCTCGATATCGGTGAGCTGGCACTTGCCGATGGTGTGCCGTACTCGCTCGACGCCGGAGGATTCGGACGCCATACATTTCTGTGCGGTCAGTCCGGCTCAGGCAAGACATACGCACTCGGCCTCATCCTCGAGCGGCTCCTGCTCGATACGGACCTCCGCGTAGTGGTCCTCGATCCGAACTCCGACTACGCGCAGATGGCCCGGGTCCGCAAAGGCACCGCACGTGACTTGGCAAAACGTTATCGGGCAGCTGCGTCCGGCGTCGTCGTCCGCCGGGGCACGCGGGGACCCGGACGCCTGGCAGTGCGAATGGCCGACCTCGACCCGGCCATCCAGGCAGCGATGCTGCGCCTTGACCCCGTGGACGACCGTGAGGAATATGCAGATCTGGTCAGCCTGGTGCACGAGGGCGGCGTCAAAGCCCTGAGCGACCTCGCGGTCGCCGACGATGGAGCCGAACGAGCCATCGTTCTTCGGGCCAGTAACCTCGGCGCACTGGATTGGCAGGTCTGGTCTCGACCGGGCGGCCCGTCCTTTATCGACGACCTGCTCGACGGCGATGCCCGCTTCCTGGTGGCTGACCTCGGCTCGCTTCCCTCCCGCGAGGAGCAAGCGCTCGCGGCCACCGCCACGCTTAACGCCCTGTGGCGACGCCGAGCGGACCGCCGGCCGATTCTGATCGTGATCGACGAGGCGCACAACGTCTGCCCGAGTTCTCCGGAGGACGCCGTCACCGCGATCGCTGCGAATACGGCAGTTCGAATCGCGGCCGAGGGGCGCAAGTTCGGGCTGTACCTGCTCGTCGCCACTCAGCGGCCGCAGAAGGTTCAGGAGAATGTCGTGACGCAGTGCGACAACCTCATCCTCATGCGCATGAACTCGTTGGGCGATCTGGCATTCGCCCACGAGGCGTTCTCCTTCGTCCCATCCAGCCTGATGGAACGGGCGACGACCTTCCGGCTCGGCGAGGCGCTCGTGGCGGGAAAGATCTCACCGCATCCGGCAGTCGTTCAGATGGGCCGCCGCGTGGCCGAAGAGGGGGGTGCCGACGTACCTGCCACCTGGGCCCGGCCCGGCCACTGATAGTTATCAATGGCCACGAAAGGCTTCTTCGAGCCACCACGATCCGCGATCGGCGGTGACCTTCGCGTCGACCAGTAAGGGACGATCGCGCGCTCCGTCGAGCCACGCGCGGACCGCGGTCAGATCGTCCACGCGGCTGACGCTGACGGCTTCGAAACCGAAGCCGCGCGCGATCGCGGCGATGTCGGTGGGCGGGAAGCGCACCGTCGACAGGTCGAACCCGTCGGGACCGAAGTGGTGGACCTCGGCACCGTAGGCGTCGTCGTTGTAGACGATCACCACCATCGGCAAGCCGAGCCGCCGGACGGTGTCCAGCTCGGCGATGCTCATCAGCGCGCCGCCGTCGCCGAGCGCCGCTACCGGCAAGCGGTCGGGCTGCGCGAGCCCGGCACCAATCGCCGTTGAAAGGCCGAGCCCGATCGACTGGAACGCCTGGGTGAAGCAGAAGCCGTACTCGTCGGGTACCGACAGGAACATGCTCGGGTAGCCCATGAAATTGCCCGAGTCGACGCCGATCACCCGCTCGGCCGGCAGCATGTCGTCGAGCGCAATGGTCAGGGTTCGCGGGTCGATGCGTTCGGGCGTCGACGTGTCCTCGTAGTCGAAGGCGCGCCATCGGATCCGCTCCTGAATGCCGGCCCGAATTTGCTCGCTGCGGTAGCCGGTTCGGGCAACGCCGATTCCCATCGTCGCGGCGCGCGCGGTCGCCGTGACTCCGCCGACCACCCCGAACGCAATCGGTCGTTGCGCGCCGAGCGCATCGGGATCCAGGTCGACCTGCACAACCGCGGCGTCGGGACCGATGAGGTTGCCGTGCCTGGTCGTCCACATGTTGAGCGCGCAGCCCCAGCCGACGACCACATCGGCATCGCGGATCAGCTGCGCCGCCAGCGGTGAGGCGAATCCGCCCGACACGTCGAGCGACCAGGGGCTGCCGTGGAACAGCCCCTTCGCCACCGCACTGGTCGCGACCAGTGCACCGCAGGCATCGCCGAGTTCGAGGAGTGCCTCACGCGCTCCGGCTGCACGCGCCCCGCGCCCGGCGATGAATACCGGACGCTGCGCGTGGGTCAGCGCGTCGACGAGCCGCGCCAGCCCGGCGCCGTCGGGTTGCGGCTCAGCAGGACGCGGCTGCTCCGACACCGTCGCCTGCCTTGCCTGCGCCGCCTGGACCGCGAGCGGCAGGTTCAGCACCACGGTGCGCCGGTCGTCGCGCGCGAGGTGATACGCGCGGACCGCGGCGGCCACGGCATCGTTGCCGGACTCGACGCGCATGACGAGCGCCCCGACGGCGTCGGCCAACGCGTCCTGGTCGACGTAGAAGTTCGAGCGCCGCTCGGTGACGTCGGCCGCGAGAACGAGCATCGGGGTACGGCTCTTGGCCGCCTCGGCGATGCCCGTCATCGCGTTCGTCAGGCCGCAACCCTGGTGCACGGTGAGCGCTGCGACCGTGCCGCTCATCCGGGAGTACGCGTCGGCCATTGTCGCGGCGCCGCCCTCGTGCCTTGCGGCGACGAAGCGCGCGCCTGCGGCGACCAGGGCGTTCGTCACGTGGAAGTTGCCCGAGCCCACCACACCGAAGACGAAGCGGACGCCCAGCCCGGCGAGGGCGGTTCCGATCGCCCGCGCAGCGGTCATCAGCGCTCGACGAGCGCGAACACCCGGGCGGGGCTGCCCGAGCCACCGAGGATCTTCAACGGCGACGCGACGAGGATCGCCCCGGCCGGCGGCAGCAGCGCGAGATTCTGCAATTGGGTCAACCCGTATTTGCCCGCGCCGTGCATCAGCGTGTGGCACGGGAACATCGGATCGAAGCCCGCCGCGGCACCCGCATCAGTGCCGACGGTCTCCACGCCGAAGCCGATGACCGGCGAGTCCTCGGCCAGCCACCGTGCGCATTCCACCGAAACGCCCGGCGTATGCGGGCCGTTCTCGTCCGCGTTGAGAAATGCCTCCTGCGAGTGGGACCGGGCGTCCCATCCGGTGCGGTAGAGCAGCCAGCCGCCGTCGGGCAGCGGGCCGTGCTCGCCCTCCCAGGCCAGGATGTGCTCGACCTCCAACAGGAAGTCCGGGTTGGCCGCGACGTGCGCGGAGAAGTCCAGCATCACGGCCGACGCGACCAGCCGCCGCGGTGCCACGGAGGCGACGTCCTCTCCGCCCTTACCGGTGATCCAGTGGCACGGCGCATCGAAATGCGTGCCGGTGTGCTCGCCGGTGCGGAAGTTGTTCCAGTACCACGCCGGGCCGCGCTCGTCGTAGTTGCTGATCTCCTCGAACTCGAACTTCGCGGTCTGGCCGAACTGCGGCGGAAGTTGCAGGGTCGGCGTGCTGCTCGACAACGGCGCGGTGAGATCGATGACTTCGACCGTCCTGGACGTGAGGGCCGCGGCAAGTTCCGAGAGGACCGACATGCTGGCTCCTTAGCAGGTGAAGGCACTGGGCACGCTACCGCCACGGTCATAGGGTTGGCCGATGCGCGTGGTAATCGCGGGTGGGCACGGACAGATTGCGTTGCATCTCGAGCGGATGCTCGCCGCCCGCGGCGACACACCCGTTGGGATCGTCCGCAACGCCGCCCATGTCGCCGACCTGGAGCAGGCCGGGGCCAGTGCCGTCGTGCTCGATCTGGAGCACAGCAGCGTCGAGCAGGTTGCCGAGGTGGTGACCGGCGCGGACGCCGTGGTGTTCTCGGCCGGCGCCGGTCCGGGCAGCGGGGCCGCCCGCAAGCTGACCGTCGATCGCGACGCGGCGATCCTGCTGGCCGATGCCGCTGCGGCTGCGGGCGTGCGCCGCTACGTGATGGTGTCGGCCTACGGCGTCGACGACTACGACCCGAACTCCCCCGAGGTCTACCAGGTCTACCGGGGGGCCAAGTCGGAAGCGGACGCCGCGGTCCGCGCCCGTGACCTCGACTGGACAATCGTGCGTCCCGGAGGGCTGACCAACACGCCAGGGACAGGGCGGGTGAAGCTCGCCGATTCAGTCGGCCGCGGATCCATCCCGCGCGAGGACGTCGCGACGATCTTGCGGGATGTGCTCGACCTTCCCTCGACCGCAGGACGGCAGTTCGAGGTCGTGGGCGGCACTACGCCGATCCCGGAAGCGCTCGCCTCGTTGGCCGTCTGAGCTTTGCCGATCAGCCGCAACCCCGCTGACGGCACGATCCCTGCAGACGTCTATCCGATGTCTACGCGTCGTCAACGCGCCCGTCATTGGCTGGTTGACGGCTGCGAGAGCAGCCGACGACGCGGGCGACTGACGGATCGCGGCGTAACGACGATGGACGACGAGAGCCGTTCGCGGTGCACGGTGAAGGGAGCCCTCGCGGCGTAATCGCCGCAATCCATTACTACATGAGGCGTAGCAGATGTGGTCAGGCTTCGCCGTAAGCGCGAGCCGACGGCCGGAGGACTATAACGTTCGTGCAACATCTTGACACCGGAGCCGGGCTGCGGTTTGCCGTGCTCGGGCCGCTGCGTGGCTGGTACGACGAGACCGAGCTGGCGCTGGGCACGCCACAGCAGGCCGCCACTCTCTCGGCGCTGCTACTTCGCCGTGGGCACCCAGCAACCGTGTCGCAGCTCATCGACGCGGTGTGGGGCGACGCGCCGCCCCGAGCCGCGGTCGAGACGCTGCGGACCTACATATCGCGGCTTCGCCGCGTATTCGACCGCGCTCGCGGCGATCGTGCGGCCGGGCCGCAGGTGGAGTCGGTCGGCGACGGCTACGGGTTGAGCCTGGCCGAGGATGCGCTCGATCTGCTGGTGTTCGAACGGCTGGCCGCGACGGCCGACGCGGAGCGTACGGCCGGGGACCTGCATGGGGCAGTCGGACACCTGCGTGAGGCTTTGCAGCTATGGCATGGCGTCGCGCTGGCCGGCGTGCCAGGACCGTTCGCCGAGCAGCACCGCGATCGGTTCGCCGAGATGCGCCTGGCTGCACTCGGCAGCCGGGTCGACCTCGACCTCGCGCTCGGCCGGCACCTGGAGGTAACCGCCGAGCTGACCGCGCTGACGTCGGAATACCCGCTTCGGGAGCGGTTCCGCGAGCAGCTGATGCTTGCGCTGTACCGGTCCGGGCGGCAGGCGGAGGCGCTCGCGGTGTACCAGGACACCCGGCGCGTGCTCACCGACGAGCTGGGCATCGACCCCGGGCCGGAATTGCAGGAGCTACATCGGCGCATCCTCGAGGCGGATCCGGACCTGAGCATCGAGCCGACCCGACCGCTTGTGGCCGGCCCCACCCCTACGCCGGCGCAGCTGCCCGCCGACCTGGGCGACTTCGTCGGCCGGCAGGAGGTGCTGGCCGCCGTGCGACACGAACTCACCGCCGCGCGCCAGGCCGTGACCGTCGTGGCGGTGACGGGACTGGGTGGCGTCGGCAAGACCAGCCTCGCCGTGCACGCGGGCCATGCCGTGCGTGATCAATTCCCGGACGGCCAGCTCTATCTCGACCTGCACGGGCTGAGCGACCAGCCGGTCGAGCCGAACGATCTGCTGCGTTGCGTGCTGACCACGCTCGGCATTCCGGAAAGTCGGCAGCCGGCCGGTTTGATCGAGAGGGCGGCCCTGTACCGATCCCTGCTGACCACCCGCCGCATGCTGATCGTGCTCGACGATGCCCACGACGCCGAGCAGGTGCGCTGGCTTGTGCCGGGAACCGCAAGCTGCGCCGTCGTCGTGACGAGCCGCCGGCGCCTGACCGGCATCCCGGCGGCCCGCACAGTCAACCTCGACGCACTCGGCCTGGATGACGGCGTCGCCTTGCTGGCGAGCATCGTCGGCGCCCGGCGCGTGTGGGCCGAGGCGGATGGCGCTCGGGACCTCGTGCTGGAATGCGGTCTGCTGCCGCTGGCAATCCGCATCCTCGGCGCCCGCCTGGCCGCCCGCCCGCAGTGGCCGATAGCGGCGGTCGCGCAGCGGCTGCGCGACGACCGACGCCGTTTCGCCGAGCTTCGCACAGGGCACCTGGCGGTCGAGTCGACATTCGACGTCAGCTATCGGCAGCTGAGCGACGAGCAGGTGCGGATCTTCCGATGGCTGTCGCTGACCGACGCAGCGAGCCTCTCGCTGCCCGCCGCCGCGGCACTCGCAGATCTGCCTGAGGACGAGATCGAACCAGCGCTCGAATCATTGGTCGATCTGAACCTGATCGAGACGTGCGGAATCGGCGAGTACCGCTATCACAGCCTGCTGCGCGAGTACGCCCGACACCGCTCGCACGACGCCGACCCACGGCAGCTACGGGCGCGGGCCCTCGGCCGACTGGTGGACTTCTACCTGGCGAGCGCCCGCAACGCGCACCAGCTGATCGAAGTGGGCTCGGACCTGCCCGACGACACGATGCCGACAACCGCCGCCGGCATTGAGCCGGTTGATTCAGACACGGCGCGCGCCTGGCTGCTCGATGAATACCCGAACATCATCGCGACGGTCCGCCAGTTGGCGAACGACCATGCCGCGAACGTCGACAAGCTCGCCGACCTGCTGCTCATGTTGGTGCGCGTCGGCGTCTACGGCGCGAATCGCCAGCAACTCGAGAATGCGGCAAACCGCATTGCCGACCTCGCACAGCAGCTCGGGAACACGAGGGCAGAGGCCCGCGCGCGCTACCTGCGCGGCCGGCTGCTCAGCGAACGTCATTGCTTCGATGCGGCCCTACCAGCGCTCGAGATCGCCGTCGTACGGGCCATGGAGGCCGGCGACCTGCGTAGTTGGGAACGTGCGCGCGCCCGGCAAGGTGTTGCCCACCTGCACTACGGTCACCTGGACGTCGCGGCGGAGTGCTTCAGGGATGCCCTCGACGTTTCGCAGCGGCTCGGCGACCGGCAACGCTCAGCGATCACCCTGGGAAACCTGGCTCAGTTGCGCCTACAGCGCGGCGAATCCGCAGCGGCGGTGGAGATCGCCCGGCGTGCTTACGATACTGCCGAACAGCTCCGCGACCAGATGGCGCTCATGTTCACCGGCTACATGCTCGGCCGCGCGCAGTTGGACGCCGGCCACGTGGCCGACGCCGTAGAGCTACTAGGCGTCGCATTGAACCGGGCGGAGGAGCTGGGGTTCCGGTTCTGGGCCGGCGTGTGCCACGTGTTCCTTGCCCGGGCGCGGCTGGCCGGCGCGCGGTGGCAGGACACGATCGAGCAGGCAGAGCAGGCGATCGGGGTTGGCCGGCAGCTCGACGATCCGTACCTCGAGTGCGAGGGCCTGATCGAGCTTGGCCACGCCCTCGCCGAGGTACGCCAGGCCGGCCGGGCTCGCGCGTCGTGGCTGGAGGCACGCCGGCTGACTGCCCAGTTCGGCGCTTGCTGCATCGAGCAGTACACCGCGAAGCTTGCCGACCTGGGCGCTTAGGACCGTCAACCCCGCGTCAACGACGTGTCAAGCGCGGTTGGCTTTTCTGGTCGTATGGACATCCAGGAACTTCGCGTGGCGCTGAGCGGGCCGGTGTTCGTTCCGGGCGAGCCGGGGTACGACCACGAACGAGCCGGGTTCGACCTCGCGGTGCAGCAGCAGCCGTCGGTGATCGTCGGCGCCACGAATGCCCACGACGTCGCCGCTGCCGTGGACTTCGCGGCCGGCCACCACCTGCCGATCTCCGTGCACGCCACCGGCCACGGTCCGGCGGGCCCCGGGCTGGGCGCGGTCATGATCAGCACGCGCCGGATGTCGGGTATCTCGATCGACCCGGCCAACCGGCTGGCCCGCGTCGAAGCAGGTGTGCGGTGGCAGCCGGTCATCGACGCCGCGGCCGAGCACGGACTCGCGCCGCTGAACGCCTCGTCCCCGACCGTAGGCGTCGTCTCCTACACGCTCGGTGGCGGGCTCGGCCTGTTGGCCCGCCGCTACGGCTGGGCGGCCGACCGGGTGCGTGCCATCGATGTGGTTACTGCCGACGGGAGGCTGCGTCATGTCACGGCGACGCACCACCGGGACCTCTTCTGGGCGCTGCGCGGGAGCAAGGGCAACCTGGGCGTGGTCACGGCACTCGAGTTCGAACTGGTTCCGCTGACCACGATCTACGGTGGCGGCCTGTTCTTCCCGGGCGAGGCTGCTGCGCAGGTCCTTCATGCATACCAGCGCTGGACGCAGGCGGTGCCCGACGAGATGACCTCATCGATCGCGCTGCTGCGCCTGCCGCCGCTACCCGGATTCCCCGCTGAGCTTCGCGGACGCTTCGTCGTGCACGTGCGAATCGCCTACGCCGGCCCGGCCGCCGACGGCGAAAGCGTGGTCGCGCCGCTGCGCGCCGTGGGTCCTCGGCTGCTCGACACCGTGGCGGCCATGCCCTACCGGGAGAACGCCGCGATCCATGGAGATCCGCTGGAGCCGCTTCCCGGCTACGAGCGCACCACCGCGCTCCGCTGTCTGGACGCGGCCGCGGTCGACGCGGTCCTGTCCCTCGCCGGTCCCGACTCGGACTGCCCGCTCGTGCTCGTCGAACTGCGGCACCTCGGCGGTGCGCTGGCCCGCGAGCCGGAACATCCCAACGCAGTCGGCAACCGCAACGCCGGGTTTGTGATGACGCTGGTCTCGATCGGCAGCCCGGATGAAGCTGGCCAGATCGTGGCCTACGCGGACAAGCTGCTCGCCGCGGTGGAGCCGTGGGCGACCGGTGGGCGGCTGCTCAACTTCCTCGGCGTCGCGCCGCCCCACATGTATCCCGACGCCTGGGAGCCGGTCGCCCACGAGCGGCTGGCCACCCTCAAGGCCGTCTACGATCCGCACAACCGCTTCTGCCTCAACGTCAACATCCCGCCGCGGATCCTCTAGGTGGCGAGCTACGGAGCGACGCCCACGACGGCGCTCCAGTCGTCGGGGTTGATGGGGAACGAGATGTGTTCGTGGGTGATCAACCACTGATCACCTATCCGCTGGACGCACACGCTCGAAAGCACCACCACCGTTACGTCCCGCCCGCTCCTGCGCGTTCCGCTGTCGGGATGCAGCATGTGCGCGAAAGCTACGTCGCCGTCCACAGCGACGCTCGGGTCATGGGTCTCCAATCCGATGTCGCCCTGGTACTCGGCAAACCATCGCAGGAAGTTTTGCCGGACAGCGTTGGCGCCGACGAACTGGTGCGGCGGGATGATGTCGAAGTACACGATGTCGGGCGAGTAGCTCGACATCGCTCGATCGATGTCCTTCGCGCGCATCGCATCGAGCCGACGGTCCAGTACCGCCATGACCTCGGCCCGCGCGGCGTCAATCCGATTCACAGCAATGCGGCGCGCCCGACCTTGAGTGCGGCTGCGGTGTCGACGGCGAGGCGGGCTTGGTAGCGAGCCGCGTCCAAGGCCACGTCGTCCGGTGGGCCGTCGGCCGTCACGTGGGACGTCCCGTAGGGATTGCCCGACTTGAGCTGGACGGGGTCCGTATAGCCGGGGGCCACGATGATGCCGCCCCAGTGGTAGAAGGTGTTCCCCAGCGCCAGGATGGTCGACTCCTGGCCACCGTGGGCGGTGTTGCTGGCCGTGAAGGCCGAGTACACCTTCCCGGCGAGTCTGCCCTCCAGCCAGAGGGGCCCGGTGGTATCGATGAACGCCCTGAGCTGGCTTGCCGGGTTGCCGAAACGGGTCGGGGTGCCGAACAGCACGACATCGGCCCAGGCCAGGTCGTCGAGGCTCGCCTCGGCGATATCGGCAGTGTCCTGCATGTGTTCGGCCCAGCCTGGCCTGGCGTTGATTGCCTCTTGTGGGGCGAGTTCGGCGACCTTACGCAGTCGCACATAAGCGCCCGCCTTTTCGGCGCCCTCGGCGACGGCTTGCGCCAGCGCGTGCACGGTGCCGGTGGAGCTGTAGTAGATGATCGCCGCATTTACGGGTTCCATTGGTCGGTGTCCTGTCGGCTAGGCGGTGTGTTCGTCTCACAAGCCCGACGACATCACCGCCCGGAGTGTGAGGCGACGCGCGCCGACATCACGTTTCGGAGCCCAATCTCGTCGAACTTGTGAGGGCAGCTGCAACCAAGGGGGTCGGCGACGAAAATGACCGCCCATTCCGAGCCGGCACACGGCCGGCTAGATCCGGGCCTCGGCACGATCATGAGCGAGCGGCGTCAGTTGATCAATCTTGCGTATCGGCTGCTCGGCTCCCTGGCTGAGGCCGAGGATGTCGTGCAAGAGACCTACGCCCGCTGGTACGCCATGACCCGCGAACAGCAGCACGCCATCCGGTCCCCGGGCGCCTGGTTGACGACGGTCGCCAGCCGGATCTGCCTCGACCTGCTGGGCTCGGCCCGGGCTCGACGCGAGCGCTACGTCGGTGAATGGATCCCCGAACCGCTACCTGACGGCACCGAGTGGATAAACGCGCGGTCCGGCAGCAGCACCGTCGACCCGGCCGACCGAGTCACCCTCGACGAGTCGATCAGCATGGCCTTCCTCGTCGTGCTCGAATCGATGACACCGGCCGAGCGCGTCGCGTTCGTCCTTCACGATGTCTTCCGCTACTCCTTCCAGGAAGTGGCCGAGATCGTGGGGCGTACGCCGACGGCATGTCGTCAGCTCGCCTCCTCGGCGCGCCGTCGCGTTCGCAACTCGCAGCCGCCCGCGACGGCGGCAGCCCACCGGGCCGACATCATCAGGGACTTCAAGCGGGCCTGGCGAGCCAGAGACATCAACGCCCTCATCGCCGTGCTCGACCCTCACGCCACGGCGATCGGCGACGGCGGCGGCCTCGTCAAAGCCGAACTCCGCCCGATCGAAGGCGCCGAGCAGATCGCGCGCTTCTTCGTCGATCGGGCGAGCCTGGCGCCCAACATCTCCATACTGGAGCGTACGGTCAATGGTCAGCCCGGCCTGGTGATCCGACTCGACGGCGCCACCGTGAACGTAATGGCCTTCGATGTAGCGGGCGACCGGATCAAACACATCTGGGCAGTGCTGAATCCCGAGAAGCTACGGCCGTGGGGCGCGGACTGACCGGCGCATTCCGTCCGCACTCCGACGGCCGTTGGCGATCGATCCGGCGCAGCACCGATGCTCGTTCCTAATGCGCGACGTCGACCACGATCCGTTCGGGTGCGGTGAGGGCGAATACCCGGAACCCTGCCTTGTGGTCCAACGTGAGTTGCACGATGGTGCCATCCGTGAAGATCCTTGCGATCCGGACCGTCTTTAGCTGCGCAAGTCCGGGGTGGACGATCGCCGGGCCGTGGTAGGTGAGTGCACCACGCTGATTGCGCACGGTGCCGTGTTCCAGGTCCACCTCGAGCGTGTCACCGCGGTACAACGCGACGTAGCGCAGTCCGGTCCGGGCACCTCGGAAGTCGAAGACCACGCGGTCATATGCGGCATGGGCTCCGATGCGGATCCCGACCAGATCGGCGTTGCGATCGTCGCCCAGTACCGAAGATTGAATCGCCGTTGACGTGGGAGCCGGCAGGTCGGGTGCGACCCAGTAGTGCGCGACATCGATCACGATGCGGAAGTGCGTGCCGGGGCCGGGCAGGGTGAAGACCCGGAACGGCAGCCGCGCGCGGACCCCGAGCCCGATTGTCGTGTAGCCCTCAAAGCTGCCGCCCTGGGCCACGTGACGGAAGGTGCGCCACCCGGCGACGTTGACCAGTTCGCTGCAGTTCGCCGGGCGGTAGGTCGGCGCGCCGGTGTTGACGTTGTAGGTCGACGTCAACAGGACGATCTCGAGGAACGCGCCGCCACGCAGTGGCAGCACGTCGCCCTTCCCTTGGGTGGTAACAGCCGGCACGTAGCGGACGTGAAACGCACTGGGCCGCGCGGCAAAGTCCACAACCAACCGGTCGTAGCAGGGATGCTGGCCGGCGCGCACATTCACGATCGGGGACGACGTCGAGGGACCACCGGGCGTCCGCTTCTCGAGTGAACCCCACTTGATGCCACAGTAGGGCGCCGCCGACGCGCTCGTCGGTGCGCCCGCTGCGGCGACCCCGGCGGCGGCGCCGGCGATGACGACCAGCGCCAGCACAGTCGACCACAGTCCGAGAGCTGGTGACCACCATCTCGCTCGTCGTGTCTCCATGACCGTTCCCTCCCCCTCCGCCGCGCGGGTCCGATAATCACGCGGCGCCTCGTGTGGACGGTCTCGCAGGCCGGCACCGAATGGCAGCCATCCCAGGTGTCGAATCTGCCCACCCCGTGGTTGACGGCCGAGTGTCGGCGAGCGCACAGTGAGCCGAGGGTGGGAGGCGGCATGGCTGAGCCGTCGGGAACGACCGTCACGCCGGCTGATAGCGGTCCTGGGCCGGATCGGCTGCCGTACCTGTCGCGCTGGAGCGTGCAAGGTGAGCAGCGGCGCTGGGAGTTGCGGGCCGGCGTCGTGACTATCGGCCGGGCACAGTCCGCCGATGTCGTCGTCGACGGCGACCTTTTGGTCTCGCGGCTGCATTCGACGCTCGAGCGCGTGGCGGGTGTCTGGACGGTTACCGATAACGGCTTGTCCCGCAACGGGACGTTCGTCAATGGGCGCCGCGTATCGGGCCGTGTCCAGTTGCATGACCGCGATGAGATCCGTGTCGGATTCACGGTGCTGACGTTCTGCGCGCCCGCCGAGGTGGACGGTGTGCACACGCTCGTCGGTGAACCACTGCCGACCGCGTCTCGGCTGACACCGGTGCAGCACGCAGTGCTCCTCGCACTGTGCCGCCCATACAAACACGAGCAGGCATACGCCACGCCATCGACGAACCAGCAAATCGCCGCTGAGCTGTGTCTGAGCGTCGACGCGGTGAAGACGCATCTGCGCGTGCTTTACCACAAGCTCGGCATCGACCGTCTGCCGCAGAACCAGAAGCGGACGCGGCTGGTGGAGATGGCGCTGCAGCATGGATTCGTATCGACGCACGACCTCTGAGCTGTCGGCCCGTTCTGCGGGCCGCCCTAGCCGCACCCGATGCCGAGCCCGTGCGCGGTCACTCGAAGCGCGTGCAGCGAGGTGATCACGACGTCGGCGTGTGCAGCAAGGCGCTCGGCCGGGAACGTATTCGTCACGGCGATGACAGTTGCGCCGGCCGCCTTCGCTGCGATGACCCCGGAGGGCGAGTCTTCGACGACGACACACTCCTGCAGCGGCACACCGAGCTCCCGGCCCGCCAGCAGGTAACACTCAGGATCGGGCTTGCCGTTCATGACCAGCTCACTCGTCACGACCGTCGTCGGTAGTGGCAAAGCAGCGGCGGCCATCCGGGCAGTCACCAAGCGACTGTTCAGCGATGTCGCCAGTGCCCACCGCAGGGTCGGGTGAGCCGCGAGCCGTGACACCAAGTCGAGAGCGCCCGGCAGCGCCCGGACGTCACTGAGATCCTCCAGCTCTAGGACCTGCTGCCGTCGCACCGCGCCTTCGACCTGCACGGGTTCGACGAGCTCGCGGATCGTGTCCTCGGATCGACGCCCATGGGCGCCACGAAGCACCGTCTCGGCATCGATTCCGTACTCGGCCGACCAGGCGCGCCAGACTCGTTCCACGGCCGGGGTCGAATCGACCAGCGTGCCGTCGACGTCCAAGATCACTGCCGAGCACTCGATGCCGCTGTCCATGCCCAGATGAACCGCGCCACGGTCGCCGGGCATCCCCGATAAAGCACTTGACATACATTCTGAATGTATGTTTCTCTGATGCGATCGACGTCGGAGGTGGTTCCCGTGGCGCGAAGTGACGAGCTTGGACAACCGCGGACGGTGCGACTGCCGGCGGGCGAAATCGCCTATCGCGAGCGCGGCGACGGCCCGCCGGTGGTGTTCGTTCACGGGCTGCTGGTCAACGCCGATCTGTGGCGGGCCGTCGTGCCGACGGTGGCCGACGCGGGATTTCGGTGCCTGGCGCCGGACTGGCCGCTGGGCTCGCACGAGTTGGCCATGGCGCCCGACGCCGACCTCACCCCGCCCGGGCTGGCCAGGCTGATCGCCGCCTTCCTCGACGAACTGGACCTGTCGGACGTCACGCTGGTCGCCAACGACACCGGCGGCGCGCTCGTGCAAATCCTCATGGCGAGCCGCCCCGACCGTGTCGGCCGGGTGCTGCTCGCCTCCTGCGATGCCCTAGAGCGCTTCTTCCCGCCCGCCTTCCGATTCCTGCCGCTCATGGCCCGGCTGCCCGGCTCGGGGTGGCTACTCGCCCAGAGCCTTCGCCCGCGGGCGTTCCATCGGCTGCCGATCACCTATGGCTGGCTGACCCATCGGCCCATCCCAGCCGAGGTGATGGACTCCTACCTCCAGCCGGCCCGGCGCAGCGCCGGCGTGCGCCGCGACGTGCGCCGATTCCTGCGCGCCGTGCACCCGCGGCACACCCTCGCCGCGTCCGAGTCGTTCGGCGCGTTCGACCGTCCGGTGCTGCTTGCCTGGGGCCAGGATGATCGGCTGTTCCCGATGTCGCTCGCCGAGCGCGTCGCCGCGCTGCTCCCCGACGCTCGCGTCGTTCCGGTGGCCGGCGCGCGCACGTTCGTCCCCGAAGATCAACCCGACATGCTCGCCAAGCTGGTCGCCGAGTTCGCCGGATGACGGCACCGCGCAGCCAGCACGAGCGCACCCGCGCCACCCGCACCGCGTTGATGACCGCGGGCCGCACGCTGTTCGCGCAGCGCGGGTATGCGGCGGTGCCGGCCGAGGAAATCGTCGCCGCGGCGGGTCTCACCCGGGGCGCACTGCAGCACCACTTCGGCGACAAGAAGGAACTGTTCCGTGCCGTCTTCGAGCAGGTGGAAAGCGAACTGCCTAGCCGGGTAGGCGCTGCGGTTACCGGTCAACCTGACTCCTGGGCGGCCACGACGGCGGGCCTGAGGGCCTTCCTAGACGCTTGCCAGGAGCCGGAGATCCTGCAGATCGCTCTCACCGACGCCCCCGCGGTACTGGGCTGGGCCGAATGGCGCGCGATCGAGACCCGCTACGGACTCGGGCTGATCCAGGCCGCACTCGAACAGGCCATGATCGAGGGTGTGATCACCCGGCAGCCCGTCGATGTGCTGGCGCACCTGGTGCTCAGCGCGGTCATCGAAGCTGCTCTGCTGATCGCGAACGCGTCCGACCGCGACGCGGCTCGGGTGCGCGCGGAGCACGCCCTGCGCGCCCTGCTCGACGGGCTGCGGCGCTAAGCGCCTGCGCCGCAACGCCGTCTGGCGTTGAACCAGTCGACGGACTCATCCGTGAGGGGCCATAGGTATTCCACAGGAAATCCACAGGAAGGTCCTGGCAATGCTTGGTCACAAAAAGTCGCTGGTAATCGCGGTCGCCGCTGCCCTCGCCTTCACCGTGGCGGCAGCTCCGTCAGCCGCGGCCACCAGGAAGCCCCCGCCCCCGCCCCGCGACACCCAGCCGCCAACGGCGCCCGGCAACGTGCATGTCACCGCCGTTGATCAAACAAGCGTGACCCTCACCTGGAGTCCCTCGACCGACAATGTCGGAGTGGTGCAGTACGCCGCCTGGACCCAGGGCGCTTCAGTCCAGCGCGTGACCGGCACCAGCGCGACCGTCTCCGGGCTACATCCAGGCACCGGGTACACGTTCTTCGTCGAAGCCTCCGACGGCACAAGCTGGTCGGCGCCCGGCAGTACCAGCGCGACGACTGGATCCGACGTCTCCCCGCCGTCCGCGCCGGGCGGCCTGGCGGTGGCCACGACGCTCTACGGCCAGCCAGTCGACGGCGTCACCGCCTCGAAGGTGCTGCTGACCTGGACCAACTCGACCGACGACTTCGGCCCGATCTCCTACCAAGTGCTGGTCGACGGCACGCCCAGCGCGAACGTCCTGGACACCCGCCCACCCGGCACGCCGGTCGGTGCGACATCCACGGTGTGGGTGCGACAACTCGTCCCGGGAACTGCGCACACCTTCGCGGTGCGAGCCGTCGACGGCGGCGCAAACGGCTCGCCGCTGAGCAACACGATCACCGCAACGACCGACCCGAACGGCGATCGCACCGCACCGAGCACCCCCACCTTGACCAGCGCATTCGACGGCGGTCCTGGCCAATGCCCCGAAGAACTGTGGTTCACCTTCACGGCAGCCACCGACCCGGATGACCCGCCCGTTAGCCTCGAGTACGAAGTCCGCGTCAACGGCGCGATCATCGACATCGCCACGGCGACCGGGCCGACGACCGGCTGGATCAGCTACACCGGCATTCCGGGCGTGAACTCCCTGACGATCGTCGCCACCGATCCCGCGGGCAACGCCTCCACCCCGAGTGACCCGATCCCGATCGACGTCGGTTCCAGCAACAGCTGCTGACGGGAGCCGCTCAATCGGAGCGGCAAGACGCAACCTCACGGCCAAGTACCCTCGGCCGACATGGGCTTCGACGTGCAGGCGGTGCGCAAGCAGTTTCCGGCGCTGACCGAAGGGGCAGCGCATTTCGACGGACCTGGCGGCACGCAGGTCCCGCAGTGCGTGGCGGACGCGGTCGCCACCGCGCTCACGTCAGCTGTCTCCAACCGGGGCCGGTCGACGATGTCGGAGCGGCGCGCGGACGACATGGTGCATGCGGGCCGCGCTGCGATGGCCGATCTGCTTGGTGCGGATCCACGCGGAATTGTGTTCGGGCGCAGCATGACCCAGTTGACCTACGACTTCTCCCGAGCACTGGCCAAGACGTGGCAGGCCGGCGACGAAGTGGTGGTGAGCCGGCTCGACCACGATGCCGACATCCGGCCATGGATCCAGGCCGCGGCGGCACGCGGCGTCACCGTCCGGTGGGCGGAGTTCGACAGGCGCACCGGCGAGCTGAATGGCGCGGACGTGGCCGCGGTCGTGTCGCAACGGACGCGGCTGGTAGCGGTGACAGCGGCCTCGAATCTGATCGGTACCCGTCCGCCGGTGCGTGAGATCGCCGACATCGCTCATGCCGTCAGCGCGTTGCTGTACGTCGACGGGGTGCACTACACCCCACACTCGTTTGTCGACGTGGCAGCGCTGGGCGCCGACTTCTTCGTGTGCTCCCCCTACAAGTTCTGCGGCCCGCACCTCGGTGCGCTGGCCGCCCGCCCGGAACTGCTCGAGACGCTGGCGCCGGACAAGCTGCTCGCGTCCACCGACGATGTGCCCGAACGCTTCGAACTCGGCACGCTGCCCTACGAGCTGCTTGCTGGCACGACCGCCGCGGTCGACTTCCTCGCCGGCCTAGTGCCCGGCGAGGGCACCCGCCGGGAGCGGCTGCGGGCGTCGCTACAGCAGCTCGAAGCGTACGAGGACGAGCTGCGCCGGCGGCTCGAACAAGGCCTCGCCCAGCTTGCCGGCGTGGAGATCCACTCCCTCGCGAGCAATCGGACGCCGACGCTGCTGCTGTCCGTCCGCGGGCATTCGCCGACGGACGTGCAGGAGCATCTGGCCGCGCGCGGAGTGAACGCGCCGGCCGGCTCGTTCTACGCGATCGAGCCGGCACGTGCGCTCGGGCTAGGCGACGCCGGCGCGGTGCGGCTGGGCCTGGCCCCGTACACCGACAGCGAGGACGTCGAACGCGCCCTCGCCGCTATCGCCGAGCTCGCCGCTGCATGAGTCGATACGGCACGCCACCGTACTGGTGGATGATCGGGTGATGCTCGGCTCGGTTGGCGGCGAAGCTGCGCCATTGCTGGGCCGGGACCGGGAGCGGAGTCTGCTGACGTCCATCTTGGACGAGGTCGCGACCCACGGAACGGCCCTGGTGTTTCGAGGTGAGCCTGGTGTCGGCAAGTCACGCCTGCTGGCTGAGGCCGTGCTGGCGGCGCGGGAGCGGGGCATGTCGGTGCTCACGACGGCCGGTGTGCAGTCCGAGGCACATTTGCCGTTTGCCGGGCTGCATCAGTTGCTGCGGCCGGTGCGCAGCCGGGCGGCAGAGCTGCCGCCCGTTCAGCGTGCCGCGCTTGACGCCGCGTTCGGCTTAACGAACGAGGTCGTTCCGGAGCACTTCCGGATTGCGATGGCCGCTCTTGACCTCGTTTCGGAGGCGGCCTCTGACGCCCCCGTGCTGCTGGTCGTAGATGACGCGCAGTGGCTTGACCGTCCGACGTCGGACGTGCTCGTATTTGTGGCTCGGCGAATCGAGTCGGACCCGATCGTCTTGCTCGTCGCCATTCGTGACGGCTACCCGTCCGCGTTCGAGGATGCCGGGCTGCCGGAGCTTCGCCTTCGTGGCCTCGACAATGCGACGGCCGCAGCCTTGCTGGATAAGTCGGCCCCCCAGCTTTCGGTGGCGTTGAAAGGTCGCGTGCTGCGCGAGGCGGCCGGCAATCCGCTTGCCCTACTCGAGCTGCCGGCTGTGGTAGCCGAACACGAGGAGGGTTGGCTGCCGGGTGGCCTGCCGTTGAGCGATCGTCTTGAACGCGCGTTCGCAGCGCGTGTGTCGGATCTGCCGGACGCAACGCGTGTCGTGCTGCTGGTTGCCGCGCTCAACGACGATGACTCGATCAGCGAGATCCTCCAGGCGGGCCGCGCCCTTGTGGAATCCGATGTGAATTTCGATGTTGTTGCGCCTGCCGCCGAGGCAGGCATCGTCGACGTCGATCTGCGCACGCTTCGCTTTCGCCATCCGCTAATGCGCTCCGCAGTGGCGCAGAGCGCAGGCCTGGCAGACCGTCAGCGTGTTCACGAGGCGTTGGCCGACGTCCTTGCCGACCAACCTGACCGCCGCGCGTGGCACCGTGCGGCATTGCAGATCGGCGAGCATGAGGACATCGCGATCGAGCTGGAAGCGGCAGGAGACCGGGCCCGCCAGCGCGGCGCAATCGGCGTTGCGGTAACCGCGCTGCGACGCGCCGCGGAGCTAAGCGAACCCACTCGCCGCAACCGTCGACTGCTCACCGCCGCCAGCCTTGCTGTCGAGTTGGGGCGACGTGATGTTGTCGTGCCGCTGCTTAACGAGGTCAAGCACCTGGACCTCGGAGAACTGGAACAAGCGCGGGTCACGTGGATCGAGGAGACAGCGCTGACTCGCCCGCTCGGCGACATCGGACGATTCACAGCTCTGATCGCCGCCGCAGAGCGAGCCGGCGCAGCCGGGGAGCACGACCTGCACGTCGATTTGCTCTGGCTGGTCGCCTCGCGCGCTTGGTGGGTCGATCCCGGCCCGGAAGCAGGACGGCTTCTGGTCGATGCCTCGCGTCGGCTCGGCGGTGCGGATTCCGAGGACCCACGCATTTTCGCAATCCATGCCTACGCGGACCCGCTGGGTCACGCGACCGGAGTCTTGGCGCGACTACACCGGGTGGCACAGGACGGGCCGCTCGATGCTGACGCTGCCCGGTTCTTCGGCCCGGCGGCGCTGGTGGTCGGGGCCTTCGATTTGGGTGCGGATTTCCTTGCGGTGGCGGTGGATGGGCTGCGAACGGAGGGACGACTCGGGCATCTACCAAGGCTGCTGACGCTGTACTCGAGCATGGCCGCGCGGCTGGGCGAGTGGGACGTGGCGATTCCCGCAGCCGAGGAGGCGAGACGGCTCGCCAAGGAATTCGCCGAACCGCAATGGGAAGCCGCAGCCGACACGGCAATCTCGCTGGTTGCGGCGATGCGCGGCGACGAAGAGAGGGCCGAGCGCCTGTCCGCAAAGGCGGAGCTCGTCGCGCAACCGGCCGGCGCGAACATCACGATGGCGTTCGCCCAGTTCGGCAAGGTCTTGGCCGCGCTCGGCAGCGGGCGCCACGCGGACGCATACGCCTCCGCCGAGCGACTGTTCGATCCGGCCGATCCGGCATACCACCGTGTGATTTCGTCGTGGCTGAT
>Ga0126373_10000731_pt1 | contig 22222 bp, 21 predicted proteins | sample PanSoiMetPlot_11_FD_92545 | JGI IMG/M metagenome (GOLD analysis project Ga0126373, IMG submission 92545) | Tropical forest soil microbial communities from Panama - MetaG Plot_11 | ecosystem: Environmental > Terrestrial > Soil > Tropical forest > Bulk soil | place: Panama | collected 2016-02-17 | reverse complement strand
CGCCATCGTGATAGCGCTGCAAGATGACGCCACGACCGGCGTTGAGTTCGGGCACGTCGCTCAACGGGAAGACCAGCAGCTTGCGGTTCTCGCCGATGACAGCGACGTGATCGCCGGCCACCGCAACGGCGACGCGCGCGGCCGCGTCCTTGCCGGGCCGCATCACCTGTTTGCCGTTGCGCGTCTGCGCCAGAACTTCGTCGGCCGGCGCGATGAAACCGCGGCCGTCGCTCGCCGCGACGAGAATCTTCTCGCCGGCCTTATAAACCAGCACCGAAGCGACGTCGTATTCGTTCGGCAGGTCGACCATCATGCGCACCGGCTCGCCGTTGCCGCGGCCGCCCGGCAGCTTATCGATCGCCAAAGTGTAGAAGCGGCCGTTGTTCGCGAACACCAGCAATTTGTCGGTGGTGAGCGCTTCCAAGGCGAAGCGCGGCCCGTCGCCATCCTTGTAGCTGATGGTGTCGAGCTTGAGGCCGTGGCCCTTGGCGGCACGCACCCAGCCCTTGACCGAAACCAGCACGGTGACCGGCTCGCGCTCGACCAGCGCTTCGAGCGGCACCTCGACGACGGTGGGCGCGGTAGCGATTTCGGTGCGGCGCTTGCCGAGCAGCGTCGTCGGGCCGAATTCCTTGCGCAGCTCGGTCAGCTCCTCGCCGATACGCTTCCATTGGCGCTTCTCGTCAGCCAGCAAGCCGGCGAGTTCCTTGTCCTCGGCCGAAAGTTCCTTCAACTCGGTGCAAATGGCGATCTCTTCAACCTTGCGCAAGGCGCGCAAGCGCATGTCGAGGATGGCGTCGGCCTGAAGCGAGGTCAGGTGCCAGCGCTTCATCATCCGCTCTTTGGCGTCGTCGTAATTGCGGATGAGGCGGATGACTTCGTCGATATGGAGATAGACGATCATCAGGCCCTTGAGGACCTGGCTGCGATGCGCAATCGCCTCACGGCGGAAGCGCGAGCGGCGTTGCAACACCTCGCGACGGTGATCGAGGAAGGCCTGGAGTGCTTCCTTCAGGTCCATCACGCGCGGCACGCCGTCCTTGTCGAGGACGTTAAGGTTGAGTCCGATGCGAGTTTCGAGCTCGGTGGCGCGGAACAGCGATTCCATCAGCACCGCCGGCTCGACGTTGCGGCTTTTCGGCTCGAGCACGAGGCGGACGACGTCGGTCGATTCGTCGCGAACATCCGCGAGGAGCGGCAACTTGCGCTCTTCCAGCAACTGCGCGATACGCTCGATCAGTCGCGATTTCTGGACCTGATACGGAATCTCGCTGACGACGACCTGATAGGTACCCTGACCGAGCTTCTCGACCGTCCAACGGGCGCGCAGCCGGAAGCTGCCGCGGCCGGTCGCATAGGCCTGCTTGATGCTGGCGGCATCTTCGACCAGCACGCCGCCGGTCGGAAAATCCGGACCGGGCATGAGCTCGACCAGATCGCCGATGCCGGCGCGCTTGTGCTTCGCCAGATGAATCAGCGCGTCGCACAACTCGACGATGTTGTGGGGCGGAATGCTGGTCGCCATGCCGACGGCGATGCCCGACGCGCCATTGGCGAGCAGGTTGGGGAACCGCGCCGGTAGGACCAGCGGCTCGTCGTTCTCGCCATCGTAAGTCGGGCGGAAATCGACCGTGTTCTCGTCGATGCCGGCGAGCAGCGCTTCGGCCACCTCGGTCGGGCGGCTTTCCGTGTACCGCATCGCCGCGGGGTTATCGCCGTCGATATTGCCGAAATTGCCTTGGCCGTCGACTAATGGATAGCGTTGCGCAAAATCCTGCGCCAAGCGCACCAACGCGTCGTAGACCGCGACGTCGCCATGCGGGTGGAATTTACCGATGACGTCGCCGACGACACGCGCGCATTTCTTGTAGCCCGACTTCGGATCAAGCCGCAGCTGGCGCATCGCATAAAGCAACCGCCGATGCACCGGCTTCAAGCCGTCGCGCACGTCGGGCAGCGACCGCGCCATGATCGTCGACAGCGCGTAGGAGAGATACCGCTCGCTCAGCGCATCCGCGAGCGCGACGTCACGCACTTCGCCGACAATGCCGGAACCAGACTTCTTCATGCCGACTCGATTCGTTGTGCCGCTAGAGTACCGGTTCGGCGCAACACGTCAACGAAGCGCGTGCGCGCCGCCGGCGTCTTGCGGCCGTGCGGATGGAATACGCGGCGATCGAGAAAAAAGCCGGTCAGTTTCAAGCCGTCGAGAATCTGCGCGTGATCCGGCGCGGCGCTTCCATCGAGCAAGAACGGCGGCAGAACCAGGAGTCGCTCGCGGTAGGGCGTCGCGGCTGCGGTCGAGACCGCCTGACCCGATCGCGGCGATACGTAGGTCAGGCCCTGACGCACGCCGGTCGCGGCGCACCGCGACAGATCGAGCCCGTAGCCGAGTTCGGCCAGCAGATCGAGCTCGAGCCGAACGTAGCGCGCCGGATAGGCGTCGTCGCGGCCGAGCTGGTCGAGCAAATCCATCATGCCGGCATAAAGGCGCGGATGGGGCTCGCGTTCCGGCAAGGTCGCGGCGGCCATCGCCGCGGCAGCCGCCAAGCACGCAAGCCGCGCACGATCGTCGATGAAGCGCGCAGCCCGGCCGATCAGCAACTCGCCCGTATAGGTGCCGAGATGGTCGACGAGGCGCGCCGACCAGGTCACGCTGACCTGATTGCCGATTTGATAGAGCACGCGCGACTTCGGCCCCTGCCCGCCGCGCACCAGACCGGCATATCGCCCATGCTCATTGGTCAAAACATCGACGATCAAAGCGCGTTCGCCGTGCCGCCGCGTCGCCAGGACGATGCCCTGATCGACCCAGTGCATTATTCGTCGAAATCGAGACGCATGACGGCGTAACGCTCGCGATCTTCGGTCCAATTCTCGGTCACGCGCACCTGAATGAAAAGATGGACGCGCCGCTGGAAGATGGCTTCGAGATCGGTGCGCGCGGCTGCGCCGATGCTTTTGATTTGCCGGCCCTCGGTGCCGACCACGATCGCTTTTTGTCCCTCGCGGGCGACGTGCACAATCTGGTCGATCCGCACGCTGCCGTCGGGCCGATCTTCCCATTTCTCGGTTTCGACAGTCGCCGAATAGGGCAGCTCCTGGTGCAACTGGCGGAAAATCTGCTCGCGTGTCGCTTCGGCCGCCAGCAGACGCAGCGGAACGTCGGTGATTTCGTCCTCGGGATAGAGCCACGGTCCGCGCGGCAGCGCGTTCGCCAGATAGAGCTTGAGATCCTCGACACCGTCGCCGGTCAGCCCGGAGATCATGAAGATGCGGTCGAACACGCCTTCTTGGTCGAGCGTCTGCGCCAGCGGCAGCAGGTCGCCGCGCTTCACTTTATCGACCTTGTTGAGCGCGAGCACCGCGCGGCGCTTGGCGTCGCGCAAGCCATCGATGATTCGGCCGGTATCGGCATCGAGGCCGCGCGCGGCATCGACCAGAACGACGATATTTTCCGCGTCGTGCGCGCCGGCCCACGCCGCTTTGACCATCGCTCGTTCGAGCCGCCGCTTGGGTTCGAAGATTCCGGGTGTATCGACGAAAATGATCTGGGCGTTGCCGTCGATGACGATGCCGAGCATGCGCGCACGCGTCGTCTGCACCTTGGGCGTGACGATCGCCAGTTTCGAGCCGACGAGACGATTGAGCAGCGTCGATTTACCCGAATTCGGCGCGCCGATCAGCGCGACATGGCCGCAGCGCGTCGTGATCGGTGCAACGTCGCTCATGCCGTCTCACCCAACGACGCCAGCAGCAGCGCCGCCGCCGCGGTTTCGGCTTCACGCTTGGAATGGCCCGACGCGGTTTCGGTTTTGTCGCCGGCCACGCTCACCGTCACCGTAAACCGGCGGCGATGCGCCGGGCCGGTGGTTTCGATGACGGCATAGCTGGGCAGACTCAGACCGCGTGCCTGCGCCCATTCCTGCAAGGCGGTTTTCGGATCGCGCGGCGGCTGCGTGGCGTCGAAATACTGTCGCCAATAGCGCTCGACGAAGCGCTGCGCCGCCGCGATGCCGCCGTCGAGATAGAGCGCCGCAATCAAGGCCTCGCAGACATCCGACAGCACGCTGGTATTTTCGCGCACGCCGGCGGCGCCCTCGCCGCTCGACACAATGACGAAATCGCCAAGCCCGATCTCGCGTGCCACCGCCGCCAGCGTTTCGCGCCGAACGAGCGCGACTTGGCGTCGGGTCAAGGCGCCCTCGTCGTCGTCGGGAAACCGTTGCCACAAAAGTTGTGCGACGATCAGATCGAGCACGCGATCGCCGAGGAATTCGAGCCGCTCATAGCCGCGCCGGGCGGCAGCGCTGCGTTGCGGCGCGCTCGGGTGGGTCAACGCCTCGATCAGCAAGTCCGATTTTTCGAAGTGGTATTCGAGCGCAGCCTCGAGGCGTTCCACGCCGCCTGACGTGACCGGTTTCATGGCAGAGCGATGGTGGCGCGGCGCGGCGCGCTCAGTGAATGGAGGTAAACAGCCGATCGTAACGGACGGTGAACGGCCAGTCCCAAACCTCCCACCAATGGGCGTAACCGTTGGTCGAGAAGAACAGGAATACCGCGCGGCCGACGATATTCTCGGCCGGAACGTAGCCGACACCGCTCGACGGATCGCGGCTGTCCGATGAGTTGTCGCGATTGTCGCCCATCATGAAATAATGATCCGGCGGAACGGTGAAGACCGGCGTGTTGTCGAGCGTATAGATGCCCGACAGTTTGATAATGGGATGCTGATAGCCGCCCGGCAGCGTCTCCATATATTCGGTATAGGTCGCGCCGTTGGCGGGATCTTGATAGACGCCGATCCGGTCGCGCTTCACCGGCTGGTCGTTGATATAAAGAACGCCGTCTTTCATCTGAACATGGTCGCCGGGCAGCCCGATGATCCGCTTGATGAAATCGACCGACGGATCCTTCGGCAACTTGAACACGACCACGTCGCCGCGGTGCGGCAGCGTAAACATCACGCGGCCGGTGAACAGCGGTAGACCAAGCGGCAGCGAGTACCGGCTGTAGCCATATGAGAATTTCGAAACGAACAGATAGTCGCCGACCAGCAATGTCGGGATCATCGATCCGGACGGGATGCTGAAGGGCTCGTAGAAAAAGGTACGGATGATGAGCGCGATGATGATCGCGTAAACAATCGTCTTGACGGTCTCGGCGAGCCCGCTTGAGCCCCGAGCCGATGTTCTGCTGCTCATCGAAGAGATCCACTAACACATTGACGGAACGGGCCGCGGGAAGATGGCCGGCGACGCGGCCGCGACGATGAAGCCTCGCCGGGATTCGGAAGTCAAGGGCGGTACTCCGCCGTGGCAGCCTCGGCGGTGATCACGACAAGAGCCTGCGCCAATGGCGGTTCGTCGGTCAGCGTAACGTCGATGCGCGGCGTCATCCCGTCCGGAGTCATCGCCTTGAGTTGCGCCAACGCGCCGCCGGTCAGCACCAGGGTCGGCCGCCCGCCCGGAAGATTGACGACTCCGAGATCGCGCCAATACACGCCCTTGCGAAACCCGGTTCCGAGCGCCTTGGAACACGCCTCCTTGGCGGCAAAACGCTTGGCATAGCTGGCGGCGCGATCATCCCGCCGTTCCGCGCGCTGCCGCTCGATGGGCGTAAAAATGCGGTCGAGGAACCGGTCGCCGAAACGGGCGATCGTCCGTTCGATGCGGCGAATGTCGATCAGGTCGCTGCCGACGCCCAGAATCATCACGCGCTCTTTTCGCCATGCGCGTTGCTGCGCGCCTGATCCATCGCGGCGCGCATGCGTTTGATGGCGCTGTCGAGACCGCCGAAAATCGCCTCGCCGACCAGGAAATGACCGATGTTGAGTTCGACGATGGTCGGGATCGCGGCGATCGCGCCGACGGTCTCGAAGCTCAGCCCATGCCCGGCATGACATTCGAGACCCAACTCTTCCGCCAGCGCCGCCGCTTGGCGCAGCCGATCGAGTTCGCGCGCGCGTGTCGCACCCGTCGCGTCGCAATAAGCGCCGGTGTGCAGCTCGATAACCGGCGCACCGATCGCGTGCGCGGCACGAACCTGATTCTCGTTGGGATCGATGAACAGCGAAGTCCGAATTCGCGCCTGCGCCAGCCGCGCGACAAACGATGCGAGCCGGTCGCGCGCGCCGGCGGCATCGAGGCCGCCTTCCGTTGTCAACTCCTGGCGGCGCTCAGGCACGAGGCACGCCGCATGCGGCCGATGGTGAAGCGCAATCGCGAACATGGTGTCGGTGGCCGCCATTTCGAGATTGAGCGGCAACGCGATCTCGCGCACCAAAGCGGCGATGTCGGCGTCGGAAATGTGCCGGCGATCCTCGCGCAAATGGGCCGTGATGCCGTCCGCTCCCGCCGCCGCGGCCAATTTCGCGGCGCGCAGCGGATCGGGATGCGCGCCGCCTCGCGCGTTGCGGATGGTCGCGACATGATCGATGTTCACGCCGAGGCGCAGCGGCCGTTTCTGGATCATGCGGATCAGCCGCGCGCGCGCTCGACCGAGTTGATCACCGGCGTCGCCCGCAAGGCGGCGATGATGTTGGTCAAGTGACGCACGTTCTGCACTTCGATATCGACCAGGATTTCAAAGAAATCCTGCGACCGGTTGGTAATCTTGAGATTGGTGATATTGCCACTGCCCTTGCCGATGACGGTCGTCAGGCTGCCGAGGCTTCCCGGTTCGTTGCCGATGGTGACGCTGATCCGGCCGACGTGGACGCGGCCGCCATCGCCGTCATCGCTCCAAGCGACGTCCAGCCAGCGCTCCGGCGTCTCGGCAAACGTGTCGAGCGTTTCGCAATCGATGGTGTGGATCGTCACGCCTTTGCCGGTCGTGACGATGCCGACGATGCGATCGCCCGGCAAGGGGTGACAGCAGCCCGCGAAATGGACCGCCATGCCGGGAATCATGCCGCGGATCGGAACCGCGTTTTCCGACGGCTTCTTGGTCTTGCCGCGCGGCGTGAGGGGGACCACCTTGGCGGACCGCGCGTCGGTCTTCGGCGGAAAGATCGCATGCACGATTTCGCGCCCGGTGTGCAGACCCTCGCCGACCGCGACATAGAGATCGTCGCGCGTTTTGCACTCGAAGCGTTGCAGCAATTCGTCGAGCGCCTTTTCGGCGAAATCGTGCCCCTCTTGCCGGAACGCCTTCTGCAGGATGGCCTTGCCGAGATCGAGATACTGCTGGCGCTGCTGCGTCCGGATGAAACGCCGGATTCGCGCGCGGGCCTTGCCGGTGACGACGAAGCGTTCCCAGGTCGGCGACGGCGTCTGCGCCTTGGAGGTGACGATGTCGACCTGGTCGCCGTTCGCCAGCGCCGTCCGCAACGGCACCAGGCGCCCGTTGATTTTGGCGCCGACGCAGGTATCGCCGATCTGCGAATGCACCGCATAGGCGAAATCGACCGCGGTGGCGCCACGCGGCAACTCGATCAGATCGCCCTTGGGGGTGAAGCAGAACACCTGATCCTGAAACATCTCGAGCTTGGTGTGCTCGAGGAATTCCTGTGGATCGGGTGCATGTTCGATGATATCGAGCAGTTCGCGCAGCCAGCGATACTGGCGGCCTTCGGTGCGCGGCGCGCCCTGCTTATAGACCCAATGCGCGGCAACGCCGAGCTCGGCAACCTCGTGCATTTCCGGCGTGCGGATCTGGATTTCGATGCGCTGGCGATGCGGGCCGATTACGCCAGTGTGCAGCGAGCGATAGTTATTCGGCTTCGGCGTCGAGATGTAATCCTTGAACCGCCCGGGCACGACCGGATACGTGCTGTGCAGCACGCCGAGCGCGTGATAGCACTGCTCCACGTTTTCGACGACGACGCGGAAGGCCATGATGTCGGACAGCTGCTCGAAGCCGACATTTTTCTTCTGCATCTTCTTCCAGACCGAGTAGGACGTCTTTTCGCGGCCGGAGACCTGCGCCTCGACGCCGCCCCCCTTCAACGTCTGGTGCAGCTCGTCGATGATGCTGCTGACCAGATCACCGCCTTTTTCGCGCAGGAAGTTGAGCCGCGTCTTGATGCTATCGCGGCCCTCGGCGTTGAGCTCGGCGAACGCCAAATCCTCGAGCTCGTCCTTCAAGGCGTTCATGCCGATCCGTTCGGCAAGCGGCGCATAGATTTCCATCGTCTCGCGGGCGATGCGCTTGCGCTTGTCCGCGTCCTTGATGAAATGGAGCGTGCGCATGTTGTGCAGCCGGTCCGCCAGCTTCACCAGCAGGACACGGATGTCCTCGGACATCGCCAACACCAGCTTGCGGAAGTTCTCCGCCTGCTTGGTTTGATCCGATTGGAGCTCGATCCGCGACAGCTTGGTCACGCCATCGACCAGACGCGCGATTTCCGGTCCGAAGACCTTTTCAATGTCGTCCAGCGTCGCCAGCGTATCTTCGACCGTGTCGTGCAACAGGCCGGTGATGATCGACGCCGCGTCGAGCTTCATCTTCGCCAGAATGCCGGCGACCTCGACGGTATGGGAAAAATACGGATCGCCCGACGCCCGTTTCTGGGCGCCGTGCGCCTTCATCGAATAGACGTAAGCGCGATTGATGGCGTCTTCGTCAGCCGACGGGTCGTAGGCCTTGACCCGCTCGACGAGTTCGAATTGACGCATCATGGAACGATGCTCCGCCGCTTACCGCGGCCGGCGTCTGGACAAACCGAGAGCGGCGCGGCGGGTGAACCGCCGCCGCTCCCGCCAATCAAGGCTGTCCGTCTTCGGCGGGGCTGTCGCTTTCGCCGGCGCCTTCACCCTCGCCCTCACCTTCGGCGATATCCGGCAACGCCTCGTCGTTCAGGCCGACCGCTTCGTCCTCGGCGGCTTCGAGCACGTCTTTTTCGAGATCCTCGTCCACCGCCTCGTCGCCTTGCGCCTCGGCCAGAGCCGCGCCTTCGGTTCCCGGCACCTGCGCGATATCGGAGCCCAAGCCGAGCTGCGTCCCGAGCTCGATCTCCTGATCCTCGACCGGCTCGTCGATTTCGACGTGCTTCTGGAGGCCCTTCACCAAATTTTCCTCGAGCGTCTTGATCGCGATCGTCTCGTCGGCGATCTCGCGCAACGCCACGACTGGATTCTTGTCGTTGTCGCGATCGACGGTAAGCGGCGCGCCACCCGCAACGTCGCGGGCGCGTTGGGCCGACAGCAGGACCAACTCGAATCGGTTGGGGATTTTAACGATACAGTCTTCGACCGTAACCCGCGCCATGAACCTCGATCTCCGGAAAACGTGCTGATCTTACAATATAAGTGGGCGGCTATTGCACTGCAACAGCGGCGTCCGGAAACCGGCGGTTATCCGGCCAACGCCACTGGCGGCTCGATGGCGCCGGCAGAGCCAACCGTACGTTTGCAGATGTCCTCAAACGTCCGGGCCACCCGACGGGTCGAATAGCGCTTCAGGATGAAATCGTAAGCGTTTTCGGCCATTTCGGCGCCCTTGCCCGGTGCCGCAAGAAGCCCCAGAACCGCCGCGGCAAAGGCCGCTGCGGTGTCGGCCCGGCGATAATGGTCTCCTGCCTCAATGGGCAGCCCCTCGACGCCGATCGACGTCGAGACCACCGGCCGCCGCATCGCCATGGCCTCGTAGATCTTGATCCGCGTCCCGCCCCGCCGCCGACGCGCAACGGCACGACATAAAGATCGGCGTCACGAATGAACGGACGCACGTCGTCAACAAAGCCGGTGAATTGCCATTTGAAACCGCGCGCTCGCGCCTTGTCGACAAGCGCGGCCGGCGGATCGCGACCGACGACCGTGAGCCGCGCATCGGGCCGGGCGGCGGCGATGATCGGCCAGACCTCGTTCATGCAATAATGCATGGCATCGATATTGGCCGGCCAATCCATCGAGCCAGTGAAGACGAGATGGCCGCCGCGCGGCGCCACCGCGGCCGGCGGCGCCGATGCCAAAGCGCCGAAATAATCGAAGTCCACGCCGGTCGGAATCGTTTCGTCGCCCCGCACGCCGTATGTTTCAAGAAAGAAGTTGGGGTCGCGGTCCGAGACGGCGATGACCTTGGCAAAGGCGGGTAAACTGCGCGCTTCGAACTCCGCCATCTTGCGGCGTTGCGCGCCCCAGATGATTCGCGCCAGAGAATTTTCCGCCGTCTGAAAATGACGAGCGAAGATTTCAGCTTCGACGTTATGGGTGAACACGACCGATCCCGTCGGCGGGATGTAGTCGAACAGCACGGCGGCGTGCACGAAATCGGCGACGACGACACCCGGCTGCGTCGTCAACGCGTCGGCAATCAGCGCGGTGGCGGCACGCGAACGGTCGAGTGCGACCGACACCGGCAAGCGCGACGCCAGCGCGGCAAAACGCGTCAATGCGCCGACGAGTTTACCGGGCCGAGCCGCAGGCCAGGACAAAAACCGGTCGCAGACTTCGCTCAACTCACGCGCGAAGCGCCGCGGCTGCTCGGCAGTCGCCGGCGAAACCAACGTGATCTCGAAATGGCCACCCTTCATTCCGCGGAGGATGCCGCTGGTGCGGATCTTGCCGCCGGCATCGGCCGGAAACAGGAATTGCGGCGAGACGAAGAGCAATCGCGGCCGCGCCATTGCAGACCTCAGCAGAGCGAGCGGTATCGCGCGCCGGCCAGCTGCGCCAAAGCCGGCACGCCCTGAAGATCGAGGATCGGCCGACCATTATGTTCGGCCTCGAGCACGGCGATGTCCTCGCGGCTCGCATGGCCAATCACGATCATGCCGGCGCCGTCGAGCGCGCGGCGCAAGTCGGCGACCAGCAGCCGGTCGAAATGCGGAATTTCGCGTTCGATGAATTCGCGGTTCTTGCCAAGCAGTTTGCTGGCGTTGACGTTGTGGTCGAAGATCGCGAGGTCATAGCCTTTGCCGATCAGCCGTTCGGCGAGATAGACGAACGGCGAATGACGCAGATCGTCCGTGCCCGATTTGAACGCGAGCCCCAAGAGCGCGACCTTGCGACGGCCCTCGTCGAGAATGGCCTGTAGCGCGCGATCGATATGCGCATCGTTCGCCGGCATCACGCTGGACAGGAACGGCAACGCGATGTCGCCGGCTTTGGCGAGCGCGACCAGCGCCGAAACGTCCTTGGGCAGACACGAACCGCCGAAGGCGAACCCCGGCCGGAGATAAGCCGGCGAGATATTGAGCTGGCGATCGGCGCAGAACACCTTCATCGCCTCTTGCGCATCGACACCAAGGCTTTTCAGCAGAACGCCGGCCTCGTTGGCAAAGGCGATCTTGACCGCGTGGAACGCATTGGACAGGCATTTGACCGATTCAGCGACGCCGGTCGTCGTGCGGATGAACGGCGCCTCGACACCGCTATAGAGCGCCTCGACCGCTTCGTAACCCGCCGTGCTCGGTGCGCCGGCGATGGTGACCGGCGATGGTGAACGGCGGATTGCGGAAATCGCGAACCGAGCATCCTTCACGCAGGAATTCGGGATTGAAGGCGACGGCGATGCCGTTGTCGGCATCCCGACCCGATTTCGCGGCCAGCATCGGCAGCATGCGGCCTTCCGTGGTTCCGGGCGGCACGGTCGAGCGCAGCACGACCGTGTGTCCGCCGTTTTTGTGGCGCAGGGCCGAGCCGATGCCATCGACGACGGCGTCGAGCGCATCGAGCATCGGCGCGCCGGTGCGGCCCATCGGCGTCCCGACAGAGATCAGCGAAACGTCGCTTTGCAGGACGGCCGCTTCGGTATCGGCGATCGCCCGCAGGCGACCCGCCTTGACGCCCGCGGCGACGGCTTCATCGAGGCCTTCCTCGACCACCGGCGAAAGGCCGCGGTTGATCATGTCGATTTTGGCGGGATTGACGTCGACGCCGATGACGTCGTGACCGAGCTCGGCAAAACACGCTGCCGACACCGTCCCGACATAGCCCATACCGAACACAGAAATACGCATACGAAATCGCCCCGCTCGCCGGCGAGAGGCCGGATCGGCAGCATTGAACGGCGATTTCCTTAATTTCGCGTGAGGGCGGCGGTCTTATGGTTAAGAAAGCGCTAAGCCGACGGCAGTTCGGACGCACCGCCGTGCGCCGCCGACCAGGTCACCGGATCGTTCAGGAATTTTTCCACTTCGCGCATGGTCGGCGCATCGAACCGGCCTTCGGCCTTGGCCACCTTGAGCACGTCCCACCAGTTGGCGAGCGAATGAAGCTTCACGCCGATTTCGGCCATCAGCTGCTCGCTCTGGGGAAAGATGCCGTAATGGAAGATGACGAACGTATGCTCGACGATCGCGCCAGCCTGACGCAGCGCCTTGCAGAAATTGACCTTGCTGCGGCCGTCGGTCGTCAGGTCCTCGACCAACAGCGTCCGGGCGTTCTCGCGCATGTCGCCTTCGATCTGGGCGTTGCGACCGAAGCCTTTGGGCTTCTTGCGCACGTACTGCATCGGCAGCATCAATCGATCCGCAATCCAAGCGGCAAAGGGGATACCCGCGGTCTCGCCGCCGGCAATCACATCGATCGACTCGAAACCGACTTCGCGCAGAATGGTGGACGTCGCGAATTCGCACAGCGTCTCGCGGACGCGCGGATAGAAAATCAGGCGCCGGCAATCGATGTAGACCGGGCTCGCCCAGCCCGACGTGAAAATAAACGGCGTCGATGAATTGAAATTGACGGCGCCCACTTCGAGCAAGATGCGCGACGTGACCTGCTGAATGAGTTCGCGATCGGGAAACGTGGCGCCGAAATTCATGGCTTGCGGTCCGCCTGGCTAGTGGCGCGACTTTCTGCGGCGCGACGGCGCATGAGTCAAGCGCATTTCGGCCGTCCCGCCGTTGGCGGATCGAGCAATGACTTCGGCCAGTCGCGCCGCCGCCCGCGGCCCTCTGAGCGCACGGCTCCAGAGGTCCGCCGCGAGCTTTTCATGAAACGCGACCGCCTGGGGAGCCGCCGTCACCGTCGCGACCCCATACCGTATATTCGGCATTTCGCTGATGCGGAACGGGCTGACGGCGAGAACCGTCTCCTTCTTCGACTGAAAAAGCTGAAACGCCATATTGGGGAGCATTTCGTCGACGAGACCGACTTCGATCCCCGGCCGCGGATCCGTCAGAAACCGTGCGGTGTTCTCGATCTCGCGCCGCGCTGCGGCGCGCCGGCGCGTCCACTCGTCATGCGGCAGCCCGAACCGACCGATGAGGCCGAGCTGCAGAAACCGTTCGACCTCGGGAACCGACATCAAGGCGACGATGCGCGGCTTGTGGGCCGATTTGCGCGTGCCGAGAATCGCCATGATGGTTTCGATCTCGGCAAGCGCCTCGGGCATCGGCTCGCCCGGCGGCAGGGATTCGATCAGCATTTGGCGCAGGTGCGTGCTGTAGTCCGCGGTCGTCAGCAGAAACGACACCGGCATGAAACGCGCGATGATCTGATCGGCGGCGGCTTCCAACTGCCGCATGCGCTCGAAATACGCGCCGGCTTTCGGGTAATACTCGACCCCGACACCGAGCAGCGACGCGAGCGACGTGTTGAGCACATGCGCCAGCGCATCAAGCGTCTCGATTTTGACGATCTCCCCCGCCTCCATACGATAGAGTGCAGAGCGGGAGATGTTCAGGCGATGGGCAATTTCTTCGGCCTTTAGGCCGCTGCCCCTACGGTACGCCTTGAGGCGCCGGCCGATATCCTTACGGCGTGTATCCACGCTCCCCTCGTCGTCCGCATCTTACGTGCGCGGATCGCGTACACCATAGCTAGATAGAACAACTTCGTCACGCCGCTTCGACGACGGATCGATACTCGCGATCAGTCGAGCGGAACGCCCTTCCGCTCCGGTATCAAAAATACGGTGGCGACGAGCTCGATCACATAGATGATCGCCAACAAGGCAATCGCGATCGGGAACGAATACTGCGCCGCGAGGATCGGCACGACAAACGGCCCGAAACCGCCGACGCCGCGCCCGAGATTGAAGAGGACATTTTGCGCCGTGGCACGCGCCGCCGTCGGGTACAGCTCCGACATCAGCGCGCCGAGGCCGCCGAGCATGCCGTTGATGAAAAAGCCCATCACCGCGCCGCCGACCAGCAGCGCATACGGCGACGTCAATTGCGAGAACACGACGACCATGATTGCGGCGCCGACCTGCCAGACCATGAACACCGGCCGCCGGCCGAAGCGATCGGACGCGGCGCCGAATAACCAGATGCCGAGCGCCATGCCGATGATCGTCACCGCGGTCCAGACAGCCGACTGCAACAGCGGGAAATGAAACTGGCTCTTCAGGTAAGACGGCAGCCAGATCATCACACCGTAGTAGCCGAAGTTCTGCACCGAGCAGAGGATGAACATGCCAACGGTGACCTTGACGGTCGCCACATCCTTGAACAGCAGCCCGACCGGGAACCCATGGCGGATGTGACGCCGAACGAAGAGCTCGGGCTCGCCGATGGTGCGACGGACAACAACGGCAACGATGGCAGGGAGAATGCCGACCAGGAACATGCCGCGCCACCCGATATGCGGCAGCAGAAACGGCGTCACGAAGGCTGCGATCAGAACGCCCGACTGCCAGCCGAGGCCTACATAAGACGAAACGCGGCCGCGCTGCGACGCCGGCCAAGCTTCGGCGGCCAGCGCCATGCCGATGCCGAACTCGCCACCGAGCCCGAGCCCGGCAATCGTCCGATAGATCAGAAGGTCGTAGTACCCACGCGAGAACGCGCACAAGCCGGTGAAGACCGCGAACAGCAGAATGGTCCAGCTCAGCACGCGCACGCGGCCGAAATAGTCGCTCATGATGCCGAAGACGATGCCGCCGGTGACCGCGCCCAGTAACGTGAACGTGAAGAGCGAACCGGCCTGCGGGCCCGACAATCCCAGCTCGTTGCGAATGGCACCGAGCATGAAGCCGAGAATAAGGAGATCGAACCCGTCCATCGCATACCCGATGGCCGAGCCGAACAGCGCTTTCTTGGCATAGGCGCTGGGAACCTCGGACGCGGCACTCGCAACGCTGGAAGGGGACGATGACATCGACATCGGGGCCTCATTTATGAATTTCGTGATTTTCGGGCAGATCGTTTATGATCACATGTCCTAATTTTGAGACGGCCCTCGTTCAACGTCAATTGTCCGCGACCGGACGGCAATCGGCGCGGGCGGCCGGCGGCAACGCCCGGATCAACGCGGCAATCGGAAGCCGGAGGCGCGGATGAAACCAATCCGGTGCGATCTCGGCCAACGGCAGCAGCACGAAGGCGCGTTCGTGCATCCGCGGGTGCGGCAGGATCGGCGCGGCATCGCGGATCACATCGTCGTACGCGACCAGATCGAGATCGAGCGGGCGCGCGGCGTTCGGCTCGCCGCGCTGCCGCCCGAACCGCGTTTCGATGGCAGCGAGCCGTCCGAGCAGCGCGGGCGGATCCAGATCGCATTTGATGGCGACGACGGCATTGAGGTAATCGGGTTGATCCGATTTCGGCACCGGCGAGCTCCGGTAAAAGCGCGAGCGCGCCACAATCTCGCCGCCTTCCTGTGCGAGGGAACGCAACGCGTGCTCAAGCGTCGTGCGCGGCGGTCCGACGTTGCTTGGCAGATTGGCGCCCAACGCAATCAGGATCATTCGCGGCAAACTTTCGGTAAGCGTGGCTGCTTGACGCCTGCGACGCGGCGGCAGTCAAATGCGCGGCATAATATTGGTGTCATTGGGTGGAGTTACGCATGACATTTTATCCCGAAGAAAGAATTGCACTGTTCATCGATGGCGCCAACCTCCACGCCGCCGCCCGCGCCCTGGGCTTCGATATCGACTACAAACGATTGCTGCAGCTGTTCGGAGAAAAGGGCCGTTTGATCCGCGCCTTCTATTACACGGCATTGATCGAGGATCAGGAATATTCGCCACTCCGCCCCTTGGTCGATTGGCTTGACTACAACGGCTACACCATGGTCACCAAGCCGACCAAGGAGTACACCGATGCCATGGGCCGCCGGAAGGTCAAGGGCAACATGGATATCGAGCTCGCCATCGACGTGATGGAGATGGCGCAATATCTCGACCATATCGTGCTGTTCTCCGGCGACGGCGATTTTCGCCGCCTGGTCGATGCGGTCCAACGAAAAGGCGTCCGCGTCACCGTGGTGTCGACCATCCGTTCGACGCCGCCGATGGTCGCCGACGAGCTGCGCCGCCAAGCCGATATGTTCATCGAGCTTCAGGATCTGGCGCCGCAAATCATGCGTCATCGCGACGACGCGGTGCCGCGGCAAACGCAAAACTTCAACCAGATGAGCGATAGCGAGGCGTGAGCACCGCGTCGGCCCCGGGCGGGCCCGGGCAAGATTGCGCGCTCTGCCCGCGCCTGGTGGCGTTCCGCACCGCACAGCGTGCTGCGGAACCGGCTTGGCATAATGCACCTGTGCCGTCGTTCGGCAATCTCGACGCGCGACTTCTGATCGTCGGATTGGCGCCGGGCCTCAAGGGCGCCAACCGCACCGGGCGACCGTTCACCGGCGACTACGCGGGCGTCTTGCTCTATAGCACGCTGATCAAATTCGGCTTCGCGCGCGGCACCTATGACGCACGCGTCGATGACGGCCTGACGCTGGTCGGGTGCCGGATCACCAATGCGGTCCGCTGCGTGCCGCCGGCCAATAAGCCCGAGACGCCGGAAATCCGCAGTTGCGGCCAATTCCTTGCCGCCGAGATCGCGGCCATGCCGCACCTCGCCGCGGTGCTCGCGCTCGGCCAGATCGCGCATCAGGCGGTGCTGGTGGCGCAGGGACAGAAACGCGCGCGTTATCGCTTCGCACACGGTGCAATCCACGCTCTGCCGGACGGTCCGATCCTGGCCGACAGCTATCACTGCTCGCGCTACAACACCAACACCGGCCAGCTCACGCCCGCGATGTTCGAGGCGGTTTTCACCGAATTGAAGCGGCGGCTCGCGCCGTCATAATGCCGGCATGCGCAAGATTTTGGTCAGCACCTGCTTGCTCGGCGAAGCGGTGGTCGGCTATCGCGTGCGCTTCAACGACAGCGACACCCCGTGCGCCGATCCGCGTTTCAAGCGCTGGCGCGACGAAGGCCGCCTGATCCATGTCTGTCCCGAAGTCGCCGGCGGATTGCCGACACCGCGGCCGCGGGCGCGCGTCGACCTCGACAGCGGCCGGGTCGTGACCCTGTTCGGCGTCGACGTCACCGCCGAATACGACCACGGCGCGCAAGCGGCGCTCGCCCTGGCGAAAAAGCACGGCATCACCCTTGCCATCCTGAAACAGGCGAGCCCGTCGTGCGGCTCGCGCGAAATCTTTGCGGCGAATTTCATCGATCGGATACCGGGCGAAGGCCGCACCGCCGCGCTACTACGCGCCAACGGCGTCAAGGTCTTTGGCGAGGATCAGCTGGACGACGTCGAACGCGAGCTTGCCGAGAGCGATCGGTAGCCTAGCCGCGCTCGCGTAAGAGACGGGCGCGCGACCGCTGCCAATCGCGCTCTTTCTCGGCTTCGCGCTTGTCGGCCTTGCGTTTGCCCTTGGCGACGCCGAGCGCGAGTTTGGCGCGACCACGCTCGTTGAAGTAGATCGACAGCGGCACCAGCGTGATGCCTTCACGCTTCACGGCGCCGAGCAGCTTTGCGATTTCCCGGTTGCGCAGCAGCAACTTGCGCGGCCGGCGCGGCTCGTGGTTGACCCGCGCCGCCGGATAGGCGGGGAAATGCGCGTTCAACAAATAGATCGCGCCGTCCTTCTCCGCTGCGTAAGCCTCGGCGATGCTGGCAAGGCCGGCGCGCAGCACCTTGACCTCGGTGCCGGCCAACGTCATGCCCGCCTCGATCGTCTCCTGGATCGCGTAATCGTGGCGGGCACGCCGATTTTGCGCGACGTATTTCTCGTCGCCCCGCAAAGCCATCGACGGATCAGTTCAGTAGCCCGGCCGACCGCATCGCGTCCTTGACGCGGGCCTGTGCGGCCGGCGACGCGGGCACCAGCGGCAGCCGCACCTCGGGCGACGATTTGCCGAGCAACGAGGCCGCATACTTGACCGGCGCCGGGCTGGTCTCGACGAACAGCGCGTCGTGCAGCGCGGCGAGCCGCATGTTGATTTTCATCGCCCCGGCGGTGTCGCCTTTTTCCCATGCCTCGTGCATCTCCGCGCACGCCCGCGGCGCGATGTTCGCCGTGACCGAGATGCAGCCGTCGCCGCCATTGGCGCGGAATGATAAAACCGTCGCATCTTCGCCCGACAACATGCAGAACGCGTCGCCGCATGTCGCACGCGTCTTGAGCGGCCGCGCCAAATCGTTCGTCGCGTCCTTCACGCCGACGACGTTCGGCAGCTTGGCGAGCCGCGCCATGGTGTCGACGCTCATGTCGACGACACAGCGACCGGGAATGTTGTAGATCAGCAACGGCAGATCGACGGCGTCATTGATCGCCTTGTAATGCTGATACAGGCCTTCCTGCGTCGGCTTGTTGTAATAAGGCGTCACCACCAAGGCCGCATCGACCCCCGCCCGCTTGGCGTGTTGCGTCAGCTCGATCGCCTCGGCGGTCGAGTTCGAACCCGTACCGGCGATGACCGGCACGCGACCGCGCGCTGCCTCGACGCACAGCTCGACCACGCGCTTGTGCTCGGCATGCGACAACGTCGGCGATTCGCCGGTGGTGCCGCACGGAACGACGCCGTGCGTGCCCTGCGTGATCTGCCAATCGACGAACCCCTGGAACGCCTTCTCATCCACCGCTCCGTTGCGGAACGGCGTGATCAGCGCAACCAGCGAACCCTTAAACATACCAACCTCCTGCGACGCGGCCCGGCGGAACCGCGCCATAAGCCAAAATAGCGCCCGTCCGCGCCCGAGAGCAATCGCGGCGCGGCCGACGCGTCCGGACCTGACAGCCGCCGCCCCGGCGGCTAATATCCGGGCGGGGAGACCCCACTTGGATTTCGTTGCGAAGCGGCGGTTGGGCATCTGTCTGACCGTTATCACGGCCGGCGCGTTGCTGGGCATGAGTGTTGCGCATGCCCAGACCCTCTCGACCAATGACCGCCGTGCGTACCATGCGGCATTTGCGGATGCGCAGAAGAGCAATTGGAAGGGTGCCGCGCGCGAGGCAGCGCTGGCGCACGATCCGTTGCCGCGCGAGGCGTTGCATTGGCTGGCGATCATTAAGGGTGCCGACGGTGCCAACTTCGGCGAGATCACGCATTTCATTACCGCGCATTCGGATTGGCCCGGACAAAACGCGCTCGAAGAGGCCGCCGAAGAAGCGATGACCGGCGTGCCCGACGGCACGCTGGAGGCCTGGTTTACAACCCATCCGCCGATCTCCGTCGCCGGCAAATTGCGGCAGGCCGACATCTGGATCGCGGTGGGACGCGCCGACGAGGCGCAAGCGCGCATCCGCACCGTCTGGATCAACAGCGACGTCTCGGCCTTCGACGAACGATCGATGTATCAGCGTTACCACGAATACCTGCGCCTCGATGACGACGTGCAGCGGCTCGATCGATTGCTGTGGAGCGGCCAGGTCGCGGCGGCGCAGCGCATGCTGCCGCTGGTGCCCCCCGGCGTCCAGGCTGTTGCCCAGGCGCGTATCGCGCTGCTGACGTTTGCCGGCAACGCCGACAGCCTGGTCGACAATGTGCCGGCTGAATACCGCAACGATATTGGCCTGTTGTACGACCGCATCCGCTGGCGTCGGATCAAGAACCTCGACGATAGCGCGCTCGACCTTCTGGTCGTCGCACCGCCGGACCAAGCGCATGCGACGCAATGGGCGAACGAGCGCCAGATCATGGCGCGCCGCGCGCTCGCCATCGGACGGCCCGATCTTGCGTTCCGCGTCGCCGAGCAGCAACAAGCGTCGAGCGGTCAGAATTTCGCTGACCTCGAATTCCTGTCCGGTTGGATCGCGCTGCGCTTTCTTCACCAACCCGACGTCGCCTACGCCCATTTCGTCAAGCTCTACAACGCCGCGACGTTGCCGATCACGATTGCCCGCGGCGCCTATTGGGCGGGCCGCGCCGCCGATGCGATGGAGTATCACCAGCTTGCCGCCGCGTGGTTCGACACCGCCGCGGAACGGTTCACGACCTATTACGGACAGTTGGCAGCGTCGATGCCGGGTGTTGCAGCCACCAAGGCCAGCCGCGAGCCTCAGCCGTCCGTGGCGGAAACCAACGCGTTCAACCGACGCGAGCTGGTGCGGCTCACGCGCGATCTCGGCGCGGCCGGCGCCGACGAGGTCGTAACGCCGTTTTTCCGCCATCTGCTCCAAAACGCCGCGGGTGCCGACCAATACATGCTAATGGCGCGCCTGGCGCATGAGATCGACCGCCCCGATCTCGAAGTCGAAGCGGCGAAGCGCGCGAGTTATGCCGGCATCAACCTGATTGCCGAAGGCTATCCTATCCCGACCATACCGAAGGGCGGCAATGTCGAGACACCGTTGCTGTTGGCCATCACCCGGCAGGAAAGCGCCTTCTCGCACGAGGCGGTCAGCCGGGTCGGCGCTCGCGGCTTGATGCAGCTGATGCCGCATACCGCCAGTCTGATCGCCAAGGCGCTGCATCTGCGTTTCTCGCAGAAGCGCCTGACGAACGACCGGGGCTACAACGTCACGCTCGGCCGCGCCTATCTCGATCAATTGTTGTCGAAGTTCTCGGGCTCGTATGTATTGTCGATCGCGGCCTATAACGCCGGGCCCTCGCATGTGCAGGACTGGATGAGTCTTTATGGCGATCCGCGAGCGGATGGGGTGAACGTGATCGACTGGATCGAATCCATCCCCTATTCCGAAACGCGCAATTACGTGCAGCGCGTCCTCGAGAACCTGCAAATATATCGCATGCGCCTCGGCCAAACCGGCAGCACGTTCACGCTTGCCAGCGACCTGAAACGCTGAGATGGCGCACGCCGAGCTCGGCACCGTCGACGCCTGCGTCTTCGACGCCTACGGCACGCTGTTTGACGTCGGTTCGGCGGCCAAGCGCTGTGCCGATGTGCTCGGCGCCAAGGCCGACGCGCTCGCCGTGCAGTGGCGAACGTCGCAATTGCATTACACGTGGCTGCGCAGCCTGATGGGCCGGCATGCGGATTTCTGGCAGGTCACCGGCGATGCGCTCGACTTCGCGATGGACGCGTTGGGGATTGCCGATACGGCGCTCAAGAAACGCCTGATGGACCTTTATCTCGAGCTGTCCGCCTATCCCGATGCGGCGGTCGCGCTCACGGCGCTGCACCGGGCAAAACGGCCGACGGCGATCCTGTCCAACGGCACACCCAAGATGCTGGCCGCCGCCGTCAAGTCAGCCGGCCTCAGCGCGCTGATCGATCCCGTTCTTTCGGTCGAAGAGGTCGGAATCTACAAGCCGCATCCGCGCGTTTACCAGCTCGCGGTCGACCGGCTCGGCCTCGCACCGGCGCGTATCGGCTTCGTCTCGTCGAATGGCTGGGACGTCGCCGGTGCGAGCGCTTTCGGCTTCAAGGCGATTTGGGTCAATCGCGCCGGCGCCAAGACGGAGCGGCTGCCGGCCAAGCCGGTCGTCCAGATCAGCCGCCTCGACGAACTGCCGGCGCTGCTGGGGATTTAGCCATGGCCGACGATGCGGCAATGACGATGCCGGACCGGGCGGCGATCGAAGCCGCGGCGCGGCGCTTGGCCGGCCAAATCGTCATCACACCCCTGCTCACGTCGTCGCTGCTCGATGCACGGGTCGGCCGGCGTGTTCTGGTCAAGGCCGAGAATCTCCAGCGCACCGGCTCATTCAAGTTCCGCGGTGCGCTCAATACGCTGCTGTCGCTCGACGCGGCCGCGCGTAAACGCGGCGTCGTCGCGTTCTCGTCCGGCAATCACGCCCAAGGCGTCGCCGCCGCGGCTCAACAACTCGGGATTCCGGCGACGATCGTCATGCCGGCCGACGCCCCAGCCATCAAGACCGCGAACACGCGCGCCTACGGCGCAACCGTGGTGCCTTACGATCGTCACCGCGAGAGCCGCGAGGCGATCGCCGAGCGCCTCGCCCGCGAACAGCAGACGGCGTTGATTCCGCCGTTCGACGATCCGCGCGTCATTGCCGGCCAGGGTACGGCCGGGCTCGAGATCATGCGCCAAGCGGCGGAGCAGGTCGAGATCGACGCGCCCATCGACCACGAGGTCGTCGTGCGCGTTGTGGCCAGCGGTGTGTGTCACAGTGATCTGCACTTCGTCGATGGGTTCTACGCGTTCCCATCACCCGCCATCCTGGGCCACGAAGCGGCGGG
>Ga0126373_10000730_pt1 | contig 22222 bp, 17 predicted proteins | sample PanSoiMetPlot_11_FD_92545 | JGI IMG/M metagenome (GOLD analysis project Ga0126373, IMG submission 92545) | Tropical forest soil microbial communities from Panama - MetaG Plot_11 | ecosystem: Environmental > Terrestrial > Soil > Tropical forest > Bulk soil | place: Panama | collected 2016-02-17 | reverse complement strand
GTTCCCGGTAGGAGTATTTGGGACCCGCATCTCGGCGAAGAACTTCCTCACTCTTTGAGCTCGGCGCTATGACGATAGGATCCCAGACATCCGGATGGACGTCAGCACGTTGTGGCATCTGCTCCCACAGGCGCTGGATCTCGCGAGAGACATCGTCTTCCGATTGGGTCGTCAACCACCCGATCGCAACAAAGCTCTGACCCTCGGTGATGGTGAGGTCGTTGCCGAGGCCGTGGTTTTGCATTTGCGTGCGGAGCAATTCGGCGGCTTGGCGCAAAAAGGAAGGATCGACCCCGCTGGAGTTGCAGATAACCACATCCATGCCTGAGGAATGCGGGGGGATTGTTTTTGAAATCTCTGCAGCAAGTATTTGGATTTGCACATCGCTGGCAGGAGGGCTAGCGACCGTGAGCATCAACGCCGAGGTTTCGCCGAACTCTTTGATGTATTGAATCGTCCCCGCACCTTCGGGAAGGTCTGTAATGGAGTCGAGTTTGACCTTAAAGTCGTCAAATTCCTTCGCCGTGTCGGTTACGCGTTCGTCCACCTCGGCATAGACCACCGAAAGTCCCGAGCGGGAAATTGATTTGACCTCGGAGAGCCGGATATTCTGCGCCAGCCTCTCTTCGATCTTTCGGGTCACGAGTTGCTCGACCCTCTCCGCGCTTTGCCCTGGCCAGGGTGTAACCACTGCGACCTGGCGCACAGGGATATCCGGGTCTTTCCTCTGGGGCATCGCTCGATATGCCCAGACACCCCAGGCGAGTACCGCGACGAAAAGAACCCAGGAAATCTGCCGATTTTCTACAAAGAACCGCGAAACATTGTGACGAGCAGACGGGGTCTCGACATCGGAAGCCATGTTCGTCTCCTGGCGCGCAGGCGGCTAGTCGATTTCTTGGATAGGATCGCCCCGGCGCAGAAGACTCGCGCCAGAGGCGACGATCTTTTGCCCAGGCTTCAGTCCTTCAATAATCTTCACGTAGCTGCCGGACAGGGGCCCGGGTCGTACGGAAATCTCCTTCGCGTATATACGGCCGGCTCTCTGCTCCGTCCCATAGACCAGATAACGGCCACTGATCGGATCGTGGACCAGTGCGTCGACGGGTATTTGCACTTGCTGCGACGACGCCAGGACCGCCTCCCCGGCTTGCACCGTAGCAATCATTCCAGAGCGCAGTTTGAGGCTCGGATTCGCGATGGACACCTCGATCTGAAACGAACGCACGCGGGGGTCCGCAGCAGCCGCAAGCGACAAAATGCGCCCGTTGAAAATCTCCCCGGTGAAAGCATCAACGGTCAGGTCGAGCGCTTGGCTCTGCCGGAAGTTATGGAGATCGGAGTCTGGCACGTTGAATAAGGCCTTAACCAGACGTAAATCCGCAAGCGTAAACGCTGGCGTACCCGGAGCCACGAGAGCGCCAAGATCCACGTGACGCTCCAGAAGGATGCCATCAAACGGCGCCCGCAGCTCCGTGTCACCAAGAACAATTTCTGCCTCCCGCAGCTGCGCGGCAGCCGAAACTGCCCTTTCGCGAGCGGCCGCCAAAGCCGATTTAGCGGCATCAACTTTCGCGAACGCGATGTCGTGTGTAGCTTTACTTCCGTCATATGCAGGCTTCGTAATGCTCTCCTGCTCCCAGAGCTTGGAAACACGCTCGAAGTCCAATTCCGCCTGTTCCAAGCCAGCCTGTGCCTCGGTTAGCTGTGCCTCAGCAGCATGCACTCCGGCTTCGGCCTCGCCACGGGCGCCCCGCGCTTTATCAACAACTGCCTGATAGTCCGAAGGGCGCACTCGAGCCAGCACTGTTCCGGCCCTGACTGGAGCTCCAGCCTCCAAAGGCCGGATGCTACCGTCGGCACCTTTTATGTTGTGCAGGTGGACAACGTAGCCGGACACGCGAAATGCGAGATCCACCTGGGCATTAGGAGCGATGATGGCCGAGTACTTTGCCGGCACTGAGTTGTTCGCGAATTGGACCGTAACCAGACGGATCGCCTTCGGTGTGCCCGCGCCTTGGGCGGCTACACGACGTGTCGTGCATGCTGTGGAAAGCAGAACCGAGGCGCCGAACAGGGCGGATGCAAGAAGCGGACTATTCACTGATCCTCCCCAATGGCTTTTTCGAAATCTGCCTGGGTCGTCGCCAAATCAAGAAGTGCCTGCGTGAAGTGATGATCGGATTCCGCCAGGCCGGATTGAGCTTTCAGGACATCGCTGAGCAGTGCCTGCTTCTGGGTGAATTGATTGGTAGTAACTCGAAGCAGCTCTCGAGCGGAAGACTGCAACGCTGCCGTGGCTTCCAGTTCTTTTCGCGCTTCAATCAACTGCCGATAGCGATGGCTTACATCAACAATGACCAGAGCCTCAGCATCTTTCAGCTGCACCGAGGCCTGCTGCTCTGCTTGCCGATCCTCTTCCACTTGCTTTCGCTTCCTTCCCCAGTCGAAAACATCCCAGTTCATCTGCACGCCGACCCCGCTCAGCTTACTTGGGAGCGAACTGCTTAAGTTGACTGTTGACAAAGCTGTGGCAGCAAGACTTACGTCAGGAATCCGCTCAGCGTTGGCAATGCGGCGCGTCAACGTAGCTCTTCGCACTTGCAGTTTGGCAAGCCTGATCTCGGGACGAGACGCTAAGGCCCTGGCACAGGCTTCCTTCAGATCAGGCAGCTCTACGCCGGCGGTGGTGAGCGGATTCACATCAAATGGAGTGTCTACATCACGTCCCATCAGGCGATTCAGTTGCTGCTTCTGCGTTTGCAGCGGGTCGTCTAGTTTAAGCAGTTCATACTCGGCCTGGGTCAATTGTGCTTTGACCCGCAAAGCGTCCGATTTCAAGGCTACGCGCTGTAGGGTGTCTTGATCTGTGTCGTGATCCAGCTGACGAAGGAAGTCTATGGTCGCCTGCAAGCTCGCTTTCCCACTCTCTGCCTGCAAGATCCCGTAGTAAAGCCGGCGGACCTCATTGGCTACCGATTGCCGTTGCGAGCGAATCTGTTCCTTCGCAGCCTCCGCACCGACATGTGCGAGCTGGATACCCAATCCAATCTTGTAATGCTGGGTTAGGGGCTCCGCGATATTTGCAAAAAAGATTCCGGCGACTCCCAGCGGATTCTCTAGCGTCGTCGTTCTTCCGGGAATGGGGCCGACCGTCGGGTAGACCCCCAACGAGCCCTTTTCGAGCGTGAGACCCAAATGAGATAGCGGCTGTGATCCGAGCGCGGTGAACGAGAATATCGGCAGACGTTGTGTGCGTGCAACGTAGACTTCTTCGACGGCCTTTTTGCTCTCGAGTTGCGAGGTTAGAATCGAGCGATTGTTGACTTCTGCTGCTTTGATCGCATTATCAAGGCTCAAGGTCTGGGAGTTTAGAAGTGTTGACCCGCAAGAGAACATCGCAAACGTTAGAATTGCTACGCATTTTAACCTGCACATGATTCTCCAGATCTGAACTAGATATTCACCCAATATCGTGAGCATTCAGTTTCCAGAAGGTGAGGAAAAGGCGAGCGTGGCCTAGCTAAGCGATGCGCGCGACCTTGAGATTATAGATGCGTACGCATGTCAACTGGTAGCGTCCAAAACTCCGTTTCGCTTTGCCGTTCGTCCATACTTTTGAAGGGTCCTTCTCTCTTGAAGTCCGCCGAATAGCATCTGCGTCTGAAGCCATGGCGCTGCCGTACCCTTTGTTGTCGGCTACAAATACGATGTGCAAGCGATCCCGACATCACCTTAACGATCTTTTGACGTCCTTCCCCACGTAGTATCGGAGGAGTACAAGACAGATCGGGATCACAGCCTCGATTACGACCGGTATTGTTCCCGCAGTACCTGGGTTGCCATACATGACGCGGGCATATATCCTCGCGGTGGCGCCTAGTGCCACGGCGGAAGCCAGGATATAAATCACGGAGCCAAGCGCTTCTACTTTCGCAATCGCCCAGAAGAAGATAAGGCCGATACCAATCATCATCGCGCCGAAAAATCGGAGGTCAGCGTCGAGAAGCAACGTGGCAGTTGTTCCTGGCGCCAACCAGCGGTTACCGAAAGGACCCGGCCCGGTAGCTCCAAAAATTAGAGCTGGTGTACCAAACCGGAAAAACATCAAAAGGCCGCTCAAGCCTAGGAAGATCTGGAGAACTGTGCGCTTCATCTTGCCCATCTCCGCTAATGGCCGCGCCTATACTCGCCAGGCGATTTCCCTAGAATTCTCTTGAATGCCTTCGTTAACGCTGCTGCAGACTCGTAACCGGTGTCAACCGCGATAGCACTCAATTTGTCGTTCGTTGAACGCAGTCTTAGTGCCGCTGCATTTAGCCTGAGGCGCTTTAGATAGCGCAGTGGCGGCTCGCCAACCAACTCGGCAAACTTTTCCGCAAAACGAGATCGCGACACAGCTACGTGGCGCGCAAGAGAAGCAACTGTCCACGGCTCCTGCGGGCGAGCGTGAAGTTGGCCCAGAGCTGGCCCGATATGAGGATCACGAATCGCTGCCAGCCATCCGGATTGCGCCGTGTCAACATGCTGCTCAAAGTACGTGCGCACGGCTTTAATGAATAGGATATCCGCGAGCCGCGTGACCACTGCCTGCGCACCGGCCCCGGATGAATCCAGTTCTTCGATGACCTGCGAAACGGTTGCCTGCAACCAGGTGGCTCCCATTCCGCCCTTTCCTTTCACGTGAATCAATGGGGGAAGCACGGCAAGAAGGGGGTCGGTTGGCCCATTGTCAAACTGCATGCCGCCGCATACCAGCTTGGTGATGGCCCCACTGCCGCCGGCACGAAATACTCCTTTTTTGTCGGGGGCGCTACGGTGGGCCAACTCAAAGAAATCAACCACCGTACTCGTTGCTGAGTCACGCATGATGTGCGCATCCCCACGCGGGACAACCACAAAATCCCCGGCGACCAATTCGATTGTCTGAGCAGCGCCCGTGACTTGGACCCAGCACTTGCCATCGGCAACGATGTGGAACGCAGTTCCGTGGTCGGCTACGCTAAAGCCCCATGGCGCGCCGAGTTCTGGGCGAAAGTACAGAGTACTCCTAAGATGAACCGACTGAAGGAGATCAGCGAACAGTTTCTCCCGCCAGTCTGACGGGCTAGTGGTTTCGCAAACGCTTGGAGAACTCACGGTCACTCCCTCCGGAAGAGATAACGCATTCTCCCTCTTGTAATGCCTATTCTGCGGTTACAACATCTCCGCCAAAACCAGCGACGTGTCGTCAGCAGCAGGTCCGCCACGCTAGTGTTCCACACGCTTGAGTATTTCTTCCTTCATCCTACCTAAAGGCAGCAAAGCGGTGTCTCGGACGATTCGGCCATCCCCCGCTATTCCGCCAGCATCTCCAGGAAAACAAGTTTCGCAAAGACGATGTGCCCAGTTTCGTCGTGTTATGACGCCCTGGCCCAGCATTTCCAGGGCTGGCTGAAGGTCGCTACACCAAACCTTGGGTAATCCCTCCATGCCGCCATTTTCTCGCCGTGCGGCAGATTGTGTCACGTTCGTCGACTCTAAAAAATACCTGTCTTTCGCAGGTGATAAAGAAGGTTGTAATAGAACTCGATATCGACCCGTTGTTGGGGTACATTGCTGGCGATGTGATCTGTTGCCTGTGTGGCAAACATAAGTATGCTGAATGCCTCATTGATTGGAATCTTGGTGGTCAGAAAGATCCGCTTTCCGCGACCAAATCGGTCTGAGTTCAACATTGTGCGATCGATGTCCGCATAGCCCCCGCCTACAATGAATCGTGAAAGCAGAGCCTTCTCCCCATATGCAGCAAAGCCATATGCGGGATGAATACGTGAGATTTCGTAAACCTCGGCGTGAACCGTGTCGAGGACTCGCAACTCGGTCGCGCGTATTCGGATCGCCTCTCTCCAGGTCTCGATCCCCGATTGAAATGCATAATCCGTAGACGCCCACGCCCGTTCACTGATGCTCTTTTTCAACATAAAACGGTGAAAGTTACTCTGTCCTACGCGATGAAGACGCCCAATCGCATTCGGTGAATTGAGGTCTCCAACATAACCATAGGCGACGGAGATATCGTCGAAAAACAACTCTCGAGGCCGCTGGATACTGACCCGCTCCCCGACAACGTAGCCGTTATATGCGTAACCCGTAATATCGGTTGACTCGTCGTGCCAAACGTCGAGGCTTCCGTATTGCACTTCCACTCCATCGAGCGGCAGGGCGCTCAAATACAAGTGTTTAAGATATAAATTGCTCTGCGCTTCGCCCATGCCGAGCCCAGTATTATTGAATCCTGCGATGAAGTTACCGCCGCTGTAGAGTCCAGCGTTAATGCCGAAGCGTCCCTTGGCATCAAGCTTGAAGCGCCCTCTGACGGCCACTTGGTATTGCTGCTGATTAGCAGTGGTAACGCCGAGGCCATTCTTGGCGAAAACATACTGAGTCCCTACCGACACTGCCTGTAAATCTAGCCAACGGTAGAGCCTCCCGGCCGGCGACACAGACGGCGAGAACAACCGAACGTCACCTGGCTTTAGGTCGACGATGCAAGATGTTTGATTTGTGGCTTTGTCGCTCTTCTCTTGAGATTGGCACCCCGTGCGGTGGGCTACCGAGTCTAGATCCTGATTTTCGGCGTTAAGCCTAAAGGATACCCACAGCAACAGCATTACCCCGGCTAAGCGCATTATTCCGGTATGAGTGCTCTTCATTAGAAATGCTTCAGAGACCATTCAGCTTGGCTCCTTACGGTGCAACCGGGGTCTTCGATGGTTTGCTAGAAACCGTCCCAGGAAAATATCTTGCCAAATGTAATCGGGTCGCACTTGTCAACCCGGACATAACTCACAACATTCATGTTCGTTCAGGGCCAGAATCAATCCGATGAAGAACGCTACTAGCGAAAGATTTGGCAAAGCGCGACCGCCAACTTCCATCGCTCGTGAGACGGCACGAAACGAACCGCGGTGGTTCGCCTCGGAAGGGACCTACGAGGTAAAACAAGCAGCGCGGCAGGCAAAGGTTGCAAGAGGCCCAGCGTAGACTAGGGCCGATGTAACCGCCTCCCCGAGTCCTGCGACCCGCTCCATTAGCTTCCACCCAACCCTGGGGTTTCAGGAGACCAACGCCTGATTCTCGTCCTCGTAAATCTCAAAAACAGTTAAGAGTCTTGAGCGCCGTAACACCTCACGCGCGACTGGGCTCAGGCCGCACAGAATCAAGCGTGAACCGATTTCGCGCGAAGCCTTTAGCCCTTCGACGAAGGACGCAATTCCGGAACTCTCGATGGAAGCCACCTGCGCCAGATTACAGATGACTGTGGGAGTGCGATTCTCGCGCACCTCGCGCAAGAGAACTTTGCGCATTACTGCCGAGCTCACGAGATCGATATCACCGTATACCTTGAGAATCGCGGTCTGGTCCACACGGCGGATGCAAATCAGAGGCGTCAAGTTTTCCTCCGCGAGGTCTGATCAACAGCTCCTCTTGCAGCAAGAACCTCTTCCTTGGAGCGGATGAATAGGGGAACTCTAAACCGGTTCCCAAAGGGAGAACTGTATAACACACCAGCGCGCCGGAAGGTCTCTGCAGGTATTCCGATGTCTGCGAGAATCAGCTCTCCAACTTCCGCTCTCGCGAGTCCAGACTTAGGGAGTGCCAGAGTCATCGTCCACGAGGGCCGAATGAATTCCCCTGGAGTTGATCCCGTTGTCGAGTCCTGGCCCGAGGGGGCATCGAGGGAAATAATCGGAGCTCTCGTAGTATTAGCCCAACGAATCAACTCGGCAAACACGCCCTGTGGGGCTGACTGCAAGCTGTCGCCGATGAGAGCGTCAAGTATCAAATGCACTGGAGCGGGGTCCAGATTTCGAATCTTGACTTCCTTCCCAGAGGTCGACTGAAACACTCTGCGCTGCCACGCAGCCACTTGGCTCAGCTTGTCCGGTTCTGCTAGGCAGAGCTCAACTTGCGTGCCACGGTTTGCCAGATGGCGGGCCGCGGTAATGCCTCCGCCTCCGTTGCCACCAGTCCCTGCCAGAACAACAACTCGCGCTTTTTGCCAGTCTTTGCCCAAATACTCGAGTGCCATCTCCGCCAGATTACGGCCGGCATTTTCCATCATCTGGAACAGATTCGGCCCTGTTTCCTGCATGGCAATGCGGTCGACTTCACGCATTTGAGCAGTTGTCAGCGCCGGAACCTTTTTGTTCGAGTCAGTGAAAAACGCTTGATCTTTCATCGTCCGAACTTTCGCCCTCGTCGAATGCAATCAGATCATGTACGTTCCATCATTCGTTGATCCAGTTTCTCAAGCACCTTCGGCCACGCTTCCTCGTGTCTCTTTTTCGAATCCTCGTCCGAAAAACCGGAATGGGTAAGTCGCAGTTGTGTCCTCGCCCCTTCTAACGAAAATTCGACGGTCACCATGGTCTCGGCTCCCCTTGTGGCGGCGGTCACCCATGTCAACTCAACCAGCTTATCGGGTTCGAGGCGAAGGAAGCGCCCATAATGTGGATGTCTCTGGCCCTCGAAGTGCGTTTCGAAATAAAAAGGAGTATTTGTTTCTGCTTTCATCAACACTGAGCCGGGTGCGGCAAACCATCGATCAAACTGTTTAGTCCATGCTCGAAATAGAATCTCAGGCGGTGTGGTCATCTCGCGCGTTACAGTCAGTTGAAACGGGCGGTCCGAGAGATCAGATCGGGCAACGGTTATAGACATGAATTCCTCCTGCCCCTATTAATGCTCTGTCGCGACACCAAGCTTGAGCCCCATCGTCGCGGCTTGTGCTGTCAAGGCCGAATTCCCTCAATCTTGAATCGAATATGATAGAGACCGGTTTTCGCGCACAAGTAAAGGGTCTTGCCGTCTTCATCTCCCCAGGCCATGTTGTGCGGGTGTTCTGGGCCGACGATTGTTCCAAGGTGCTTACCCTCAGCGGAAATTATCCACAGCCCGCCAGGTCCAGAAAGATATAGGTTGCCCTCTTGGTCCACTTTCATGCCGTCCCAGGCGTCTTCACCAGGCTCAGCGGTGGCGTCAAAAAAGACCTTTCCATTCACGAGAGTGCCGTCGGGCCGAACTTCGTAACGCATGATGATTTTCCGCTTAAGGTCCCAATTGTCGACGTACAGGAACTTTTCGTTCGGCGAGAACGCCAATCCATTCGGCCCATCCAAGTCGGTAGAAACCAGCTTCAATTCGCCGTTTATAAGACAAAATACGCCGCTGAATGGCAGTTCTTTGCGAGGGTCCTCAAAAAATTTAGGCAAGCCAAAAGGTGGATCGGTGAAGTACAAAGCTCCGTCGGACCGGTAGACGAGGTCGTTTGGGCTGTTGAGACGTTTACCTTGGTAACGGTCAGCCAATACCGTTAGAACGCCATTTTTCTCAAGCCGCGTAACCCTTCGGTTGCCATGCTCGTTAATCGTGAGCCGCCCGTCACGATCTATAGTCAGACCGTTCGAGCCGGGCTGGCCATATTCCCCGATATTGAAACCTGTGTAGCCGCTATGAGACCGGTAAACCGATATCTCCCCATCCGGACTCCACCTATAAATAAGGTTGTTGTTCGGATCACTGAAGAGCAGGTAGCCGCCCTGACGGTCCCATACGGGCCCTTCCGTGAACCGGAATCCGGCAGCAAGTCGTTCAATCTTCGTGCCAGGCGTCAGGATGGCATCGAGCGCAGGATCCCTCTTAAGGACGTGAGTCTCTACAGGGACTACCCCATTACCGGTACCAGTCTTGTAAAAATCGAGAACGGCGGACTTTATCCATATGAAATTGTTGGGACTCGCGGAAATCGGACCGTTGATCCCAAACACTGCCAGCTGAATTTTCTGCCCTGGAATGGCATTCCGGGCGATGATCAGCCGATTAGGAGCGTCATAACCTTTGATAACAGTCCCGCCACTTTGGCCATATGTGGCCGGTAGTTCACCGTTGACCCAAACCTCGGCATAGTCGTCGATCACGATCTCAAAAGCAACCGTGGATCCGGCTGTTTGAAACTCGCCAACCCTTTCCGGAATCGTTACGTTGATTCGGTACCAATTGAAGCAGACTTTGCCGGTTGACCGTCTGGCCTCAAGAGTAGTTGGGTCGAGAAGCTCCCATCGGGAATCGTCGAAGTCGGCAGTACCCGCGTGGGGCGAGTAGTCGTAAGTCTTGATTGGGATACTCGATGGCTTCAGATCAGGACCAGGCGCTCGGAAGTCAGTCTCGAGAATTTTTACATCACTGTACCTCCATTGCCCCTTGACGAGCTCGACTCCGGGCCTGGTTCGCAGGTCGACGATGGCATCTGGTCTGCCATATGGCGGCTCCTGTGCAGCCCAAACCTGCCCCCGGGCCGATGCAGGGGCCAGCAGGAGCAGCAAACTACTCCACAGCATTGTTCTTACACTTCTCATTTCGAATCCAGCGCTTGTCTGACCTTCACGGTGTAGTACAGAAACGGCGCTTGAACTTCCTTAAACCAGTGAGGGGTGCCGGCTGGGACGACGATGACGTCGCCAGCCACCAGGGTCTGCGACGCGCTACCGGTCAACTGCGTGCCGCGCATTTCGTTCTCAGCCACCCTCTTTCCGCCTAACAAAGTTCCGCCGGTAATGAAAGTCGCTGATCCTTTGATCACATAGATAAGGTCGGAATCCTTTTCGTGCACCTCAACCAGGCCCGGAGAATCGCGCCGGCTCGTGACAATCGTGTAATTTCCATCCGGTCGGTACAGATCAGCCCCGGTCGAAAATGAGGCATCAACTTTTTCTTTGGGAAAATAAGTAACACCAGGCTGCGAACTGGCTGGCGGATCTGCACCGAAGTTCTTGGCTGCTTCAGCTCCGGCTATCGCGACCTCCTCATCCTGTTGCGCGCTTGAAGCGCCGCTTACCCCAATGGCGCCAACGATTTCTCCATTGACGACGATCGGAATCCCTCCTTGCAGCGGAGTGAAATCATCGAGCGCCACCATGGTGGTACGGCCTTTGTTAATCAGATCTTCGAAGACCTTGGTGGGTTTCTTGAACAGAACAGCAGTTCGTGCCTTTCCAATGGAAATCTTCGGACCCGCAGAAAATGTACCTTCCAGCCGTTCTAGCGCCATAAGGTTGCCGCCATCATCGACCACCGCAATGGCGCCTCCAGGCACGTTGTGCTCTTTGGCATAAGCCTCTGCTGCCGTGATCACTTTGCGCGCTCCATCCAGGGTGAGGCTCTTTTTCTCGGAGATTGGCTGACACCCCGATGCACCGAGACTTGGAGGTGTTAAGATCGCGATTACTATCAGCTGTTTCAATAAGTTCATGCTCTGGTTCTCCGCTCTCGCATCCATCTCTCACGTCTGCAACATCGCTTCTTTGGTGCTGGATGGGTTGAAGTTCCCGGCGCTGTTCCGGCTAGATTCCAGAACTGATCGACGGTAGCCACATCTGAAAATGCATCTCTCGTTGGCTCCATGGTTTAACTTGGCGCACTTCACACTGTGTGCACCTGCTAGCTTTACGTAAGTTACAGTCGCGGCTAACATGCCAAAAGGCGGCGCCGTAAAGTAAACCCACCAGCTTTTCCACACGTGTGCTGGCAGAGCAGATCCAAAGGTTCGTGCAGGATTCATGCTCATTCCCGAAAGCGGGGCTTCTACCGTGATATAGGTTGCCACTAGGAACCCCGCGAATATGCCGGTGAAGGGCGCAAGCTTTTTGTTGTTGGAAAAGACCAACACTACTGTCATTAACAAGAATGAGATCGTGAATTCGGATACCAACGCCACTCCGGCGCCGCGTGGTCCAGGGGAAGTGATTACGTAGTTGACTCGTGCGTCCGATATCCACGGTGAGAGGAACACAGCGGAGATAAGCACTCCAGCAACTGCTCCGGCAAACTGGGCCACGACATAGAAACAAGTGTCCTCGAAGGTGATCTTTCTCAAGCGGAAGAATGCGATTGTCACAGAGGGATTGAAGTGTGCCCCGGATCGTTTTCCCCATGGCGAGTAGATAAGCGTAATTGCAGTCAAGCCCATAGCGATTCCTATCAGCGCCCGCCTCCAGAACGGCGCTACTACCCAATGCGCTGAAGGCAAGGCTGGGTGCATGAGCAGAACGGTAAACACGCATGCAGAAATCATGAACGTGCCCAAGCCCGCTGCCTCCATCAGGTACTCCGGCCAGTGTTGCCGCAATGCCGTGAGCATGCCTTCATCCTTCTTCAAACCATGTATACGACGTCCGATCCAGGTGTCGGATAAGCGAACACGCAATCTTTTAGCTCTCTCGATGTCAGACCTTTCCTGATTGCCAAGGCGAAGAGATTAATCGTTTCTCCTGCATCAGATCTCAACAGGTGTGCGCCAAAAAGAAGACCACTGAGCTCCTCAACCAGAACTTGAACCGAAAAAAACTCAGCCACACGGCGCGAAAAATACCAACACGATGTATCTCCCTGATTCACACCAAACTTAAGGCTGAGCTTGCGCGCGGCCTGCTCCTGGAGCCCGACGGATGCCAACGGCGGCACGTTGAACATGACACTCGGAACACCCTCGTAGCTCGGCTTCTGATGTCCCTGAAGGAGGTTCTCGGCCACGATCTTGCCCTCGTAGCTTGCGACTGGAGTCAGAGGTGGGCCAAGCGAGGCAGCGGCGTCACCCGCGGCGTACACAGCAGGGTTGGAAACATCGGGAAGGTATTCATTTTTCACGCCGCGCTGCGGGTCCCAGTCAATGCCTGCCTCCGCCAGATGCAGGTCATCGATCTCCGGCACGCGGCCGGCGCTATGAACAACCATGCCGGTTGTGAACTCGTGATCTCCTGTCTCCGATCGGGCATGAACTTTGAAACCAGTTGGATCCTGGTTGACGCTGGTTACTTTAGGGCCGAGCTGCACATCGACGCCGAGATCGCGGGTCCTGCGTATCGGTCGATCCACTAAGTCAGGATCAAACCGCTCCAACGGCCGCCGTCCGCGATGCAAAATCGTTGCCACTACCGCCGCTCGGGCAGCAACGTATGCGAATTCGAAAGAGACGTAGTCACCGCCGATAAAAAGGATTCGTGTGGGCAGCTTCTCTAATTCGAGAAATTGCTCGCTTGTTACTGCGTATTCAGGTCCGGCGATCATCAAATCTGCGGGTCGGGATCCTGCTGCCACGACCACATTTGCGGCCTCTAGAACATCGTTGCCAACCTGAATCGCCGCGGACGCGACGAAGTGCGCCCTGCCCTGGAGTGTCGCGATGCCACTCTTCGAGAAACTCTCTTCGCGATGTGTCGAAATATCGTCGATCAAGGAGCGCTTGAATTGCATGAGTCGCGGCCACTTTATTCGGGCATCTTCGGCATGAATTCCGCGTTCCTGCATGCGCATGTGCCACTCGATCACCTCAGCAGCGCCCACGAGCACTTTCCTCGGGTCGCAGCCGCCAGGCGCAAGTGCCTGCAAAGGGTCGCGATTCTGTAACTTGTTTTCCGGCCTTGCGGCAGCGCATCGATACAGCCGATGCCGCACCTGCCGGTTTCGATCGCTACAACGTCGTATTTCGCCATTGCGTGACCCTACGAGGTCGTGACCTTGTGACGCGTGCACCAGTGTTCGTACATGCGAAACTTACCCTCCTGTCGCGAAACCCGGATACAGGGTCATGCCGCCATCCGCGAAAATGCTTGCTCCATTGATGTAATCGGCCTGATCGGAAGCCAGGAACACGGCAACTCGCCCAATGTCGTCTGGCTCGCCGATGCGTTTGTAAGGAATCAGCGTCATGAGCGCTTCATAAGCTTGTGGGGTCGACCAGGCGCTGGTATTAATCGGTGTCCGGATCGCGCCAGGGCAAATGCTGTTGACACGGATACGGTATGGAGCGACCTCCTGTGCGATGCTCTTCATCATCATCATGATTCCGCCTTTGGAGGCAGCATAGTTCACATGCCCCGCCCAGGGGATGGTTTCGTGCACGGAGCTTATGCAAATGATCTTGCCCGCCGAGACGGAAACGTCCTTAACCACTCCTCGGCGCTTGAACTCACGCACTGCTTCCCGCGCACACAGAAATTGTCCAGTGAGATTCACTCCGATGATGGTGTTCCATTGCGTCAGTGTCATCTCCTCAAACGGGGCATCCTTCTGCAGTCCGGCATTGTTGATCAGGATGTCGATGGTCCCGAACTCTTTGAACATCTTGGCAAACATCGCTTTTACTTCGGACTCTTGAGAGACATCAGCGCGAATGGCGAGAGCCCGGACACCGCAGTCGGCGAGCACAGCGGCAACTTCATCTGCTGCGCCCTCTGTGCCAACATAGTTGACAACCACATCAGCGCCAGCTTGACCCAGCGCGATGGCAACCGCCTTGCCGATTCCCGAACTGGCGCCGGTCACTAAAGCTTTCTGACCCTTGAGCGACTTCGGACCCTGGCATTCTGGTGCCACCGCCTGCGGATAACTTGTGTTCTCAGTTTCTATTTGCACGTTGCATGCTCCTTCCTACCTATGCGCGAACATCGTCACTGCGAAGCGCGAGGAATGTTCAATCCAAGGCATCTTGATATTTCTGCATTCGAACCCTCCTGGTTCCTGCGACCGATTCCTCCTTTAACGATTCGACAACTTTCTTTGGCGATTTGTCCCTAACACTCGAAACCGCTGATTCTTCTGCGCATCCTACTGCTGTCCATCCACGGATGAGTTCACCCACGGTCCAAGCCTGTGCGATCGAACCACGCGGGTTGAACGGTGCGTCTCCGTCGAAGATTTCACTGGCTGTGCCCAGACCGTGAGTGTTTATATGGTTCGCGATTGGCTCCAAGAATGACGCTGCCTCGGCTGGATCGCCGAATACTCTTAGGTGCGCCCGGACGAAAGGTCCCAAAAGCCAACCCCAGACCGTCCCCTGGTGATAGACACTATCGCGCTCGCGTGGGCCGCCACCGTACACACCGCGATAATCTCGATGCTCGCGCGCGAGGCTCCGCAACCCAAACGAACTGAGGAGGTGATGAGCGCAGGCATCCACTACCGCGCGCTGCTGCGCATTGGTGAGCGGGCTTTCCGGCAGCGATACAGCGAAGATCTGATTCGGACGCAACGACGCATCGTGCCCTTGAGGCCCATCGATCACGTCAAAGCAATACTTCGCCGACTCGTTCCAGAAGCGCTGGAAGCCGCGCCGCACTTGCTCCGCCATTGAGTCATAAATCTTGCCCGATTTGTTCAGTACGGCGGCAAACTGCGACATGCTGACCAGCGCATTTAGCCATAGAGCATTGACTTCGATGGGCTTCCCGATACGCGGAGTAACCACCCAGTCGCCCACTTTCGCGTCCATCCACGTAAGCTGTACGCCGGGCTCGCCCGCGTGGAGCAAGCCATCAGCAGAGTCGACGTGGATGTTGTAACGAGTGCCCCGGTTGTGCCAATCGATGATCTCAGTCAGAGTAGGGAAGAGTTCTGCAAGGAACTTCTCATCGTTTGTGGCCGCGAAATACTGTCGTATGGCTTCGAAATACCAGAGTGTCGCATCAACCGTGTTATATTCGGGCGCCTCGCCCACGTCGGGAAAGACGTTGGGCAGCATTCCTCGGTCGACGAAGCGACCGAAAGTGCGGAGCACGTCGCGCGCGACTTCTGTCCGGCCAGTGGAGATGGCCAGGCCGGGTAGCGCGATCATTGTGTCTCGCCCCCAATCGCCAAACCAGTGATAGCCAGCAATGACCGAGCACGCGTCAGGATTCTCTTTCAGGGGACGGTTGACGATGAACTGGTCGGCGGCCAGGACGAGCTGACTCACCCATGAGGGAGCCGTCTGGGACAAGGATGGGAGTACGATCGTCCAGCGCTCGAGCAACGCTCTCTCGTGCCTGACGCGGGCCTCCCAAGCACGGCTGCCATCGAGCTCGGGCTTGGAATCTGTGCTGCAGACAAATGTGAGTGATTCTCCAGGTCTGAGAGTTGCATGAAAAGTGCCGGCGTGCAGGTGATCTTCTCGGTCGTCTAACCCCCGGTTGCGCTCGCAGGCAAGATCAAAATTGCGATACCACTCGTGAGCCGGTTCAGACCTACCAGACGCCATGAGGAGGTAAATGGGCACCGCGCCCCCAAATGCCGATACCCTAAGTCCATGATCTACGGGCTCGATGTTCATTCGCCAGTCGCCAGCGTGAGTATTGGCGTGGTAGTCGCGGTAGTTCACCAGGGCCTTCAGTTCGAGCTCAAGCGAGCGGCTGGCCCTGGCCAGCGAATACTGGACATATGTAGTATTTGCTCCCTGCTGCATCCAAATGCGCTTCTCGAGGTGCCCATCTGCACAGGCGAATGTCCAAACCGGAGTTGTTCCATCGAGCCGAAAACGCTCAATGTGCCGGTAGCCCTGCGGATCGAGGGTTCCATCGGTCCATCGATTAGTTGAGAGCGGATAACTGTGGTCGGCATACCGAGCCGCGTCCTCAAGCTTGGTGATAAGCAGGGTGCGGCCCAAGGGAGGCTTCAACGCCGCGATTAGCAGACCGTGATAGCGACGGGCAAGCAGACCAGAGATCGTTCCCGAAGCAAATCCGCCGATACCATTCGTCACCAGCCACTCGCGTTCGCTAGCGTCGGAAACAGAGCCGCAGATCTCGCGGCCGAACTGAACCGGCGATCGAGTTTCGGTTGAGAGATAGCCGGTTCTTGATATCGCCTCGTTATATGGTTTTCCAGTCATTGCAGCTGCCTAACGCTCTTTGGTTCACCGCGCATGCGGCGTGTCTCGACCGCCACTCTGTTCAATCAGCTTCGCAACCAATCCCGTCCAACCAGTTTGGTGGCTGGCGCCGATCCCAGCCCCATTGTCTCCGTGAAAATACTCATGGAACTGAATCAGGTCACGCCAGTTCGGATCATCCTGGAATGTTTTCTGCCCCCCATAGACCGCTCGGCGATCACCGTCGCGCAGGAAAATTCGTATGAGCCGGTGTGAAAGATCAGTTGCTACTTCCCATAGATTCGCTTGATGCCCGGAGGCCGTGGGGCATTCGACTTTAAGTGTGTCGCCGAAGAAATAGTGGAATTTCTGTAGCGATTCCACGAGAAGAAAGTTCAGCGGAAACCAGATCGGGCCACGCCAGTTCGAATTTCCTCCGAACAAGCCGGTATCCGACTCGGCCGGCTGGTACATGACCCGGTATTCATGCCCATCGACGGCCATTACATAAGGATTGTCCCGGTGAAATTGCGAAAGTGCACGAATGCCATAGGGAGACAGAAACTCTCGCTCGTCCAGCATCACGCGCAACACTCTCGGCAGCCGCTCTGGACTGACGATAGATAGAAGTCGCCTCGTTCTTCCCTCCTTATCAGTGACTGTGGTTACGTTGTGGCGCAGTTCCGGCCGCTTTTCGATAAACCAAAGCATGCGTTTTTTAAATCCGGATAACGCGTCGATAACCTCCGGCTCGAGGGTTTCCACGGCAAACAGCGGAATCAAACCCACCATTGACCGAACTTTGAGAAAGTGGTGATTGTTTTCCCAGAGATGCAGTACGTCATAAAAAAATCCGTCTTCCTCATCCCACAGCTCGATGCCCTCGCCACCACGATTGTTCATCGCTTCGGCGATGTAGACAAAGTGTTCAAAGAACTTGCTCGCCATATCACCGTACGTATGATCTTCCCTCGCTAATTCCAACGCGATGGCAAGCATGTTCAAGCAATACATCCCCATCCAGCTGGTACCATCGGACTGTTCGATGTGCCCACCGGTAGGCAGAGGCGCAGAACGATCGAATACTCCAATGTTGTCGAGTCCCAGGAAGCCGCCCTGAAAGATGTTCATGCCTTCGGCATCCTTGCGGTTGACCCACCAGGTGAAATTGAGCAACAGCTTCTGAAACGCTCGAGCCAGGAATTTCCTATCTGCATGTCCCCTGATTCGTTTCTCAATCTTGTAAACCCGCCAGGCTGCCCAGGCATGGACTGGAGGGTTAACGTCCCCTAATGCCCATTCATAAGCTGGAATTTGCCCATTCGGGTGCATGTACCACTCGCGCTGAAAAAGAAGAACCTGCTCTTTCGCGAAATCCGGATCGATCGTAGCCAAGGTCACACAATGAAATGCAAGGTCCCAAGACGCATACCAGGGATATTCCCACTTATCGGGCATCGAAATGATGTCGTCGTTATAAAGGTGCGCCCACTCGTGATTCCGCCCGTATGCCCTTTCCTGCGGAGGAGGCGGGCCGGCGGGGTCGCCTGTGAGCCACTGTTTGAGGTCATAGTGATAAAACTGCTTCGACCAGAGCATTCCGGCGAATGCCTGCCGCTGAACCCGGGCCGCATCTTCACCCAGGTGAGAGCGAACCCGCGTTGCGTAGAATGTGTCAGCTTCCTGCCGGCGTCTGGCGAATAACTCATCGAACTCCTTGCCAAAAGGACTAATTCCCTCGACCACAACTGCAGGTGCTGAGCGCCTCACTATGGTTGGCGACTGATCCGTAAGCCTCAGATGAATCGTTGCGCTCGCGCCTCTTTCGACCCGGAGGGGGTAGTGGGCTGCACATTTTGTTCCGATCATCTCCGGATTGACTGCTTCGCGTGCCCAGCGAACGATGTAATCGTTAATGCCATCCTTTACATAGCGGGAACGGTTCGGCACGCCGAACAAGCGCTCATGATTCGTCTCGTTCTCGGTGAACAGCAGTTCCGGCGAGCCTTCGCACAGGAGCCAGCGCTTGCCGTAAGTCGCATGGCTGACTTCAATCACCGCCTGTTCCTGCGACTCGAGTACACGGGTGAGCGTCGGACGCTGGGAGTCGTGATCCCAACTCCAGGTGTTGCGAAACCACAATGTCGGTAGAATGTGAAGCTCGGCTGCTTCCGGCCCGCGGTTGTGGGCGGTGATAGAAACTAGAATGTCCTCGGCTGTGGCCTTTGCGTACTCGACAAAGACATCGAAGTAGCGGTCTCCGTCAAAAACACCGGTGTCCATCAACTCAAATTCGAAATCATGTCTATTCCGGCGGCGATTCTCTTCGACAAGCCAGGTATAAGGGAATTCTGCCTGAGGGTACTTATAGAGAAACTTCATGTAGGAGTGGGTAGGGGTGGAATCCAAATAGAAGTAATACTCTTTTACGTCTTCACCATGATTGCCCTCACTTCCCGTCAGCCCGAATAAACGCTCCTTTAGGATCGGATCCTTCTCGTTCCACAGGGCCAACCCAAAACAAATCAACTGGTGACGATCACTGATGCCGCCGAGGCCGTCTTCGCCCCAGCGATAAGCTCGTGAGCGTGAGTGATCGTGCGGAAAGTAATCCCACGCGGTTCCACCGGCACTGTAGTCCTCCCGCACCGTGCCCCATTGCCTCTCGCTTAGATAAGGCCCCCATCTCTTCCAGTGCACAGTGCGTTGCCGCGACTCCTCGAGCCGCTTTTCTTCTTCAGTCAGAGTTCGTCCGCGTAGCTTACTGTTTTGTTGAGATTTCGTCATTGTCTTTTTACCGTTCGCGTTTATCACGCAGCTGCATTAACACCCCTAGCAGCGGCTGATGCGCCGGCGATAGCCCCGAAAGTGGCGCCGTAAATTAAGTGCCCCATCAGGGCGGCCAAGACGGCCTTCATGCCACCCATTTCTGTGCTAAACATGCCGCCACCCATCATCGGCATCACTACTAGCTCCACTCCAAACCACAGAATCACGCCCCACAACAGCCCCTTCTGCCATGGCGCACCAGGCAACCGCCGATAGAGCAGATACAAGTAGATCAGCGGAAAAATGACCGCTCCGTTCAGGAAATGCATGAGAATTCCGCCCGCCATTCCGGTATGTGTCATCTCCCCGAGCTTGGCAACGATGTCCATCCTCACTCCCATCATTGGCGCCACGAAACGCATCATCAGCGTGAGCATCACCGTGCCGATGAATCCCCCTGCGATCGTCCTCCAGACATTTGGTTTCAAGTGTCCTCCTAATTGAAGCGCACACTACTTTTTTGCCAATTCCATGGGATGCCCATCAGGATCCCGGACGATCACAGCGAAGTGGAAACCGGTCTCCGCCTTGGGCAATACAGCGATGCCCGACGAGATCAGTTGATAGTGCTTCTCTTGTAAGGTTTTCAATACTGCCTCGATGTCATCTGTAACCAACCGAGTCTGGTGGTGGAACAGATCGTTAGCGTGCTCATCCGCAGGCGCAGCGCGTCCGTCACTCGGAGTCAGATATTCAAGCAACTCGACACCTGGACCCTAGGTACTTCTCAAGCTCGTGATTCGCAGCCTCGCGCCGAAAACGTTGTTCAGATGCTCTTGCTCAGGGCCGTAATTCTCACTTTCGCCAACCACTCGAAAACCTAGTAGATCTCGGTAGAAAGCCAAACTTACAGACGTGCTCGCTACTACAATCGCAGTGTGGTCGATCCCCCAAAATAGTTTTTCATTGCCTTGGTGCCACTTGGGATCGCCCTTGTCCGAAGGAAATTCAAGGATCTCCAAAGGATGGCCATCAGGGTCCTCGAAGTAGAACGCGCGTATGCCGGCTGCGGGTTTGATGTAGGTGGGGAGGGTCTGCGGAGCCGACGACACGTTCTGCACCCGGTTCTCACGCAGCCAGGCATAAGCGCGATCCATGTCTCCGGTGATGATTGCAATGTGCTGAAACCAGCGATCGTTGCTGTGAGAGTCGAATGCGACCGGCCTACCCTTCGGCGCCAAATACTCCGTCAGCTCGATGGACTCGTCACCGAGCCGCATGGTGACTACGCGCATGTGCAGGCCAAATATGCCTTCGAGGCGCTCGTAGTCGCTGCCTTCGATTTCAATGTCAGAAATCTCTTGAAACGAAAGCACCCTTGAGTAGAAATCAATGGAACGGTCTGCATCAGCAACAGTCATGCCCACCGATTCCACCGCGCGAACCAGAGGGGCGCTTGGAGCGGCCGCCCAGATTGGCTGTACATACGCGATCAACAGAGGCAGCGCAGCTATAGCCGCGAATAGCTTGTCCGTGACAATTCGGTTGAGTCGCATAAATGTCGCCGCCTAATGAATTCGTTCGCGCAGGTGATCTGCAACCCGAAGCGCATTCGCCATAATTGTCAGTGCCGGGTTCACTGCCCCACTTGAAGGGAAGAAACTCCCGTCCACGACATAAAGGTTGTCGAGATCATGAGCTTTGCAGTTCACATCGAGCGCCGAGGTTTTCGGGTCGCGACCAAAGCGGATCGTGCCGTTCTGATGAGCAACTCCCGCTAGTGGGATACGCTGACCCAGGAAAAGGTTACGGGCAAACATACCCTGGTAGCATTGATCCCCGTGCGTCGGACACTTCGACTGGGCTTTCATCAAGGTCTCGAGTTTGGCGATCAGCCGCTTATGACTTTCTTCGTTATTGGGCTTGTAGGAGAGCACGATCTTCCCGTCGCGACTCAACGTGACGCGATTGTCTGGATCGGGCAAGTCTTCCGACGTCAACCAAAAATCAAGCGAATGCTTGGCCATAAGATCGAGCGTCCACCCAGGCGCGATCGCCGGCGCCCCTGCCTTCAACGTTTCACCATCGAGTTTGCCGACAAAGGAGATGTGCCCCATCGGATAAGACCAGTCCTTTGACGCGAAATAGAAATCGTTGAGGGCGAGTGTTTTTTGGAACGTGGTCGGATTCGGGCATTTCGAGACTGCCATGAGGACGGAATTGACATGGCCCATGTAATGGCGCCCGACCACATCGGAACTGTTTCCTAATCCGTGGGGGTGCTTGTCATTGGCTGAACGCAATAGCAGCGCGGCTGAATTGATAGCCCCGCACGAAATCACAACAATGTCCGCTGAGTAAGACTCAGTGCTTCCATTTCGCTTTACTAGAACCTTAGTGACTGCCCGCCCTGTGCTGTTAGTCTCAAGGCGCTCGACATAGGCATTCGTTAAAAGAGTGACATTGGAGTACTCCAGCGCCGGGTCCACACATATCACCTGCGCATCTGACTTGGCCTGAATCAGGCAAGGAAAGCCGTCACAAGTGTCGCAGCGAATGCATTTACTTGTGTGCCGATTCTCCTCATCAAGCTGCACGCCCAGGGGCACATGAAACGGTTTAAGGCCGAGGCGAGCGAAATCATTACTCAAGCGCTGCATTCGCGGCTCGTGGCTGACTGACGGGTACGCGTATGGTCCACTGGCGGGTGGTTCGGTTGGGTCCGTGCCGCGCTCGCCGTGGACCTGGTAGAGATGCTCGGCCTTCAGGTAGTAGGGTTCAAGGTCCTCG
>Ga0126373_10000729_pt1 | contig 22225 bp, 16 predicted proteins | sample PanSoiMetPlot_11_FD_92545 | JGI IMG/M metagenome (GOLD analysis project Ga0126373, IMG submission 92545) | Tropical forest soil microbial communities from Panama - MetaG Plot_11 | ecosystem: Environmental > Terrestrial > Soil > Tropical forest > Bulk soil | place: Panama | collected 2016-02-17 | reverse complement strand
TCCCGTGAGCGGCCCCTCCCTGTCTTGTCCGCAATCCAGCAACCGGCTTCCCGCAACCCAACGAAATGAACCCAGAAAATGTCACTTCATGTCTTGACAGCCCATAGGAGCATCGATCTGGCAGCGCCGGTAACTGCCTGTCCGAGCTAAAGAGCGAAGTGGTGCCGCCCGAAGTCCATGCGCGTCTATGCACTCATCCGCATCCTTATACGTCGATGCAGACGCACTACTTTCGGCATGTGAGTGAGAGGTCAGCGGTGTCGGCGAGCCGTGGGAGCGCACAGATCAGCCCGCTCGGCGCGACACGTATGGCATCCCGGCGGCCTGAGTCTGCCGCCCATCGCGAATACCGCGTGTCGCACGACCGCAGAGCTGTCACCGTCGGTAACGAAGCGCCCGTCTGGCAAGACAGGTATCCGGCGGGGTCAGCCGCCGCTATTCCGGCCCGGCACTCGTTGGCCCCTGGCCGCGCTAGGACGCCATCGGCGACTTGCTATCTGAAGCCGCCGACTCGCGCTCGCTTGCGGCTGGTACCGCGTTTCTTACAGGCAACCTGTTGCTGCCGGGCGTTGCTGTCACCTCAGGCGGTACTGTCCAGCTTGGCGCGATTCAGGACCCGGTAGACGGTGGCGCGGCCGACTGAGAAGACCTCCATCAGGTCGGCGATGGTGTACTCGCCAGTGGAGTGCATGCGGACCAGCTCGGCCTGCTGGCGGGCTGACAGCTTGGGCTGCTTGCCTTTCAGCCGGCCCTTGGACTTGGCCACGGCCATGCCCTCGCGGGTCCGCAGCTTGAGGAGGTCGACCTCGAACTCGGCGAAGGTGGCCAGGATGTTGAAGAACATCTTGCCCATCGGGTCGGCGGGGTCGTAGAGGGTGCCGGCGAGGGAGAGCTTGACGCCGCGGGCAACGAGGGAGTCGCCGATCTGCCGGGCGTCGGGCACCGACCGGGCGAGCCGGTCGAGTTTCGGGACGACCAGGGTGTCGCCGGAGCGTACCGCGGCGAGAGCCTGATCGAGGCCGGGACGGGCCCGGCTGGTGCCGGTGAGTCCCTTGTCGAGGTAGATCCGCTCGTCCGGGACGCCGAGGGCGGCGAGCTCTTCGCGCTGGGCGGTGAGATCCTGCAGGATGGTCGAGCATCTGGCGTAGCCGATGAGTTCACCCACCCGCCCAGCGTACCGTTTAGCCCCCCATCACCGGACAGGCATGCGGACGATGTTAATGAGACGGCGTTTCCGCATGTCGTGCCCGCCGGCCCGGCGCGGTGTCGGCTGTCCCGTAGAGCGTTCCCCTAACGGACACTCGGACCAGACCCTGATCCCCGATAGACGGATACCCGTGTCGCCTAGTCCCCGCACCCTTAGCTGTCGCGTGGCATCCTGTCAGGTAACCGGATACCCGGGCCGTCTCCTTTAGGAGGTTATCGGTGCTGCACATCATGCTCACGGACAAGAAGCGCTCCGACGATCCGGCCGATCCGCTGCACCGGACTTTCTACGGGTGGGGGCCGCAGGACTCGGTCGAGGAGAACTGGGGCAACAACCGCGGGTACTGGGTCCTCGGCGCCCGCGCCAGCCGCGAGTTGTACGTGCTGTTCTCCTATAACGAGCGGCACGAAGTCGTCATGGCCGCCAGAATCGACGCGATCATCGACGCCCCGGGCAAGCCCGGCCGCAAGATCATCGAAGGCGAGCCGCTGCCCGAGAACCATCCCGTGTACCAGGCGTACGTCGGCCAGCCCACCCCGGACAGCGCACGCGTCCGCAACCCGGTCACCTACTTCGACTCGACTGTCGGCGGCTGGCCGTGCGGCTGCGGCTGCGGCGATGAGATCTACGTCGGCGAGTTCGTACGAGGCCACGAGCAGACGGCACTGCACCAGCGCGTCGCCCAGATCGGCACCATTCCCGAGTTCCTGCGCTGGTTCGACGCCGTCCGTGTCGGCGCCGACCCGAAAACGGGGACAGCGCCCCGTGCCAAGGTGAGCCAGACCGGGCAGTTGGACCTCTCGATCGGCGGCGACGGCAGCGTCCGCATGCAGTTCACCCCGGCTGGCGAGCGGGCCTGACCGGCCACGCCGCAGGCTCCGGCTGTACCGGGCCTGCTGCCGGCCTTCGTGCGTACAGTAACGCTGTCAGAGATCCAGAGGACGCCTGCCGGTCCTTCGTGCAGATGTGGGCGGAGGCAGTAATGCTCCAGGTCGAGCGTGTTCGCCAGATCCGTAAGAGGGCCGATGCGGACGGCCGGGCCTACGAGCGCATGGAGGACTGGAGCACGACCAATCTCGACCTGGCGAAGAACTTCCGCGCGCAGTGGGCGGAAGAGCAGACGCTGGTCTGGGCAGCTCATCAGGTTGAACGGTGGGCCCGGCGCCTGGCGGAGGAGCGAGGCGAGGAACCACCGCCCCGCGATCAGGTACTCGCTGACCTCCGGAACGCCCTCGAGCACGTCGACGAGGCAGAGTTCGATGGAGGTAATGCTGTGCCAGGAGACAGAAGCCGCTCGCTGCAGGCACTGCCGAACGGTCGGCTCGCCATCCAGACCGGGCACCACCTGGCCTTCGGCCTCATCGACGTCGACGAGCTCGAGCGCCGGGCCCTGGCTGTCGTCTCTACTGTCGAGGGCGAGCTGATGGAAGAGGCCGCCGACTTGTGGGCGGAAATAAGCAGCGGGCGCTGAGCAGTCCCGCCGCCTTAACTCAGCTGCTGCACTGCTGTGATCTGGGCATGGAGCGCCGATGATCAGGATGCTGATCTGCATCGCCCTCAACCTCGACCTGCAGGGCGACCCGTCTACATCCGCCCGCGCCGGATGGATTGCATCGGCACCATCGAGGTGCCGAGGACGCTGCCCCGGCCGACGTCAGCCGGCAACATCGCGGCAGTCCTCGGCGCGATCTGCTCTCGCCGTCCGCGCAAGGACGCGCCGCCGGACGTGCTCCGGGACCGGGTACTGTTCGAGACCGCCTACATGTGCGGCGCCCACGCCTCGGAGGTCTGCGGGCATGCACGTGGGGACCTGGACCTTGCGCATGGACGACGAGCACCCCCGCGTCCACGCGAAGGCCGGCACCTTCCGCACCGTGCTGCTGGATGACCGCGGCTACGTCGCGCTGCTGCGGCACTACCTCGCTTGGAGCGGGTAAACTTGCGGGCCGCTGTTCCGTGCCAGCATCAACGGGCGCGGCGGCCCGCTGTCCTATGACGCGGCGCACAGCCGAAGGAGGACGCCGCACGACGAGGCGGCTGTGCGCGTCTTGCCTGGGCAGACCGGCGTGATCATCGGGGTCGCCGGCTGGCCCGTCGCTCTTGAGTTGTTCGGTTCCGGCTCGGCTCTGATCGCCCACATGTCCGGCATCCTCGACGCCGCCCGCCTCGACGCCCGGCTCGCAGGGCATGCCGGACCGGTGCCGGGTCGGCGTCCGCGCCGGTTCGCCGCCGCGCTCAGCGGTCTGCCGCTTGTGCCCGCTCCCGTCCGAGCAGGCGACGGGTACGCAGTCACCCGCTGCGTGGTCGACCTCGCAGCTCGCGGGATCGCCACACCTGCTGGGACCCTTGCTCACCTGTCCGCGCTGAACCTGCGCCACGAACTGATCGGAGCTGCGTGATGAAGGTGACCACCGCATAACTGTTCTGCAGCATCCGCAGTGGCGCCTCGATCTGCCACGAACGGGCGGTGAGCTTGTTGCCGCCCGAACGGCAGACGAGACGTGGGCCAGGCATGCCGGTTCCGTTCCTGGACTGACGTTAAGAAAAGCGGCCGGTGACGGACTCGGCGGCGGCGAGGGCCTGGCCGGATCGGACATAATCGACAGCGCCCTGGATCTCAGGTGCCAGGTAGCGGTCGGCGCCAGGCCCGGCCACGGCGGCCCGCAGGTCGGCGAGCACGGCCGCCGTCGCAGGCGTGGGCTCAAGCGGGGCACGCAGGTCGAGCGCATGCCGGCCAACCGCGCAGATCGAAGGCGGATATCTCACGTCGCACGACCGCCGGGCATATCACTCTCGGTAGCGAAGTGTCAGTGCCGGTCCAGCAAGTCAGTGCCTGGCGGGGTCCTCCCACGATCACGCTCGCGTGCGGCTGGTGACACGTTTCTTGCCGGCGCCCCAGCCCGCGAGCGGTTCGCAGGCCTCCGTGCGCATGCGGATCGAGCGCACCCCGTTCGGATGAAGCGGTCGAGCCGGACTTGACCGAACTCCTTCTTGCGCAACACACGACAAAAACTGTACGATCGTACAAAATTTGATCGGTTAGATCGGAACGGCTGGCTGGCGTTGGCGTTGACGGGTGCGGTGGGCCATCCAAGGGATGGGCTGGGTCCAGATCGGGCGCCTGCGAGCGTGGCCCGGATCGAGGACCTAGCGGTCGAGTTTCGCCGCGGCTCGCGGACCGTCCGAGCGCTACGCGGGGTCAGTTTCTCGATTGCCCGCGGCGAGATCGTCGGCCTGGTCGGTGAGTCGGGCTCGGGGAAGACAGTGCTGGGGCTCGCCCTGCTGGGGCTGCTGCCCGTTCAGCCTGCTCCGCTCGTGCGCGGACGGATCATCGTAGGCGGATCGGACATGCTGGCGGCTTCAGCCGCTGACCGGAGGCGCATACGGCGGACTCAGCTGGGGGCGGTGTTCCAGGACCCGATGACGTCACTTAATCCGACCATGCGGATCGGACGTCAGCTCGAGGAGGTCGCCGGGTCCCGGCAGGAGGCTATCCGCCTGCTTGAGGCGGTGGGCATCCCCGATCCAGGCGCACGACTCAGGAGTTTCCCGCATGAGCTCTCTGGCGGCATGCGTCAGCGTGTCATGATCGCGATGGCGGTGGCGGCAAGCCCAGCGCTCATAGTTGCTGACGAGCCGACGACGGCGCTCGATGTGACGGTCCAGGCTCAGGTGCTCGAGTTGCTGAAGGGCCTGCGTGATGAGCTGGGCTGCTCGCTGCTGCTGGTTACGCACGATCTTGGTGTCGCGTCCGAGATTGCCGATCGGGTCGTCGTGCTCTACGGGGGGCGGGTCGCTGAGATGGGTGCGACAAGTCAGATGCTCGGCCGACCGCGGCATCCTTACACGGCCGCCCTGCTTCAGACCAGGCTGGATGCTCCCGCCGACCGCAGCCGACCGCTGCGGACGCTTACCGGAGAGCCGCCCGATGCCAGCGCGCCACCGCCTGGCTGTCCGTTCGCGCCGCGATGCCCGCTGCGGATCAACGACTGCACGACAGAGCTGCCGGACCTTACCTGGGCCGGAGCGCAGGCGACGGCGTGCATCAGATCGAGCGCCATGGACCAGCAGTCGGCCCTCACCGCCGACGTCGGCAGCTGGCCCGAAGTTCGGGTCCAGCCGGACACGCGGTTGGTCCGGGTCAGTCAGCTAGAGAAAACCTTTGCCATTCGCACTGCGAACCTGCGGCGGGCGGTGCTCCACGCGCTGCGCGGCGTCGATCTGGAGATAGCGGCTGGCGAGGCCGTCGCGCTGGTTGGGGAGAGTGGCTCCGGCAAGACGACCCTGCTTCGCACCATCGCAGGCCTGCACGCGCCCGATCGCGGCGAGCTGACCATCGCGCCTGACGCGCGGCCGCAAATCGTCTACCAGGACGCCGGGGCATCGCTCACGCCATGGCTCACGGTCGGCGAGCTGCTGGAGGAGAGGATCAGGTCCCGCGGCGTGCCCAGGCATGACCGCAGGAAGAAGGTGGCTGCGGTGCTGGGCCAGCTCGGCTTGAGCGAGGACCTGGCCAGGGTCCGCGCCGGGCTGCTGTCGGGCGGCCAGCGCCAGCGAGTTGCACTCGCCCGGGCCGTCATCGGCGGCCCTCGGCTACTGCTCTGCGACGAGCCAACCAGCGCACTCGATGCCTCACTGGCTGCGACAGTGCTGAACCTGATTGGAACCATCCGCCGCGAGTTCGGCACGTCCGTGCTCTTCGTCACCCATGATCTTGCTGCAGCGTCCGCCGTGGCGGACCGGATTGCCGTCCTCTACCTGGGCCGGATCGTGGAGATCGGGCCTTCGGCCGAGGTCATCGGCCAGGCACGACATCCTTACACCCGCACGCTGCTGGCGTCACTGCCCCGGCCGGGCCGTGCGCCGCAACCGGGTCGGGGCGAGGCAGCCAGCCCGCTGGCGCCACCGGACGGCTGCGCGTTCCACCCGCGGTGCCCTGAGGCTGTTCCGGCCTGCAGGTCACGCGTGGCCGCCCTAGTCCCGGTCCGACCCGATCATCTGGCGGACTGCATTCATCTGGAGCGCCAATGAGTCTGGCAATCGGAACGGTGCCGGATGGCATCGTTCAGCGCGTGGCCGGGCTGGCGGGCCGCGGGGCACGAAGCTGGTGGGCGGTGTTCGCGCTTGGCACTGCCATGATCATGATCGCGCCAGTGCTCGCGCCTTACGCCCCGACTCAGGCGGTTGCCCAGCCGTTCCTGCCGCCGGGAGCGCGGTTCTTGCTCGGCACCGATGACGTAGGTCATGACGTGCTGTCCAGGGTGCTGTACGGAATGCGCAGCACGTGGATCGCGGCGATCATAGTGATCAGCATCGGTGTGCTCATCGGGGGAGCGATCGGCACCGTGGCGGGCCTGGCCAGAGGATGGCTGGATAACCTGCTGATGCGCGTTACGGACGGATTCCTGGCGCTGCCAGGACCAGTCCTCGCCATTGCTATCGCGGCGTCGATCGGCCCTTCGTTCGGGCACACCCTGATCGCGATTTCGATCGTGTGGTGGCCGTACTATGCCCGGATCGTCCGCGGAGAGGCGCGGTCCCTGGCCGCGCGCCCATTCGTCGAAGCGGCCAGGCATGGCTCGCAGATCAGCGTGTGGCGGCTCGCGCTTCGGCACGTCCTGCCCGGCGTGGCCCCGGCGGTAATCGTGGCCGCGAGCTTGGACGTGGGCAACCTGATCCTTATGCTGGCCAGCCTCTCCTTCCTCGGCCTTGGAGCGCCGGCGCCGGCTCCAGAGCTGGGCGCAATGACCGCGCAGGGCCTGTCGTACCTGCTGACTTCCTGGTGGGTCCCGATCATGCCAGGGCTGGCGGTGCTTGTGCTGGCCCTCGGCTCCAACTTTCTCGGCGACGGGATCCGGAATTCGGTGGGGCGACACAGATGATCCGGCTGGTGGTCAGACGGCTGGTATCGGCTGTGGTCATCATCATCGTGCTTACTGCTGTGCTGTTCGTACTACAGCAGACATCGCACACGAATCCCATCCGGTTGCTGGTCGGGGCCAACGCGCCGGAGAGCGTCGTCCAGGCGGCAAGGCGCCGCCTCGGATACGACCAGCCGATCGTCGTCCAGTACGTCCGCTACCTCCGTGACCTGGCCAGCGGAAACCTCGGCATCTCGCTGAGAACGCACGACACCGTCGCCGCCGACATTGCGACATTCCTGCCAGCGACAGTAGAGCTTGCCCTCGTCGGCATGCTGTTCGCAGCCGTTCTTTCAGTGATTATCGGAATTGGGACCGCTGGTGGCTGGCGGGGCTCAGGAACGGTGAAATTCGTCACCGTGGCGCTGGCATCGGCACCGCCATTCTTCCTGGCGATCGGCGGCATCCTCATATTCGCACATCGTTTGACCTGGCTGCCAGCTACCGGGCAGACGAGCTACCTGAACCCGCCGTCGGGGCCCACTGGCCTGCTTGTCGCCGACTCCATTCTCCATGGCGAGCCCGGCATTGCGCTCGACGCCCTCCGTCACCTCGTGCTGCCGAGCTTTTGCATCGCGATCGGGCCCGCTGTATCAGTCGGCCGGGTGCTCCGCTCCAGCATGCAGACGTCGCTGGCATCCGATTACGTGCGGACGGCGCGCGCGAAAGGCAGGTCCGAGTTCTCGATCCTGTTCCGCCACGCCCTGCGCAATGCCCTCACCGCGCCGCTGGCCATGGCTGGGCTTCAGGTTGGCCTGTTGTTCGCCGGCGACATCATCGTCGAGACCGTCTTTGCGTGGCCGGGCATCGGACTGTACGTCGAGCAGAGCATTCCGAGCGGGGATTTCCCGGCCATCGCGGGTGTCACGCTGCTCCTCGGTGTCGGTTACGTCGTAATCAACACAGCGGTCGACCTGCTCCAGGTGGCGGCAGATCCGCGGATCGCCATCTCCTGACAGCTCGAGAGTTACTAAGGAGTCAGCATGATCGGAAAGAAAGTTCTTGCCGCGATCTTCGCGGCCGGCCTTGCGGCCGGCCTCACGGCCTGCGGCTCGAGCGGCTCGTCTAGCCGGGCTGGCGAGAGCGCCTATAGCTCTCATGTGCTCCGGTCAGCATTCAGCGCCGGGCTGTCTCCGCTCGACCCGGACACTTACTACGAGGCGGAGGGGCTGGCGATAACCACCGCCGCGTACCAGACGCTGCTGACCTACCAGCCCAACTCAAGCCAGCTCGAAGGACTGCTGGCGACCAGCTGGAGCGTCTCGCCAGACGGTCTGACCTACACATTCCATCTTCGGCCCGGTGTCCGCTTCTCCGACGGCACGCCGTTCAACTCCGCGGCCGCCAAGGCTACCTTTGAGCGCCGCATCATCATGAAGGGCGGCCCTTCGTACATGCTGGCCGAGGTTTCCGCCATGGACACGCCCAGCCCGCTCACATTCATCGTGCACCTCAAGCTGCCGGTTGCGCCTTTCCTTGACTACCTAGCTTCGCCCTACGGGCCCCTGATGACAAGCCCGTCGGCAGTGGCCAAGCACGCCGCCGGCGGTGATCACGCAGCTGGCTGGCTCGCCAATCACACGGCCGGCACCGGCCCCTATGTGCTCACGTCTGTCAGCAAAGGTGTCAACTACGTGCTGTCATACAGCAACGACTACTGGGGGGCCAAGCCATACTTCACCAAGATCGTCTTCTCAATTATCCCGGACTTCTCCACCCAGCTGCTTGAACTAGAAAACGGCCAGCTAGATATGGTCTTGCACGGGCTCTCGACGCAGGAATACCAGTCACTGGCGGCGAACTCGAAGTACAGCGTGCTCAATCCGCCGGCCTTGTTCAAGGCCCAGGTGTGGATTAACCCGGCATCGGCGGTCTTCGGGCCCATGACCGCGCGGCGAGGCCTGCAGGCAGCTCTCGACGTCAAGCAGCTCACGGCAGAGGTATTCGGGTCACGGGGGACGCCGTCCACGCAGTTCTACGTCGAAGGCATGCTGCCGGACGGCGCCGTCCCCGACAGCCCGGCCTACCAGCCAGGGCTGCTGCCGGCCGCTGTGTCGGGCGACAAGGGCAAGAGAGTAGTCATTGGCTATTACGGGGATCACAGCCTGCAGCAGCTGGCCGACCTGACCCAGGTGATCTTGCAGAATGCAGGCTTGAACGCGATTGTGCAGCCGGAGAATCCCGCTCAGGTTTTCGCTTTGCCAACGACCCCGTCGGCACGCCCCGACCTGCTCGTGGCCTCGATGAATCCCGACGCTGCGCAGGTGGACACGTGGTCGCGGATCTATCAGTTCACCAACGGCGCGGTGAACTTCCTCGGCTGTCACGCGGCGGCCGCCGACCGCCTGCTCAACACTGCCTTGGTGAACCCGAGCCTGGCAGGGTCCCACGCCCAGTATGTCGCGGCTGGCGATCTCTACCGGAACTCGCTGTGCTGGATCAATATCGCTGACGTTCGCGACACGATCGCGGCCAGGGCGGGGCTCTGCGGCTGGAGCCACGAGCTGCCGTGGGTCTTCGTGACCGAGTTCGCGACCCTCCGGCCCTGTACGCAATGACGCCGGCCGAGCTTCCCGGGCTCGCTGCGCTCATCCGGGAGGAGCTCACCCGATTCCGCGACAGCCATCCGGCGTCGGCGGGCCTGCACGACACAGCGTCGGCGTCGCTCCTTGCCGCGGTACCGATGCAGTGGATGATTCACTGGCCGGGCAGCTACCCGATATACGTCCAGCATGCGGCAGGCGGCCACCTAGTCGATGCCGACGGTCATGACTACGTGGACTTCTGCCTGGGCGACAGTGGCGCGATGGCCGGGCACTCGCCTGGCGAGGTGATAACTGCCGCCACGGCCCGGCTGGCCAGCGGCGTGACATTCATGTTGCCCACCGCAGATGCGATATCGGCCGCCGATCACCTGGCCCGCCGCTTCGGCCTGCCCACCTGGCAGTTCACGCTGTCAGCCACCGACGCCAACCGCGCGGCGATCAGGTATGCCCGCGGGCTCACCGAGCGGTCGAAGATCCTTATCTTCAACCACAGCTACCACGGCAGCGTGGACGAGACCTTCGCCACCCTCGATCATGGGTCGGTGGTGTCGCCGGCCACCTGCCTCGGACCGCCGGTGGATCCCGCGGTTACCACGAACGTCGCGGAGTTCAACGACGTCGGCGCCCTCGAGGCAGCGCTGGCGGCACGTGATATAGCCGCGGTGCTTACCGAGCCAGCGCTGACTAATGCGGGAATCGTCCTGCCCCAGCCGGGCTTCCATGCCGCGCTGCGGCACCTGACCCGCGAGCACGGCAGCCTGCTGATCCTTGATGAGACGCACACGCTGTGCTGCGGGCCGGGCGGGTACACCCGCGAGCATCAGCTCGAGCCGGACATGGTCGTGGTCGGCAAGGCAATTGCGGGCGGGCTGCCGGCTGGTGCCTACGGCTTCAGCGCAGAACTGGGGATGCGGGCCGCAGAAGCAACGTCCGTTGACAACACGGACTCGCCGGGCGTCGGCGGGACGCTGGCGGCCAACGCCCTATCCACGGCCGCCACGCGGGCCACGCTGGAGACCACGCTGACCGACGCGTCGTTCGCAAGAACGATCCCGCTCGCCAGCCGCTGGGCCGATGGAGTCCGGCGTGCTTGCGCAGCCCACGGCATCGACTGGCAGGTAACACAACTTGGCTGCCGGGCAGAGATCCAGTTCAGTCCGACTCCATTCGCGAACGGTGCCGAGGCCATTGCAGCCAAGGCACCTCCACTGGAGCGGTTCCTGCGGCTGTTCGCCCTGAACCGTGGAATACTGCTGACTCCGTTTCATAATATGGCGCTCATGTGCCCCGACCACACCGAGGCTGATGTAGACCACCATTCTGCAGTCTTCGACGCGGCCCTGACTCGACTATCGGAGGCGAACGTTGCCTGATTCCGTGCTGGTGGTGACCTGCCCTACGCATGATGGCCATGCGCCATCCGTGGAAGTTCAGTGCGGAATCGCGATTCCGGCGTTCGACCGGGTTGATCGGATGACCTCAATCCTGTCGGCCCTAAGCCGCGATAGCTCACTGAGGTATGCGAAACCGAGGCAATTTGGCCTGCGGCCGATCGCGAAAGTTCATGACGAAGGCCTGATCTCATGTCTTGCCAGCGCCTGGGATGAAAGTACCGGCATCCGTTCGGGCGGAGCCGACCAGGCGTTCGCTGACACTTTCTGCCACGAGGCCCTGCGCGAAGGGCTCGGGCCGCTCCCTCAGCAAGCCGGCCACATCTCACGCGAGCTTGGCCGTTACTGCTTCGACACCATCACCGGGGTCGGGGCGCGGACATTCGACGCGGCCGCCGGAGCGGTCAACACAATCCTGACAGCAGCCGAGCTAGTCAGCCAGTCCGATGCTGCCAGAGCACAACGCGTCGTGGCCTTGTGCCGGCCACCAGGTCACCACGTGACCAGGCGAGCGTACGGAGGCGGGTGCTATTTCAACAACGTAGGCATTGGCGCCCAGTGGCTGCTAGATCAGGGGGCATCTCGGATAGCGGTGCTCGACCTCGACTTCCACCACGGCAACGGAACACAGTCGCTGTTCTATGACCGGCCGGACGTCACCTACGTCAGCATCCACGGGGATCCGCGGCGCTGCTATCCCTATTTCACCGGCTACCCGGACGAGCAAGGCTCAGGAGCGGGCCGCGGCCACAATGTCAACATCACCCTGCCGGCCGGAACGGAGAGGGCGGGATACCTCGATGCACTCGGCCAGGCCATCGATGCCGTGGACCGCAGCCAAGCTGAGTTTCTCCTGGTATCGCTGGGATTCGACACTTTCGGGGGAGATCCAGCCGGTGACGCACGGCTCTGTACCGAGGACTACCGCGCGATCGGAGCCGCGGTCGGTGAGCTATCCCTCCCCGTTGTCGGGGCGCTTGAGGGCGGCTACTGCATCCCCGAGCTCGGCGACAATCTAAGCTCCTGGATCGGAGGAATCCGCCGGTGACCTCAGGTGTAGACGACGGCAGGCTAAGTACTCAGCCGCCGCTCCGGGGCCTTGTCGCCCTGGTAACGGGAGGAACCAGGGGAATCGGCCGCGCGATTACCGAGCACCTGCTCGTCTCCGGCGCATCGGTAGTGATGACATCCACCTCAGCCCACGGTGACCTGGTGGCTGAGCAGCTCAGGGAGCGTCATGGCGCGGAGTCCGTCACACATCTGCCTGGAGACGTCCGGGACAGAGCCTGCGTTCGCGCATGGGTCAGCGACGCAATCAGCCGGTATGGCCGGCTGGATATCGCTGTGGCGAACGCCGGCATCGAGCGCGGCCGGGCATTCCTCGATATGACTGAGGCCGACTGGACAGACGTGATTGACGTGAACCTGACCGGCGCGTTTCACACTGTGCAGCTATCCGCCCGGCAGATGCGAGAGCGTGGCGGCCGCGTGGTCGTTATCGCGTCGACGAACTCCTTCTACGTCGAATCGCACATCACGTCATACAACGCCGCCAAGGCCGGCATGCTCGGGCTGGTGCGCAGCGCAGCTCTCGAGCTCGCGGAAGCCGGAATCACGGTCAACGCCGTAGCCCCCGGGCTCGTTAACACTCGAATGACCCAGGCTCTGGTGAATCATCCAGTGCACGCGGGAAACTATCTGAGCCACATACCAATGGGGCGCTTCGGAACCCCTGAAGACATCGCGGCTGCCGTGGGCTACCTGGTGTCGCCCGGCTCGGCCTGGGTCACCGGGCAGTGCATCGTGGTCGATGGCGGCCAAACGATTGGCATGCACTTGCCTGCAGAGACGGTACAGACGGTAGAGATGCCGTGACGCTCTCTACCAAGGCCAATGCCGCCACCGGCGCCGGTGGCCGACCGCTGAGCCGGCGCGGGCGGAAGCGCAAGGCCGAGATCCTGGACGCGGTGCTGACCATCGTCGGCCGCGACGGCATGGCCGGGCTTAGCATGCGAGCGCTCGCCGCTGAAGCCGATATCCCACTCGGGGCGACCACCTACTACTTCACCACCAAGTCAGAGCTTGTGGGCGAGGCCTTCCGGCTGCATGCCGCGCGAGAGACCGAGCGGGTCTTGGACGTGGTGGTCAACCTACCGTCCGAGCCCACCGCCTTGCAGCTAGCCGACCAGCTCGCAAGCTTCCTCATCGAAGGCCTCAGCCAGCGGCGTTTGCAGCTAATCGCAGAATATGAACTGCTGGTGGAGGCAACCAGGGATGAGGAACTGGCCACCTTGTCGCGATCGTGGCTGAATATCATGCAGGACGAGCTGAAAATCGTGATGACAAGACTCGGTTCGCCCTCACCAGAGGTGGACGTCGACGTTCTGCTAGGGCTGCTCGCCGGTCTTGAAGTTGACCACCTCTCAGCCGAGCCGACCGCTGTCGACAGTGTCCGGATCCAGATGGTAGTCCGGCGAGCGGTGATGGCCCTGTTTCCGACCGCGGGCAAACCAGGCCCGAAACAGTAAGGGACGAATATGGCTGAGGTGGCCGTTTGTCAACACAGGCGTCCTCGAAGCCGTGATAGAACCCCGGTGGAGGTTCTTCTCAAGCGCCCTGTGTGCTTCTCCAAGTTGCCTGGCAAGTGGCACAGCGGGCCTATCTGCCACCCTGATCGGCGACATGCCGCTGGCTGCACGCTCACTCGATTTCATGCCCTGTCGTGCTCGATTGTCCGCGCCGTAACCTCGGGTGGATCGGTGACCTGGTGCGGCGTGCAGAGGACTTCGCACATCCGTGCAGAGGACCTCGGAAACCGACACCGCCGGAAATCATCGCTCACCCGAAGAGTGTTTCATATGTGCGTTTCACGGGACGGGTTTCATTTGCAACGGCCTATGAGACGGCGGAGAGCCTGAGCGAAGCATGCCAGGCGCAGCGTTTCATAGGTGACCATCTGTGAAACACGGCCGCCGGTCCCATTAGCAGGTTGGCGCCAGATGGGACCGGAAGAAGTCACGGCCTTACCCTGCCCGGCCGGGGACCGGCCGTCACCTCGTTGGCAGCCGAGGCAGGAATACCTACCAAGCTCACACTCGGTCAGCTGCGGCAGTACCTGGACGTGGAGCAAGTCCCCATTGCGCGCCCACAATCCGCCGTGTACGTCTGCGAGAACCCGAGCGTCGTGGAAACCGCGGCAGAGACCCTCGGAACGGGTTCCGGCCCGCTGATCTGCGTCGAAGGCAGGCCAAACGTCGCAGTCGGCCTGTTGCTGCAGGGACTGCTCGGTGCCGGGACCGTGCTCCGCTTCCACGGCGACTCGACTGGGCAGGGCTCGCGATCGCCAGCTCACTCATCGGCGCCGGCGCAGAGCCATAGCGCCTCAGCACGTCGGACTAACGCCACGGACTCCACCGCAATGGCCCGCAGAAGAAGCTTCCGCGGCCTGCCAGCCCGGTCACGACACCGTGGGATCCCAGCCTGGTCGGCATGATCCTGAACATGAGGTGGCGGTCGAAGAAGAAGCAGTCATCGAGGATCTCCTGGCCGACCTTTCCTCCCGGCAGCAGTTACCCAACGAACTGTGCCTCGGAATGAGCTCGGCGTAGCCCTCGTCATCATCGCTGGTCGGGTACTGGCAGGCGGCTCGGCCGCGAGACGATCACGACGGCGGTAACCCCGTCGAGTTCCCTCAGAGCGGCTGCGGTGATGTCGTGTTCCTGTACGGACGCTGACTCGTCGTAGATGAAGACGACGATCTCCTTGTACCGGCTGGTACCGCGGAGATAGGCGATAGAGTCCTCCATCACCTCCTTCTCGATCTTCTTGAAGTTTGTGCGCTGGCGCGCGTACTTGACTTCGATGAGCACGCCGAGGCGCGGCAGGCCGAAATCGGCCCGGTAGGTGCTGTGGCCGAGCTTGGGCAGGGTCTCTTCATCGACCACGTCGTCGAAGACGGAGCGGAGGATCAGCCAGAGGATGTCCTGGACCTCGCGCTCGGACGAGATGGGCCAGCGGATCGGGTTCGCGAGGCTCTCGTCGTCCCAGCGCCACCGGCGGATTGCCGCCTCGAACCGCCGCAGCACGGCCCCGAGGTGGGACCTGCTGAGAACCAGCTGGCCGATGCTCGCATCGAGGATGCCGGTGACGGCTCGGTAGATGACCGCGACCTGCGGGATCGTCAGCTTGGCTGGGTCGGTGCGCAAGGCTCTGCTGATGATGCGTCTCTGCAGCGCACTGAGTTCGCCTGCGGACCCGGGCGGGGATGCCGTTCCTGCCGTGATCATCCAGTGGATCAGGGCCAGGACGGTCGGGTCGTCGTCCGGCCGCCAGGCCGCGGCTCTCGGCTGGCCGCTCAGGATGGCGCGCAGGTGCTGGTAAATGAGTTCCTGGAAGCGATCGGCAGGCTGCAGCCGCGTGTCGCGGAGGACTCCGAGCAGCCAGTCAGCGAATGCAGGAAGGTCTGTGGCCATAGCGTGGGCGGCCAGGACGATGCCGGTGACCTGGAGGCTGTTGTGGATGAAGGTCAGGCGGTCGGTGAAGAGATCGCGGGCCATGAGCCGCGGCAGGCCATCGCCGAGTGCGCTCCGCGCCTCCGCCTGACAGGCGGGGGCGCGGCATGCCAGGCCGTAGCCGATGGCGGCCAGCGCGGGTGCCTGGCCGAGCCGGTCGCGGTTGTCGCTGAGCCACTTCGGTGAGAGCGGGCTGACGTTCCAGTCCAACCTGGCCACTGGCGTACCCGCCAGGATTTGGCGGGCGAACAGCCCGTCGAGGTGGCCCGGAACGTTCCCTGCCGCGATCCGCTGGGCCGCTGCGGTGAGCCAGCTGCCGGCCTGGGCCGCGGCCAGGCCGCTGGTGTCCTCGGGCTGGCCGGTCACAGGAACCACCTGCTCGCGCGGAGGCCTGTGGCGATGATGTCGGAGTTCCAGTTCTTCACGTGGCGGAGCTGGCCGAGCAGGCCGGCGATGAGATCGGAGTACATGATGGTGACCGGCCGTGCGGACGGGTAGGGCCTGCGCCACGACAGCGCCGTGAACCGGAAGACCTGCCCTGCCAGGTATTCCAGGTCCGTGAACGTGGATTCCCGGTGCAGGTGAAGGAGCAGCGGCCTGGGCAGGCCCTGCAGCGGCAGCTTCAGGTCCCAGGGTCCGGTCACTGACAGCAGCATCTCGCTGCGGCTGACCGGGACGGCGTGCCCGCGGCCGGGGACGAGCCGGCCCCGCACCTGCCTTCCGGTGGACCGGCCGGGGCTGTTCTGGTCGAACAGCGCCCAGTCGTGTGCGTCGCTGACGTGGACGAACGCGAACTCCACCTTCGCGTACTGGCCGGCCAGCTTGCCGACCAGCAGCTTGACCGCCTGGGCCTCAGTGTCTCTGAGCGGCTTGAAGACGTGGAAGATCAGCCGGAGCGCGTCACCGGGCTGCCAGCCGTTGCGTGTCCGCACGTCCTCGATGCAGGTTTCCAGCGAGCGGAGCAGTTCCTGCGGGTACGCCTCGTAGTCGGCCTCCTTCGACCGGTTGGACAGCAGGTAGTTGCCGTCGGCGCTGAACACCGTGGTGATGCCGACGACGCGTTCCGGCGTGGTGAGCCGGGTGGTCTTCACGTGGGCGCTGCCGATGCCGATAACCAGCTCCTGGGTGACCGAGCGCGGGGCGGCGATGACATACGGCGTCCCGCCGAGCTTGGCGTAGCAGGCCAGCGCGATGCTGTTGAGCGGGTAGGCCAGGTTGCCCTTGCGGATCGTCTCGATCTGCACCTCCTGGACGGGCACGCCCTGGCTCATGAACGTGGATTTCGCCACCAGATAAGGGCTGTCGTCTCCGGTGAGGTCTTCCTGATCCTCGCTGGTGATCACGAACGCCAGGTCCGGCTTCCTGGGCTTGCTAAGCGCGGCGAGGCATGCGTCGCGGTAGGCCCGCGCATCGCGCGTGCCCGAGTCGAACGTGTCAAAGGTCACATCGCAGGCAGTCAGCCGGTACTTGCGGGCAAAGCCCTGCGTGAACACGCCGCCGCCTGGCACGCCGCTGAGGAAGCTGCTGATGAACGTTTCGACCGTGCCCTTCAAGAAGCTGGGGCTCACCACGGCGATCAGCGGACGCTTGGGGGAGAAGCTCTCGGCGTCGAACGGCCCGAACTCATCCAGACCCCTGTCAGCCGACCGATGTGTCTTGTCGCCAGCCGGGTCGAAAACGAACGTCGGCTCGTCGAAGAGCCGGCTCCTGACGCCACCGCCCCGCCGGTCGTCGCCGGCAACGCCACCTACTGTCGCGGCCAGCCCGGTCGCTAGATCCAGTGGGTGCTGGCCTAGCCACGACGCCAGTTCCCTGGTCTTGGCCAGGCGCCCTTCAGCGCCGATCAGGCCGAAGACCTCCTTCGCCAGCTGCTCCAGGAGTATTTCTGACTTCGGCCCGGCGAGGACTCGCACGACCTCGTCCATAACGTCGCGACGTCCCTCCAGCCAGGCGTCCGCAGCCAGCACCTTGTTGATGCCTGGCGCGTCTCGCAGCAGGAGATAGTCCCCGTCGATCGCGTCCACGGCACCCGCGGCATGCCTGCTCGCCACCGGGTCGAGGCGCGGATCGTGGCTGTCGGCATGGACGAGGACATACCGGCCTTCGACTGACACCCCACGCTGCATGAGGGTGCTGACCGGTATGTCGATCTCATAGCGTGTCTTCACCCCGACGATGATCCCGGGGCAGCCCGGCGGGCCGGTCATCCGCGCATCCAGGCAGTACCGCGGGAAGACGTGGACCTCTCCGAGGTCGCACCCGCTGCCCTGCGCAGCTCGTGCCATCAGGTCACGGCCCGGCCCGCGGGCCACGAACTCCGGAGGAGCGAACCTGCGCAGGCGGTGACCGTAGCGTTCCACCATGCGGATCAGGGACGCCTGGACCAGGCGCATGGCCAGCCGCAGGTTCTCCTGCACGTCCAGTACTGCCGGCTCGCCGATTCCGGGCGCGTGTTCGGCGAAAGGCACGCAGGCGATCTTCCCGTCGGCGCGCGTGACGACGTGCGTCTCCGCGAGCTGGGTCCGCAGCCGCGCCAGCTGGTCGGCTGACTCGTATCCGACCATCCCGGCTGGGAAGCTGCTGGCCGTGAACTGCACGGGCAGGTAGCTGACCGCCAGCCGCGCAGATCCTGCGCCACGGGATGCCCGCAAGCGGTCCACTCACGACCTCCTTCCAGGTCAGCAAAGAACAGCTAAGGAATCGGCGGCGGTAGCGCGCGAGCCAGTCCGGCTCGATGGGCTGGGTGCCAGATCGGGCATGCCTTTCTGCGGTCACTGCCCTCGTACATCAGGGTACGCGCGGCGATGCACGAAACGGCGCCTGACTCGCGGGTTACACGGCACTCGTGTTCGTCGGTGTCGCCTGTGCTCCAGGGTTTGCCTCATACGTGCTGTGACGTATCGTCCGGTTCCTGTCAGGCCCAGGAATGATCACCGGGCGATCCGCGCGGTAGCTCCTCGGTATCAGACTTGGCAGGAGCGCCGCGTCACGGGAGAATCACCTGCAATTTGCTGCTCGTGCCATTACCCGCACGGGCATCCGGATTCGTCGTGAAGAAACATGGTGATGGCGTGCCTCCGGAACCGCAGGTGCTGGAGAGCCCCGGCCCGTTCTGGACGGAGAAGCTGTACCGGCCGTCCGGCGGCCAGGATCACCTGGGGCTCGGCAGCGTCAGCTCCGACCGCGTCCTGCGCACCCTGGCTCCGGGCATCAACGTGCTGACGGTGCGCCCCAGGTACTGGAGCTTCTACTCGTTCGTGCTCGACGAGTTCTGGCAGCGCCGGCTCGCGCGCACCAGGCGCTCGTTCGCCGGCTTCTACCGGCCGTGCGAGTCGATCTACGCGGTCGCGGCCAACCTGTGCGACCAGCCGGAGCACGAGATGCACGGCCCGATGCGCGGCGTCGTCGGAACGGACAAGGCGCGCCCGTACGCCGTGCAGGCGCCGGCCGAGTTCGACCCGATGTACGACTACATCGACAGTGACCTGGGCGGGTACGGCCTGTATTACGGCACCACCATGGCCGCGACGGGCCTGGTGATCCCGGCGCTGCCGCAGGCTGGCGTCCCGTTCGACGCCCCCACGCCGGCCGGCCAGCGCGCTGCCGCCGCGTTCCGCGAGGCAATCGCCGATACCGGGTATTACCGCGAGTACTTCGGGCACCCGGACCGGCCTGTCCCCGCGGCGGTCGTGCTTGAGTACGCCAGGGCCGCGTGCCTGTGCCAGCTGCAGACCGACGACGCCCCGGACCGGCCGCTGCTGCGCGACGTGTTCTGCTACGGAGGCGACCCGGAGGAGGCGGCGCTACGCCGCGCCACCCTGCGCTTCTTCCTGGACCTGTCCGCCGGGACCGATGGCGTCCGGATCGACCAGGACACGTTCCGGCGGCTGATCTACTTCCGCGACCTGGGTGACGGGCTGCGGTACGTGCCGCGGGCCGAGGTGGCACGCACCGCCCGGCGGTGGCGGCTCTACCAGGCGCGGGAGTACTACTCGCTGTCCCTCAACCGGCTCTGGGCGCTGTTGACCGCCTGGGGAGCTGGGCGGAGCGCAGCCGGGGCGGTGTCGGTCCCGGTCGCCGACTGGTGGGGCTGGCTGGACAGCGCCCTGGACTTCGGCACAGTCGGCCAGGAGCTCGGCGCAGGGGACCCGGGCATCAGCAGCTCGGCGCCGCTGGCGGACCTGGCGGACTGGATCACGGTAACCGCTTGGACCGGCGCGGACGTTGACGATATCTGGCCGCAGGACAGCGCGCTGACCGAGGACCGTCTTTCCTCTTGGCGCTCCCGGCTGCCTGATGACCCGACGCTGGCAGCGGCGATGATCATCTTGCTGCTCCTGATCCGGGAACGCGTCGGCCGCCCCGCGCGGCAGATCCAGATCGGCGAGGACATTGACATCTTGGCCGCCGGAGGCGCGGAGCGGCTGGCGATGACCCGGTTCTTCGACCGGGCCCGCCGCGCGATCACGGCCGGGGTGACGGTCGGCGAGTTCGCCCGGTCACTGGTCCTGGACTTCGTCATCCGCCAGCACGAGCGGGTAGCGATGAGCAAGCTGCCCGACGATACCTTCCGGTTCCGCCGCGACGGCGACCGGCTTCGTTTTTCCACGCTGCGGGCTGAGACCGGGTTCAACGACTCACGGTTCACCGCCGTATCCACGATCGTCGCGGAGCTGGGCCTGGCCGGCGGCCTGCAGTCAGCCGATCATGCGCTCAACCCCGCAGGAACAAGCCTGCTCACGACAGGCGACCTGCCCGAGCGGCCGCTGACCGGAGCCGATCCGGGGGAGCGGGCGTGACCCGGCTGCGGGTTCCCGAGCTGCTGCGCGGCGGGGAGTGGGAACACGCGCTGGTGCTTACATACAGCCTGGACCTTTCGTTCTATGAGCGGGACCTGGGGCGGACGCTGGCTCGCGTGCCGAACCGGGTGGTCGTGGCCGACGCGCGTCGCTTGGCAGAGCACTTTGACGACATCGCTCGTGGCGGCGAGGGGCTGCACGGCGCGAACGTGGCCTACGCCGTCGGCGGCCTGACCGCGGCCCGCGCCGCCCACGCCAAGGTCATCTTGCTGGCCGCCCCGGGTTCCGGCCTGGCGATCGTCGGCAGCGGCAACCTGACCTTCGGCGGCTACGCCTCCCAGGGCGAGCAGTTCTGTGTCTACAGGTATGACGGAGCGCAGGACCAGCTGCCGCCGTTCGCCGCCGTCCGGCAGCTGCTCGACGGTCTGGCCGCGCGGGACTGGATCGACGAGGTTGCCCGCTGGCACCTGGATCAGATGTGGGCCGGAGCGCCCTGGCTCGGCGCCACCATTCCCCCTGGCACGCCGATGCCGGTCCGGCACAACCTGGATGAATCGCTCCTGTCGCAGCTGGCCGAGTGGATCGGCGGGCACCGCGTCAGCGAGGTCGTCGCGCACGCGCCGTTCTACGACCCGGCATGCGCGGCCCTGGGCCGCCTGCTCGGCCAGATTGCCCCCTCGTCTGTCCGGATCCTGGTCCAGGAACACGAGACCAGCGCCGACCCGCATGCCCTGGCCGGCGTCCTGAGCCTGTACCCCGGCCGCGCCGCCGTCCACACCGTCAGCGCGCCGGAGACTGGTACCTACTTGCACGCCAAGTTCATCCTCGCCCGCACCGGGGAGGAGGACATCGTCTTGTCCGGCTCGGCGAACATGTCCTTGTCCGGGCTGTGCAGCACAGCCGCGTCCGGCAACGTGGAGGTCGGCAACCTCCTGTCCGGACCTCCCGGCTCGTTCGACTACCTGCTCGACGGCCTGACGATCGGGCCACCCGCTGGTGAGCTTGCCGCCCTGCCTGTCGCCCTGAGGCCCGATCACGGGCCGGAGCCGGACCAGGTCACCTTGCGCTCAGCGAGATGGCGAGACGGCGTGCTCACCGTCGTCGCGGACAGGGACCTGCCCATTGCGGAGCACGTCCGGCTTCGCGTCGGCGAGATTATCAGCGAAGACGCCGCGCCTGACGTCGGCGGGGCCGTCGCGATCTTCCGCCTGGTCGGCACGGCCGTGGGCCAGGCGCTGGAGCGGGCCGTGCCCGTCGCGCTGTTGCTCCGCGGCGACGACGGCGAGTGGGCAGCCACCACCCCGACGTGGCCCTATCACGTGGACGCCCTGCGCGGCCGCCTGGCACGGTCAGCTGATCACGAGGTGCTCCGCGGCGCCGGGAGCCTGCCCGCCGATGAGGAGGAGCTCCTCGACCTGCTGGAGGAACTGCAGCGCAGCCTGGTGCCCGACTTCGAGACGGCCTGGCGGCTGGCCCGCCGCGACCCCGCCCCGCCGGGCCGGGACGAGGAGACGGGGGAGCCCGCCAGCCTCACCGACATCGACTTCGAGCTGCTGCGACGCCACCCCAGGGTGGCGCAGTACCTCCGCGCCGGGCCGCGCCGCGACGGGAGCGAGCCCACCGACCTGCAGGTCATCCTGTCCGCGATCGCCAGGCACTTCTCAGGCACCCCCGGCGGGGCCGCGCATCAGGCCGGAACGGCTGACACCGGCGGCATCGAGGCCGGCCGATCCGCCGACGACACCGGCCAGGACACCGAGCAGGAGCGACGCCGCCTGTCCGCGCAGGCACGTAATAGGCTGGCCTGGCAGCGGTTCATCACCCGGTACCTGGACGGCCTGTCCGACCCG
>Ga0126373_10000728_pt1 | contig 22238 bp, 21 predicted proteins | sample PanSoiMetPlot_11_FD_92545 | JGI IMG/M metagenome (GOLD analysis project Ga0126373, IMG submission 92545) | Tropical forest soil microbial communities from Panama - MetaG Plot_11 | ecosystem: Environmental > Terrestrial > Soil > Tropical forest > Bulk soil | place: Panama | collected 2016-02-17 | reverse complement strand
GTTCGCAGTCGACGCTCAGAGCGGACAAGAAACGCAAACCGCTAGTCCGATGATCTCGCCTCCGGCACTCGGACCGCGCGCCGGAGACCAGCCCGCTAAATGACGTCCTCAGGCGGCCCGCGGGCCCTACCACCCAGGACGGCTACTTAATTAATTAAGCAGCGTATGCCAGGTTTTGATTGGCAATTGTTGTTTTGCACGCGATTACGGGTGTGTGCACCCCGGCATGCCTCTCAGCCGCAAGCACTTCCGTCGAAGCCGTGACGCCCCCGGATTTGCTGAAGCTGACCCAATCAGCATCTCTGCTGATCATGGCAAGTTCAATTATATAGATGCCCGACAGGAGGTAGAGACGCAGCGTGCTGCGTCTCTAGCGTAGTTGCTTTTGTTGCTGTTGAGCTGGCTGTTTCGCAGGCGGTTCCTTGATCGCAGATGCGACCTGCTTCATCCGCGCGAATTGCCCCGTCTGGTAGTTGTAGTTTCTCTGAGGCATCTTTGCGACTTCATTCTGAATGGCCGCCTGTCGATTGCCGGGATTCGGATGATCAGAGAAGAATTGCGGACCCCGCGCCCCGCCATCTGCTTCCAGCTTCTGGAAGAACTTCGCCATTTGGACCGGGTCGTAGCCGGATTCGGCCATGAGGTGCGATCCAAGCAGGTCTGCCTGACTCTCAGCTCCGCGTGAGAATTTGAGGAGAACGCTGTTGGCTCCGAGTCCGATTCCCAACTGCGCCAGCTGTCCCATCATTGAGCCTCCTGCCACCTGTGAGCCGAGCAAAGCGGGAAGCTGAATCATCTGCGATTTCGAAGCCTGATTGGTTCCGTGACGCAGGATGACGTGCGACATTTCGTGTCCCATTACGCCAGCTAGTTGAGCCTCGTTATCGACTGCCTTCAGCAGGCCGCTGTTGATGAACATCGGTCCACCGGGTAGCGCGAAGGCGTTGATCGACGGATCGGCGACTACTTCGAAGGTAAACGGGAATCCGCTGTCTCTCGCCTCAGGTGCATTTGCGAGTCGCTTGCCAATACTGTTGACGTACTGATTCAGAAAAGGGTCCTTAAGCATGGTCATCTGCTTACGCACCTGCGCGGCCGACTCCTGTCCAACCTGAACGTCCTGCTCTTTTGAGAACAAGTTGAACCCGGGCCGGAACTTGGTCGGTCCCTGCGCCCACGCCAGCGCCACAAGCAAGGCGCAAGTTGTGACGATTTTGTTCGTTTGTCTCACTTTGTACCTCCAGAGGAGCCGTGAGCGCGTCTAGCAGATTCTCGGCTTTTCAGATGATCTTAGAAATTCTTGCAAGTTTCCAGACACCGTGTCAGGCGAGTCGAACTCTGTCGTTCTGGTATCTTGAGTTTATGCCCGTAAAAGCTATTCAACTAGGCCAGGTGTGGCGCAATGACGAGAACGGATCCAACTACCTGGTCACCAAGCTTTACAACGAAGTCTTTACACAGTTCGCGATCCTGCGCCAGGCCGACTCCAATGCCGCTAACTCCGATACGATTCGCGTGAAGGTACAAAAGGGTTCCGAAGGCGCAACTTTGCCCGGCTATACCTACACCCAAGACGCGCAGGACTTCTGATTGGTCGAAAAACTAATCGCAAAATTAGGCCTTTTCGTGATCTCCGTGATCTCTGCCATGGGATATCTCGGAGTCATGTTGCTGATGGCAATCGAATCTGCGTGCATCCCATTGCCTTCAGAAGTAATTATGCCGTTCTCCGGTTATCTCGTTTACACGGGGCAATTCAACTTGTGGATTGTGGCACTCATGGGAGCCCTCGGCTGTAACGTCGGTTCGGCGGTCGCGTACGAGATCGGGTACTACGGTGGACGACCGCTCGTTGAACGCTATGGTTCATACATTCTGCTTAGCGAGAAGGAACTCGATTGGGCCGATCGCTTTTTCGCCAGGTTCGGCGACCTAACCGTACTGATCAGTCGCATGCTGCCGGTGATTCGTACGTTCATTGCTCTCCCCGCCGGGATCGCTCGCATGCCTCGCCTTCGATTTCACCTGTACACGTTTGTCGGATCTTTCCCGTGGTGTTTGGGACTGGCTTATTTAGGAATGAAAGCGGGCGAACACTGGAATTACCTCGGCAAGTACTTCCACGAGTTCGACAAGGTGATTGGAGCGCTGATTCTGATTGGAATTATCTGGTTCCTCTGGTCGCACGTGCGCCATCGCGTCCGCGTGGCACAGTAATTCTCGTGAAAGACGAACTTCTTAACGGCAGGCAAGACTTACATCTCGTCGTGACGTCCGCTCTACCTAACGTGCACTTACCGGTCGCAAAACCCGCGCGATGGCATCGATAAGGATACGATTCTGATCGGGCGTACCAACTGTAATGCGCATCGCATTGGGGATGCCCCAGGGTGCGAGGCTACGAACGATGAAGCCCTCATTTTGGATGCGGCGTGCAAGCTGGCTTGGATCTTCGGACGTCTCGAGGTAGATGAAATTCGCTGCGGTTGGCACAACGCGGAAACCGAGCTCCTGCAGGCGCGGAATTAAGTACTCCACTCCTTCTTTGTTGCGCTCCACAGAAAGACGGATATGCGCTTCGTCCTTCAGAGCGGCGATCGCCCCGGCTTCACCGACTGTGGAAACCGAAAATGCCGTGCGCATCTGAGCGAAATACCGCAACATTTGGGGATCTCCGAGGCCATAACCGACTCGCAGTCCAGCCAATCCATGCGCTTTCGAAAACGTTCGCAGTACGATTACGTTCTGTCTGCCCTTTCTCACCCACTCGATCGAGCGCGAATAAATCTGGTTGTTTTTGCGCGAATGGAACTCTCCGTAGTCGGAGTACGCTTCGTCGAGCGCGATCATCACATGGGATGGCACGCGCTCGATGAATCGATCTAGTTCGTCGGCGTAAAACATTGTTCCCGTCGGATTGTTGGGATTGGCGATGAATACGACGCGAGTATCGGAAGTGATTGCGGACGCGATGGCGTCGAGATCGAATCCGTCATCCCGAGTTGGCAGCTCCCTCAAGCGCCCTCCCGCGGCGCACGTCACGAGCGAATAAATGATGAACGAGCACTCGCTGGTAACGGCATTCAATCCTGAACCGAGCAACGTTCGCGCAAGGAGGTCGATCAGTGCAGTGGAACCGTCAGTGACTAGAATTTGCTCCGGCTCAACGCGATGGTGATCGGCGAGAACGAGTCGCAAGCGGTTGGCATCGTTGTCCGGATAAAAATTGATTGCAGTTGCGGCTTGTCGGATGGCTGCGATGGCTAACGGAGATGGACCAAACGGATTCTCGTTAGAGGCCATCTTCACGCAGCGGATGCCGCTTTCCCGCTCAGCCTGGCGCACCGGCTTGCCCGGCACATACTTCGACAGTGCTCGTATGTGAGCCGGTACAAAATCTTCAATCTTTTTCATCAATTCGCTTCAGGTGAGGGTCAAAGAACTTGAGAGTGTATCAGGAACTTCGTCGATGTGGCCCCTTCTTTGACCGGCGCTGATTACCTGTGCGACCGGCAGATTTTGACCAGCGCTTGCCTCCACTGCTTTGCGCGGGACGCGAGGACTTTGATGGTTGTCTGTAACCTTCTCGTACGCTTCCGGAGCGCTCAGGACGCTCAAACCGTTCGCGATCGCCACGACGATTTTCGGATGATGCTCTGTTGCCGAACGTGTCGCTCTTTCTCTGCGGTCGGTCGGAGAATTCTTTTGTAGCCTTATCGCGACGAGGTCGATCGGAGAATTGCGTTGGGCGTTGATGGCGACGATCATCTCGTCGAGCAAAGCTCTTAAAGCTTTCGCTACGCTCACCTGCGTGCTGCGTCCGTTCGTAGTCGCGTCGCGGCCTTCCGAATTGTCGAGTTCTGTCTTCCCGATCTCTGCCTTCTACTCGTTCCCGAAATGGTCGCTTGGCTCGTGCGTCATCGTGCCTGAAGGGTTTATCAGAGTGCTCGTTGAATCGAGGCCTCTCGCGTGGCTCAGTCGCTTGTTGCAATTGTGATACTTCCCGCGGTGTTAAGATTCGCGATTCACCAGGGGGCAGATCCAGTTCGAGCGGCCCATAACGGACGCGGCGAATTTTCTCTACATGGTGTCCAACTTCCTCAAACATCTTGCGAATTTGCCGGTTGCGTCCTTCATGCAGCGTGACTTCCAGCCAGGGGTTGTCGGCTTGTTTGATTACGCGAATCTGCGCGGGCGCGGTCCGCACACGGCGATTCGGATTGCGCTCTTCGGCGATAGAGACTCCGCCGCGCAAGCGATGAAGCTGCTCCTCTGCCGGTTGACCGGCTACTTTGACCAGGTATGTCTTGGGAATGTGCCACGCCGCCTTCATCAATTTGTGGGCAAGAGCGCCATCATTCGTGAGCAGGAGGAGGCCCTCACTGTTGAAGTCGAGGCGTCCGATCGGATACAGACGGGCCTTGGTGTGTACAAGCTCCATTACCGTAGGACGTCCTTCGGGATCGGAGACTGTGGTTACGTATCCGCGAGGTTTATTTAGAACGACGTACTCGCGACGCTCAGCGCCCTTGAGAAGCTGGTTGTTGACGCGAATCGAATCGACATCGGGATCGGCCTTGGTGCCGAGTTCGGTGATCGTTGCGCCATTCACGCTTACCAAACCCGACTGGATCAGTTCCTCGGCTTTACGGCGAGAGGCAATGCCAGCGGCGGCAATAATTTTTTGCAGGCGTTCAAGAGGCATGGTATTTGCTCAGCGGCAAAGATCCGCCACGGCGGACTACGGCTCTACGACGCCGCCCGTGTGTCTGCGTGTTCGTCGCTCGGCGTAGACGTTGCTTGCTGTTCTGCGACTTCGGTAGAGGAAGCATCTGCCGCCCCATTTGATTCCGCCGTACCTTCGACGAATAGATCGTTCTGCGCGGCCGAGGTCAGTTTTTCAAATTCCTCAATGCTCGGAAGCTCATTTATGTCCTTCAGTCCAAAGCGCAGCAGAAAGTCCTTGGTGGTCTTGTACAAAATCGGACGCCCGACCACCTGCTTTCGTCCAGCGGTAGTGATGAGCTTGCGCGAGATCAGGTTGGCGAGAACTCCACTGCAATCAACGCCGCGGATTTCGCTGATCTCGGGCGCGGTGACCGGTTGCTTGTATGCAATCACCGCCAGCGTCTCAAGGGCCTGCAGTGAGAGTCGAATCGGCGGCTTTAGGCTCTTCGCAAACGAGCGCACTACATCGTGGTGCTCCGGTTTAGTCGACATCCGGAATCCGCCCGCCACCTGTCGAATCTCGATGCCATGTCCTGGAGAATCGTATTCTTTCACCAGTTCTTCAAGAACTCCTCGCACCCGGCGCCGGCTGCGCTCACGCTGTTGCTTGGCTTCCTGCTTAGCGTCCGTGAGCGCCTGCGATTCCTCTTGTTTATCGTTGCTCTCTACGACTTCCATAGGCAATGCGGGCTCAGAAGGCAGTGATGCGAGTTCCGCAGAGATGTCATCTCCCATCACGGAGAGTATCTGCTCGATCGTGACTGGCTCCTCGGCAGCGTAGATGATTGCTTCGATTTTTGCTTTAAGGCTCATTGATTACTCGTACAGCATTGCCGAGACGCAGCATGCTGCGTCTCTACTTTGCAGCATATGACGCCAGAAATGTCACTTACTTCCAGTCGTCTCGGACGGCGGCACCTTCGCCCATCACCGCTTCGAAGTTCTCGTGCTTCTTGATTAGTATCTCGCCAAAGACCCTCTCCTGCCGCAAAAGAATGGCCTGCAAACGCACAAGCTCCAGAATGGCCAGGAAGGTACAAACCAGCGCGTTCCTGGATTGCATGGGCTGCAGCAACCGCTTCAGACGCAGCGGCTTGTCTTCGAGCAAAAGCCGTCGACGCAAATAGTCGATCATCTGCGCGACAGTGACTGTGTCCTGATCGACCTGAATGATAGGGCGCTCGCGAACGCGATCAAGAATCTGTTGGAACGTGCGCACCAGATCGACAACGTCGGCAGCCAACTCCGGTTCTGCTCCTTCATCTTCCTTGAAGTCCTTCAGTGCGGGATTGGTCCAGACCGCTTCCTCAATCTGCTGCTTCTGCAGGAGCATCTGTGCTGCGCTTTTGAATTTCTCGTGTTCGAGCAGACGCTCTACCAACTCGTTGCGTGGATCTTCCTGGGCTTCCGTGGGAGCGTCAGGATCCCGCGGCAGCAGCATCTTCGACTTGATGTGAATGAGCAGGGCAGCCATGTAAATGAATTCAGCCGCCACGTCCACATCCAGCTGCTTCAGATTCTCGACGTATCCCAAATACTGCGCCGTAATCTTTGCGATGGGAATGTCGTAGATATCAATGTCCTGCTTGCGAATCAGATCGAGCAGCAGATCCAACGGGCCTTCATACACCGTCCCTACACTGACGGCGAAGGGGAACTCGCTCGGCTCGCGGTTGATGATCGACGTCTCAGGCATGTTGGCTACTGCGTAGCTCCTTCAACTGGCGCTTCATAATGTTTGGACATCTTCATTGCCGCGCGAACTTCCTCCATCGTCGCCTCGGCGGCGCGGCTGGCACGAGTAGCTCCATCTTCGAGCAATTCCCATGCTTCCTGAGGATTCTGCTCGTAGTGCCGACGCCGCTCCTGCATCGGGTCCAGTACTGATACGAGGGCGTCAGCAGCCCAGCCCTTGCACTCGATACAGCCGATGCCAGCACTGCGACATCCAGCGTATACCTTTTGCAGTGTATCTCTGCTGCTAAAAATTTTGTGCACATCTCCGACTGGGCATACGTCGGGATTGCCCGGATCAGTGCGGCGGACCCGCGCCGGATCAGTGACCATCGTCTTCAATTTCTGACGAACCACTGGCTCGGGATCGCTCATGAGAATTGAATTGCCGTACGACTTCGACATCTTGCGTCCGTCGGTGCCGGGCAGCTTGGGAGATGGCGTGAGCAGCGCCTGAGGCTCGGGGAAGACATACGTGCGCCCGGGAGCGGGATCGCCGGGCTCGCTGATTCGTGGATAGAAGCCGTTGAAACGGCGGGCAATTTCGCGCGTGATCTCGATGTGCGGAACCTGGTCTTCGCCGACAGGCACGAACTCTGCCCGATAGATCATGATGTCGGCCGATTGCAGAAGAGGATAACCAAGGAACCCATACGTATTCAGGTCCTTGTCACGAATATTCTGCTGCTGCTCCTTATAGGTCGGAACGCGCTCCAGCCAGCCTAGTGGTGTGATCATCGAGAGTAACAAGTGCAACTCCGCATGTTGCGGTACATGCGATTGAATGAACATGGTGCACTTCTTCGGATCAAGTCCAGCGGCTAAGTAGTCGAGCATCACCTCGATCGAGTTTTCTTTCACGCGAGAAGTGTCCGCATAGTCGCTCGTAAGCGCATGCCAGTCGGCGATGAAGAAATAAGAATCGTAGTTTTCCTGCAGCTTCACCCAATTGGCGAGCGCACCGACATAGTTACCGAGATGCAACTTGCCCGTAGAACGCATGCCGCTCAGGATGCGCTGCTTGCGGCCAGAAACTGATTGGTTCGGTTTGAGAGTAGAAATTTGAGAAGAGGCCTGATCCATCAAAGTCTCATTAGGTTATTTCTGAAGATATCCATCGCAGGTCCGAGCAGTGGCCCGAGAAATGGCACTTTCAACAGCACAAGTATCCAAAGAATCGCGATTCCAGCCATGTCAAACATGCGGCGCACTCCGTCTGGCAGAAAGTGACGCAATACATGACTCCCATCGAGCGGAGGCAGCGGAATCAGGTTGAAAATACCGAGCAGTACGTTGATGAATATCCCCTCGTACAGAATAGCTACCAATGGCGTGAGTACTGTGCTGGTGTCGAGCGAGCCGCTGGAGACTATGTCGTGAACAGCGCGATGTCCCGTGACCGAACTCTTCGCGATGACTCCGAGCAACACAAAGCAACCGACCGCGACTATGAAGTTGCTGATCGGACCGATAAGGGACGTGAAGATGTCATCCCGGACGAGGTGCTTGAAGTTTCGTGTATCGACTGGCGTTGGTTTTGCCCATCCGAGCAGCGGAGCTCCGGTGATTGCAGCGATCAGCGGCAGCAGAATAGTGCCGAACAGGTCGATGTGTTTTAAGGGATTGAGGCTAATGCGCCCCAGCATTCGCGCTGTAGGATCGCCAAGCCGATTCGCCATCCAGGCATGTGCCGACTCGTGCACGCTGATGGCAAAAAGAAAGACGATGATGTCGAAAACGATGACTACAGCATGCAAATTCATGCGGAAAGTCGATGTTAACAGGCCACATGCCCCTTCGGCGCACTACGATGGATGAAAATGGGGTCAACCTGGGTGACAGGGGACAGGAACACTGGACAGCTGGCAATTGCAAGATCAGAGCTTAAGACTAGCTTTTACTTGCTCCCGTACCTTGTCCAGCAATGGTCTTAACCTTCACCGTTTTCGCCGGGATTCCAGCCACAACGTTATAAGGCGGAACATCCTTCGTCGCGACTCCCATGGAGCCGACGATTCCGTGCTCGCCGACGGTGACTCCACTCAGCACCGTTGCGTGATAGGTAACACGGGCACGTGGGCCAACCACTGTCTTGTGATTTGTCACTATCATTGAGTCATTCAAATCGTGTGAGTGCGAGTAGACGTTCGCGTAGTCGGAGATCGAGCTGCCTTCGCGGACGATCAGCTCGCCGCGATCATCAAGCAGTACATACTTATGAATGACGCAATTGTCCTCGATAGTGAGGTTGTAGCCGAATGAGACCTCGATTCCGTGGAATAGCTTCACGTTCTTGCCGAGTGATTTAATCACATGCTTTGCCACCATGTGGCGCACTCGATAGCCCAACCAGTGATTGAGGCCCAGGGGGGAGCGATCGAACATCATCCAAAACCAGATCAGTGGCTTGCGCGGTTCGTAGCGACTTGCATCGATGTCCCCGTAGTACTCAGGCTCGAGTGTGATGTTCCGGGGATCAAAGGAGAACCTCAGCGCTCGTGCTGAGAGCTGCGAAGTAACCGAAGCATTGTCGTACTCTTCGTTTTCATCTTCCGGTACATACGGACGGCCGAGATAGATCTGGTACAGTGCATCGCGAACGACCACGCTGCGATGGACCGGATCGGGATTCGAGAACTCCTTATCGAGATGATCGATCCACGCGTAAAAGCTCTTCTCGGCATCAGGATGGAGCGTGCGGTATTCGTAGCGCGGCATGGTTGGATATTGAGACCGAGACCTGATTCTATAGGAGCGAGGGCATGTGTCTAAGCCCACTTACTGGAAGTAAACTCCACCAACCTTGCCAGCTTTTGGCGCGCAGCTCCGGAGTCAAGCGATTCTGCAGCAATCGGCATTGCTTCGGAAATGGAGTCCGCGCGTCCGGCGACGACCAAGGCGGCGGCGGCATTGAGCAACACTACGTCGCGCCTTGCAGATTTCTCTCCGTCCAGAATTCGCCGGATAATTTCCGCATTCGCCTTCGTGTCACCCCCTTGAATCTCTGAGATCGAAGCGCTGCGCAGTCCGAACTCTTCAGGGGAGATCTCGTAGGCACGAATCTGTCCATTTCTTACCTCTGCCACGCGTGTCGAGCCTGTGATCGTAATCTCATCCAGCCCGTCATTGCCATGAACGACTAATGCGCGATGTAATCCGAGCATCTGTAGCGCCTCGGCGAGTTTTTCCACGAGCGATACCGAGTACACTCCCACAACCTGGGCTGAGGCATGCGCTGGGTTGCAGAGTGGGCCGAGAAGGTTAAAGACGGTCCTGAGTCGCAGTTCACGCCGTGCTGGCTGCACGTACTTCATCGCGGAATGCATCGAAGGCGCAAACAGGAATGCGATGCCTACGGCTTCCAGGCATTCTGCGACGCGGGCCGGAGGCAAGGTGATGTTAATTCCTAGCGCCTCGACTACATCTGCGGATCCGCATCTTGATGTAACGCTGCGATTACCGTGTTTGGCTACACGAACGCCCGCACCAGCTACGGTCAGAGCTGTCGCTGTAGAAATGTTAAAGGTTCCGCTGGCATCGCCTCCGGTACCGCAGGTATCAACTAATGCATCGCGTTCCGTTCCGCTCACATCCAGCGCGAAGTCTTGCACCTTCAAGGGAGCCGCTGCCTTGCGAATGGCTTCAGCAAAGCCGACGATCTCCTCGACCGTCTCTCCCTTCATGTGGAGAGCAACCAGCAGCGCAGCAATCTGCGCGTCGGTAGCTCCGCCGCTGAGAATCTCAGACATGACTTGGCGGGCCGCATCGCGCGAGAGCGATTCGCGGTGATTTGCAACCTGGTGCAGGGCTTCGATAATCATGCGCGGTGATTACAAGCTAAATCAGCTGTGAAAGTCGTATCAACCATTGAGAACACGGAGTCACGGCGAAAGAATAGACTGGAGGGACGAAGTGAGAAGACCCGGCTTTCGCGAACTCCACCTTACTGTTTTTCTCAGTGATTTCGTGTCCCTGTAATGAAATTGACTTTCGCACGGTGAAAACTCACCTTGAGTTAAACTCGAAACAATGCGCGTCCTCGGCATCGATTGCGGCACTGAATACACGGGCTACGGTGTCGTGGAGCAGCATGCGAATGGGCGCCTTGTTTTCGTTGTCGCGGGCGCAATTCAGCTCTCCAAGCGCGAAACGATGCCAAAGCGTCTGTCGACGGTTTTTACGGAACTGTCACACTTGATTTTCGCCACCTCTCCGCAAATGGTTGCGATCGAGGAAGTCTTTTACTCGGTCAACGCGAAATCGGCACTTAAGCTTGGGCAGGTCCGGGGGGTTGCAATGCTGGCGGCTTCGTCGGCTGGTCTCGAAGTCGCTGAATACTCCCCGCTCTCAATTAAGTCTGCCGTAGTGGGATACGGGAAAGCGGAAAAAGTTCAGGTGCAGCACATGGTTGCCCATCTGCTCAATCTCCCCGAGCCTCCGCGTCCCGCTGATGCCGCAGACGCGCTGGCGATCGCGATATGCCACCTGCACACGCATGCGACACTCAAACGATTCGAGGTAGCCAGTCGCGGATGAACATTCTACGGCGGTTTGCCGGCTATTTTGTAATCAGTCTCACTACTAGCCAACTCATTGCGCAACAACAAGATGCATATGTAATATTTAAGTTTTCATGGAAATATGGAAAGCCTTCCGATTACATCATCACAGTCCACCGCAATGGCCAGTTGGACTATGTTTCAGACGACCACTCCCTGAGCTCAACACAGGAACGAAATCAGCCGGTTGAGAGCAACGCCGAGCAAACGGTACAGGCGAACGATGCGGCGTCTCAGGACAGGTTTACAAAGCACTTTAAGGCCACTGACCCGTTGCGCCAAAAAATCTTTGATTTGGCCGAACAGGTCAAGTTCTTCGACGGTGAGTTCGACTTTACGGCGCATCCGATCGCACAGACTGGAAGCAAGACGCTGGGTTATCAGGACGCAAGCCGCCACACCTCAACCACCTATAACTATTCTGAGAATCCGGCGATTCAGTCACTGACGGAGATCTTTCAAGGCATATCCCTCACCATAGAAAGCGGACGTAAGCTGGAGTTCGACCGCCGGTTCGACAGGCTATCCCTTGACCAGGACCTCAAGGCACTGGACGATCTCTCTAAGGACGGGCACCTTTACGAAGTGCAAGCAATCGCGCCGTTGCTCCAGCGCCTAGCCGTTGACCGGACCGTCCTTCATATCGCCCAACAGAGCGCCCAGCGGATTCTTACCCGGGCCGGCCTGCCAGTTGCTCCCAACCCTGCGCAATAAATTCGCAACATGGACACCAAGAAAGTGGTCTAATGTCTTGAAGAAGTTAGGGAGCCCATTATGTCCAGTTCGGCATTAGGCTCGTCCCGTTGCTCCGCTGCAAGCATCTCTCACCTGTTGGTTGCTTTCCTTGTTTTGGTTCTCGGTACACCTCTTTTGGCGGATTCGCATGCGCGCATCGTCCGATTGAGCTACGTCGATGGCGACGTAGAACTCGACAAGAGCGATGGTCGAAGCTTTAACACCGCCTACATGAATATGCCGGTCTCTCATGGATGCAGATTGTGGGCACGCGACGGCCAAGCCGAAGCGGAGTTCGAGGATGGCAGTTCGATCCGGCTCACTCCCGACACGCTTGTGGCCTTCTCCGAGTTGAGTTTGGATTCGAACGGCGGGCGCAATACCACCGTTGAACTAGAACATGGAACTGCTTACTTTGACATTCGCCACCGCGATCAAGACAGCTTCCATCTGATCGCCGGACGCGATCGGATTGAATTGTCGAAGGCTGCTCACTTTCGTGTCTCCACCGATAAACACCAGGTTGAATTAGCGGTGCTCAGTGGCGAGGTACAGGTTTCCAACGGATCGGCGTCAGAAGTTGCCGTACGCAAAGGAGAAACGATTCGCCTGGACGATGACGATCCCAGCCGCTACTACCTGGCGAAAAGTGTCGATGTTGAGAACTACGATCAGTGGGACAGCGAGCGTGTCAAGAATCATGACGAAGCCGTTTCGACTACGGCTGTTAATGGCACGAATAACTTGGTCTATGGGCTCTCTGATCTAAACAGCTACGGCGACTATTTCTTTGTGCCTGGGTATGGCTACATGTGGCGGCCTGCATATGCGCCGCTCGGTTGGGATCCATTTGCCGATGGATATTGGCTTTCCTATCCCGGATCGGGATACCTATTCGTCTCAAGTTATCCTTGGGGCTGGGCGCCGTATCGTTACGGATCATGGCATTTCGTGAATGGACACGGATGGTGCTGGGCTCCCGGGAATCACTGGAACTCCTGGCATACGGTCCCACCGGTGCATAACCGACCTCCGAATTTCCGTCGTCCCGAAGTTCCCGTTCATGGTCCTTCGGTGATTGCTGTTAATGGCGGAGCGGCAACGGTTGTACCGCCCCGCCGAGTCGTGCTGGATAACGACGCTCTCGAGCACCGTTGGCCTCGCTCGGTGAAAGAAGCTGACGGTAGTCGACAGGTACTACGCCAAGGTCAATCGCAAACAACCGTTCCGGCGTCTGGCTTCGCGTCCGGCAACTCCTCAGCGCCTCAAACCGTCGTCGGCAGGTTTCCTGGAAATACCGTCATCGGTGGCTCGGGGCGTGGGAATCAGCCAACGGCAGGGCAGCGGTGGGACGCTCTCCGCAATGAGCGGATGGAGCGAGATCAGCGCAATTTTGAACTCAATCGCGCCAGGCAGGCTGGTTCGCAAGCAGCTCCTGCCGCGCCTTCAGGGGCGATGAGAGGTTCTTCCGCACAGAATACGCATACATCGCCCGCGCCGATGAGTCCCAGAATGGAATCGCATCCTTCATCACAGGCTCCGTCCATGCCGTCGATGAGTGCGCCCTCCATGGGTTCCATGCACTCCGCCTCACCATCGTTCTCCGGTGGATCCATGTCGCGCGGGTCAAGTGGCGGTGGGGGCGGTGGCGGACACTCAGGTGGTGGAAGTCATCACTGAGAAAATCTGCATCTAGCGGCTCTCTCTGTCGTCGTTGAGTGCACGATAGATCGCCGCCAATTCCTGTAGACCGAGCATCTCAGCACGAGCATCGGCGCGTACAGTAGCTTTCTGCATTGCTCGGCGGATCCGTCCCGCTTCATATCGGCCGCGCACGTTGTTGAAGAATGTCTTCCGTTTCTGAGCGAAAGATAACCTGCAGAATTCAAGAAATTCGTCAGCATGGATCTGCAAATCAGAGGCCTTCGGTGAAATGCGGAAGCGCAGCACGCTGGAGTACACCTCTGGAGGAGGCGAGAACGCTCCTGGCGGTAAGGTAAAGAGCCGCTCCACGTCGGCAAAGAGATTCGCCGTGACAGTCAGCAATCCATAATCCCGAGTCCCCGGTTCAGCCGCCAGGCGATCTGCTACTTCCTTTTGCACCATCACGACAATTGTTTCGATCGCTTTATGCTGTTCGAAAAGACGCAGGAGGATGTCTGAGGTGATGTAGTAGGGAATATTTCCGACTACATTGGCGCGTTGGTTTCCACTCGAGCGGAGCAACTCCTCCAGCGTGACATTCAGGAAGTCTGCTTCCACTATCTCCACGTTCTTTGAATTCGCGAAGGCGACCCGCAACTGCTGAGCCAGCATCGAATCGAATTCAATTGCAGCCAGCTGTTCTGCGCGTTCAGCAAGCAACTTGGTGAGAACTCCGCGGCCAGGTCCTATCTCGATCACAGTTGACTGATGAATGTCACCGAGGGCGTCCACGATGCGGCGTGCCGCGCTCGCATCTATCAGAAAGTTTTGTCCAAGTTTCGCTTTGCGCGGTGAGAACGCTTTGTGACGCGCAGCGTTGACCTGCTTTTGTGCGGACATTAGACTCGACGTTTTGCCTTTGCCTCTTGGTTCTTCTCTGTTGAGGGCACGAATTTCAGGTTCTCCGGCCGGTACTGGCATTCCCGAGCCGGGATAAGTAGCTATCCAAGCCGAAGGAGCTCTGGTTGCGCATCACTTTCGCCGCATCCGAGGGAGTGCCGTACTCGAAGACCGGTGGGCTCGCCGATGTTGTTGGCGCTCTCCCGAAAGCTCTATCCGCCTTGGGACATGAAATCACTGTCTTCCTGCCGCGTTATCGACGCACCCATCTTACCGAAGCCCGTTTGGTAATCGCGAACCTGACGGTTCCGATGCAGGACTACCTGCTGTTTTGCCAAATCATAGATGGTGGAAAGCATGAGGGAGTGCAATTCTACTTTGTCGACCATCCAGAATTCAGCTATCGGGATGGACTCTACGGCGACAGCCGCGGCGACTACGCGGACAACGCCGAGCGCTTCACGATGTTTTGTCGGGCAGTCATTGAATCATCGAAGCGATTTGGACCGCCTGATGTGTTTCATGTTCACGACTGGCAGACGTCGCTCATTCCCGTTCTGTTGCGCAGCCTGTATGCATACGACGCTACCTTTGCACTCACGGGAACGGTGTTAACCATCCACAACATCGGATATCAAGGTCTTTTCCCGAACAGTGTGATGCCAAAGCTCCTGTTGCCATGGTCGCTGTTCACGATGGATCGTCTCGAGTTCTACGACAAAGTGAACTTCCTTAAAGGCGGAATCATTTACTCAGACTATGTAACTACGGTGAGCCGAACTTATGCGAAGGAGATACAGACGTACGATTTTGCATTTGGCATCGCAGACACCGTGTACAAGAAGCGGGATCGCCTGGTCGGAATTGTGAACGGTGCGGATTATAGCGAATGGAATCCAGCGGCGGACCGGTATCTCCCCACAAGATTTTCTACTTCCGACTTGAGTGGAAAAGCCAAATGCAAGGAGGCGTTGCTGGAGCAATACGGAATCTCGAAGGAGAAATTGCAGTCGCCGGTAGTGGGAGTCATCTCCCGCTTCGCAGCGCAAAAGGGATTCGATTTGATGGAGGTTGCCCTTCCGCGATTGCTTCTGGAAGACGTTGTTCTGGTGGTTCTCGGCACCGGCAACGCACACTATGAGGCAATGTTCCGGTCGCTACATAGCAGGTTTCCAGATCGTCTCTCAGTCAAGATTGCCTATGACAATTCGCTCGCTCACCTGGTGGAGGCTGGCAGTGACATCTTTTTGATGCCTTCGCATTACGAACCGTGTGGCCTGACACAGATCTATAGCATGCGATATGGTACCGTTCCCGTGGTGCGAGCGACCGGCGGCCTCGAGGATACAGTCGAGCAGTGGAGTCCTAAGCAGCGAACTGGAACTGGATTTAAGTTCGCGGATTACGATCCTGCACAATTAAACAGGGCGATGCTGCAGGCGCTCTCAAACTTTAGGAACAAAGAAGATTGGAAGCAGTTGATGATCAATGGCATGCGCCAGAACTTTTCCTGGGAGAAGCCCGCTCGTGAATACGTTGACGTATACGAAAAGGTGCGGCGGCTCCGGGTTCCAAAATAACACTCGAGTCTGAGCGAGTTTCGAAATTAACTAGTTGGAAACAGAAAACGTAGAACGGCTTCTACGCGCTCTGCCCATGCAGCTTCTTCGTGCTTGGCTCCGGGGATGACTTCGTAGTGCAGATCCTGTTCTTCATGCCAGCCTTTGGCAATGAGGACCTGGTCGAGAAGATTGGCATCTCGTACACCGGTCTTGCTCTCCTCCGTGCCCATCGAGAGCCAAATCTGCAATCGCGGCTTAGGCTGGGTCTTCTGAATGATCTTAAGAATGGCTTTGTTATCCCACCAGACTGAGGGAGAAAGCACGGCCAGCTTGCCAAAGACGTCCGGATGAGTGAATCCGAGATAAAGGGTTGCGAGCCCACCCAGAGATGATCCACCAAGACCAGTGTTATGTGCGTCACCCAGAGTGCGATATCGATGGTCAATGAAGGGTTTAAGTTCCTCGACCAACATGCGTCCGTAGAGCTCGGCGTGTCCACCACCAAGCTTGCGGTCGCGAGTAGGGGTGTACTCCTCGATCCGGTGCTCGCCGGTATTGAAGATGCCTACGATAATCAGAGGATCGATCTCACCCGCGCGAATTAGTGCGTCGGCAGTTTCGTCGACCTTCCAATCCATGCCGCGCACGTATGCTGTTTCGGGATCAAAGAGATTCTGCCCGTCGTGCAGGTATAGCACCGGATAACGCCGATCGCTCTCTTCATAATCCGGAGGGAGATAAACGATTAAATCGCGCCGGTACGGAACGAACTTGGAGATGAAGTTGTGATGCCGCTGAACGCTGTCGGTATTGTGAACGCCGACGCTTTGTTGGTCTTCGAGTTGGGTCGCGGACTCCTCCGCGCCACCTTGCTCTGCGATGTCAAAATTCTCCGTGGGCATCCTTCGTTTGTTAGAGTACATGGCTCAGTTAATGTTGCAAGCAAAATGAGGAGCTGTCGCACTGCGATATTTCGATGAATCGCGAATATCACAAATGGTGGTCACCGCGTCTTGGGCGCGACATGGAGTTGCTGGTCTTCGGCCACGCTGGGTTGCCCACGATCGTCTTTCCAACCTCGCGCGGACGCTTCTTCGAATTTGAAGATCGGGGCATGGTGGGCGCCATATGGCACAAGATCGAGACTGGCGGAGTGCAACTCTATTGTGTTGACAGCGTCGACGAGGAGAGTTGGTATAACAAAAATGTCCCACCACGTTGGCGGATTGCCCGCCATATGCAATACGAAGATTACGTGCTACACGAAGTGGTGCCGCTCATCAAGCAGAAGAATTCTCGCTGGGACGTCGCCACTGCAGGATGCTCATTCGGGGGATACCACGCGATGAACATGGCGTTGCGTCGGCCCGATGTTGTGAGCGGATGCCTAAGTATGGGTGGCGCGTTCGATATCACACAATTCCTCGATGGCTACTATGACGACGACTGCTACTTCAACAACCCTCCCCATTATTTGAGAAACATGGGCGATCCCTGGCACCTCGATCGCTACCGCCAGAACAAATACGTCCTCGCGACCGGTGAACACGATATGTGCTGGAACGAGAACGAACGCTTGGCCGAAATCATGCGCGACAGGCACATTCCTCATAGGCTGGATGTATGGCGGGACCACACTGGCCATGACTGGCCTTGGTGGCAACGGATGGCCCAGGTGTATTTCACGTAGACCAGCAGCGGATGCCTTCAGCAACTCGGACTCACGAGAAACACGCGCGAGACGATAGGTCTTGGGAAAAGGGAGCGGCATCGACTGGGTTTCTCGGAGAGCATAAATTCCTCGCGCTATTTGCATCCAGCATTACAATTAAGCCCCGCATTGATGGCTTTCCTCAGTCCATCAGCGACTTTCCCCTGGAGCTTGTCCAATGGCCACTAAGAAAATTGGCATCATTTTCGGCATGGAGAATACCTTTCCGGGAGCCTTTGTCGAAAAGGTCAATTCCATGGGTAATCGCGATGTGCAGGCGGAGTTCGTCAAGATCGGCGGCATCCGGATGGCAGAGCCGAGTGGCTATCAGGTGATCGTCGATCGGATCTCGCATGACATTTCGTTTTATCGCGCGTATTTGAAGAACGCCGCACTGAACGGCACGATCGTCATCAACAACTCTTTCTGGTGGAGCGCCGACGACAAGTTCTTTAATTACGCGCTGGCTGAGAAGTTGGGAGTTGCTGTACCACCAACCGTGATCCTTCCACATAAGGAGCACCCACCTGGAACGACCGATCAATCGATGCGCAACTTGACCTATCCCATGAACTGGGACGAGGTCTTCCAGTACGTCCAATTTCCAGCTTTTCTCAAGCCTTTTGACGGCGGTGGATGGCGCGATGTGTATCACGTCCACACGCCGGAAGACTTCTTCCGCGCCTACGATCAAACGCGCGATCTCTGTATGACACTCCAGCGCGCGGTGACGTTCCAGGAGTACTTCCGCTGCTATGTGGTCGGGCAAGAGAAAGTGCACATCATGCAGTATGATCCGCGCAGGCCGCATCACGAGCGCTATGTGAAAGACGGTCCGACGATCGATCCGAAGCTGCTGGAACGAGTGGAACGCGACGCGCTCAGGCTTTGTCGAGCCTTAGGGTACGACCTGAATACCGTCGAGTTTGCGTGCGAAGACGGAATTCCGTATGCAATCGACTTCATGAATCCGGCTCCGGACGCCGACGTAAATTCTGTCGGCCAACAGAACTTCGACTGGATCGTGAATGCTGTCGCCGAGCTGGCAGTGAAGAAAGCGATGAGCGATGAAAACCCGGCTCGGGAGCTGCGGTGGTCGGCGTTCCTGTCTGGAGGTTCGGCTGAGCCGGAAGCCGTCAGCAAGACGGCGTCCAAGACCGCTAGTCGCGTGCGTTTGAAATCAGAAGCGACGGCCGCGATTTAGTCTTCAAGGAAGACAGGTTTTAAAAAAACGTAAAGCGGCAAGAGAGAAACAGGGAGAATTACAGGGGGGTTTTCGAATTTCCTCCGAGAATCATCGAATTCTACTCAAAAAGCGCAAATTTTGGTTGCAGGCAGGGAATTAACAGGGACCTTAGGGAAGTCCTCGTAAGCCACCAGTGATGAAGCAGTTAGCTCTGTTGTGGAAATGATTGAAGAAGATATCAGGGAGTGTTCAGGGAACTTTCCTAATGGTTCTGTAAAAACCGCTCGCATCGAGCAAGACTATGAAGCCTTCGTTCACCATTGGCATTGAAGAGGAATATCAGACGATCGATCCGGAGACCCGCGACCTGCGTTCGCACATCCATAGCGAGATCATCGCCAAGGGCAAGCGGATCATGGAGGAACAGATCAAGGCGGAGATGCACCAGTCCGTCGTCGAGGTAGGGACTGGGGTTTGCAAGAACATAAAGGAAGCGAAGAGAGACATCCGCAAGCTGCGCCGCGACATGATCGGTCTTGCTCACGACAACGGCCTCTTGCTCGCGGCCGGCGCGACCCATCCATTTGCCGACTGGCGATCCCAGGAGATTTACCCCGACGAGCGTTACCGCAAGGTTGTAGAAGACTTACAGCTCGTGGCGCGCGCCAACCTGATCTTTGGATTACATGTCCACGTCGGGATAGAAGATCGCGAAACGACGATCCATCTCATGAATCAGGCGCGGTATTTCCTGCCGCACTTGCTGGCCCTTTCCGCAAACTCGCCGTTCTGGTTGGGCATGAAAACCGGACTCAAGTCTTATCGCTGCAAGGTATTCGATAAATTCCCGCGAACCAACATCCCTAATTCATATTCCAGTTGGTCCGAATACGAAAACTTCGTGAATCTGCTCATCAAGACCAACTGCATCGATAACGCGAAGAAGATCTGGTGGGATATCCGACCGCATCCATTCTTTAACACCCTCGAATTCAGGGTATGCGATATTCCAATGCGCCTCGAGGAGACCATCGCGCTGGCTGCGCTCATTCAGGCGACGATCGCTAAGCTTTACAGGTTGCACTCGCGCAACCAGGGGTTCCGCATCTACGGGCGCGCGCTGCTTATGGAGAACAAATGGCGTGCAGCACGCTACGGGCTCGACGGAAAACTGATCGACTTCGGCATCGAAGCCGAGGTCAATGAGCGTGATCTTCTTTACGAATACCTGGAGTTTGTCGACGACGTGCTTGACGAGCTAGATAGCCGGGAAGAGATCAACTATATTCATCGTATCCTTGATATGGGAAATGGCGCTGATCGCCAACTCAAAGTGTTTGAAGAAACGGGAGACCTAAAAAGAGTGGTGGATTATATGGTGGAAGAGACGAAGGTAGGCGTGTTCGACACCGAAACCGCTTCGGTGACTCATTGATGGAAGTAGCCAGTACGCGCGAGACGATAATCCATACACCTGAACGCCTTAAGGATGTTCCATTCGATCCGGAACTCACTCCCGGGGCCCGCAACGCAGTTCAGGTTTGTCTACGCATCCAGCCGACTGAAAAAGTCACGATCATTACCGACCTTGTTACGCGCGAGATCGCGGCCAGTCTTGCCAGAGAAGTGGAAAGCGTAGGCTCGCCATTCAATGCCTTTGTGCTCGAAGATCTTGCACCTCGACCGCTAACAGCCATGCCCGCAGAGATCATGGAAGACCTCGAAACCAGCCAAGTGAGCATCTTTGCGGTCCAGGTGCAAGCAAATGAGCTGCGGTCACGCATGCAGATGACGGGAGTCGTAAACCGCCGCCGCATCCGACACGCGCACATGGTGAACATCAACCGGCAGATCATGCTTGATGGCATGCGAGCGGACTTCCTAAAGGTCGATCGTATCAGCAGCAAAGTCCTGGCTCTGGTGAGCGTTGCCAAGCAGGTTAAGGCGAAGACCGCTGCGGGAAGTGACTTCGTCGCCGATCTCGAGCCAAGCTACAAGTGGCTAAAGACTAGCGGCTTAATTAGCCCGGATAAGTGGGGGAACCTGCCTGGCGGCGAGATTTTTACTACGCCAGGAGAAGTGAACGGCACGTTCGTGATCGACGGGGTTGTTGGGGATTATCTCTGTGCAAAGTTTGGTGATCTGAAGGAGACACCGCTGACGATCCGAGTGAAAGGGAACCGGCTCACCGAAGCTCACAGCGACAACAAAGAGTTGGAGCGCGATTTCTGGGCTTACACTCACACCGACGAGAACAGCGATCGCGTGGGCGAGTTCGCCATAGGCACTAACATCGAACTGAAAGACGTGATCGGACACATCCTGCAGGACGAGAAATTTCCGGGAATCCACATCGCGTTCGGCAATCCCTACGGCGAGCACACTGGCGCGAAGTGGTATTCCTCGACGCACATCGATGTTGTTGGTCGGCGGTTCGATATCTGGGTGGACGACAACCAGATCATGCGCGAGGGTAAGTTCCTGATCGAAGCTTAGGGCCCATTTCACCACTGAGACACGGAGCACACAGAGGCAGGCGGTTGATTCGTGAACGTCTCGTTGGTAGAACAGTCTCCTCTATAAAACTGTCATCCTGAGCCCCTCTGTTGGACGAAGGACCTCCCGCGAGTGCCTCAGACTTAATTGCTTTTTCGCGGCTTTTTCACCAGTAATCCCGGCTAAAGTGCCGGGACATAGCATTCAAGTCCGACGCATTCCGGGAGATCCTTCGCCCCGCAGAGGGTCTCAGGATGGCAGGGCTTGAAGAGTCCTCGAAAAATGATTCCCTACCTTCGCAGCGCATTCAACCAACAGTTCACACCTACCAAATACCACAACTTCCTGGCAGGCCTCGATCGTCGCTGCGGCACAAAGGTAAAGTTCCGAGTCGCAGAGACACCTTGTTTCTTTCCTAAGTCACTACTGGACAAGATGGCTGAAGACGGTCGGGTCCTCGTTAGCCAGCTTCTTGAGAGTCGAGAGTATCTGAAGCAGTCAGACGTAACCATTCCGCGTGAATATAACGTCCCCGATGAATCGAAGCGGCCGATGTTCCTGCAAGTTGACTTCGGCCTTGCCCGCAACCAGCCGGGTAACATCGAACCAAAGCTGGTTGAGCTGCAGGGGTTCCCGTCTCTCTATGCATATCAACCTGCTCTAACTCAGGAGTATTGCAAGAGTTACACGCTCGATCGTAAAGCGCACACGTTCCTCTCAGATCTGAATTTCGAGAGCTATAGTCAACTACTGTGCACAGCGATCCTAGGAGAGCATTCTCCAGAGAACGTGATCCTGCTGGAGATCGATCCTCTGGAGCAAAAGACCCTACCGGATTTCCTGCTGACACAAGAGCTGTGCGGAATCGAGACGGTAAATGTGCTCGATCTAAAGAAGCAGGGAAGAGCGTTGCACTACGAGAAAAAGGGGAAGCAGGTGCGAGTAGAGCGAATCTACAATCGCATGATCGTCGACGAGGTCAT
>Ga0126373_10000727_pt1 | contig 22242 bp, 13 predicted proteins | sample PanSoiMetPlot_11_FD_92545 | JGI IMG/M metagenome (GOLD analysis project Ga0126373, IMG submission 92545) | Tropical forest soil microbial communities from Panama - MetaG Plot_11 | ecosystem: Environmental > Terrestrial > Soil > Tropical forest > Bulk soil | place: Panama | collected 2016-02-17 | reverse complement strand
GTAGTGGATCTCCTCACGTCCGACCACACTTTCGTCAACGACCGTTTGGCTCGTCTGTACGGCATCAGCGGGGTCGCCGGAAGCCAGTTCCGGGAGGTCACGCTCGAGGATAAATCACGACTTGGTCTCCTTGGGAAGGCCGCGATCCTGATGAGGACATCGTATCCCGACCGCACTTCTCCGGTCTTACGCGGAGCGTTTGTCCTCGACAGGCTGCTGGGTACGCCGCCGGCGCCTCCCCCGCCGAACGCCGCGACGAATCTGGCGCAGGTTCCTGGCGAGCGGCCGAAAACGGTTCGCGCCCGGCTCGAGCAGCACCGCGACAAGGCGACCTGCAGGCAGTGCCACGGCGTCATCGATCCGACGGGCTTGGCTTTGGAAAATTTCGATGCAATCGGGCGATGGCGAAATACGGACCGGCAGGCGGAGAACGCTCCGATCGATGCCAGCACCGTGCTGCCGAATGGCGTCCCGATCCATGGTCCCGTGGAACTCAGAGAGCAGTTGACCGATCGGCCATCAACGTTCGTACGCGCGTTCACTGAAAAGCTCATGATGTATGCGGTCAATCGCCAACTGGAATATTTCGACATGCCTGAGGTTCGGGCGATTGTGCGCGCGGCAGGGAAAGACAATTACAAGTTTTCTTCCATCGTTCTGGGAATCATTAATAGCGATGCATTCCGTAAGCAGGGTCAGGCAGCCGCTCCGAAGGAAAAAATAGTCCAGAGCACGGCCGCCAGGTAATTTGAGGGTCGTTAGGAGATCACATGTTCCTCACCAAGAAACATATTCCTCGCCGGACGGTTTTGAAGGCCGCCGGAGTGACTTTGGGACTGCCGTTTCTGGAAGCGATGGTGCCCGCGGGCACGGCCCTTGCCCAGACGGCGGCCGTACCGAAGATGCGCGCAGCCTTCTTCTACATACCGCATGGCGCAATCATGTACAACACCGCGCACGGACCGGCAATGGATAAGTGGACATCCAGCGGTTCTGGCGCCGATTTCAAGCTCAGCCCGATTCTCGCGTCTCTCGAGCCGTACAAGAAGTATGTGAACTCTTTTGGCAATCTAGAGAACGCCGCCTGCGCGGGCGGAGTGCATTCGATGGCTGCGACGTGGCTCAGCGCCACGCGTCCGGACACCGGCGGCCCCCGCGCCCACATGGCAACGACTCTCGATCAGGTGCTGGCGAAGGTCATCAGCCAGGACACACCGCTTCCCTCGCTCGAATTGTCCTCGGAAACGGTCGTGCAGCAGGCGGCGGGCGGAGGCGGCTCGTACACCACCCTATCCTTCCGCGACGCGGAATCGCCCCTCCCGATGGAATACAATCCGCGCAAGGTTTTTTTGCAGTTGTTCGGCGAAGGCGACACGCCCCAGGAACGGGCTTCGATCGGCCGCCAGACAAACAGCATCCTCGACCTGCTCCTGGATCGGACCAAAAAGCTTTCGGGTGAACTGGGCGGTACGGACCGCGCCGTTTTCGACGGCTACCTGGACAGCGTCCGCGAGATCGAGCGGCGTGCGCAAATGGCTGCCTCCAAGAATCTTGGCACCCTCCAAATTCCCGAGGCCCCCGTAGGCGAACTGGAAGACTTTCCCGAGCAGGTGAAACTGATGTTCGAGCTGCTCGCGCTCGCGTTTCAGGCCGACCTTACCCGCGTAGGGACCTATATCATGGCGGCGGAAGGCACCAACCGGACCTACAACCACATCGGGGTTCCGGATGCCTTCCACCCAGTCTCTCATCACGCCAACGATCTGGAAAGGCTGAACAAGCTGGTGAAAATCCAGACCTGGCACATGGAGAAGTTTGCCGAATTTCTGAAGAAGATGGCAGAGACTCCGGACGGGCAGGGAAGTCTCCTCGACCATGCGATCCTCATGTACGGATCCAACATGAGTAACAGCGACCTGCACAATAACTATCCCGAGCCGAACATCGTAGTGGGCGGCGCCAATGGAAGGATGAAACTAGGCGGACAGCACGTGGTTCTGCCCGAGCGCACCCCGATCGCCAATCTGCACCTGACGCTGTTGCAGAAGGTGGGGGTGGAGCGCGACAAGTTCGGCGATAGCACCGGCGTCATTGCGGAAGTCTAGGAGCCAAAGAAGCCGTGGATCGCCGAGTGAACCGAAGACAGCTTTTGCAAGGCGCTCTGGCGCTTCCCCTGTGCGGACTCCCCCAAATTCTCAAAGCACAGCAGACCGCGGGAGGCTTTCGCCGGCTAACCGACAAACTGGCGGTTGTGGATGGTGGCGGCGCGAACGTGCTGGCTTTTTCGGGCGGTGATGGACTCGTGCTGGTCGACAGCGGCGCTCCAAAATCCGGCGATCGAGTAATGGCTGCGCTCAAGGATTTCGCCGGCGGCGCGAAGGTGCAAACGCTCTTCAACACACACTACCATCTCGATCAGACCGGCAACAATGAGTTGTTCTCGGCGGCGGGCGCTAAAATCATCGCGCACGAGCGCACGCGCGAATGGATGTCGTCCAACTATTGGGTTCCGGCTGAAAATCGGTATCAGAAGGCCCGTCCCCAGGCGGCACGGCCGACGCAGATTTTCGAGACCACCGGCTCTTTGCAGGCCGCAGATGAGCGAATCGACTACGGTTATCTGCTTCTGGCTCACACCGGCGGTGACATGTACGTCTTTTTCAAGAATGCGAATGTCCTGTCGGTGGGCGATGTCGCCTCGCCGCTCCGCGATCCCTCACTGGACTATTTCACCGGTGCCTGGATCGGAGCCCGAGTCGATGCGATGGATCTTGTGCTGAAGCTCGGCAACGAACAGACCAGGATCGTGCCCGCATATGGCGCTGTGATGACGCGAGCCGAATTCAAAGCCGAGCGGGACATGATGGAGGAGGTTCGGGCGCGGCTGTTCAAACACGCGCTGCAGGGCGAAGGCGCGAAGGACATGCTCGAGGCGGGCGTTCTGAACGGCCTCACCCGAAAGTGGAAAGATCCGGACAGGTTTCTGTATGATGCCGTCAAGGGTCTCTGGGCCAATCATGAAAAACTGGACATGAGCGTCATCCAATGAGCATCGCGCGACAAGAAAGGGACACATGAGGCACCTCACGCTCGCGGTTTTTTGCGCCGCCGCGCCCCTTTGGGCCCAGGCTCAGAAGGATTCTCTGGCGAACCTGATTCAGGCTAACAACCGCAACGCGGCGCTGGAGAGAATTGGCTCCGGGGCGGATGTGAATGAGCCGCAGCCCGATGGCACGCGCCCCATACACTGGGCTGTTTACCGGCTGGACTATGATGTTGTCGATGCGTTGATCGCCAGGAAGGCGACCGTAGACGTAGCCAATGAGTTCGGGTCCACTCCGCTTGGGGAAGCCGCCGGTCTGGCCGACGCCCGTCTGGTCAAAGCGCTGCTGAACGCCGGGGCGAAGCTCGATCTTGCCAATCAGGATGGCGAGACGCCGCTGATGCTGGCGATTAAGACCGGCGAAATGCCCGTTGTCGATATGCTGGTGAAAGCCGGCGCAAATGTGAACGCGCGGGAAAGCTTCCATAACCAGACGGCGCTGATGTGGGCCGCCACGGCGCCCAGGAACGGGGGCGAGATGGTGAAGCTGCTCCTTTCCAAAGACGCCGATGTCAGGCCGCGGTCGCTGTACAACGACTGGGATGATCAGTTTACATCGGAGCCCCGCTCGCTTTATCGTCCGACCGGGGGATTCACGGCGCTCCTGTATGCGGCCCGGGATGGCTGCTATGACTGCGTCGTGGCAATGCTCGACGCCGGCGCCGATGTCAATGTGCCGACTCCGGAGGGCATCACGCCGCTGATGCTCGCTATTGATAACGACCATAACGACGTCGCCAAACTGTTGATGGATCGGGGCGCGGATCCCAACGTCTGGGATTGGTGGGGACGCACGGCCCTTTATATTGCTGTCGATCGGAAGGCGGACATTTCCCGGGCCCGTGGAGGCCGCGCGCGCGAAGCAACCCCGGTTGCGGTGCGTACTTCGGGCCCTGCCCCGGTCTCAGGCATGTCGATCATCGAGGCATTGCTGTCAAAGGGTGTCGACGTCAACTCGCAGCTTAATATGCGCCGTCCCACGAGGGGAGGCCGCATCGGACGTTACGCCGAATACTTCCAGAACACCGGCTGCACCCCACTGATGCGCGCCGTCATCGGCGCAGATGTAGAGGTCGTGCGCGCCCTTCTCGATAAAGGCGCTTCCCCCGACATAGCCGCCATGGGGCTCACGCCGCTTCTGATTGCGACGGGCGTCGCAACTGTTGGGGGGGACGCAGGCACTGGGGCGTCTGCTAGTCCTGGAGGCGCGCCGAATCTGGCGCTGATAGACGTGCTCGTAAAGCACGGTGCGGATGTCAATGCGCAGGTCGCCGGCACGAAGACCTATTCCCTTCGGATCTTCCGTTATCCACCCTCTCGTCCAGAGGGCATGTCCGCACTCCATGCCGCAGCCCGGAGCGGACGGACTGATCTAGTGCGCTACCTGCTCGAAAAAGGGGCCAACCCAGAGCTTGTCGACGCCGATGGCCACAAGCCGATCGATCTAGTCGGAACCGGCGGGCGCGGCAGGCCGGCCCCCGCTGCCGCCACGGGCAGTGCCACAGCCGATGCCGCGGCTACCCAAGCCACGACAATCATTCCGGGAAATGGAGGCCGGGGCGGCGCCAACCCTCGAGCCGCGGAGATTCGCGCCCTGCTGCAGAACGCAGCATCGAACAAGTAGCGGGGATTGCTCAGCGCTACTCGTAGAAGTCCGGGCTCTTCTTCTGCGTGCGGAAATGCGCCAAATCGTGCTCGATCCACAACTGCGCACCGGTCTGCTTGACGAACTCCTCGATCTTAGCCCTACTTGCCAGCGACTGCTCCCGACTAAACTCAACTCCCGGTACCTTGTCAGTGAAGCGCTCCGCCTGATAGTGATATAAGTCCCCAGCGAGTATCACCGGACCAGTCTTCGCCAGTCTTAGAAAGAGGACCTGTTGCCCGGCCGTGTGCCCATACGCTGCCTTAATCACTACAGATCCGTCGCCGAACACGTCGTAGTCCGTGCCATCCAAGACTTTCGTCTTCGCGTCTCTGAGCGCGGCATACAAACCCGGCCGCACCGCCGTACCGGGTTTGTCTGAGAACATCGCGTCGCGCTCCGGCCCCTGCACTAGCCACGTCGAAGCCGCGAACGCATTCGCATTCGCCACATGGTCGTAATGCATATGAGAAAGCGCAAAATACGTGATGTCTTTCGGCGCAAATCCCACATCGGCTAGCTGCGACTTCAAGGTCTTCGTCGCCCTCGTTCCGCCCTTGCCTGCCTCGATATCGGCGTCCGGCACCAATCCGCTGTCCCACACAAGCGTCTCCGTACGCGCGCCCCCTTTGTGCACGATCAGATAAGAGGCGCAGATCATGTCGGTCTCGCCTACCTCTTCCTTTGTCAAATGAAAACCCACAGGATTGGCCACTGGGATAGTCCCGGTATCGAACACATAGAGCTTCAGACTCTGAGCCATCGCAGCCGAGGCCCCCGAGAGCAAGGCCAGCGTCATGAGCAAAAGAAACTGATTGCGAACGCGATCCATGCAAACAGTATAGTGGAGTCCCGTCGTCCTCGATAGACACGCTCAGCAGGAGCGTGCCTGGGTGTGTTTCCGATGGAAAAGTATATACTTGTGGTATATGGCGGAAGTGGCAAGCAGCCCAAGTCCAAGTAGCGCGCCGATCAGTATGCGCGTGATCATACAACGATCCGGCGTGACACGGCAGACCATTCATTTTTACCTTCGAAAAGGGTTGCTTCCTAAGCCTCGGCGAATGAGCCGAACATACGCACTATACTCACCTGGAACTGTACAGCTCCTACGGCTCATAAAAGAGTCTCAGACCGAGTTCCGATTGTCTCTTGATGAGATCGTTCGGATGTTCGTCGCGGCTAACTACGATCCGATTCAAATCCGGAGTGAACTACAGCGCCGTAGCACGGCAATTCCAACGAAGGATATAGCCGACGGGCCTGGTGACCGCCAACTGTCAGCAGATGAGATCCTTGCGCGTCTTCAACCTGAGCCACATGCGGGCTGGCTCGACGAGCTGCGGCGCAGAAAGCTCTTGAACGGTAAGGATCAGAGATACTCCAGAGAAATGGTGGAGCTGATTGGTGCCATCTGGAACCTTAATCAGGTCGGAGTCGAGTTGAGCAATCTCGAGGAGATTGTTAAGGCCGTCACTGCAGGAGTAGACGCGCAGTTGTCCGAGTTCCAACGAGTGGTCAATCTCAAGCGACATGGGAAGATCGACTATGCATCGGCTATCCAATTTCTCAATGCGCTGGAGCTCTTTGTGAAATGCAAACATGTCGAGGTTTTGAACACGACTTTTTTTCGAAAGATTGTTCCCGCGAAGGATATGGTCGTCGGCCCCAATCAGAAACGTGTTGTTCCGAGCGAAACATTTCTGGTCAGAATGGGGCTCAATCGTGAAATAGACCGATTGCTTCATCGATTCGATGATGCCCCTGAAGATAAAGGTACTTTGAGGAACTTGTGTCGCGCATATCATCTCCGCTCTGATTGGCTGAACTTGTATGGAGTAAGTGAAGCTCTTCTACGCCTTGATCCGACGGATGCGAGGGGCATGGCAGATCAAACACGTGCGATGTACTACTTGGGCCGAATTGACGAGGCGGTCACTAGTCTGGAGCGTAGGTTGCAGATAGGGAGCGACCCCTTATTGAAGTTCCGACTCGGGCAGTGCCTAGTTTTGCGAGCCAAAGACCGTGGAATTCGGGAGCTCTTTACTGCCATCACACGAAAGCAAGTCTTGACGGCGGAGGCGTTGCGCGAATCGAGCGATCGGCCGAGTGTCCGTCGGTGGATCACGCTTGATCAAGCACTGGATAATATAAGTGTCTCTGATCCGCTGCAGATCAATCAGCCTGCCATCCAGGAGTTGGAAGCCCTCTACGAAGAGTATCAATCTATTCCCGATAAGCCGATGTCTCCCCTCACTAAAATGAGCCTTGCAGTCGGGAAGATCCTAGCCGCATACGCGCTTCATATAGCGTACCGCCGACAGCAAAACCCCAAGGCGGATAAAATTCGTCTTCAGATTGTCCGGATGGACCCACAATGTGTGCTGGCAACACGGGGAAACGAGGGACAGGCTCAAAATGCGCTACTTACGGGAAAACGGCGTAGGTCAAAACCGCAGGCTGGCTAGTTCCATCCACCATACGGCGCAGAGCGCCCTCACTTGTCCTAACATTTGGTGACGCGGTTGGACGACAATCGGTGGCTTTGTCGTAAGCGAGCGCCGCAACACAGCAGCATTTCTCGCTCAACAGTTCGATCGAAATCGAGTTGAAATCCCCCAACTGGGGAGCACTCTATTGATCGATACTCGACAGAGCGGTCCTCGAAGTGATGTATGCTATTGCCATGATCCAGAGTTCGAGAGCCATACCGGCTGTGTGTGCATTGTCAATTCGGCTTATGTTCTGCTGCCTGGCTCTGGGCGTAGCGCTGGCGCAAGAGGGAGCTACGCGCAACGACTGGCCATACCATGGGGGGACGCAGTACGCTTGGCGCTACAGCGGGTTAAACCAGATCAACACATCCAATGTGAAGAATCTCGTGCCAGCGTGGATGTTTCAAACCGGCGATTATGAAAATGGGCTGCAATCGACACCCATCGTGCTGGACGGGGTGTTGTACCTTGGAACGTCGCGCGACCAGATATTCGCACTCGATGCAGCTACGGGCAAATTAATCTGGCAATACAACTATCCTCCTGGAACTGGCGGACAGGGCAAGGGGGTAGCCGTCGGCGCCGGCAAAGTGTTCATGGGCACCCACGATGACTACGTCGTCGCTCTCGACCAAAAAACAGGCAAGGAAGTCTGGAAGACCGCCATGGACGACGCCACACAGTGCGGATGTCGCATCATCTCCGCGCCGCTGTTTCTCAAGGATAAGGTGGTGGTCGGCAACGCGGGAGGCGACGGTGCATTCCGTGGTTACCTGACCGCATTGGACGCCAATACCGGCCGGGTCGCGTGGCGGTTCTATACGATTCCCGGGCCTGGTGAAAGAGGTCACGAGACCTGGAAAGGCGATAGCTGGAAGTTCGGAGGCGGCGCGACATGGATGACCGGCTCGTTTGATCCAGCGTTGAACCTGGTTTACTGGGGGGTGGGAAACGCCGCTGGCGATGTTTACGCGGGCGACCGATTCGTCGGCGAGCGGCCCGACGGCGCCAATCTCTATTCGGCCAGCGTTGTCGCTCTGGACGGCGATACGGGGAAACTTCGCTGGTATTACCAGGAAGTTCCAAAGGACGTTTGGGACTATGATGCCGCCTATGAGTGCGTCCTGGTGGACCGGGAAGTCCGCGGACAGCTGCGAAAGCTGTTGCTGCACGTTAACAAGAACGGCTACTTGTTCGTGCTCGACCGCACCAATGGACAGTTCCTTGGCGCGTATCCGATCAGTGACAATCACAACTTCGCCGCTGGTATCACCGAGGATGGTAAGTGGGTGAATCGGCTTGAACCGGTGGAAGACAGAATGACGTTTATCTGCCCGAGCCCGAGCGGAGGCAAAAGCTGGAACGAAAACGCGTTTTCGCCGCGCACCGGGTACATCTACACTCCCGGACTGGAATTGTGCAGCAACTACATCGCGCGTAAACAGGAGCCGCAGGAAGGCCGTGGATTCAGTGCAGGGAATTGGGATCATGTCCCTCCGCACGATGGTTCGGCGCGCAGCCATCTCGATGCGTGGGACCCTGTGACGGGGAAACGGATTTGGAGCTATCCGTACAAATACTTTCTGCTGGCATCGATCCTGGCCACCGGTGGCGACTTGATTTTTACCGGCAATCCGGAAGGCGAATTCTTTGCTCTGGACGCCAGAAATGGGAATAAACTCTGGGACTTCCAAACCGGCGCGGGTCACCGAGGTTCGGCGATCACTTACAGCGTGAATGGCCGGCAGTACATCGCGACGCCCACCGGCTGGGGTTCGATCGTCGGCCGGATTATGCTGGAGGTCTTCCCGGACGCGAAAAACGTCAGGAATGGTTCTACGCTGATCGTGTTTGCGTTGCCGCAGGGGGCGCGATGAAGCGAGCCTGGGTCCTCTTACTGTCGGCGGTCTGCCTCGGCCAGGATGCATTGGTGTCGCGCGGATCCGATGTTTTCGCCAATACTTGCGCGACGGGCTATTGCCACGGCTCAAAAGGCGCCGCAGGCGGAGCGCCGAGGCTGGCCGCTCGTGGATTTACCGGACAATACATCCGGCAAGTAGTCACGAACGGCGAAAAGGAGATGCCCGGTTTTGGAGGCAAGCTGGAAACCCGTGATCTTAATGCAGTGGTCGCGTACGTCGGTAGTCTGAATGGCCTCTCAGTGGAGGCAATGACCGCCGGGAGAGGAGCAGGCAGAGGCGCGGTTGCTGCAATGCGCACGTTACCTCCCGATGCAGCGAAGGGCCGCGCGCTCTTCTTTGAGGCGACGCGAGGCTTTGGGCGTTGTTCAACATGCCATCAGCTCGACGGAAATGGAATCGCCATCGCAGAACAGATGCGCCGGGTCCCAGAAAGCGTGGCTGAACTGCGCGGATTAGCAACGCCTCGAGTGCGCACTTTCACTTCCGGCAACGAAACGTTTCCGACGGAAGTTGTAAAAAACAGCAGCGGAGAGGCGATCGTCTACGACCTCACATCGCCGCCTCCAGTACGCCGGACGTTTTCAAATGCCAAGGTGCGTATAGACGAGGGCAGCAACTGGCGCCACGCCACAGTGATTGAGTCCTATGATGATCAAGAACTCAATTCGATTCTCGCTTTCTTGCGCGCGGTAGTGAAACAGTAAACCTGTTACCACGGGACGCTACGTTCGATGCGGGGCACTTACAGCCGCAGCCGTCCTGCAGCCCGGATTGTAACCAGATGTGCATCTAGGCGCATTGAAACAAGCTATTTTTCAATAAGCGACCAGGGATATATCCCAGTGTTGACCTTGATGAGCAGATAGGTGTAAACCCCGGGCTCAGGCAGCCATTGGTATCGAGCGAGGCATGTTGAAAACGTCTCCCGGCCTGAGTCTGAAGCTCTGAATGTTTTAAAATCGAAGTTCCGCGATACTCGCCAGGGCGTCCCGCGATGAACTCGAGGTTCTGGATTTGCCAGCGTCGCCCTGACCCCGATGACGAAATAAATGTCCGTAGTTCCCTTGTGGAACTGACGCCTGGAGGTCCGTTCTTGCCCGTGACGCGATGCATGAAATTGTAAGCGTGCGTTCGCCTGATCGGAATCGAAACGAGATCGCGCGGGTCTGTCACCAATGCGCCGGCCGCGGCCCACGCGGCGGCCGAACCATCGATCTGATGTTGGTCACTCACATCAGTTCGGCTGTATAGCAATTTAGATAGCAAACTCGCTTGACAACGAACCAAGCCGGGACGTACGCTGTGACACGAAAGGAAACACGATGCGCACCGCAATTCTCGTACTCCTGGCTGCTCCGCTGCTGGCCCAGCCGGTCAAGATTCCGTTCGATTCCGTTCCGGATTATTTCAAATACCCGGCCACCATGAATCTCGGCGAAGTGCTGAGTGTCGCGGTGAACTCAAAAGGCCACGTCGTCATCGTCAACCATCCCGGCAGCGCCAACTCCGGCCCGCTTTACGGCGAAGCTACCACGCAACTGCTCGAGTTCGACGAGAACGGCAAGTTCGTGCGCGAAATCGGCCACGGCGTCTACGGGCTCGGCTACTCGCACAGCGCGCGCTTCGACAAGTACGACAACCTTTGGATCGTCGACAAGGGCACCAACACCGTGATGCGCTTCAATCCCGCCGGCTATGTCACGCTCAACCTGGGCCGACGTCCCGAGGGCCCCGACGAGCCCGAATATTTCCGCGGCAACGGCCTCGGCCGCGCCGGCCGGCCCGCGCCGATGCACATCGACGGTTACTTCCGCACCCCAACCGACGTGGCCTTCGATAGCGATGACAATATCTATGTGAGCGACGGCTATACCAATTCGCGCGTCGCCAAGTTTGACAATCACGGCAACTGGGTCAAGTCCTGGGGTGAGCGCGGCCCGAGCGGCCAACACGCCAACGAGAACCCGGGCCAATTCAACGTACCGCACAACATCGGCATTGACCGCCAGAACAACGTCTACGTGGCCGACCGCCAAAATCGCCGGATCCAGGTTTTTGATCGAGACGGAAGCTTCCAGCGCTTCATCATCCTGAATGTCCCCTACGACAAGATGCGCCACCCGGTGCTCGGCAATCTGTCCCCGAATTTGCCGGATGAAACCACGCCTTGGACCATCTGCATCACCCAGGGCCCGACGCAGTATCTCTTCACGAACGACTCAGAACCCGGGCGGGTGTATAAAATCGCGATGGACGGCAAGATCCTCGGCTACTTCGGCGAATCAGGCCACGACCTCGGCCAATTCAACTGGGCGCACGGGCTGGCGTGCCCGTCGGAGAACACGCTGTACGTCGCGGATATGAACAACTGGCGCGTGCAAAAGATCCTCTTGCATCCGGCGAAGGCAACTACGCCTACCGGGACGCGGTAACCCAGATTCTCCGCTGACTCTTGGCGCGTGCTATCAGTAACTGCGTTGCATAGTCACCGGCTGATCTTGCAAACCACACGCTTGAAGCATGGCGCGCTGACGGATGCCAATGGCAACATTATTCTTTCGAATTTTCTTCCCGGGCCATGGGCAACATGCGCCAGGCATGGACATCGGATCCGGTTACTTCCAGTTCGATATGAACGTGCTGAAAAAGATCCGGATACGCGCAAGGGCATGGAGTTGCAGTTGGGCACAAATGCAACCAACGTCTTGAACACTCCGCAGTTCTCCCCGCCGAAGGCGGCCAACATGAGTATTGACGCGACCGCGTTCGGACGCATCACTACCACGGTGATACCGAATCGTGTTGTGGTTCTACCGGGAAGAATCTGCTTCTGAGGTTTTCTGAAACCTCAACTCGGTCTAGGGCCGGCGCTTCCGGCTACCGGGAGTTCTGGCGCGCCTTCTCCTCGACAGTCTTGTCGGCGCCGATGCTGGTATCGGCGCCCAAATTCTTCAACAGTTCGCCGGTTTCCTTGCGAGTGATGAACGTCCCAGCCTGATAGACTCCTTGGGTGATGAAGTATGGCGTCTGGCCGAGCCGATTGCGAACGTCCAGCTTCGCACCATGATCGAAAAGGTATTGCGCAATCAGATTACTGCCCATATACGCCGCGCCGTGCATGGGCGTCAGCCCGTTGGCATTGGCGGCATTTACGTCACCGCCCAGTTCAAAACACAACTTGAGCGCATCGAGCGCAGCAAGCTGCAAGGGCATGGTGCTTTCCTGGAACCAGCGGCGGCCGTAACGATCTTGGCCTTCGATAAAGTCCACACCCGCGGCGGCCATCAGAGGCGTGGTCTGATCCACCGTTGGGATGGAAGGATCCGCTCCTACATCAGCCAGGAACCTCATCGAACGGACGTCGCCGTAATCGGCCGCGAGCCAGAACGGCGTCGCCCCGACCGGATTCACGTCCATGCCAGTTTGCGCAAAGATGTAACGCGACAGGAACGGCATCGGCTTGGTTGTTCTAATGTTCGGATTCGCTTTGTGATCCAACAACAATTTCACAAGATCGGGCATCTTCTGCTGTACGGCGGAGTGTAGCGGCGTGCGTCCGGCCCCTGAGTGGTTCACGTCCGCTCCGTGTTCCACCAGAAATCTGGCCATCGCCTCGTGCCCGCTGTCAATGGCAACCAGGAGGGCTCCAGCCTCTGTATTCGGCTTGTATAGCGAGCGCGCGTTGGTGTCGCCGGCGATGCCATCGGGAGCTGTGTCGTTCACATCGGCGCCAGCTTTCAGAAGAAGTTCGGCAGAGCGAACGTTTCCTTGCTGCGCCGCAAACAACAGCGGCGTAAATCCGTTGCTTGAACGCGCCTTTACGTCGGCGTGATTCTGAATCAGCAACTCGACTGTATCGGGATGGTCTTCCGCGACGGCCCGCATCAGTGCGTTCTGTCCCCGTGAGGCTTCCTTAGCGTTCACGTTTGCACCCCGCGTGAGCAGAAGCCGAAGAACGTCCAGATTGCCCGTGTGGGCGGCAATCATCAACGGCGTCTCGCCGTTTTGCAAGGCCTGATTGGGATTGGCGCCGGCTTGGAGTAGCAACTCTACCATGGGCGCACTGGCGTTTAGGCACGCCTGCCATAGGGGCGTCACTCCTTCGTCGTCCGCCACATTGGCATTCGCTCCGGCCCGCAGCAAGAGCTCCGCCGTTGTTCGATCGTTCCAATGCGCTGCCCAGTGCAAGGCGGTCGCTCCGTCGCCTTGAGCTCCGTTGACATTGGCGTGCTGATTCAGCAAGCTCCGGACGCCGCTCGCGTCCTGATTCTTGGCCGCATTCACCAGCCTGAGATCGCTCGATGATGCGCCCACGCACGGAACCGCTAGCACCACAGCCCAGACTGCTGCCCGGAGAGCCCTATCTCGCGTTTCGTACATCGTTCTCCTCTTGTGGAGCGCACTATACAGTATTCACCACAATCTGGATGTTATTATAATCGTCCACGAGGGAACGATGTTCAAGCGGCTCAAGTTGTTGGTTGGCGGAGTCTTTGCACTCAGCGTATCGCAGGCCGCGACACCTGGGCTTTCTCCCGAAGCGAAGGCGTTTCGAGGGATGCTCGATCAATACTGCGTCGCGTGTCACAATCAGCGGACCAAGACCGCCGGCCTGGAACTCGATAAAGCGGATCTTGGCACTGCCCCCGCCTCTGCGGAAACATGGGAGAAAGTCATTCGCAAGTTGCGCGGTGACGCGATGCCGCCGCCTGGTCTGCCTAGACCCGATAAGACAATCCGAGACCGTTTCGTTTCCTGGCTCGAAACCTCGCTCGATCGCTCCGCGGAAGCGCATCCGAATCCCGGACGTCCCGCAGTACATCGGCTCAATCGTGCTGAGTACGCCAACGCGATCCGTGACCTCCTCGCGCTCGACATCGACGCTACATCGCTCTTGCCGCCGGATGATTCCGGCTACGGGTTCGACAACAACGCCGATGTGCTGTCGATATCTCCGATGCTCGCCGAGCGCTACCTATCGGCCGCGCGCAAGATTAGCCGTATCGCCGTTGGGGACCCGACTCTGAAACCCACCACCGAGACATTCGCGGTGAACAAGTATCTTAAGCAGGACGACCGCCTCGACGAGGACCTGCCGTTCAACTCGCGCGGAGGGCTGGCAGCGCACTATTATTTCCCCGTCGATGGCGACTACTTCGTCAAGGTCTATCTGCTGCGCACTTATGACGGCCGGATCCGTGGCGCCGAGCCGGCCGAACTGGAAGTGCGCCTGAACGGAGAAAAGATCAGGCAAGTTACGGTGGGCGCCGAATCAAACGCGGCCGGGAGAGGAAGGCGGACCGAAGAGGCGGATGGCATGGAAGTCCGGTTTCCAGCAAAGGCCGGCCCAGGCTTGATTGCCGTGACGTTCCGCAAACGAGCCGGTGAGAATGAAGGGATGCTGCGGCCGAAATACGCGGTTACCAGCTACGAGTACGCGGGTGACGGCACGATTCCAGCTAGCATCGGAAGTATCGAGGTGCGCGGCCCTTACGACGTGAAGGGCCCCGGTGAATCACCCAGCCGTCAGCGCGTATTCGTATGCCAGCCTTCTCGAGCGACGGACGACGAACGCTGCGCGCGACAGATCCTGTCGACGCTCGCGCGGCGCGCCTATCGCCGCAACGTGTATAACGACGAACTTCAATCGCTGCTCGGTTTCTACCACAGCGCACGAGCGCAAGGCGGTTTCGACTTAGGAATCCAAACCGCACTGAGAAGGGTTCTGGTTAGCCCTGATTTTCTTTTCCGCGTTGAGCGGGATCCAGCCAATGCGCGGCCCGGGCTTGCTTATCGTCTTGGAGATTTCGAGCTTGCATCCCGCCTTTCTTTTTTCCTCTGGAGCAGCATTCCGGACGACGAACTCCTGATGCTTGCCTCGCGCGGCGAATTGAAACAGCCTGAAGTGCTCGAACGTCAAGTGCACAGGATGTTGGCCGATCCTCGCGCGACGGCTATGGTCCAGAATTTCACCGGCCAGTGGCTGTGGGTTCGGAACGTTCCACTGAAGACGCCGGACCCGTATGCGTTTCCGGACTTCGACGATAATCTTCGGCAGGCCTTTGCCCGTGAGCTGGAATTGTTTCTTGATAGCCAGGTGCGTGAAGATCACAGCGTCTTAGAGTTGTTGACCGCCGACTACACATTTGTCAACGAGCGTTTGGCGCGCCACTACGGAATTCCCAACGTTTACGGATCACATTTCCGCCGACTGACCCTCTCCGACGACGCGCGGCGGGGATTGCTTGGCAAGGGCGGAATTCTTATGGTCACCTCCTATCCCAATCGGACTTCGCCGGTGCAGCGCGGAAAGTGGCTTCTCGAAAACCTGCTCGGAGCACCGCCACCGCCGCCTCCTCCCAACGTTCCGAACCTGAAGGAGAATGCTCCAGGAGAGAAGGCAGTCTCTCTCCGTGACAGGATGGAGCAGCATCGCGTGAACCCTGCATGCGCAGGCTGCCATAAGATCATGGATCCGCTCGGATTTGCCCTCGAGAATTTCGACGCGGTCGGGGGCTGGCGGACTGCCGATTCCGGGTCGCCGATCGACGCGTCCGGCCAGCTCGTCGACGGAACTAGGGTCGACGGTCCGGTGAGCCTTCGTCAGGCACTGCTGAGGCATCAGGAAGAATTCGCCGGAACGGCGGCCAGCAAGCTCCTCACGTATGCCCTTGGCCGCGGCGTCGAATACTTCGACGAGCCCGCCATCCGCAAGATCGTGAGCGAATCGGCCCAGTCGGACTATCGCTGGTCGGATTTGATTCTCGGGATCGTCCGAAGCACTCCATTTCAAATGCGGATGGCCGACGCTTCCCGGCGCCAGGCCGCGGCAGACGGGCGCTAGATACACGCCCCGTGTTCCTATACAGTTTGCTATGCAGGCCGATCTCGTATAATGAGATTCACCGGTAATCCTGATACTCATTAGTGTCGGCGAACACCGGGGATGAGGAGGTTGCGCGGATGATTGTTTCGAGGAAGCACCTTCCCCGCCGTACGTTCCTGCGTGGTGCCGGCGCGACATTGGCGCTGCCGCTACTCGATGGAATGATTCCTGCTTTTGCTGCCAAGACCTCAACCGCCAAACCCGTGCAGCGCTTCTCGGTCGCGTATGTACCCAACGGCATCGTCATGGACAAATGGACCCCTGCGGCCGAAGGCGCTGGGTTTGAGTTGACTCCTACGCTGGAGCCGCTCGCGCCGTTCCGCGATCGAGTTCTTGTGGTCAGCGGTCTACGCAGCAAACCTGCCTTCGCCGGGCCGGGGGAAGGAACCGGTGACCACGTACGCGCGGCGTCGACCTTTTTGACGGGCGTCCATCCTAAGAAGACGGAAGGTCCCGACATTCAGGCTGGTACTTCGGTTGACCAGATTATCGCCCGCGAACTCGGCAAGGAGAATCAACTCACTTCACTCGAGATGTGCCTCGATCCGAACGAGCTCATCGGAGCATGCGAAGCGGGGTATAGCTGCGCATACTCGAATACTCTTTCGTGGCGCAATCCGACGACGCCACTTCCGATGGAGAACCAGCCGCGCGGCGTCTTCGAGCGCCTCTTCGGCGACAGCGACAACACCACGCAAGCCGCCCGCAGGGCCCGTATTGCCGAAGATCGAAGCATTCTCGATTCGTTGGTGCAACAAGTCTCGGGCTTTACGAGCAAGCTAGGCCCCTCTGACCGCAACAAGATGGCGCAATATCTGGACGCCATCCGCGACGTCGAGCGTCGGATCCAAAAGGCCGAAGAGCAGAGCAGCAAGGAGCTGCCCGCCATGGATCGGCCCAGCGGAGGAATTCCGGGCACGTTTGCCGAGCATGCCAGGATGATGTTCGATTTGCAGGTGCTTGCCTACCAGTGCGATATCACGCGTGTCTGCACGTTTTTGTTATCGCGTGAGGTTAGCCCTCGACCCTACCCCGAGATTGGTATCTCCGATCCTCATCACGGTCTGTCGCATCACCAGCATCGTCCTGAATCGCTGGCCAAGCTTGCCAAGATCAACAACTACCACATGCAGCAGTTTGGCTACTTTCTCGAAAAGCTGCGTTCCACGCCGGACGGCGACGGAACCCTGCTCGATCACATCGCGATCGTGTACGGCTGCGGAATCAGTGACAGCAACGACCACTTGCACACGAACCTCCCGATTCTCGTCGTTGGTGGGGCTTGCGGCCAGCTCAAGGGTGGCCGTCACGTGCGCTTCTCCGACGAAACCGCGCTCGCAAATCTGCATTTGACGCTGCTCAACAAGCTCGGCGTCAACGTCGACCACCTCGGCGACAGCACCGGTCAGCTTCCTCAGCTGGCCGGAGTTTAGCCTGGAATTGTATTCTCATACTACATAGTATTGCTTTAAATTTTAGTTGACAGTATAGAACTGCACTGATATGATTCAAAGCCATCGGGCTGCCGTGGCTGCTCTGGGTTGGGGTGTCTCGGAGCGATGAGGCGAAGCGTGAAAAGGGGAGGCTATACCGGTGCACAAGCTACAGGGAAACGACTCTCGCGTGATCCACCTGCTGAGACTGATCTCGACAATCATGGCCGTCGCGTCCGTTTTGGTGTTCGGCCAGAGTCTCAATACCGCCAGTATTCGCGGGAGAGTGTTTGACCCGTCGGGTGCCGCTGTAGCAGGTGCGACCGTCACGGCAACCAGCCCGGCGCTTCTAGTGCCCCACGTCGAGACTCAGAGCGATGCCAACGGCGACTTCAAGTTCACTGAACTTCCGATTGGCACGTACACATTAACCTACCAGGCCTCGGGGTTCCAGCAGATCGTTCGAGAAAACATCGTGCTCACGGCGGGCTTTACGGCTGCGATCGATGTGTCTCTGAAAGTCGGTAACGTCAACGAAAGCGTCACTGTGCAGGCCGAGAGCCCGGTGGTCGATACCGAGCACACCACTACCGGGACCGATCTGAACGCCAAAGTCTTGACCGACGTGATTCCTACCACCCGCAACGCCGTGGAATACTTATCCACTACTCCGGGCGTGATTCGCGCAAATCGGCCCGACTTCGGCGGCGGCACGAGCGGGGGCGGCCAATATGCCGCTTACGGAATCCAAGGCCAGATGACGATGTTGCTGGACGGCGTCAACACGACGCAAAGCGTCATCAACCAGGGAACCGGAAACGGCCCGGATCTCAGCTCGCTCGAAGAGATGCAAGTCGTCTCTATTTCGGGCACGGCCGAAACTGCGAACCCTGGCATCCTGCTGAACCTCATTGTCAAGTCCGGAGGCAACCAGTTCCACGGCCGCTATGAGGCCACTGGCGAGACGAAAGCGGTGCAGGCCGACAACATTACCAAGGAACTGCGCGCGTTGCCGAATTTTTCCGTCGGCCAAGGCATTAACTCGTATGAAACCGTCAACGCGGATCTGGGCGGTCCCATCAAGCGCGACAAGCTTTGGTTCTACGGAGCTTATGCCTTTCAGCACGGCGATCGAACCGCGCTCAACTTCGTAAAGTATCCCGTTGGAACCACGATTTACAATGTCGCAACGCAGAAGGGCACGCCCGCCGACCTCACCTCGCGCCTCCAGAATCAGACCGCCAAAGCCACCTACCAGCTGACCTCCAAGTACAAGCTGGTAGGATTGTACGCGCACCATACGGAGCTCTTCGACCCATACCCTACCGGCCCGAGCGCTTTGTCTCCCTGGGAAAACAATCCGCAATTCCACTGGGACCCGCATCAGATGAAGCTCGAATTGCAGGGCACCCCCACTCCTCGGCTGGTTTTCGATATCCTGGTCGGCCGTCAAGCTTATCTTGCCTTCTACACGCCAGAACCTGGCGTGTCCCCCGGTCCGGCCGTTTTGAACGTCACCACCGGACTCAATCTGGGACCGAGCTTGACTCATACGCTGCGGCCGCGCCGTAGCATTGGTCCGTCTGGAACCGTGTCTTACTTCCCGCCCGGCGGATTCCTGGGCACACATGAGATCAAGGCCGGATTTGACTACTTGTGGCAGACTACATCCACCGAGCAAGCCGACATCGCACCCTATTCCTACCAGTTGCAGTACATCAACGTGAATGGAACTCCGACGCCCTACCAGGTGGTCACGTACAACTACCCGACCGACGCGCCGACTTATCAGAACCAGGGTGGATGGTTCGTCCAGGATGCCTGGCATCCGAACAAGAGATTGGTCATCAACGCCGGACTACGGCTGGATCACTACGCCACTGGACTTCCATCGGTAACTCGCAAGGCAGCGCAGTTTGCCGATGCCGCCACATTCCCAGCGCTCAACACGGGGAGTTGGACCGTTCTTGCGCCCAGAGTCGGCGCTACCTGGAACGTATTCGGCGACAACAAAACAGTAGTGCGCGCCTCTTTTGGCCGCTTTAATCACGCGCTTGGGGACGACTACGCCGGAACCTATAGCCAGAGCGGCGTTGCAACCGTCACCTACCAATGGAACGCTCCGGTCGGAACGACTGTGCTCGGCCCTGGGCAGATCGGCAATTCCATCAGCAGAACCGGCGGTTCCACGCAGCTTCTCAACCCGCACTTGAAAGACCCGCACACCAACGAGTTCGTGGCCGGCATCGAACGTGAGATTGCGCCCGGGCTCTCTGTACGCGTTAACTACACCTGGGTCAAGCAGATCAATCTCTTCGGCAACTACAACATCCTGCGGCCCTACGGCGCCTGGAACATTCCGTACACAACCTATCCCAACGGCAAGCCGATCGTGGATCCAGGACCGGACGGAATCTCCTACAACGCCGATGATCGAGGGCCGTTCATCGTATGGGGTTATCCGCAGCAATACGCTGGAGCAGCTTTCGTCCAGAACCAAACGGTCGCATATCCCAACAGCTCAGCGCCCATCTTCAAGATCATCGACGTGATCGTGAACAAGCGCTTCTCCGGGAAGTGGGGTTTTACAACCTCGTTCACCGACATCCGGAATCACACCTCAGCTCCGAATAGTTCCCTAGCCGGCTTTGGGCTTTTCCTCAACCCGATTCCTGGGTCGCCTAATGCTGACTACTTCAATTACGACCGGACTTGGAACTGGCAAGTTAAGGCCACAACCTACTACAATTTTCCCTGGCACTTCGTTGCGTCAACGACTCTCGAAGCTTACAACGGCCTGCATGGGCAGCGACTGGTCAATTTCACCGGCGTCGGCAATCCGGCCGTCGGCACGATCACCATCCCGGTTGAACCCTACGGTGCGTCTTCCGGTCCGACTCGCATTCTGTGGAACGCCCAAGTGGGAAGAGAATTCGTCTTTAGAGACAAATACCGCCTCAAGCCGTCGATCGACATTCTAAACGTGCTGAACCGCGCGGATCAATGGGCGATCACGTTCACATCCGGCCCCAGCTTCCTGGTTCCTACAACCATCAATACGCCGAGGATCGCGAAGTTTACAATGGTCTTCAACTTCTAGTGGCTTACTCAACAGGACACCTGCACACCAGGCTGCCGAACGCTTGCCTCGGCGCTCTACTTGTCATAATTCTGCCGGTGGCGGCTCAGCCCCGGGACGGGGAAGCAGTCTACACCCAAGCCTGCGCATCGTGTCACAACGGCGGCGACGCGCGCGCCCCGAGCCGCGAAGTGCTATCGCAACGGTCGCCTGAGGCTATCCTGTCGGCGTTGACCGCCGGATTGATGCGCCCGCAGGGAGCTCGCATCGATGGCGCGCAACGCCGGGCGGTCGCGGAATTCCTGAGCGGTAGGGCGCTGGGAGGAGATGTCACGGGTGCGCTGGTTGGCCGCTGCACCGCGCAGCCCGCTTTCCCGGGTGCTTCCTCGCAGCCTGCTTGGACCAGCTGGGGCGGCGCTGTCACCAATACACGCTTTCAGCCGCCCGATCAGGCGGGGTTGGCGGCCGAACAGGTCCCTCACTTGGTACTGAAGTGGGCATTCGGTTTTCCCGATGCCACTTCTGCATGGTCGCAGCCTACCGTCTTCGGTGGACGCCTCTTCGTCGGGAGCCACAACGGCACGGTGTATTCGCTGGATGCCAAGACAGGATGCATCTATTGGACCTACAGTGCCAAGAGCAGTGTTCGCAGCGCGGTCACAATCGCGCTTCGCAGCGGGGCTCGCGGATATGCTGCCTACTTCGGGGACACAGCGGCGAACGCCTATGCGGTCGATGCCGCGACGGGAAAAGAGATCTGGTTTCAAAAAGTGGATGAGCATCCAATGGCGCGAGCGACTGGATCGCCCACCGCGTACGGCGACCTCTTATATTTCGGGCTCTCCTCTTTCGAAGAAACGCAGGGCACCAACCCGAAGTATGAATGTTGCACGTTTCGCGGCAGCCTGACCGCCCTGGACACGAAGACGGGTGCCGTGGTTTGGAAAACTTATCTTGTGCCCGAGCCGAAACCGATCACGAAGAACTCCGCGGGAACCACGCTCTGGGGGCCATCCGGAGCAGGCATTTGGTCGGCGCCCGCGATTGATGTCAGGCGTGGCGTAGTCTACGCCGCCACGGGGAACACCTACACCCCTCCGCAGCTATCCACCAGCGACGCGGTGATCGCATTCGACCTCAAGACTGGAAAGATCAGGTGGACGAAGCAGGTTACCCCGAACGATGTGTTCGGGGGCTGGTGCCGGCCGTCGTTGAAGAACCCGATTTGCCCTGAGGAAAACGGACCGGACTTTGATTTCGGCAACGCCCCTATCCTGGCCAAACTTCCGAGCGGCAAGGATGTGATCGTGATCGGGCAGAAGTCGGGTGTTGGCTGGGCGCTTGATCCTGACAAGGAAGGCGCGGTGATCTGGCAATATCGAGCTGGCCGGGGAAGCGCGCTGGGCGGCATGGAGTGGGGTTCGGCGGTGGACGACCAGAACGCCTACTTCCCGGTCTCCGACATTTCACTTCCAAATCCCGGAGGTCTGCACGCGGTCCAACTCGCAACCGGCGAGCGTGTCTGGTATGCGCCTCCACCTCCGCCGATCTGTGGGAGCGGCCGCGGCTGCAACGGCGCGCAGACCGCAGCGGTCACGGTGATCCAGGGGGTTGTGTTCTCCGGCTCGAACGATGGTGCGTTGCGGGCCTACTCGACCAAGGATGGCTCGATTCTCTGG
>Ga0126373_10000726_pt1 | contig 22247 bp, 18 predicted proteins | sample PanSoiMetPlot_11_FD_92545 | JGI IMG/M metagenome (GOLD analysis project Ga0126373, IMG submission 92545) | Tropical forest soil microbial communities from Panama - MetaG Plot_11 | ecosystem: Environmental > Terrestrial > Soil > Tropical forest > Bulk soil | place: Panama | collected 2016-02-17 | reverse complement strand
AGGTGCGCCGTCCAGGCGCCGGGCCGACTGAGCACCCGACGCAGACCGATGAGGTTGGCGAACTCCTGCTGCGGTAGCGGCCAGCTCGTAGCAGGTACGAGGGGGGCGACGTTGAGGGGGCGTAGCCCCCTTTCGTAATGGCATCGCGCGCATCCTCGGCGCACGCACCTTTGGGTGAGCGTCGGAATGTCCGCCCGCATGCCATATGAATGGCGGCTCGGCTGCATAATGTTGGGCAGGATTGGTGCCGTTGAGCGCGGCCAGCAGGCTGCTGGGGGACGCTGCAGTGCTGGCCGGGCAGCCGTCGCTGGATTTCGCCGGACTGCCAGGGCGGCTACGGGCGAGGCCAGGCCAAGCTGGCCAAAGGACGGTGGCGGACCTGCACGCTCTGGTGCACGGAATATGAGACCGGCCACCGAAAGGCCACTTGGCCACGGCCGGCATGGAGACGGACGAAACCGCCAGTGCGGCGGCCGGGACCTGGCGCTCGCTTGCGGCTTGGTCGGGGGTGCAGTCGCTGACGCGATCGCTGGCGACCCCGCGCGCGGCCATCCCGTCGCGCTCTTTGGCCAGGTCATGACTGCACTGGAGCAGCGCATCTACGCTGACCGCACCGGCCGGGGCATGGCGTACGCCGCGGCGGGCGTCATGCTTGGCGCGGCCCCCGTGCTGGCCACGACCCGCCTCGCAGGCGGGAGCCCCGCCGGACGAGCGGCCATAACCGCGCTGACGACCTGGGGCGTGATCGCCTCGCGTTCGCTGTCCGAGGCAGCCCGTCAGGTCGGCAAAGCCCTCTCGGCAGGTGATCTTGCGCAGGCGCGAGGCGCGCTCCTAAGTCTGTGCGGCCGCGATCCGGAGGACCTCGACTGCGGCGGCATCGCCAGGGCCGTCGTCGAGTCCGTTGCGGAGAACACCAGCGACGCCATCGTTGCCCCGCTGATCTGGGGCGCATTGGCAGGTCCGGTGGGCTTGTCTGGATACCGCGCGGTCAACACCCTCGATGCCATGGTCGGCCACCACTCGCCCCGCTACGAACGATTCGGACGAGCCTCGGCTCGTGCGGATGACGTCGCTAACTGGATACCAGCACGCGTAACCGCGCTGCTAGCGGCCGCCTGCTCCCCAGCAGTGCGCGGCAGGCCTGGACAGACATGGCAGATAGCACGACAGTACGGTCCGCGCCATCCAAGTCCCAACGCGGGCTGGTGCGAGGCGGCCTTCGCCGGCGCGCTCGGCGTCAGGCTCGGCGGTGTGCTCAGTTACTCCGGATGCGTCGAACACAGACCGGAGATCGGCACCGACCGCTCACCACAACCGGAGGACATCGCGAAGGCCATCCGGCTGAGCCGCGCTGTGACTGCCGCTGCGACGTTTCTGGCCGCCGGGCTTGCAGCCGCTGGTTGCTCCTCTAACGGCTGACAGTCGATGCGACCGTACGCGGGCCGCCAATCACGGAAGCCTGGATCAGTTAGGGCCGCATCACCTCGGCGATGATGCCGAGCCACGGCCGAGATGGAGGCCATCATGCGCGCTCTGGGCCCTTCGGCACTGGCACGACATACTGCGACACGGTCCTCACTCCAGCGCCCCCCCGTTGAAGTAAACCAGTGGAGCGGTCGCGGAGATCCGGCGGCTGTATGGCATCCTCTGCGCCATGATCGGCGGCCGGTGCCAGCGGAAACTGTCCGGTTCTTCGACGAGCATCGCCGCGAGCAAAGTTCCGGAGCTGACCGCCGTCTTCTGGGTCACTAAGGCGCTCATCACCGGGGCCAGCGAGTGGTGGCCCGATTACTTTTACCGCCGTTTCGGTCTTGTGGTGGTAACCGGCGTCCTTGTCGCGGTATTGGTGGCCGCGCTGGCACTGCAGTTCAATGTCCGCCGTAATCACGCCTGGATCTTCTGGCTGGCGTTCGGTGTGGCCAGCGTGGCCGCCAAGGAGGCGGCCAATGGCGAGCACAGGGTGCTGGGGTTCTCTTACGTCTTTGTGGTGGTGTTCTGGTTTGTCGTACTGACTGCCATCCTGGTGAGCTGGCGTGCGAGCGGGGAGACGCTGGCGCCGGGCAGCGTCTACACCCGGCGGCAGGAGTTGTTCTACTGTGCCGCGATCGGGTCGGGGTTCGCGCTAAGCGCTGCGGCCGGCCACGCGTCGGCGGACCTCGGGTTCAGCTACCTGCGGGGCGAGCTACTCGTAGTTGCCGCGCTGACGGCCACCATTGCGCTGGCCTGGTGGCGGTTCAACCTGAACCCGGTCCTAGCGTTCTGGCTTGCATTCGTGCTGACAGGTCCATTAGGAGGAGGGCTCGCCAGCTGGATGGCAACCGGGCGCAGCGCTGGCGGGCTAGGGCTGGGCCGCTGGCCGGTCAGTCTCTGCCTCACGATCGCAGTCGTCGGTCTGGTCGCATGTATGGCCGTATCCCGTCGGGAGACGTGGCCGGGGGCTCCGTCGGCTTGCGTGAGGAACACCGGCGTGCCGGATCAGACCAAGGACTGAAGGGTCGCGCGTGCCCCGCGCTGGTGCAAAGACGCCAGCGCGGAGCGGTAAGCGGTGACAAAGCGCTCGTCCATCGCGAGGTCGCCGAACAAGTAGTGGTTGCCGATAAACGCGTCCGGGTCGTCCCGCTGACATCGAGCGAGCCGCGTCAGGCTCGGCCCGAGGCGGTCGACGACCTCGATGGGGTCGCCACGCTCGTCGACGCCTTCCGCGTAGCGCGCCCAGCTAGCTACTACCGCAGCAGAGCGCCTTATCTCGCCTCCCGTGGCCAGCTGCTGGCGAAGCACCGGGAGCAGCCACTTCGGGATCCGGTCCGAGCTCTGCGCACACAGCCGCGCAATAGTGTCGCGGATACCCGGGTTGGCGAAGCGCTCTAGGAGCATGTGCTTGTAGCCGCTGAGATCCACGCCCGGAACGGGCGCCAGCGTCGGCGTGGCTTCCTCGTCCATGTAGCCGAGCAGGAAAGCCTGAAACAAAGGGTCTTGCGCCGCCTCATGCACCAGCCGGTAGCCGACCAGGTAAGCGAAATAGCACAACGCCTGGTGGCTACCGTTGAGCAGCCGCAGCTTCATCAGCTCGTACGGCTCGACCCGATCAACCACCTGGACACCCACCTCCTCATACGGCGGTCGCCCGATGGTGAAGGCGTCCTCAAGGACCCACTGGGTGTAGGGCTCACAGACGACCGGCCAGCGGTCGTCCAGCCCGAACCGCTCCCTAATCTCGGCCCGGTCGGCGTCGGTCGTCATCGGCGTGATGCGGTCGACCATCGAGTTGGGGAACCGCACCTCCCGCTCGACCCAGTCCCCAAGTTCGGGATCCCGCAGTCTGGCGAAGGCGGTGAATACCTGCCGCGTCAGATCGCCATTGCCCTGCAGGTTGTCGCAGGACATGACCGTGAACGGCGGGAGGCCGGCGTTCCTCCGGCGGCACAGGGCCTCGGTGATCAGGCCGAAAGTCGTCCGCGGGACCGCGCCAGGCTCAAGGTCATGGAGAACCTCCGGGTTGGCCGCATCGAACTCTCCCGTGGCGTCATGAATGTTGTAGCCGCCTTCGGTGATCGTCAGCGACACGATGCGCGTCGATGCCGCTGCCATCTTCCTGATGACCGCCGCTGGATCGTCAGGGGCGTACAGGTACTCCACGATCGAGCCGATGACCCGTGGCTCATAGGTGCCGTCCCTGTGCTTGAGCACCAGCGTGTACAGGCCGTCCTGGGCGTCAAGCACCTCCTTCATCAGGCGGTCGGCGGCCATGACACCGACCCCGCAGATGCCCCAGTCCCGGGCCTCGTCCGCGTTCATGAGGCGGTCGTGGTACATGGCCTGGTGTGCCCGGTGGAATCCGCCGACCCCGACGTGCACTACGCCAGCCGTCACGCGGTCACGGTCGTAAGTCGGCGATGGCAGCCTTGTGCGCCAGTAGGGGAGAGTCTGTGCGCTAAGCGGCTGTGCCGAGACCCGATCGTGCATTTCACGCCTCCGCGGGCCGGGGATGCTGCATCACGGGCTCTTACTTGCGGCTAGCCGGCGAGCCGGGCGCCCGTGCTCGGATGGAACGCGAAGATGTCGTCCGGCTGAACGTGGAACGTAACGTTCTGCCCACGGGCCGGGGGCTTGCGCCCTTCGGTGCGCGCCACCACGGGCTGACCGCCGCCCGCGAGCCGCACATGCAGGAGAGCGTCTGCGCCGAGCTCCTCGACCAGCAACACCTCGCCCGCCAGCTCGCCCGCACTATCCGCGAGGTGCAGGTGCTCAGGCCTTATGCCGAGTACGAGTTCCCTGAGGCCGGACTCGGCAGCCGCGGTGCGCACTGACGGCGGGAGAGGCATCGTAGTGCCAGCTATCTGCACGCCGCCGTCGACGATCGGGACGGTCTGCAGGTTCATCGCAGGCGAGCCGATGAACCCAGCGACGAATTGGTTGACCGGGTTGTCGTAGAGCTCGCGCGGTGACGCGCATTGCTGGAGCTTCCCGCCGCTCAACACCGCCACCCGGTGGCCCATCGTCATCGCTTCTACCTGGTCGTGCGTCACGTAGACGGTGGTGACACCGAGCCGGCGCTGCAGCTCGGCGATCTGGGCGCGAGTCTGCACGCGCAGCTTCGCATCCAGATTCGACAATGGCTCGTCCATCAGGAAGACCTTGGGCTCGCGGACAATGGCCCGCCCCATGGCTACCCGCTGCCGCTGCCCGCCTGATAGCTGTTTGGGTTTCCGGTCCAGCAGCTGATCGTCCAGGTCGAGCAGCCGCGCTGCTTCCCGCACCCGCCGGGCTCGATCCTCCTTCCGCACGCCCTGCATCTTGAGCGCGAAGCCCATGTTCTCCGCGACGGATTTCTGCGGGTACAGCGCATAGTTCTGAAACACCATCGCGATGTCCCGGTCCTTTGGCGGAACGAAGGTCACGTCCCGCTCACCGATCTCGACGCGTCCGCCGTCCAGCGGCTCAAGCCCGGCGAGCATCCGAAGCGCGGTCGTTTTGCCTGACCCGGACGGCCCGACGAGAACCATGAACTCGCCGTCGTCGATATCCAGGTCGAGCGCATCGACCGCGGGAGGCGCGTCCTTGGCAAACACGCGACTCGCCGATATGTACTTCACCTGAGCCATCGAGGACCTCCCGCCTCCGCGCCCGCGTGTGCATGGCAACTCACTTGATTGCGCCCATCGCAAGGCCGCGGACGAGCGACCGCTGGGCTATCCAGCCGACAAGAATCACCGGCACAGAGGCGACCGTGGCGGCCGCGGACAGATGAGCGAGGTACAACCCTTCCTGCGGAACCGAGCTGATCAGGAACATCGGCATGGTCGCCGCGTTCGTGACAGTCAGATTGATCGCCAGGAACAGCTCGTTCCACGCGAAGATGACGCAGATGAGCGCCGTCGAAACCAGACCCGGCGTGACGATCGGCAGGATCACGCTGGCGATCTCCCTGATGCGCCCGGCGCCGTCGAGGCGTGCGGCCTCAAGTAGTTCGCTCGGGACCTCCAGCATGAACGAGCGGATCATCCAGATCGCCAAGGGCAAGTTCATTGCGGTGTAGAGGATGATCAGGAGCCAGATAGTGTCCAGCAAGTGCGCATGAAGGGCTATCACGTAGAGAGGCCCGATCGCGGCCACGATGGGCAGCATCTTCGTCGAGATGAAGAAGAACAGGCCGTCGCGCCACCGTTTGATCGGGTGCACCGATAGTGCATACGCGGCCGGAATGCCGAGCAGGAGCACGAGGATCGTCGAGCCGACTGTCGCGATCACCGAGTGCGTGAGGTACGGGCCCATGCCAGAGAAGACGAGGCGGAACTCCGCGAGCGTCGGGCTGAAAACAAACTTCGGCGGCCAGGTCTCGGCGGCTGACTCCGGCTTAAACGCCGTGATTACCATCCACAGCACCGGCAGGAAAAACGCGATGGCCACTACCCAGGCGACGATCCCCCACCCGACGCGACCCGTCAGCTCACGTAGCTGGCCCGGGCGGCGCCCAGCGCGAATTGGCAGCGCGGTCATTTTGCCGCCTCCTCGAACTGGAAGACCCGCGCGAACATGCGCAGCGCGAACGTCGCCACGATGATCGTCAAGATGACTGTCACGACGCCAGTAGCGGCCGCACCACCGACGTCGTAGGCGTAGTTGACCTGCTGGTACAGGTAGAACGGCAGGTTGGTGGTCGCTGTACCTGGGCCGCCGTTGGTCATCAGCCTGACCGCGTCGAAGGCGTTGACCAGGTAGATCGACCCGAGCAGGATGCCTAGCTCGATATAGGGTCGCAGATGAGGGATCGTCAGCTCGCGGAACGTCGCCCAGGCGCCGGCGCCGTCAACCTTCGCCGCCTCGAGCGTGTCAGGCGGCTGACTCTGCAGTCCGGCGATCACGATCAGCGTCATGAACGGTGTCCACTGCCAGATCATGACCACGATGACCGAGGCGAGCGGATAGGTGCTGAGCCACGCCACGTGATTAACGCCGAACGGAGCCAGCAGATAGTTCGCCAGCCCGAAGTTCGGGTCAAGCATCGGTGACGCCCACACCAGGGCCGCTGCAGCTGGCATGACCAGGAACGGGGTGATGATCATCGTGCGCACGATGCTCCGGCCGAGGAACTTCCGGTCGAGCAGGACCGCCAACGCGATGCCCAGGATCATGGCCACGATCACGGCGATCGCCGTCATGAATACGGAGCGCAGCAGCGATCCGCGAAATGCGGCGTTGGTGAAAACGGTCTTGTAGTTGCTGATCCCGTTGAAGTGCGCACCACCCGGGACGTCCCAGAAGTAGCTCTGGAAGCTGTACCACAGCGTGACCACGAACGGGATCTGCGTGACGACCACGACGTATATCAGCGCTGGCAGCAGCGGGATACGACGTAGCCACCAATCCCGGCCGCTCACGGCGCGCGGCCGGACCTCGGTCTTGGGCGGCGGTGCCGCGACTCCTTCGAGTACCGTCACGGAATTGCCCTTCTGACGATGTGGCGTGACTGATGGGTCCCGGTCAGGTTCGACCCGGTCCGGGACCCATCGCGTGCTAGCTAGCCTCCCGCTAGTTGCGCCGGCGTGTAAGCGGCGGCGTCAGCCTGACTCGTCGTCAGGGCCTGACTGACGCTCTCCGTGCCGGCAATCGCGCCAGCTATCTGCTGGGCCACCTGCAACCCCAGGCTCTCGAATTGCGGGATATCCACGTACTGGATGCCGACATACGGGACCGGGTTCAGGGTCGGGTGATTCGGGTCGGTGGAGTCGATAGAGGCCAAGGTGATGGCAGCGAATGCCTTGGCCGCCTGCTGATACTGCGGTGTGTTGTACAGCGACGTCCTGGTGCCAGGCGGGACCGCGGCCCAGCCATACTTCGCGGCAACGAGCTGGTCGTAGGACTTGTCAGTTGCCCAGGACACGAACTTCCAGGCAGCTCCCTCGTTGGCGGTGCCCTGCGGTACGCCTAGCGACCACGTCCACAGCCAGCCAGAGGACTTGGTCAGGTTTACCGGCGCGAACGCATAGGCGGTTTGAGCGGCGACCGACGGGTAAGCGGTGGCGATCGACGTCGCCGCGACCGTCGCGTCGTACCACATCGCGCACTTGCTCTGCCCGTACAGCGTCAGCAGCTGGTTAAAGCTGTCGCTCGAAGCGCCCGGCTCGCCGTACTTGCGGATGAGGTTGACGTAGAAGTTCGTTGCGTTCTCGAACGCCGGCGAGGTGAGCTGCGGCTGCCAGGCGTTGTTGAACCACTCGCCGCCGAAGGTGTTGACGACAGTGTCGAGTGCCGCCATGTTGTCGCCCCACCCGGCCAGGCCGCGCAGGCAGATCCCCGAAACCTTGCCCGGCTGGTTGAGCTTCTTGGCGAAGCCCTGGACTTGCGCCCAGGTCGGGTGCACGGGCATGGTGAGCCCGGCCGCGGCGAACATGTCCTTGCGGTAGTAGACCATCGACGACTCACCGTAGAACGGAACCGCGTAGAGGTCGCCCTTGTACGAAAGCGCCTTTGCGATCGGCGGCAGGAGGTCACCGGCGTCGTAGCTGGGGTCCTTCGCAATGAATGCCGTCGACAGATTGGTTAGCCAGCCGTTCTTGGCGAACAGCGGCGTCTCGTACGGGCCGATCATGATGACGTTGAACGCATTGCTGTGCGTGCTGACGTCCTTCTCGATTGCTGCCCGGAGATCGCCTTCGGTATAGGTCGCGAACTTGACCGTGATCCCCGGGTACTTCTTCTCGAAGTTCGATTTGGTCAACGGGATCATCTGGTTGGTGATCAGTGGGTTCGAAACGACGGCCACTGTTATCACGCCGGAGTTGCTGTTGGTGCTGCCGCCGCTGCTCGAGCAGGCAGCCATGGCCAGCAATCCGGCCACGCACCCTAGTGCGCCGAGCGCGCGGAGCCTTAACGCGTACGAACTCATGAGATGAACCTCCGCAACGGTGTGTGAGATGTGGCGGGAGCTGGCAGGCTTCCTGGCTGCCATTGGCTGCGTTACAGGCAGGTGCTCATCTGAGCACGGTACGCTCAGATATAAACACAGTGATTGGCTTGCTGGGCAAAGTCAAGAAAAGCTGCCAATATGAGATCTGGGTGCTCAAATGAGCGGCTGGCTCAGGCTGAACTGGAGGGGATAATGGCCGGATTGTCGGCCGATCGGCCGTCTGAGGTCGTCCTCGCTGCGCGGGTCGCACGGCAGTTCTACCTGGACGGCGTGTCCAAGGTCGACATCGCCGACCGGCTTGGCATCAGCCGGTTCCGCGTGGCTCGACTGCTCGACTCGGCACGTGAAACCGGAATGGTACGTATCGAGATCGGCTTGCCCGGCGGCAGCCTGGACGCCGGGTTGTCAGCGGAGTTGTGCTCGGCCTTCGGCCTCAAGCACGCCTTCGTGTTCAACTTCCCCGACGCGAGCGCCGACGCTGATGGAGACGATGAAGGCGCTCTTCGTCGCCGGCTCGGCGAGGCTGCGGGTCAGGCGCTGATGGACATCATCACGCCTGATGACGTGCTGGGCATGTCCTGGTCGCGGGCGCTCAGCGCTCTTGCGGCCGCGCTCACGCAACTGCCGCCCTGCCCGATCGTCCAGTTGACGGGTGCCGTGCCGCCGCCCGATGGCCGCGACTTGCTTGACATAGTTCGTGCCGTCGCGCGCATCGGCGGCGGCCCAGCGCACGTCTTTTATGCACCGATGATTCTGGACGATTCCCGGTCAGCAGCGGCGATCAGGAGACAGGCCGACATCGCTGGGGCCTTTTCGCTGGTGCCGTCGGTCACCATAGCTGTGGTTGCCATCGGCGCCTGGGCGACCGGCTTGTCAACGATCTACGACGCGATTACCCCGGCCGAGCGCGATGCGCTGGCCAGTCTCGGGGTGTGCGCCGAGATGGCCGGGGTCTTCATCGGGGCGGATGGGAGGCCGGTGGCGACGCCGCTTGACAGCCGCATGATCGTGACGCCCGGATCGGCGCTCGAACGGATTCCGCTCGTCCTGGCTGTCGCCTACGGCGTCGCCAAGACCTCCGCGGTCTACGCCGCGATCCGCGGAAAAATGGTCCATGGCCTGGTAACCCATGCGAGTCTTGCCCGCGCGCTGCTCAGCACCGCTGAGGAGGACCGCTGACGAAAGGACAGCTGACGAAAGGACAGCTCACGAACGCATCGCCCGCAAACGCACCGTCGGCCAGCAGCCGGCAGGCCCTCCGCGATCGCGAACCCTTCTGCCAGGGCGCGCTTCTGCCAGGGGCCACGGCCAACCGCGGTCTTGTCGTGCGCGTTGGGGACACCGTCCTCAGGCCGACGGCCCCTTGCCGGCCCGGAACCCATGCGTTGCTTGACCACCTGGCGGCTGTCGGATTCGACGGCGCGCCCAGGGTCCTGGCGTTCACCGCGGCGACTGAGATATTGACCTACATTGACGGTCACGCAGCGGTCCCGCCGCTGCCCGCCGAGACGCTGACCGACGCCGCCCTGGTGAGCGTGGCCGCATTAGTGCGCCGCTACCACCGGGCCGTAGCGTCCTTCGACCCGGCAGGTTACGACTGGCCGCGGCCGATCCCAGCCCCGTTCCGAACTGGTCTGGTCAGTCACAACGATGTGCACCCGGCGAATCTGGTGTTCCGTGACGGCGAAGCTGTAGCGCTGATCGATTTCGACTGGGCCGGCCCCGGCAGCGCAGTCTGGGATGTGGCGGCGGCGGCGCGCTATTGGGCGCCTCTGATGGACGACATCGACATCACAGACTGCCGGCAAGGGCGCGCTCTGGAACGGTTCAGCATCTTCGTCGAAGCCTGCGGCCTGACGCGCGCCGAGCGCAGGCTCGTGGCCGAGGCTGTTGTCCCCAACCACGACTGGACCTACGCCATCGTTACCGAAGCCGCCGCCGCCGGACATCAGGGCTTCGCCGATCACTGGCGCGCGGTCGCGGCGCCAGCGGGCCGAGCCCGACGCTGGTGCCAGCGGCATCGGAGGGAACTGCTCGCGGCCGTGCGCTGACCGGCGGGTGGTGCTGCGCTGCGATCATCCGTTCCGGCTATCGTGGGCCAATGGCCGAACGACTGGTAAGCGAGCGCCTGGTGCTTCGTCCGTGGACCGCCGAGGACGCCGGGGCGGCGCTCAGTTTCTACGGCGATGCTGAGGTGGCGCGGTGGCTCGCTCCGACGATGGAGCGGGTCGCCGATGAAGCGGCCATGGGCGTGGTCCTGCAGCAGTGGATGGCCGAAGACGAGCGCATGCTGACACCAGCGGGCCGGTGGGCGATCGAGCTTCGGCAGGATGGAAGCGTGATCGGCGGGGCGAGCCTGCTGCCGCTGCCACCCGACGATGAATACGAAATCGGCTGGCAGTTGCGGCGGGATGCGTGGGGCCACGGGTACGCCACCGAGACCGGCAAAGCGCTGGCGGGGTGGGCATTTGAGCAAGGCCTCGAGCAGGTCATTGCCGTCGTGCGGCCAGCCAACGCGCGCGCCCTATCGACGGTACGCCGGATCGGCATGGAGTGGGTCGGCGAGACCGAGAAGTACCACGATCTGCGCTTGCAGGAATACCGACTCCGACCGACGGAAGGTACTCGCCTCGGCGTATAGCCACGTCCCGCAGGCAACGCGGCGGTCGCGGCCGCGCTGTGAGCGGGAGAGCGGGATCCCCGGGCGGAGAGGTGTTAGGGAGCGGAACCTAGGTTAATCGGGAACCCCGGCCCTAAAGTGCGCGCTTACCGGCCTCGGCGTTGTCCTCGTCCTGGCTGATCGCGCTTGACCGGCGCGCGCCTGCGGGCTCCAGTAGATGTGGCCAAGCGTCGACGACCCTGGCGGCGCGCGGTCTGGTCGGACCGCTGCGAAGCACCGTGCGCGCTCTGGTACTGCTGGATCACTTCGCGGGGCAAACGCCCTCGTTCTGACACGTCGAAGCCCTGCTCCTCCGCCCAGGCGCGTATCTGGCGACTGAGCGCCCGGTTTGCCGGCGTCCTGACCGGCGGCCGTCGGCGGGTCGGCCGGACCAGGCTTGCGTGCTCGAGAAAGCGCGCGACCTGCTGGCGAAAGTCGGCCGCATGCCGGGCGTTGAGGTCGATCTCGTAGGAGCGGCCATCGACGCCGAACTCGACTGTCTCATCGGCTGGGCCGCCGGTCAGGTCGTCCTCCAGCCGTACATCGACCCGTTGCATCACGGTCCCCCGAAGCGCAGAGTGCTGTGGCTCGCCCTGGTCTGAAATTGCAGGCGGATCTCGGTCATTCCCACATTCCGACGATCTAATGCTTTCAGCGCGAGGGCTTGGCCGAACTGGGGCTCCGCCGGCCGCGCCCGACGGCTGTCGCGGAACTAAACAAGCCTGGCTCTGCATGATTACTGCGTCGCGCCACAGTAAGCAGGCCAGGGCGCCGCGGACCTTGCCAGTTTGGCGCGAATATGCCGGAGCTGACTTGCTGTATCAGGTCTATCTGCCGCGGTATGCAGGTCACAACAACTCGAGGCTGAGCCGAGCTAAGACGTCTGCCATTGTGGCACCCAACACAGTCCGCGCGATGGTCCGGTTGGCGATGCACTCAAGTGTTGCGTCACGAAACGTGAGCAAAAAATGGCGCTTGCCGCGCCAGAGGCGCTCATCGAAGAGCTCGTGACCGCGATTTAGTTCCATCAGTTCGGTGACGCGGGGCGAATTCATGACCTCGTGGGCGCTGTGGATCTCCAGACCGCTGCCCCACAGATTGTGGCGTCGGAGAACTTCTTCGTTGGAAAGGCCGATCGTGAGGCTCGCCACGCGTTTGAACTCCACGACGGTGATATCGCGGGTCACTTGAGCGCCGGCACAGTGGTGGACGATCACGAAGGTCCGCTGCCCTGACAACAGCACCGGCATCGGTGTGGTCGCACCCCACTCGACGCCCACGGAGAAACGCTGGGCGTAAGGCAAGCCCAGCTGAGCCGCGGTACTTCGTTCCAGACCTAGTTGCCGCTGCCGCCATGCCGTGGCCTGAGGTGAATCCCATCCGAATTCGCGGCCAACACGGCGCGCCTCATCTTCCGCCTCGAGCAGGAAACCACGTCGCTGGTCCTCATCCACGACAGCATCATGGCGCGATCCGCCAGACGAATCATCAAAGGAGACCAAGCTCCCAGCTTGTCGACCCCCGAGTAAGCCAATCGCGTACCCGAGCCTAGGCAGGGCTGACGAGGCCAGATCGCGAGGTCGAAGCTGAGGCTGCCTGCTCCGGGGCCGGAACATTGCGACCTATCGGCCACCCTGCCGCGTCTCGCGCGGACGCGCGAGACGCGACGCTATGACGAGCTCATTGAGGCCATGATTCAGGTTTCTACAATGCCGTAGATTCCGTACTTGACAGCGGCGCAACAACGGCCTGTCTGTCGCGCAGACGGAACGGGCGCGTGTTTGACCGCGCTCACGATTGCCGTTGACTCGACGTTGAATTGGCGGGATCGTTCGTTTATCTATCGGGCGCTTGCAAAGGTGATAAATGGCCGGAACTGCGAAGCACGTCGTGATCATGGTCCAAGAGAACCACACCACCGACAACTACTTCGGTGCACTCGCGCCGTGGGGGGCCAACGTCGCAACCGGCTTGCCCGTCGAGCCGAATCCGCCCGCACACAACCCCTGGCATGGTCGCAAGGATTACTTCAACTGGTTGAACGGTCGCGGCTCCCACCCGAGCACACAGTTCGACACCGCTGCGGTGTTGCCGTTTTATCTGTGGCTAGCCATCAATGGCGCATTTCTCCAGAACCACTGCGCGGGATACGGAACCAACTCGACACCGAACCACATGCTAATCGTCGGCGGCCAGACACCGACGCTGCGCAATCCTCCCTCTAACCAGCCGCCGCCGGTCTGGGACCTGCCTTCCTTGCCGGGATTAGCCGAGGACAACGGGGTGAGTTGGCGAGCATACTGCGGGAGAGCCCAGTACCCGCTCGCCTTCTACCAGCAGCTCCAGGGGTCCGCCAGCATCCTTTCCAGTGATCAGTTCGTCGCGGACGCGGCGGCCGGCAATCTGGCTGCGCTCTCGATGATGTGGCACGACTCTCCCTATGACGAGCACCCGATGGCCGATGTGACGCTTGGTCAGGGCAAGATCTGGCAGGCCGTGGATGCCGTGGTGCAAGCAGGTCTCTGGATGGACACCGTCTTCCTGCTCACCTGGGACGACTGGGGCGGCTGGAACGACCACGTGGCCACGCCGGTGGTGGAGTACACGCCGGACAACGTGCAACTCGCCTATGGACCCCGCGTGCCGCTGTTGATGTTCGGCGGGCACGTCAAGACCGCTATCGACAACCGGTGGTGCTCGCACGTAAGCATTACCAAGACGGCGATCCAGCTGCTGGGCCTGCCTGCCATCGCTGTGGACCGAGTCGACAACGATGGCGGCCTGGCGGATCTGGTCGACCCGGCGGCCGCGATGCCGATTCCACCGGTCTATGGAACCCCCGTCCCTCCGCCAGCCGCGCCGGATCCGCCCATCGCCGCGCAACCGTTGCCACCGCCACCGTCCGCGGCGCCGATCTTGGTGCCGGACGTGGTGTTGCGCGGCGGTGGTCTCATGCCGGCGCCGCACGACCAACCGTTGCCGCAGCAACCCGCGCCACCCTCGAACGCACCCGCAGTCATCTCGCCCCTGGCGCGGGGCGGGCTGCGCCGCGCGCTCAATGTGGTCGCGGCGCCGGGATCACCGGCCTGGGCGGCGTACCGTCGGGCAGGTGAGGAGGCCGACCTCCGGGCCGTGGCCGGGGCAGCCGTCGGTGGCACCGATCCGAGTTGGGACTTGCAGAACTTCGGCGGCCGGACGATTCCGGACCTGAGTTACAGGATCTTCTACCTCGGTGGCGCGGCGTCGTGGCACGGTGACGGCCGAGCCAACATAGATGCGGCACTCACCACGATCATGCAGGACCCCGGGCTACTCGACATCCTCGGTCAATACTTTGGTGACAAAGCGCCGACTGCGACGGCACAACCCTCGCTCATCCTAGAAAGTGCCGTCGGCCCACAGGTATTCAAAGACCAGCTGGAGTCGCTGCTCGTCCACCTTCACCAGCAAGGGCAAACCGCGGGACCGGACCTCGCAAACGCCATATTTGTGTTCGCTCTTCCCGCTGGAGTCGTCTTGGTTGACGGCTTCAGTACTGCCCTTCCGACCACTGAATCGGAGGCGGCACGTGCCAACCGAGAAGCAGCCGCCGTTCTCATTCACAACGAAGACGCGGATTCGCTGCACGGCCTGGGTGGATACCACGGGTCCGTACATGACGGCGCGGACATCCTGTACTACGCGGTCGCGGTCTACTCCGAGCGCAATGGAGCCGTCACCAACGGCATCCCGGCCTTCGATCAGCCCTGGAAGAACGTGGTGGCAACCCTGTACCACGAGCTGTGCGAGGCACGGACCGATCCGGACGTGGAGGACGTGAACCGCGCCGGTGGAGGAACCGACTCGCTAAGTCTGCTCGGTTGGTATTCGACGTCCGGCAAAGGCGAGATAGGCGACCTGCCGATTTCCCTTATGGAGGACGAGGGCCTGCCGCTCCAAACTGTGTTCCTCGTCGCGCCCATGTCGGATGGAAGTTCGCAACCCGTACAACTTCAGTGGTCCAATCGCGTTGATGGCCCGGAAGGGCCAGCCGGTCCGGTCGCTCATCTCCCACACCAGCAAGGAACTGAGACTTTCCACTAGGTCGAGGCCGACGGCTCTCGAGCCGTTTCCACGAATAGCGAGCCAGCCGCCTCATGAGATCATGCGGGGCGATCAGGTACGCCGAGATCGTGGAAGATCCGTTCTAGGCGGCACGGCGAATTATTGCTCTCGCTCGTGACGCAGTAGCTCGAGAGCTTTGTCGGGACTCTCGGCCGTGGCCCGGATCATTGCGCGTACAGCGTCCGCCAGAGCCACCCGCGGCACATCGAGCGCTATCGCGGCCGATGCGGTCCATTGGGTTAGTTGCCGATAGAGTTCGGGGCTGAGGTCCAGGGTAATCCTGACCGGCTTCGACCGGATCGCGGTCCGGCCTGGCGGTCGTGCATCAGGTTCAGCGCGCCTCGCAGCGGCTGCCGTCATCTGCGCTTTGCGCTGCTCTCGCTGTGTGCTCATATCCAAGCAGCGTGGAGGGGAAGGCACCGGTCGACGAGTTCGCGAGCCACGTCGTGCCACACATCACGGCCGGAATGTCGGATGGGCATGCCGAAGCTCTGAGCGTAGACCTCGAGCCGGGGCACTGCGGTCCCCAGCACGTCATATCCGAGCCGCTCAAGCGCATTTCGGGCGTCGTTTGTAGAGTGCGCCCGTGCAATGCAGCGGTTCAGCAGTACGGCGGCGCGGGCAGGCGTATCACGCAACGCGCCAATTTCTTCGATCTCGTCGCGCACTGGTGTGGTGCGGTTGATCTCTATAGGGCTCGGAGCACAAGGGATCAGGATCTCATCGGCGTACCGCAGCGCCGACCGGGCGATGCCTGGGTGGTCCTCCAATTGTGGCGTGTCGATGATCACAACGTCATCAGCATGGGCGATCTCGGCCACCCGGCGGTGCAGTTCGCGGGACGGCAGAGCGACGATGCGGAACGGGAACGCCGCCTCCGATGGCGTTAGCCGTGGGTACATATACGCGAGGTCGGACCATTCCAGGGCGCTACCGGATGGGTCAGCGTCGACCAGGAGCACGTTGTTGCCGGCTTGTGCGAAAACGTGGGCCAGCCAGACCGCCGACGTGGTCTTGCCCGTGCCTGGCTTGAGGTTAGCCAGGGCGACTCTCAGCCCCCTCATCTGGGCAGTATCGCAGCGTCTGACGGGGTTCGGTAGCTGTGCAGGCAACGTTGGCACGCGGTTTACACGCGACAACTGTGGGTTAACGCACCCGGGACGGCTCCTCGGGGTCATGGTGACCCGCTTGGGCGCTGGCCGGTGCAGGACGAGGAACTGGACACCCCAAGGCGCAGCGAACCGCTCGCCGCCTCGGTTCTCGAAGATTGCAGTAATGCAGTAATTACTGCATTACTGCATCTGCGGCACCTGCGGTCCAGTGGGCCGTATAACGGAACGGATCATCGTGCGATTGCAGGTAACGACGCGAGCCTTCACACCACGGCTGTGGACACTGGCATAGCTATGACCAGGTGTGCTGACAAGTTACGCACAGTCTGTGGAACGCCTACGCCGGAACATAATTGTTGAGCGGTTCTACAACACCAGCTCCCAGGACGCAGCCGCGTCCGTCAGGTCAGCGATAAACGCTGCCTCATCCCAGTGGTGCTTCATGGACTTGACGCCGGGCGGCACACGCGCATTGACCCGGCGAACGCTCGCAGCCTTATCGGGATGCGGGTGCGTCACTATCGGCTGATGCTTTGTGGACGTGCCATCTGCTCATGCGTCTGCCGGCTTTCGAACACGTTGGCAATCTCGGTCATGCTGGCGTTCACTGCAGCGTCGAGCGGGCTATTGAGCCAGACGTCGAACAGCCGCCGTTGGGCAGCGATGACAGCGCGGAGGTGTGTCGCGGTGCGGGAGGCGGAGTATCGGCCATTCGTTCAGGGAAGAGCCGGCAAGCCGCCGGGTCCGCTAGCCGGCAGACACTGCAGCCGCTCCGCCCCGAATGGCCAACGCTGCGACCTCACACGATTGCTGTGAGCGATTCCGTGGGCGAAGTCGCATGGTCCCGAGAGTTGCGGCTCCGCGACAGTGAGATGGGCCTACTCTGGCCTGCGCGGAATAACGCGGAAGGGGGTTGTTATGACGATTGTTTCTCTCGTCGTGTGGCTGGCATGGTGGGTAGCTAACTCGTTCATCGGAAAGAACAGGGGCCGTCTTGGCCTGGGGATCGGCGTCGGCTGGCTCGGGCTGATCGGGATGATCATTATCCTGGTCGTGCCGCGCAAGCAGGTCGCCTAGTCGAGCAGGCCGTGGCAGCGCCCGCAGCGGTGCTACAGCAGGACACCAGCATGAGAATGAGCCGTCCGGCTCCCCAGCCGGACGGCCCGTTTCTTGCCCACTACTCACCGGAATTGGCGGTTGTCGATCGCGCGACGACAGGGACCAACATGACGGCGGGTCAGGATTGCTGCCAGCGCTGGATACCAGTAAATGGACAGGCAGGCTAGCGGGCGGACACCGCCAGCTCAGGATTAACTGGACAGAAGGCCCTGAGCATTTTGCACGGCAACCGACGCACTCCCTTGCCGCCGACGGTGCGTACATGTCCACTTGCGGGAAAGCCCGCCCCGCCGACCACCGCCCGAACATCGTCCACAGAGGCGGAGGCTGTCAGCGCCGATGTTGCGTGGGACTCCCGCAGCACATCGGCAAGCGGCACATCAAAGACGATTGATCCCCAGGGCTCGTAACGAGCAGTCGGGGACCCCGCATTGCTTCCGCCTAATACCGAGTCTCATGAATGAGCTCGCTCAATCGGTTGAGCTATCTCCCAAACGTGGCCGTCAGGGTCTTTGAAATAAGCCGTTCGCATGCCCCAGGGCTGATCCGTCGGCGTCTGAAAAAAGTGGATGCTTCGTGCAACTAGATTTGCATGAAGCGCATCAACATCTTCGGTGAAGGCGGTAAGAAAGGCTGTCGCTCCAGCGCGCGGAGTCGCGGTGGGCTCGCCCTGCAGTTGCACGCGGGCACGATCGACTTGCAGCACGATGAAGGCCAGCCCTTCGATCTTAAATCCGACGGACTGGTCGTCCTCGAACTCCACGTCCAAACCCAACACCTCGTGGTAGAAGACCCTGGACTTCTGCAGGTCCTCTACGAACAGGATGATCGCTCCCACGTCCTTAATGGCGGCGTCCACGGCCATTCCTCCTACGGGCAGTGGCACTGATCGACCTGATACATGTAATCAGTACGCGGACGCGCGAGGGAGGAAACCCCAGAGATATGCACTGCAGCTGGCCAAGCCAACGCACTCATCTAATGGCTTCTGCCGGGCGACTTTGGCAGGCTCGGCTCTGGTAGCGGGCTGGCGGGTCAGCACTCCACTCCTACACGTGGTCCACCAAATGGGGTCAAGGTCTCCGGCTGGGCGGTACTGGGATTGAACCAGTGACCTCTTCCGTGTCAGCGAACTCATGGTTCTGGCGGATGGGACAACGCCGCAGTCGATGTCCATGTCACCGGCCATCCGCTGGTTCAGGTCGCTGCTTGAGGCTCGGTACCGGCTGGACGAAATGTTCCTGACGTTGACCTGGGCCCCGGCCGAGCATGACGGCGAAATTCCCGACGCCACCAAGTAGGGACAAAGAGAGCAGCGCAATCTCTGCTCTTGCTCGCGAAGAGTTCCACGCCCATGTCGATCTGGGAGCCGGACGTTCGTCGCATGAGTGGACAGAGCCCGGGTTGGGCTCATCGCGGTGCCGCCGCTAACGGTCCGGCGATGAGCCTGGAACAAATGAGGTTGCGCCATCCGACACGATCGAGATATAACGTGTCCTGACGCGGCTCATGCTCATGCCCTTCTCTACTGGCTGGTCGCATCACATAGCAAGAAAACGGGAGGATCCAGACATGAACAAGGCTCGCGCGCTGCTGCGCATGCCTGGTGGGCGACGGACGAAATGGGCCGTGCTCGTCTTCTGGCTGATCGTAGTCGCCGTGGCCGGTCCGCTGGCCGGCAAGCTGACCGGGGCCGAGAAGAACGACGCTCAGGCCTGGCTGCCGGCGAAGGCCGAGTCTACGCAGGTCTTGACGCTGCAGTCGAGCTACCAGTCGCCAAACACCTTTCCCGCCGTGGTCGTCTACTACCGGCCCTCAGGCGTGACGGCTGCGGACTTGCACAAGGCGGCGAGTGACGTTGCCCAGTTCGCCGCCATCCCCGGCGTGGTGCCGCACCAGGTCGCAGGACCGTTCCGCTCGAGAGACGGCCAGGCGATCGAGGCAGTAGTCCCGGTGAACCTTGGCGCCAGCGGTTGGAACAAAGCTCCCACGACTGTGGACAAGCTCCGGAGGATCGCGGACACAAGGGCGAACGGGATGGTCGTGCACATCGCTGGGCCGCTGGGCGGCGCGGCGGACTCGGCCAAGTCGTTCAGCGGTATTGACGGCACGCTTCTGTTTGCCACTCTCGCTGTCGTCATCGTTCTGCTGCTGGCCACGTACCGCAGCCCCGTGCTGTGGCTGCTGCCGGTCTTGACGGCTGGGGTTGCGCTCGCGACCGCTCAGGGGCTCATCTACCTGCTCGCCGTGCACGCCGGGCTGACCGTTAACGGTCAGAGTGCCGGCATCTTGAACGTCCTGGTGTTCGGTGCTGGCACCGACTACGCGCTGCTGCTGACGGCGCGGTACCGCGAGGAACTACGGCGCAACGAGGACCGGCACGAAGCGATGGCGGTAGCGCTACGCCGGGCCGGCCCGGCGATCATCGCCAGCGCGGGCACGGTAGTGATCAGCTTGCTCGTGCTCACGATTGCCGAGCTGAACTCCACCAAGGGCATGGGCCCGGTGCTTGCGATCGGAGTTGGTGTCGCCCTGGCCGCAATGATCACGCTGCTGCCAGCGTTGCTCGTGATATTCGGACGGTGGATCTTCTGGCCGGTTCGGCCGAAGTTCGGTTCTGCCGAGCCCACGAGCCGCGGCTTCTGGGCGAAGGTTGGCCGTGCGGTAGCGGTGCGACCGCGGGTGGTCTGGGTGGTCGCGGCTCTCGGTCTGGGCGCAATGGCGCTCGGCCTGACCGGATTGAAGGCCAGCGGCCTGACCGCTGCTCAGTCCTTCGCCGGTCGTCACCCCGACTCGGTAGTAGGTCAACAGGTCCTCGACAAGCACTTCCCGGCCGGGGCAGGACAGCCTGTTGTTGTGGTGGGAAGCCCCGCGGCGGCCGCCAATCTGCACTCAGCTTTCGCGGCCGTGCCGGGCATCACGGCGGTAACGCCTGCTCAGATTCACGGCGGGCATGCGTTCCTGGAGGGAACACTGACATCGGCGCCGGACAGCCAGGCCGCTTACACGACGATCGACCAGGTACGCGCTGCTGTGCACGCGGTACCGGGAGCAGACGCCCTGGTTGGCGGGAACACCGCCATCAACCTGGACGTCGAGCGGGCGTCCGCGCATGACCGGAATGTGATCATCCCGGTGATCCTGGCTGTCGTGTTCGTGATCCTCGCGCTGCTTCTGCGGGCAATCGTGGCACCGATCCTGCTGATCGCCACGGTTGTGCTCTCGTTCGGCGCAGCACTGGGCGTGAGCGCTCTGGTGATCAACAACGTCTTCAGCTTCGGAGGCGCCGACACGTCATTCCCGCTGTTCGTGTTCGTCTTCCTGGTCGCGCTCGGGATCGACTACAACATCTTCCTGATGACCAGAGTCCGCGAGGAGGCTAAGCGCCACGGCTCACGGCGCGGCGCCCTGATCGGGCTCGCGGCCACGGGTGGCGTGATCACCTCCGCCGGTGTGGTGCTGGCCGGGACGTTCGCCGTACTCGGTACTCTGCCTATCACGTTCCTCGCAGAGCTCGGATTCGCCGTTGCGTTCGGTGTGCTGCTGGACAGCATCATCGTCCGTTCGGTGCTTGTGACAGCGCTGAATCTGGACCTCGGACGCCGCGTCTGGTGGCCCAGCCGCCTCGCACGCGCCGCTGAGCCCGAATCCAACCTGGCCGGGGAGCTGGAAACGGTCGGCGCTGGGATCGACTGATCACCTCTTGTCACCTCTTGTCGCCTCTTGCTGCGACGCCGTCCTCCACTGAGGACGGCGTCGCAGCTGGCGACCTCGATGGTCCGTGCCCAGGGGCAGGCAGGTGAGCCGCGCCCTTCCGGGGACAGGCGTGCTCGTTGACGAGCGCCACTCAAGGGCTCGACGTTTGCGATCCGCCTTGGCTGTTGACACCGCAGGCGCTCGGGCAAAGACAGAAGTAATGACGACCTTGACCGTGCGGGCTGTCCAGCGACTGACCCTCGCCGCAGCCTGCCTGGCACAGGGCATGATGGTCCTCGATGTCCTGATCGTCAGCGTCGCTCTTCCGTCGATGCAGCGGGAGCTTCGGCTGTCGCCAAGTGGTCTGGAATGGGTCGTCAGCTCATATGCCCTAGTTCTCGGCTGTTCAACTCCTGCCGCCAGATCGGAACTGCGATGGCGCTGGCAATCCTCGGCTCGATCGCGACCAGCATCATCGTCGCCGACTGGCGCAGCCAGGTTCGCTCCTTCGCCCCCGCTGACCGGCTCGATGCAACCGGGCTAAGTGCCGACGTCGCCGGTGGTCAGGTCAAGGCAGTCACCACTGCGCTGGGCCGGCACGCGCACAGCCCTGCGATCGCATCCTTCTTGCACGGCTTCGAGGCGGCGCTGATAGCAGCCAGCGTGATCCTGACCGGGGCCGCCGCAATCGGATTTCTCGGACTGAGGCGCCTTCGCAAGGCGCCCGAAACCAGCAACTTCGGCGAGGTCGAGGATGTCGGCGACGACCATAGCCAAGGCTCCTAGCCGGTAGCGGCCCCACGCTCGGCGAGTACAGCGCGCCGCCGGGTGCAGACCAGACCAGCCCAGGATGGGACTGGGTGCTGCCGCCGAGCAGGCCGAATGGCGCCACGGGCGGATCTACACCGCGGCCATCATGCTAAGGACTCGCTGACCGAGGAGATGACAGTGATAGATCATCGGGAGCGCTCGTGCTCGCAGTGATGCGGCTACTCACAGGGCTTTCGTTTCCCATATCGCTGGATAGCAGGCCTTCGTAGCTTCGGATGACGATGCGTGCAGCATCGACGACCCGTCGTGTTGTGAGCGGATTTTCGGCTCGTCTTTGCCAGTACTCGACGCGGCGGACGATGGTGTCGCGAACCAGATT